>Ga0302319_10010393_pt1 | contig 17727 bp, 17 predicted proteins | sample Bog_T0_2_FD_203319 | JGI IMG/M metagenome (GOLD analysis project Ga0302319, IMG submission 203319) | Peat permafrost microbial communities from Stordalen Mire near Abisko, Sweden - Bog_T0_2 | ecosystem: Environmental > Terrestrial > Soil > Wetlands > Peat | place: Sweden: Abisko, Stordalen Mire...
CGAACGCATCCCGAAAGGAGCTTGCGCTAGAAATAGCCAGCCGAATTCGCGCGGAGAAAGGTGATTAAAACCCCGCTCGCTTACACTTCCTCGTCGCGATTTACTCCCAACCCCGGCTGGGCGGAGCGCTGGAATGGGCGCTGGAGGGGGTGAGGAGGAGTGGGATGAATCGCCCGCGTAGCAGCATTATAATGGACATAGGTATGGAAAGGCCTAGCCATGACCACCTCTCTCAAATTGACCAAGATCGGCACGTCCACGGGAGCAGTGCTTCCGAAGGAGATGCTTGCCCGGATGAAGGTGGAAAAAGGCGATACGCTTTATGCCATCGAAACGGCTGAAGGCTATCTGATCACGCCGTACGATCCCGCGATCGAGGACGAGCTTAAGGCTGGCCGCGAGTTCATGAAGACGTATCGCGATACGTTCAAAGAACTTGCCAAGTGAGTTCTGAGCCACGCTGGATTAGCAAAAAGGCTCTCCTCCTATTACATGAAGAGAGCCTTTCGGCATTCGGGGGCGCACGTGGACTTCGGCGACGAAGGCCTTCTGGAGTCTGCCTTGGCGCGCCCTCAGAACACCTGCGCTTATAGTCCTGCCGCCACGCTTGCCGAGTTGGCGGCATCCTACGGTTACGGGATTGCGAAAAGCCATGCCTTTGTGGATGGCAACAAACGGGCGGCCTTCCTCTGCATCGGCCTGTTTCTGGCGATCAACGGATACCGGTTAACGGCATCTCAGGTAGACGCCATCGAAACGATGGTCGCCACGGCGGCCGGGACATTGACCGAATCACAACTCGCGCTCTGGATTTCGCAAAATACCAAAGAGCTATGATCGAAGCTGCCGGCATAAAGATGTCCTCGCCGTTGAACCTCACTTGGCCTCATTATGCGCTCCACTATGGCGACGTTGAGGGGACTGAACTCTTGCCCAAAATCACTGCGGCCCGCGCACCGGTGGCACGCGGTAAATTACCCGGTCGGCCATGAAAGGATTCATATGCCAACACCGCGAAAGCGATCGCTTCCTTAGCGTCAGGGTCTACGCCATATTCAGCCGAAGACTTTACTTCCATCGGTACGGCCATGCGCAGACGTTCCATCAAGTAAGAGTTATGAACTCCGCCGCCGGACACGATCAGTTCGTCGACCCGCGGATAGTGGCAGAGCGCCTTAGCAATCGATTGCACCGTCAACTCGGTTGCTGTTGCGGCGCCGTCCGGCTGCGAAAGTCCACGGAAGCGTTGCGCGAAATTGCCGCCGAACTGCTCTCTTCCGGCACACTTAGGGGGCGCTAGCAGAAAATAAGGATCTTCGAGCAGTTCAGTGAGCAACGGCTGATCGATCTGGCCGGAGCGCGCGGTTGCGCCGTCGCGGTCGAACCTGGCTTCGCCCATCAGTGTGTCGATTACCATATTGCCAGGCCCTGTATCAAAGGCGATCACATCTTCGACAGATGCATTCGCCGGAATTACCGTGACATTGGCGATGCCTCCAATATTCAAAGCGGCGCGGCACCTCTCGCGATCCTTGAAAGTCAGCAAGTCGAGTAACGGAACCAGCGGCGCGCCCGTTCCCCCGGCGGCGATATCGTCCGCTCTGAAATCGGCGATGGTAATAACGCCGGTGCGCTTAGCGATCACGGCCGGCTCGCCAATTTGCATTGTACTGGCGATCCGATAGCCGTGGTAGTCGACGGGTAGGCCTTCATGGAAGATGGTTTGGCCATGCGAGCCGATCAGGTTCAAGGACGCCATGGGAAGTCCGATTTTTCGGCAGGTCTGGTCGACGGCATCGGCGAATAACTCACCCACAAGATAGTTCAAGCGCGCGATGGTTCCAATGTGGGCCGTTGCGTTCGACACTGCCAGGATGGCTTCGCGCACTTCGGGAGGATAGGGGACGGTATGGTGGCCGAGCACGTGATACGTATGCTCAAACTCCAGCACGGCAACGTCGATGCCGTCCGCTGACGTACCGCTGATAACTCCGGCTACCTTCATGCGCGCCTAAGCTCCCGCTGCAGTTCGTTTAATAGCTGCAGCGCTTCTATGGGACGGAGTTCGTCGATTTGAAGTTGACGGATGCGCTCGGCGATTTGATAGTTGACGGGTTCGAACATTTGGATCTGGACGGGTCCAGCGGAGTGCGGCGTCAGTTCCTCGGTGACGGCGTGTTCGGATTTTTCATGCAGCGACAGGACTTCCCGGGCACGTTCGATCACGCCCAAAGGCAGACCGGCCAGGCGCGCGACTTCAATGCCATAGCTGCGGTCGGCGCGGCCAGGCTCGACTTTGCGCAGAAACACCACTTGATCGCCGGCCTCTTTCACCGAAACGTGCAGATTGCGGACTCCTTCCAACAGATCGGCCAATTCCGTCAGTTCGTGATAGTGGGTCGCGAAGAGAGTACGCGCGCGGACCTTTTCATGGAGGTGCTCGATCACCGACCACGCCAGCGCCAGCCCATCGTAGGTAGACGTCCCGCGGCCGATTTCGTCGAGTACGACGAGGCTGCGCGACGTGGCGGTATTCAAAATGACGGCGGTTTCGGTCATCTCCACCATGAACGTCGATCGGCCGCGCGCCAGATTATCGGCGGCTCCGATGCGTGTGAAGACGCGGTCCGTAATGGGCAGCAGCGCGCTGTCGGCGGGCACGAACGATCCGGTCTGGGCGAGGATGGCAATCAGCGCCGCCTGCCGCAGATAGGTCGATTTGCCGCCCATGTTCGGTCCGGTAATCACCGCGATGAACTTCGATTGCGAGTTGAGATAGAGGTCGTTCGGAATGAACCGCGCCGCCTCGCGTTGGGCCAGATTTTCAATAACTGGATGACGCCCGCCGGCGATCTTTATTTCACCCGAATCGGAAAACTTTGGGCGCGTGTACCGGTTTTGCGCCGCTACTTGAGCCAAAGTGCAAGTGACATCGATGTCTGCGATGGCTGCCGCAGCCTGGCGAATTCTGGGAGCATGCCCCGCAGCGAACGACCTTAGCTGCTGGAAGACTTCGCGCTCCAAGGCTAGCATCCGGTCCTCGGCATCCAGGACTTTGCTCTCCAGTTCTTTCAACTCCGGGGTAGTGAAGCGTTCGGCATTCACCAGCGTCTGTTTACGCTCGTAGTCCGGGGGCGCGTGATGCAAGTTCGCTTTGGAGACTTCGATGTAGTAGCCGAATACGTTGTTGAAGCGAACTTTCAGAGATTGAATGCCGGTCCGGGTGCGCTCGCGAACTTCGATTTGGGCGATATATTGCCGGCTGTTGCGGCTGATATCGCGGAGTTCGTCCAGCTCTGCATGGAAGCCGGGACGAATCGCGCCGCCGTCGGCAAGATTCACGGGAGGTTCGTCGGCGATCGCGGTGAGGATCTGATCGCGCACTTCCGCTACTTCGTCGAGTTCGCCGTGAAGCTGAACCAGCCGGGGCGATTTCAAGGAGCCGGTCTGCTGCTTCAGCTTGGGAATCAGCGCCAGCGACTTGCCTAAAGCCTGCAACTCGCGGGGTCCGGCGGTGCCCAGCGTGATCTTCGCCAAGAGCCGCTCCAGATCGAGCATCGACTCCAGTATGGTGCGGATCTCCGCGCGCGCAATGGTGGCTTGCAATGCTTCTTGTACCGCGTCCAGCCGCGCTTCGATCTCCTCCAGCTGCAGGCACGGACGCAGCAGGCGCTGCCGCAGCAGCCGTCCACCCATGCCGGTGCCGGTTTGATCGAGAACGTAGACCAGCGTGGATTCTTTACTCTCGCCCGCGAACAGCGGCTCCAATAGCTCCAGGTTGCGTACCGTAACGGCGTCGAGAATCATGGAGTCGCTGCGATCGTAGAAGGCGGGTTGCGCGAGATGATCGAGGGCCGACTTCTGGGTGTCCCGCAGGTAGTGCAATATCGCGCCCGCCGCGGATACCGCGAGCGATTTGCCACCCAGGCCGCAGCCATCGAGCGTCAGCAGCTTGAAATGCTCGCGCAAAGTGCGGTCGGCATAATCGAAGCTGAAGGTCCAGTCTTCGAGTTTAGTGTGAAAGCCAGGCAGACCATTGGTGGACTGTTCCGGCAACAGCACCTCGCGCGCGCCGAGGTTTTCGAGCAATGCCGGGGCGTCGGCGAGGTCGATTTCGGTGACGCGGAATTCGCCGGTGGTGACGTCCACGTGGGCGAGTCCGGCGCGCTTCCCGTCGACGTGAACAGAGGCTAGGTAGCTGTTCTCATGCGATCGCAGCAGCGACGATTCGGTCGCGGTTCCAGGCGTCACCACACGCGTGATCTCACGCCGCACCAGCTTTTTGCCGGGACTGGGCTCTTCCATTTGCTCGCAAATGGCCACCCGGTATCCACGCTGGATCAGCCGCGAGATGTAACTCTCGGCCGCATGGTAAGGAACGCCGCACATCGGGATCGGCTGGTCCTTTTCCTTATTGCGCGAGGTCAGTGTAATTTCGAGTTCGCGGGCGGCGGTGACGGCGTCGTCATAGAAGAGTTCGTAGAAATCTCCCAGCCGGAACATCAGCAGCGCTTGAGGAACTTGTTGTTTAACCGCGTGGTACTGCCGCATGAGCGGCGTAGACGGTTCAGCCTGCATTCACAATATTAGGCATAAATGCCCCGTAGTTTGATGGCGAAGCCGACCCGGTCGATCGCCAGCATATACGCGGCAATCCGGTTGTTGACCTGATGCTTCTCAGCATACGCGACCACGTCGCGAAAGCTGTTGACCATGATTTCTTCCAGGCGGCTGTTCACCAACTGCTCGTTCCAAAAGTAGCCTTGGCGATCCTGCACCCACTCGAAATAAGACACGGTAACGCCGCCCGCATTGGCCAGAATGTCCGGAATCACGAAGATCTTTTTGTCCTGGAGGATCGCGTCGGCCTCCGCGGTAGTAGGGCCGTTGGCGCCTTCGCAGATGATCCTGGCGCGGATCCGGTCGGCGTTGGTGGTCTTGATGACGTTCTCTCTAGCGGCGGGGATCAATACGTCGCAATCGAGGAACATGGCTTGGTCTTTGTCGATGTTCTCGCCTTCGGCGAAATCGACGATGGAGCCAGTATCCTTCCGATGTTTCATCAAGGCTTCAATGTCCAAACCTTTGGAGTTGTAGACCGCGCCATCGTACTCAATAATGCAGACAATCTTGTAACCGGCGCGCGCCATCAGGCGGGCAGCCATGCCGCCGACGTTCCCGAAACCCTGGATCACCACTCGGCAAGAGTGCGGATCGATACGGAAGCGGCGCAGCGCCTGGTTGGTGACAATCATGCACCCGCGGCCGGTCGCTTCGGGCCGTCCGCGCGAACCACCCAGATCTAGCGGCTTACCGGTTACGACGGCTGTCACCGTGTGGCGCGAGTGCATGGAATAGGTGTCCATAATCCACGCCATGGTCTGCTCGTTGGTATTGACGTCGGGCGCCGGCACGTCGCGCTCCGGACCGATGAAATCCATGATCGACGCCGCGTAGCGGCGCGTGATGCGCTCCAGTTCCCCTTGCGAAAGAACGTTAGGTTCGCAAATGACGCCGCCTTTGGCTCCGCCGAAGGGGATGTTCACCACGGCGCATTTCCAGGTCATCCAGGCGGCCAGCGCGCGCACTTCGTCGAGTGTAACGTCGGGCGCGAAACGGATCCCGCCTTTGGCTGGACCTCGGGCGATGGAATGCTGCACCCGATAGCCGGTGAATACTTCGAGCCGGCCATCGTCGAGTTGCACCGGGATGTTCACGGTCAACTCCATGGCGGGCGTGCGCAAGACCTTGCGCAGACCTTCGTCGAGGCCGAGACGTTCGGTAGCCTCGTCGAATCGCGCGGCTGCGGAGAGCCAGGGATTGATTTCTTGTTCGACGGACGGAGTCGCTTCGAGAATCATGTGAGGTAAGCCTTTGATTCCATTGTAGACTGTATGGGAGACGAGTCCAGCACGGAGCAATGGCTGCGCGAGTTTAGGGCGTGGGTGCAGAGCCACTCCACCGATACTCCGCTATTGTCTGATGAAGGGATCAGCCGAGACGCGATTTACGGAAATCGCGGGATGTGCCTACATGACTGTGCGACGGGCGCAGCCGTTCAGAATTCAAACATCGTCAGGCTCGGAACGAGGCATAGCTTGTTGGCTAGGTCGTCCGCGCTGCATGCCTGAGATGAGCAGGATACTTTCGATTGCCAGTCGGATGGGTAAGACTTGGGGAACTAAAACCAGACCTGGGCTGGCGTGATATGCGCCGACGTAGTCGCCTCGGCGCGCTTAAAATCCAGATATGCGTTTCGACGGATGACACCCGTAACGATTGCGCGGTTAAGGTCGGCATCCGCCAGCGAGCGCCGGATCATCCGTGCTCTGTGAGTAGCCGCTGCCGCGCTTGTTCGACCTTTTCGGTTAGTTCCGCCGAAGGGGGTTGTCCCTGTTGCTCCAACTCTTTCCAACGTACCGCCAAGCGTTCAAGATAGAGATTGGACTCCGCCGGGTGATCCAGATGGAAAGCAATAGCCCCGTAAACCTGACCCAGCGACAATGACGGAAAGCTCTGTCGAATTGTTCCCGGGGACGCACCTTCGCGGAACGCAAGAATCACCGAGGCCAGGGAAACGCGGCTGCCCACGACATAGTAGCCTCCGTCACGTTCTTCCACGTAGGTCTGAGAGCTCATGGTGATTCACCTGCGTTATACAGCGCTTGCGCCGCGTTGCGCGCGCCGGCAGATTCTGCTGAATGTTCGCTCGTTCCATGCATGTAGACTGAACTCGAATGCGACCACCGCCATTTCAACTGGAGCGATTCTTCGCCGCGCACGAATTCAACACTCGCTATAAACTGAGCAGCTCCGACTGCGAATCTTGGACCATCGAGGAACTGATAGCGTTCGAACCCGCGGCGGAACAAGCCTTGAAGGATCTGTGGCTGGGCTACACCGAAAGCACCGGCGCTCCCGGTCTCCGCCACGAGATCGCGCGCATCTATCAGCACATCGCGGACGATCAAGTGCTGGTTCACACCGGAGCCGAGGAAGCCATCTGGACCTACATGAATGCCTTATTGAACGCCGGCGATCACGTGATCGTGCAGACGCCCTGTTATCAATCGCTACTGCAGGTCCCGCTGCATATCGGCTGCGACGTCACGCGCTGGCAGATGACTTACGACGGCGGGTGGGATCTCCATCTCGCGGATTTGGAGAAGGCGATCCGGCCGGAGACGCGGCTGGTGGTGATGAACTCGCCGCATAATCCGACTGGCCATCAAATGACCCGCTCGTTCCAACGGCAGGCCATCGAACTCGCGAAGCGGTTCGGAGCGCGCGTGTTCTTCGACGAAGTCTACCGCGAACTGGAGCATGACCAGAGCGATCGTCTTCCAGCCGGCTGCGATCTTTACGACCGGGCCACTTCGCTGGGCGTGATGTCGAAGACTTACGGATTGCCGGGCCTGCGAATCGGTTGGATCGCCACGCAAGACGCGGAAACCTACCAGGCGATGGCGGAGCTGAAAGACTACACCACCATGTGCAACAGCGCGCCCAGCGAGTTTCTGGCGGAGTTGGCGCTGCGGCGGCGCAACACGCTGGCGCAGCGAAATCTGCGCATCATTCGCGAGAACCTGGCGCGTCTCGATGTATTCTTCGCCAGGCACGCCGACCGGTTCGAATGGCAGAGGCCGATCGCCGGGCCAATCGCATTGCCCAAGCTGCGGCTGCACGCGGACGCCGACACGTTCTGCTTAGAGGTGATCCGGAAAGCCAGCGTGATGCTGGTACCCGGAAGCCTGTTCAGCGCGCCGGGACACATACGGATCGGCTTCGGGCGGCGCAACCTGCCAGAGGCGCTGGAGGCGTTCGAAACGGCGATGATGGAGATATGAAACTCGGATTCATCGGACTCGGAAGCATGGGCTCCGGTATGGCTCGGAATCTGTTGAGGGCGGGGCACGAGCTTACCGTTTACAACCGCACCCGCGCGAAGGGGGAGGCACTGGCAGGTGAAGGGGCCAAGGTCGCCTCCACTCCAGCGGAGGCATGCGGGGGCGAAGCGGTCCTCTCTATGTTGGCGGACGATGCGGCAGTGGAAGCAGTCGTCTTCGGCGAGCATGGCATTCTCACGGCGGCCACAGCTGGGCTGATCCACGTTTCGATGAGCACGATCAGCACCGCGCTTTCCAGGCGTTTAGCGGCGGCCCACGCGGAGCGCGGTCAGGGTTATGTGGCTGCGCCTGTATTTGGGCGGCCGGAAGCGGCTGCGGCGGCGAAGCTGATGGTGGTGGCTGCGGGGAAACCGGAGAGTGTGGATCGCTGCCAGCCGGCGCTAGAATGCCTGGGCCAGAAAGTCTTCAACGCAGGGCCGGAGCCGGAGAAGGCCAACCTGATCAAGGTGTCGGGAAACTTCATGCTAGCAGCGATGCTGGAGACGTTCGGAGAGGTGTTTGCGGTTCTGAGAAAATCCGGCGTGGATCTGAAGTTGTTCCTCGAGATCGTAAACGGCAACCTTTTCCGTTCTCCTGTATATGAAGGGTATGGAAAAGCCGCGGCGGAAGGCCGATTCGAGCCGGCTGGCTTCAAATTACGATTAGGGTTAAAGGACGTGAAACTCGCGCTGGCGGCGGCGGAAGAGGTGACGGCTCCGATGCCTCTGGGTAGTCTACTGCGGGACCAGTTCCTGAGCGGCGTCGCGCGCGGGTATGGCGATATCGATTGGTGCGGACTGGCCAGAGTGATCGCCGAGGATGCCGGATTGAAACAGCAGTAACCGGAGTGTTGCAGAGAAGAGGGCAGGCCGCCATCACTGGTCGCCTGCCCAACGCCTTGGAGGAGGGCGTACTTTTCTTATCTGACTATGTAGTGCTGGGACGAAAGGGATATTCTCTAACCGATTTTAGTTCTTCTCGTCCAATGATCATTTGACGCTGATAGGCGCTGCATTGCTCGCCTGGTTGGCCACCGTGATGGTCAGGGGATAGCTTCCTGCAGCAAGTCCGGATGGCACCATAACATTCACCTGGAATACTCCCACCAAGCCCGGCGCCAGTCCGGCAAACAAAACCTGCGCTGTCTGACTTCCAATAGTCGCGGTGACAGCGGATGTGGCCGAGATCAATGTTGAGGAGGGCGATGCAACTCCGTCCGCGATGCTCTTGCTCACGGGCCCGGACCCGGTCAAATAAGCAATGATGGCGCTACCGGCCTGCGCCGGATTGCTGGTCTGATTCAGGCTGTAGTCAGAATTCTGTACGATTGCGGCTCCCGAACTCTGCGTGAACAAGCCAGGACCGGCCGCCACTACAGCGACGCTGGCGGTATTCCCAGCCACGCCGTTCACGCTTACCACGACATTCGTACTACCCACCCCGGTTTCCCACGGAACCTGGAAATTAATTTGGTTCGGACTAACGTAGAACAGCGGCGCTGGCCGGCCGGCGACGGTAACACTGACGCCGGCGAGAGCGGTCGGCAGCGGAACGTTAGTAGCGCCCGCGTACGATGCTCCAAAGTAGGTTCCGAAGATGCTCGCTATCTCGCCCGGTGAAAGAGGAGCTGCGAAGCTGGCGCCATTGACCACGCCACCGGTGGAAATGGCGGCAACGGGAGGCTGCAGTAAACGGACGCGGTTGTTGCCGGTGTCCGCGACATAGACATCGCCAAATGTGTCCACGGCCACGCCACTGGGGAAGTTCAGCTCCACATCAACCGCGGCGCCTTCGCCGGAGTATCCTATAAATCCGTTGCCCGCGATCGTCGTAATGTTTCCATTCGTGGTCACTTCGCGGATCACGCAATTCGTTTTGTCGGCGATATAGATGTTCCCGACGCCGTCTACAGCGACTCCCGTGGGAAACGCCAACAGCGCCTGGATAGCCGGTCCGCCATCGCCGCTGTAGCCGGTCACGCCGGTGCCGGCCACGACCGAGCCAGTACCCGACGGAGAGAACTTGACAACGCGGTTATTGCTGGTGTCCGCGATATAAAGATTCTGACTCCCATCAAGCGTGATGGCCGATGGATGTTGCAGCAATATTGCGGTACGTACTGTTGTAATGACGCCGTTCGAGATCTTGCGGATGACGTTGTTGCCTGAGTCGGAGATAAAGACGTTTCCATAATTGTCGACAGCGATGCCCAGCGGATTGTTGAGCTGCGCGGCCGTCGCGGGGCCGCCGTCGCCCGCATAGCCTGCACCGCAAACCGTGGTCTGGCCTTGATTACAAACAAATCCTGCAATGGTGCTGATGGTGCCATCGGTAGCGATCTCCCGGATCACATTATTGCCCGCGTCGGCAATGTAGAGATTTCCAGACTTGTCGAGGGCGATCGCGGAGGGACTATTGAGTTCGGCGTGCGGCGCTGCCTGGCCATCGCCAAAATAGCCGGCAGCGCCATCCCCGGCTACCAGCGTAATGTTGCCGCCCGAGACCAGGCGAATTTGCTCATTACCGTTGTCGACAATGTAAAGGCCTGCGGGAGTCACCAGAGTAGCAACTGGCGCGCTGAGGTCCGCGACAGTTGCCGAACCGCCGTTGCCGGTCGCGCCGGGGGCTCCGGTGCCGGCGAAGGTGCTGATGGTGTACTGTTGAGCCCACGCACCCATGGAGACTAGAATGTAAAGCGAAGCCAACCGAAAGGAAGAAGCAATGTTCATGTATTTCGTGGGGGACGTGGCGGACTGCAAGGAAGTTTCGTTGGGGCCTTTGCCACGGCTTAACGGGAAGTTCACTCTTTTATACTATTGCTTCGCAGGAATACTATTGGCCTCGCAGCCACAGAGGCGCTGGTTGGATTGGTTATGGCGCCTTCCGACGCGGACGAGACTAGCGCAACGTACTTCGCAAAAACACCGGTTTTATAGCGCGCCTCGGGCGCTGTCCACTTGGCCAACCTCTGCTGGATGACGCCGGCAGGCACTTCCAAATCGATGGTTCGATTGGCGATGTCGATCAGGATGGAATCGCCTTCTTCGATGGCGGCGATCGGTCCGCCCACGGCTGCCTCGGGCGCGACGTGTCCCACCATAAAACCGCGCGTTGCTCCACTGAAGCGGCCGTCGGTGAGTAGCGCGACGCCTTCCGACAATCCCGCTCCGACGATGGCGCTGGTGACGCCGAGCATCTCGCGCATGCCCGGACCTCCGCGCGGTCCCTCATAGCGGATGACCAGAATATCCCCGTCGCGAATGTTTCCGGCGAGCACTGCGTGCATGGCGTCCTCTTCGCAATTGAAGACGCGCGCGGGGCCGCGCTGCTGCTGGCGATCCATACCCGTTATTTTGATGACGCAGCCGTCCGGCGCGATCGATCCGCGCAGAATCACCAAGCCGCCGCTTTTCTTGATCGGATTGCTCAGCGGCCGGATCACTTCCTGGCCGGGTGTTTCTTTGGCGTCCGCCGCTTCCTCGGCAAAGGTCCGTCCGGTTATGGTCAGCACCGACCCATCGACAAAGCCACCCTGCGCCAGCCGCTGGGCGATGACCGGAATTCCGCCTGCCTTATCGACATCCACAGCCACAAAACGGCCCGCCGGTTTTAGGTCTACGAGCAGCGGCGTGCGCTCGCTGACGGTTTGAAAATCGTCGATTTCGAGCGGTACCTCCGCCTCGCGCGCCATGGCCAACAGATGTAAGACGGCATTGGTCGACCCACCAGTAGAGGCCACGGCGGCAATGGCGTTTTCGAAGGCCGCCCGCGTAACGATGTCGCGCGGTTTCCGATTATGGCGAACGGCTTCCATCACGATTTCACCGCAACGTTCCGCGACTCGGTTCTTGCGCGGATCTACTTGCGGAACCGACGCTGTTCCCATCGGCGAGAGGCCGATCAGCTCCATCACGGTGGCCATGGTGTTGGCGGTAAACTGGCCGCCGCAGGCCCCGGCTCCGGGACAGGCGGTATTCTCAATCGCCAGCAGTTCGTCGTCGGACATCTTTCCAGCGGCATTCGCGCCGATGGCTTCGAACACGTCCTGGATGGTCAAATCGCGTCCATGGTAGTGGCCAGGAAGGATGGATCCACCGTACAGAATCACGCCGGGGATATTCAGCCGGAGCAGCGCCATGGCTGCTCCGGGGATGGTCTTGTCGCAAGCTACCAGCGCCACGATGCCGTCGAACATGTGTCCGCGCGCCACCAGTTCGATGGAATCGGCGATCACGTCGCGGCTGACCAGCGACGCCTTCATGCCCTCCGTGCCCATGGTGATGCCGTCGCTGATAGCGATGGTGTTGTACTCCATGGGAGTTCCGCCGGCCGCGCGAATGCCATCCGCCACCTTTACCGCGAGTTCGCGCAGATTGAAGTTGCACGGCATAGTGCCGATCCAGGTGTTGGCGATTCCGATGATGGGTTTCTTCAGATCTGCGTCGGTGAAGCCGATGGCTTTTAATTGGGAGCGGGCGGCGGCACGGTCCCGTCCCTGGGTGATGGTGTAGCTGCGAAGTTCCATGGAATTCTCTATCTTACCGAGAGTCTGGCCGCGCGGGTACCGAGGGCGGAGCTTGGGTTCGTGCTTAAAGTTGGACGAGAGGGAAAGGAAGAGGCGTGGCTATGACGTCCTGTGCTGTCCCGCACCGGTCATCGTGCCGTTTTCTCTTCCTTTTCCTCCTCGTTTTTAGTTCTTAGGGGCGCCCCCGTATCGTTCCCGTAACCCAGAACGACAAGGGATCGTTGTAACGCTCAACGATAACGGCCACTGTGCCACAGACGGCGTAAGACCTACCGGCTTACATTACGCGGCGTTGCCTAGGGATTGCGCACCGCGCTTGAGTGGTTGGGGTCCGGCAGGGGCTCACCCAACTCTTATGTCTTGAAGATAGCTGGTGGGGGAGAAAGGCCACCCGGAAGATTTTCGAAAATCACTGGAAGTGATAGCAAGGATTGAAAAAGAAAGTTTAGAGGAAGTTGTCATTGGCTTCGGAAGCGCCGGCGTGTCGTAGCAGGGCCGATCAAATTAGCACTTTGGACGGCAAGCGGGCGTGGTAAAATCGAGGTTCGAATTTAAGCTATGCGAACTTTGCTTCTCTCCTCCGTTTTCGTTGCTGTCGTGTGCGCCCAGAATCCAGCCGCGGCGCCACCTCCCGCTCCTAAACCTCCATCCCCGATGCCGGCGGCTGCGGCTCCAGCGCCGCCCTCGGCGCCGATCACTCCCGACACCGTGGTCGGGGAAGTGGATGGCAAGAAATACACCGCCGGCGATGTCGATGCGCTTTTGAAGATTTTCCCACCGCAGATGCAGCGGCAGGTGCGGTCCGATCTTTCGCGCGCCCTTAGCTACGTGCTGACGATGAAGTATCTGGCGTCCCAAGCTGAAAAGAACAAGCTGGAGGAGCAGTCGCCGTTGAAGGAGACGCTGGAGTACCAGCGGATGGGCGCGATGTCGCAAGCCGAGATCAACCAGATCAGAAACGTCGATATTGTGGTGACACCCGCCGACGAAGAAAAGTACTACAAGGAGCATCCGGAGCTATACCAGGAAGCCAAGGTGAAGGTGATCTATGTCGCCTATAGCGCGGTGCCGCCGAAGAATCCGGCTCCCGATGCCAAGAAGCCACTGACGGAAGCCGAGGCGAAGGCGAAGATCGAGGACCTGAAGAAACAGGTGGATGCGGGCGCCGATTTCGGGAAGCTGGCGAAAGAGAACTCCGACGACAAGGATTCGGCGGCCAAGGATGGCGATTTCGGTTTAATTAAAAAGAACAGCCCCTACCCCGAACCAATCAAAAAGACTGTGTTCGAATTGAAGCCGGGTCAAGTGAGCGCTCCTTTGAAGCAGCCGAACGGCTTTTACCTGATTCGTATGGAGGAAAGCAAGACACTGCCGTACGATCAGGTTCGGACTCAAATAAATGACGAGATGAAGCAGAAGAGTTTCCAAGATTTCATGCAGAATCTTCAGAAGCGATTCGAAGTGAAAGTTGAAAATACTACCTTTTTTGCGACTAAGCCCCAAGCTCCGCCGCCCGTTCCTCAGGCTCGTTAAGACCCTGGAAACAAAGCTGCCGGAAGCCGACGGGAAGCACATTCGCGTCCGTTTTCGCCCCAACCTCCACACGTATCGGGGGCGAGTGATCTCGCGCGCCGCCGGGCAGGCCATTCACGCCGCCGCGGACATACGCAAACGAACCATCGTGCTGGACTCGAACCTGCGCGCCCATCCCTCGGAGCTGCGGCGAATCTTGATCCATGAACTTTTCCATTTCGCCTGGGCAAGTTTGGGCAACACGACCCGCAAATCGTGGGCACAACTGATTGAAGCGGAATGGAACCGGCGCGCTCGTGGGGAACTGGGATGGTCGTCCGAGTACCGTAAACGGGCGTTGCGCCCGATACCGCCGGAGGAGCGAGATCCAAGAACGTGGCGGGAATATTTATGCGAGAGCTTCTGCGACACCGCGGCGTGGCTTTATGGCGACGCCGGATCGCACGAGGAATTCACTCTGGCTCCTCGTTTCGCGAACGCGCGCGCCGCATGGTTCCGGGAATCGTTTCAATCCCGGAAACTCTCGATTTAATAGCCGAGCTTTCTATAATGGTTACCAGGAGTTCCCGTTGACCAACCGCGTTTCCCGTCTTGCCGCCGTGGCTGTGATTGCTCTCAGCTTTTTGAGTCTGGCATGCTATACAGTGCAAACTTTTGCCAATGCTGCCGTGAAACCCGAAAAGGACCGCCGCGCGGCTCCCGATTTCGCCCTAAAAGACGCCAACGGAAACTCCGTCCGGCTCTCGGACTATAAGGGCAAAGTGGTGCTGCTCGATTTTTGGGCCACTTGGTGCGGCCCATGCAAGGTCGAAATTCCCTGGTTCATTCAGTTCGAGCAGCAATATAAAGACAAAGGTTTTGCCGTGCTGGGTGTGTCTATGGACGAGGACGGCTGGAATGTCGTGAAGCCGTTCATCGAAGAGCACAAGATGAACTATCGGGTGGCGCTCGGGAACGACCAAGTGAGCGAACTTTACGGCGGCCTGGATTCGCTGCCGACGACGCTGCTGGTGGATCGTTCGGGGCGCATCGCCAAGATCCATATCGGACTCGAGACGGGGCGGGATGGCTTTGAGAATGAGATAACAAATTTGCTGGCAGCGCCCACTATGGGCGGTGTCCGGCCTACACCGGGTTTCCTACCTGCCTGGCTTGCCGGGCCGAGGTAGTATCGGGTGGCTCGCAGAATGAGCGACGGAAGAATGAGATTACTCAGTTACTGCCAAAGCCCACGGTGGGCAGGTTCTTTGCTACTCATGGTTTCCTGCCAGCCTGGTTTGCTGGGCCAAGGCAGCGGTGCGTTGACGATTGGCCAGATCGATTCTGCTACAGCTAAGCGCGGTGGGTCCTTTATCGAGAAAATTCCGCTGCACTTGAAAACCGGATTCCACTGCAATAGCAATACTCCCGCGGACGAATATCTGATCCCGCTGAAGTTGACGTGGACCCCCGGACCGGCGCAGGCGGACGCGGTGGTCTACCCAAAGCCGCAGCTGGAAAACTACGCATTTTCACCGAAGCCGGTGTCGGTTTATAGCGGGACATTCGTGCTGGAGACGAAGTTTAAAGTGCCGGCGGATGCCAAGCCAGGGATGGCCATGATTAACGGCAAGTTGCGCTATCAGGCATGCAACGAAAGAGAATGTCTGCCGCCTAAAACACTGGACGTACAGATTCCGATTGATATCGAATAGGCGACGAGGAGGCTTGCCAAACGGAAAGCCTCCTCATCCGGCCTACTTAGATTTCCATGTCACTTGGAAGCTAGTCCCATCCGCTGTAAGCGAAGTAGGCACCGCTTCATCGACGCCCGAACTGGTCACCATCGTGATCTCTTCCCAGGTGCTAAACCCGCCGATCGCAATCGGGTTCGAAGACGAGCTATCGATGGCGTAGTTAGAACCGCTTACACCGGTGTAATCCAGGCCGAGCGACACGGTGCCAAAGTCGGACAGTGGTAGGATGCCGCCTCTGTTGGTGCAGCAAGGCGCCTCGGCGATCCACTCCGCCGATGTCCGCTGTGCGCCGGAGACTTTGGAGCTTTTCGTGTAGGACTTGCCGGTGGTGGTGTCGGTGATCTTAATCGTGAACTCGCTCCCGCTGTAACTCACTTCGGCCGACATATTATCGCCAGGCTTAATCGTCAGGCTGGAAATTTCGATGGAGGGGTTCGGGTAGAATTCGTACCAAGCGTAATAGGAAGGATTCTTGCCACTGCAATCGGAATCGGTTCCAGTCTGCTCAACGGTACTGGAGGAGTATCCGTCGATACCCACCCAAAACGCGGCGTAAGTGCTCGGCGTTACGCTGCAATTGACGGACGGCACGGTCCACGATCCCACTGCCTGCGTGAACGATGTCCCGGTAACGGCATAGCCGCTCCAATTGGTGCTTTCCGTAGTGCCATCGGTGCGAAATCCGTGGAACTGCATCGGTCCGTGCTGACGCGGGCTGATCAGCTCGCTTGTTTGTGCATGCGTCGCTCCGATGGCCAGCAGTGCTAAGGCAGGCAAAGTTGCGACTGTTCGCAAAAATCTCAGTTGCTTCAAAAGCATAGACTATCCTTCTCCTCCGTCGAAAGTGTTGGGCGCAAACCCCTGGCGTCCCGGTTGAGACTAACCGGAATCTTGGATTACTAGCGTGTGGTTGCTCGCTCAGTATACACTAAATTGAAAATTTATTATCGTTCAATTTGACGATTTATACCAAGAATTGCCTGAATTACGCTTCGGGCAAGCCCGCTAGTGCATGAGACTTTCGAGTACTAAATGAAACCAGTTGAGTGTACTAGTGTCGGTCATTATCGGAAGGACGGTAATAGCGAGCAATACCCCGCCTGTGGTGATAAGACCGGTAGGGAGAAGAGCGGATCGCGGTGGCGATGGCCGAACGTCAAGGAGCCGCTGCACTCGTTCCGCTAAGTCGCAACGACTGCCAACCAGCGTACTCGTCAGCGGCGACAGAGTCGGCTTCAGTCCCAGGCGCGCCACTCGCACCAATGCCGCTGCCAGAAACAGGGATAGCCGGGGATCTCCCTCGACAGCCCGATCGTCCGCAGCCCACTCCGCGAAACGCGCCCATTCCCGTTCCAGTCGGCCAAAGGCTGAGAACGGAAGAGGACAGGGCGTCAGCAGGAAGAGCAGCCTCTTGAGATTGTCGCGTGCAGACCAATGGGCCTGTTCGTGGCGCAGAGCGGCGGAAAATTCCTCCGCTGGCAGCACCTGCACCAAACGTGCGGAGACGACGAATCGCGGCTGAAAAATGCCTAACAGCGCCAGACCGGGAGAGCAATCGTTTAAGACCCACAGTACGGCGGGGTCGCCAGCTTTCCTGGGAGCGAGCGCCTGCCTGCGGCATTGATGCAGGTACTGGACCGAGCATACTGCCGCCCGGGCGGTCCGAGCGATAGCATAGCCCCAACTAAGCAGGCAAATTAGGGCGCCGCCCACACACCAGGCGCCCACTTGCTCGGTAGCGCCTTCCGATTCAAACATCAAATAACTGGGAAGGCAGATCAGGAGCACGAACGCGGCTCCCGACAACGCCGGCACCAGCCGCGCGACAAAAAGCAGCATCGCCGCTTGAGCCGCCTCCATTCGCTTGGCCCTGCGGATAATGGCTGGCGAAAGCATCAATACAGCCACGCCGATCGTCAACTGCACGAAGAAGAACGCAGCCAGGCACAGGCACGCTAAGCGGAGAGAATAAGGAAGGCTCACGGATTTTTCCTCCGGTCCAGTTCTTTCCGCTTCGTCTTGATCTTTCGTTCCAGTTCATCGAGCA
>Ga0302319_10010396_pt1 | contig 17724 bp, 16 predicted proteins | sample Bog_T0_2_FD_203319 | JGI IMG/M metagenome (GOLD analysis project Ga0302319, IMG submission 203319) | Peat permafrost microbial communities from Stordalen Mire near Abisko, Sweden - Bog_T0_2 | ecosystem: Environmental > Terrestrial > Soil > Wetlands > Peat | place: Sweden: Abisko, Stordalen Mire...
GAGCTCGCGGAGGGCGGCAGCGATTTGATCTGGACTGCCGGTTTCGAGGACGCGCACGTAGGCGTTGCCGCGATTGCGGGCTTCCTGGACGGAGTTGAGGATGGTGTGGAGTTCGCGTTCGGTGTCGAGGACGGCGTTATCGGTGTTGGCTTCATAGGGAGCGCCGATGGCGACGAGAATTTTGAGGGGGCCGGGGGATGGAACTATTGCGTTATTTTCGTGGCTGGTGGTGGAGCTGGTGCGCCAAGTGAAGACGCCGGGCATGAGGGCGGGAATGCGGCCGCTGGACAAACGGGCGGCTTCGAAGGGGATGCTGAGGAGGTGGGCGCTCGAGGATTCGAAGACGAGTTCGATTTCTTGATTAGTGGCGGTGTTAAGGAGGAGGGCGGTGAGTTCGCGATCGATGGCGCCAGGAAAGACGACGCGGCCGATGGCGTCGCCCAGTTTGAGGAGTTCGGCTTGTTTGTAGGCGGCGTGGTTGTCGGCGGCAGAGTTTTGGCGGGAGATGAGGGGGCGGGCGTTGAGGAAATCGGCGTAGGAGAAGGCGAAGTCGGTGCCGGGGGTGACGGTTTGTTCGGGGATGGGCGGTTGGCCGGGGATGTGGGCGGAGACGGCGATGCCGGTGTTATTGGGGAGATCGCGGAGGTGGATGGAGAAGCGGAGGCGGGTGTGCATGGGTTTCACGGGGCCGAGGGGAGGTTTGTTGGCGGTGCGGTTTAGGATGGCGTCGATGAGACGGGCGGTGTCGGTTGCCGAGAGGTTGGAGTAGGGGCGGAGGACGGCAGGGACTTGGACGTCGGGGTCGAGGAGGACGGGGATGAGGGGGCGTTGGTCGTCGACGGCGAACGTTTTGAGGATGGTGATTTCGTCTTGGTGCCAAGGGCCGGCAAGGGAGGCGTGGGAGAGGAAGACTATGCCGCAATCGCATTGATCGAGGCCGTCGTTGATTTTGGAGACGACGTTGTCGCCGGGGCGGATTTCCCAGACGTCCCACCAGGCGTCGATGCCTTGGGCGCGTAGCGCGGCGGCTATGGGGAGGACGCGGTCGCGGTCGATGGAGCGGTAACTGAGGAAGACCTTCCGAGGTTCGGGCATAAGTGAGATGCCGGGAGTTACTTAGGGAAGGGTAACACGGATTTGGGCGGATAGGAATAAAGCGAGGGGACGGGAGGATGGGTTGAACGGGTTGGGAGAAGAAAATTCGGGTGGTTTCCAGACCGGACTGAGGGCGCTTACGCTTCCGGCTCGGATTCGGGATTGTCGTTGGGTTTGAATTGGGTGGTTTTTGAAGAATCGGGTTATTTGTTCGGTCAAAATGCGGGATTAGTTTGAAGTTGGGTGAGCGGTAGTGGATTGAGCGGCTACTTTGCTTATGTATGGGCCAACCGCTGGCGTATTTCATAACGTTTTCGACTTACGGAACGCACCTTCCGGGATCCGATAAGGGGTGGGTGGATAAGAGGCACAGGATACCGGGCAGTCCGGTGTTGATTGGGAATGAGCGGATGGCAGGGTATTGGGAGGCGCGATTGAAGGAGCCGGCGTTTGTATTGAAACAGAGCGAGCGGCGCGTCGTGTTAGAGGCGGTCTTAGGCGTTTGCGTATACAAGGGGTGGGTTGCGCATGGAGTTCATGTGAGGACTAACCATATACATGCGGTGGTGGGAGGAGAAGCGAAGCCAGAGAGGATGATGGCGGTCTTTAAGAGTTACGCGACGAGGGGATTAAGAGCGAACAGGGGTTGTCAGCGGGAGAGGTTTTGGACGGACCATGGGAGCACAAGATATTTGTGGAAAGAAGTGAGCGTGAAAGCTGCGGTGGAGTATGTGTTGAACGGACAGGGGACGAAAATGGAGTGTTTTCCGGACGGCGCTTAGGGCGTCCCCAGTGCGGTGCGGAGGCGGCCTTGGGCGGCGGTGAGTCGGGCTTCGGCTTGGGGGCGGGTGAGGTGGAGTTTGTGCATGACGATGGCGGTGCGGACGGAGCCGGCATCGTTGAGGAGGTGGGCAGCTTCGTCGTATGGGATGGCGGCGATGGAGGAGATGATGCGGCGGGCGCGGTCTACTAACTTCTCGTTAGTGGGTTGGACGTTGACCATCAAGTTACCGTAGACGTAGCCGAGGCGTATCATGGTGCCCGTCGTCAACATATTCAGCACTAACTTAGTGGCAGTGCCGGCGCGCATGCGGGTGGAACCAGTTACTATCTCGGGGCCGGGGGCGGGGGTGATGGCGATCTCGGAAGCGAGAGCGAGTTCGGAGCCAGGGGTGCAACTGAGGCCGATGGTGACTGCGCCGAGACCGCAGGCATAGGCGATGCCGCCGAGCACGTAAGGGGTGCGACCGCTGGCGGCGATGCCGACGAGAACGTCGTCTTTCGCGAAGTGATGGGCGATGAGGTCTTGCTTGCCTTGCTCGGGGTCGTCTTCGGCGCGTTCGATGGGATGACGGAGGGCGCGGTCACCGCCGGCGATGATGCCTTGGACGAGATCGGGCGGGGTATTAAAAGTGGGCGGGCATTCGGAGGCGTCGAGAACGCCGAGACGGCCGGAGGTGCCGGCGCCCGTGTAGAACAGGTGACCGCCGGATTCGAGGCGGGCGACGATTGAATCGACGGCTTGGGCGATGTTGGGGAGTTCGCGCTGGACGGCGAGGGCGACTTCCTGATCGGCGGCGTTGATGACGCGGAGCATGTCGATGGTGGATAACTCATCAATGGCGGAGGATGCGGGATTTTGAGCTTCGGTTAGGAGGTCGCGCAACATAAAAAGGAAAAGGCGGACCGAAGGTCCGCCGCAAGCCGGGGGGCTTGCCCCACACTTATTCTCTGAAATGAAAATTAGGCGCTGAAGGAGCTGCCGCAACCACAAGTTGATTTCACTTGCGGGTTGTTGAACTTGAAGCCGGAGCCTTCAAGGGATTCGACGTAATCGACTTCGGCGCCGTCGAGGTAGATCATGCTGGCTTGATCGATGAACACTTTGAGATCACCGAAGTTATAAGTTTTGTCGAGCATGCTGGGCGCGGTTTCGAAGGCCATGGAATAGCTGAAGCCCGAGCAACCACCGCCGACGACGGCGATGCGGAGGCCGGCCGGTTTCGGCTCTTGCATGCTGAGGATCTCTGTGACTTTGCCAACGGCATTTTCAGTGAGTTGAATCATGGAATCTCCTTAAAAAGTGCGCGCACGGCGAAATGGGATGCCGGATGGAGCGCTTGCATTTACTAGTGTAACAAGGTTTCGATGCGAATGGGGACTGAATTGGTGCGCGATGGTGTCAGGCCAGTTCGATGAAGTCGCCGTAAGGTTTTAGCTGGGCGTCGGCGGTTAATAGTGTCAAACGTTCGATCTTTGCCTGGGCGATGAGCATGCGGTCAAACGGATCGCGATGATGCCAAGGCAACTCGCCCACAACGGAAGCCTGCCTAGCGGTGAGCGGGAGCGATTCAAACGACTCGTTCAGCAGGGCTTTGGAGAAACTGTCGGTGATGTGCAATTTGCCGATACTCTGCTTCAAATAAATTTCCCAGATGGTCACGGCACTTACGAAAACGGCGTGCTGCGGCTCGGCAATGAGGGAGCGCGCTTTTTCTGACAGAAGAGGGTCATTCGCCATCCACCAAAGCAAGATGTGTGTATCGAGGAGGATTTTCAATGAGATTCGCGCCCGGCACCGAAAGCCTAGGCCATATCGTCGGGCAACTGATCAAAATCGGGCTCGATGCGAATTTTTCCGGCGAGACTGCCGGGTATGCGGGGCTGGGCGAGACCTTGAATGGAGACAAGCTTAGCGACGGGCTTACCGGCTTTGGCGATGATGACTTCGTTGCCTTTCAACACCTCTTCGATGAGGGCGGAGAGTTCGGCTTTGGCTTCGGAGATGTTGCGGATCACAGCCAGATGATAACAGACCAGATCTGGTCTGGTCAAGCGGAGAAGAACTTCTGCGCCTCGGAACGCAAAAGGGGACACTGCTGCGCTCTTGACTCTTAGTTTGCGGCGGATCGGACGCAACCTCGCAATGTCCCCCTTTGCTTTTTGACGCGAGCGCGCAGGGGCATTTTGCTTATTGGTGGTTTTTGCGCGCGGTGACGCTTTTTGGCTTGCGAGAGAACGAGAGGCATCGTTGTGGGCTGAAGCAAGCGGGCGCAGCCCATCCTTATTGTTTGACGCGGAAGAGGCGGAGGGCTAAGGCACCGAAGAGGTCGCGGGTGCGGGAGTCTTTGAGAAACATGTTTTCAAGGAGGCGAATGGAGGCGGGGGGATGCCAGTTGGGGTCGCGCTGTTGGCGGCGGGAGATGATGCCGTTGAGGGTTTCGCGGGGTTCGGTGCGGAAGCGGTCGAGCATGGCGGTTTGGTGGACGCAGGAGATAGTGCAGAAGGGGGCGCACGCTTTGGGTTTGGCGCCTTCGCGGAGGATGTCTTCGACGGTGTAATCGGCTAAAGGGATGGCGGGGTGGCCGCGCTGTTGGGAGCAGTAGTGGACGAGGCCGTCTTCACATATATAGAGAAAGCGGCCGCCGGCGGGGCAGTGCCATTGATTAGGCAGCGCGTGGACGATGTTGCTTTGGAAGCCGTCGTGATGGGCGAACGAGAAGAGGCCGGTGCCGAGGTTTTTGATGCGTTCGTAGACACTAGTCGCGGCAGGGTTGAGGGCTTTCAATTGACCGAGGCCATCGTGCAAGACGCCGACGGTGCTGGTGAAGCCGAGTTCGCGGGCGCGGGTGGCGATTTGGAAGGCGTCCTCGGGTTGGCGGATATCGTTACCTAAAACGGAGTTGATGGTGACGTCAAAATCGGCGTATTGGGCGAGCCATTGGAGTTTGCGGTCGAGGACTTTGAGGCTCTTTTTGGAGACGTCGTCGGGTTGAACGTTGTCGATGCTGATTTGGAGGTAATCGAGGCCGGCGGCGTTGAGGCGTTTGATGCGGGCGGGGGTGAGGAGATAGCCGTTCGTAATGACAGTAACAATGGCGCCACCGTCGCGGGCACGGCGGATGAGTTGATCGAGATCAGGGTGCAGGGTGGGTTCACCACCGCTAAAAGTGATGATGCCGGTGCGGAATTCGCAGAGCTTGTCGATGCGGCTCAGCATTTCAAAGGTGGGGACCGGGAGCGAATTTTTGTCGTACTCGTTGCAGTACGTGCAGGCGAGATTGCAGCGGCGGATGGGGATGATTTGGGCGAGGATGGGCGTGGCGGGCGAGGCCATGGCGGCGGCGAACATGCGGGCTTCGCGCCATTTACGCCGGGCTTTGAGAAGAGAGCGCATGCTGTTTGCCCAATTAGGTAGACTCCCCGAAGGACGTTGAGGGTTCGGAGAAAAGAATGAACTGCGCCTCGGAGCACAAAAAGGGGACACTGCTGCCGCTCTTGAGTCAACGTTTGCAGTGCGGGTTGACGCAACCTCGCAATGTCCCCATTTTGCTAAGGGTTCAAGAATCGCATCTGCCATACTGCGGTTTTACCCCCAAGATGCACTTTTCCAAGCTTGAAATTCCCTGTGAGCAGTTTGTCCTTGATAACGGATTGACTGTGGTTGTTCATGAAGATCACAAAGCGCCGATAGTGGCGTTGAATATTTGGTATCACGTCGGGTCAAAGAATGAGAAACCCGGCAAGACGGGGTTTGCGCACCTGTTTGAGCACCTGATGTTCGGCGGCAGCGAGCACATGCCCGGCAGCTACATTGAGGCGATGGAGCGGATTGGCGCGACCGACTTAAACGGCACCACAAACGAAGACCGCACCAACTACTTTGAGAACGTGCCGGTGTCGGCGCTGGATTATGCGCTGTTTGCGGAGAGCGACCGCATGGGGCACTTCTACAACACGATTAGCCAGGACGTGTTGGATCTGCAGCGCGGGGTGGTGAAGAACGAGAAGCAACAGGGCGATAACCAGCCGTATTCGATTGTGGAAGATTTGATGGTGGCTTCGACATATCCGGCGGAGCATCCGTATGCGCATACGGTGATCGGGTCGATGAAGGATTTGGATTCGGCGACGATTGACGATGTGCGGGATTGGTTTAAGACGTACTACACGCCGTCGAACGCAGTGCTGGTACTGGCGGGGGATATTACGCCGGCGCAGGCACGGGAAAAGGCGCTGCGGTATTTTGGGGCGATTGAGCCGGGACCGCCGGTGGCGCATCAGCGGGCGTGGGTGGCGAAGATGCGCGGGGAGCACAGGGAAACAGTGCAGGACCGGGTGCCGCAAGCGCGTGTTTATAAGGCTTGGAATGTGCCGGGGCATGGAACGGCGGCGGCGGATTATTTGCGCTTTGCGTCGTCAGTGTTGTCGAGCGGGAAGAGTTCGCGGCTCTATAAGCGGCTGGTTTACGACGAACAGATAGCGACGCAGACGGGCGCGCATATGGATGAGCGCGAAATTGGCGGGCAGTTTGTTTTAGTGGCGACGGCGCGGCAGGGCGTTGATCTGCAGAGAGTCGAGAAGGCGCTGGATGAAGAGATGGCGCTGTTCCTGGATAAGGGGCCGACGGAGCGGGAACTGCAGCGGGTGAAGGCGCAGTCGTATGCGGCATTTGTGCGCGGCGCGGAACGGATTGGCGGTTTTGGTGGGAAATCCGACATTCTGGCGACGTCGGTTACTTATGATGGGCGGGCGGACGCTTATAAGGACCGGTTGGCGCGGCTTGAGAAATTGACGAGTTTGGATTTGCGCGACACGGCGCGCGAGTGGCTTTCTGACGGCGTTTACACGCTGGAAGTGGAGCCGTTTGGCAATGCGAAGGCCGCGCCGCAACCTTTAGTAGACCGCGCTGCCCCGCCCGCGCTGGGTGAGCCGCACGAGTTAAAATTGCCGACGGTACAAGAAGCGAACTTATCGAACGGCTTGCGGGTGTTATTGGCAGAGCGGCATGAAATTCCGGTGGTGAATTTCTGGCTGGAAGTGAATTCGGGATTCGCGTCGGATGAGACGGTGTTGCCGGGAACGGCAAAGCTGGCGTCGGGGCTGCTGACGGGCGGCACGAAGCGGCGGACGGCTTTGGAGATTAGTGAAGAGTTGCAGATGCTGGGTGCGCAGCTTTCGAGTGGCTGCAATCTGGACATGGCGACGGTGTATTTAACGACGCTGAAGGCGACGCTGGATGATGCGCTGGATATTTATGCGGATGTGATTCTGCATCCCGATTTTCCGGAGGCGGATTTCGAACGGCAGCGGCACTTGCAACTAGCAGCGATTGCGAATGAAAAGGTAACGCCGATTCAGATGGCGCTGCGGGCGCTGCCGCCGATTTTGTACGGCAAAGGGCACGCTTATGGTTCGCCGCTGACAGGATCGGGCACAGAAGAGACCGTACAGCAGATTACGCGCGAAGACATGCAGCGCTATCACGACATCTGGTTCAAGCCGAATAACGCGTCGCTGATTGTGGTGGGCGATACGACGATGGCGGAGATCAAGCCGAAGTTGGAAGCGCTGTTTGCGGGTTGGAAGCCGGGCGATGTGCCGGTGAAGCATATGGCGGAAGTGCAGGCACCGACGAAACCGGCGATTTATTTGGTGGATAAACCGGGCGCGGTGCATTCAGTGGTGCTTTCAGGAACGATTGCGCCGGCACCGAACATGGAAGACGAAGTGGCGCTGGAGACGATGAACAATGTCTTTGGCGGCACGTTTAGCGCGCGATTGAATATGAACTTGCGCGAGGAAAAGCACTGGTCTTACGGCGCGGGATCGGTGCTCTATGGGGCGACGGCACAGCGGCCGTTTTTGGCCTATTCGTCGGTGCAGGGTGATAAGACGGCGGATTCGATTACCGAAATGCTGAAGGAGTTGAAGGGCATGCTAGGCGAGATGCCGGTGACGGAAGACGAACTGGAAGCGACCAAGCAGCAGCAGATTTTGGAACTGCCTGGACAACACGAAACGATGAACTCGGTGGGCGGGTTGCTGGTGGATTTGATGCAGCAGGGTTTGCCGCTGGATTTCTACAGTACGTATGTCGGCCGAGTTACTAAGTTGACGACGGAGGATATTACGGCGGCGGCGAAGAAGGTGCTGGATCCGGCGAGGACGATTTGGATGGTGGTGGGCGACCGGAAAGAGCTGGAGCCGGCGTTGAAGGCCCTGAATCTGGGCGAGATTATCGCGGTGGAGGCGTAGTGGGCGTTATACAGGCGGACCGAGGGTCCGCCGCAAGCCAAGGGCTCGCCCCACAAGGCCATATCAGGCAGGCGGTGGTGATTTTGACGCTGCTGTGTCCTTTTGTGGTGAACGCGGCGACTGCGCCGGATTGGCCAAAGGTTGAACAGCACGCGGTGGAGTTTTTGCAGGAGTATGTGCGCGTGCGGAGTGTGAATCCGCCGGCGGATACGAGAGAGACTGCGAAGATGCTGGCGCGCGAATTTGCTGCGGCTGGGTTGGAAGCAAAGCTGTATGAGAGCAATAGCGCGGGTCATGTGAATTTGCTGGTGCGGTTGCCGGGGAAAGACCGCACGCTGCGGCCGCTGCTGTTACTGAACCATATGGACGTGGTGCCGGTGGATGCGACGCGCTGGAAACAGGATCCGTTTGGGGCGCAGATTGAGAACGGCATCTTATGGGGACGCGGATCGCTGGATATGAAGAGCACGGCGGTGCAGCAGTTGACCGCGCTGATTTTGCTGAAGCAACTGGGGATTGTGCCGCCGCGCGACATTGTGTTCCTGGCCAATTGCGATGAAGAAACGGATGGTTCGAACGGCGCGGGCTGGATGATTGCGAATCACTGGGACGAGTTGAATCCTGAGTTTGTGCTGGATGAAGGCGGGATCGGTTCGCGCGATTTGTATGCTGCGGGGAAGACGGTGTTTGGCGTTTCGGTGGGCGACAAGCAGGTGCTTTGGGTGAAGCTGCGGGCGACGGGGACGTCGGGCCATGCGTCACAGCCGATTGCCGATAACGCGAACGACATTTTATTCCAGGCGATTGCCAAGGCGAAGGAGTTTCCGGCGTCGGATAAGCCGAATGCGGTGGTGGCGCAAATGCGGGCGCAATTAGGAGAGTTCGCACCGAACAAGTTTATGAACGCGGTGCAGCAGAATACGATTTCGTTGACGACGCTGCGGAGCGGAGTGGGCGATCCGCCGAAGGTGAATGTGATTCCCTCTGTGGCGGAGGCGACGCTCGATTGCCGGTTGCTGCCGGGGCAGAATGCGGAAGAGTTTTTGTCGGATATGAAGGCGCGGGTAAACGATCCGCGGTTGACGTTTGAATTGCTTTCGCATCCGGATGACCCAGGGCCGAGCCGGACGGATACGCCTTTGTTCAAAGCGCTGGAAGCGGCGATTCATAAGCAGCATCCGGAGGCGCTGGTGGTGCCGGTGATTATTCCGTATGGCACGGATAATCAGAAGTTCCGGAAGCGCGGGGCGATTGGGTATGGCTTGATGCCGATGATTGTGGATGCGGCTACGCTAGCGACGATGCATAGCGATTCGGAACGGATTCCGCTGGATGAGTTTAAGACGGGGTTACATATTTATTTTGATGTTTTGACGGGGAGTTGGTAGGGCTCCGCGGCACGTGCTCTCCGCATTCTTTATTGAGACAATCACAAAGAGGCCCCATGACGCACTTGAAACCCAGCCACGAGCAACTTGTGCAGGAAGCTCTAAGCTCCGGCCGCTATCGGACTGTAGATGAATTCCTTGATGAGGCGCTATCAGCGTGGAAGAACAGCGAGTCACAGCGCTTCGACTTGCAAAAAATCGCGCGCCGCGGTGGCCAGCATCCGAGAACTACGCAAGGGTGTGACGCTTGGCGGATTGAAAATCGAAGACTTGGTGGCTGAAGGCCGCCGTTGAGCATTTATGTTCTCGACAATGCCATAACCATGGCATGGTGCTTCAGCGAAGAAGCCACTTCCTATACTGAATCCTTCTTGATCGATTGGGCAATCTTGAAGACAACGTTGTTGTTCCGGCGTTGTGGCTCTATGAAGTGATTAATGTTGTCATGTTGGCGGCGCGCAAAGGCCGTATCAGCAGGGCCAAAGCTGAGTTGTTTCTAGGAAACCTCTCTGCTTCCCATTGAGGTTGAGCCAGCGCGGAGCCGAATGGAAGTTTTTCCCGCGCTCTCATCCCTGATGGAAAAGTACGAACTAACTTCCTATGGTGCTACTTATTTGGAGCTCGCCATCAGCCGGAACCTTCCTTTGGCAACGCTAGACACAGCACTTATCGAAACATGTAAAGTGCTTGGCCACGCCATGGTCTAGTGGATACGATTTCGCTGACGACGCTGCGAAGTTGGGTGGGGATCCGCCGAAGGTGAATAGCGATTCGGAACGGACTCCGGTGGATGAGTTTAAGGCGGGGCTACACATTTACTTCGATATTTTGACGGGGAGTTGGTAGGACGGCTGCGCCTCGGAACGCAAACGGGGACAGTGCTGTGCTCTTGACCCTTAGTTTGTGGCAGGTAGAACGCAACCTCGCAATGTCCCCATTTGCTTTCGCTGGTTGCAATGGGCTCAAGAGACGAGTTCGCGGTAGCGGGCGGACCATTGGTCGCGGATGGGTTGCCAACCGTAGCGTTTGGTTTCGGCGAGGCCGTTGGCCGTGAGGGTTTCGACCAGGTCTTCGTTTTCGAGGAGTTCGAGGCAGCGCGCGGCGAGGGCTTCGTGATCATTTAGATCCACCAGCAGCGCGGAATAGCGATCTTTTGCCACATAAGGAATGCCGCCGGCCTTGGTTGCTACCACCGGGATCCCTGAAGCGAAGCATTCCAAGATCGAGCCGGGCATATTGTCGATATTGGGCGTGGTGAGGTAGATGTCGGCGCCGTCGTAGAGAGCGGGAATTTTGCTGTATGGCACGCTGCCGATGAACTGCGTGTTCTTCAATTGCAAATCTTGGGCGAGTTTTTCGAGCACGGGCCGATGGAAACCGTCATTCGCAATCGTCAATGAGGCTTCGGGGTATTTGGCTTGAATGATTTGGAAAGCGCGCAGGATGCACTCGACGTTGTACAACGGCTCAAGGCCGCGGTTCGTCATGAAGATGGGCCGCAGCTTGCGGCGTTTGCGATAGATGAAGTTGCCGGCGTCAAGGATATTGAAGATGGGCTGCGCAGTGATGCCGTATTTGGCGAAGACGTCCACCAGGAAGCCGGAGGGCGTGACGATGCGGTCGGCCATCTTCAAGGTGGGGAGAGCGGTTTTCCAAGTGTTGATATGCTTTTCGGCCTGGCCGTCGTGATAGTGGATGATCAGCTTTTTGCCATACATTTTGCCGAAGACCAAGGCGGGGATTGTCCAAAGCGCGTATGAGCTTAGGCCGGCGGTGAAAATGTGGAGCACGTCGGCACGCGCGGCGGCGAACAGGAGTTTGGCGCTGTACTGAGCGGAGCTGAAAACCGTTCGCAGCAGGGGGATCTTAAGAACCCAAAGCAGAGGCTTCGGCGGTCGAGGGCCGAGCGGGAAGAAAGTGATTTTCTGGCCCGGAACGGTGCTGAGGGCCTTGATGAGTTGCTCAGCTTGCACGGATTGACCGCCGACTATATAGAGCGGCGGGGCGATGAGCAAGATGGAGATGGGCGACGATGCTGCCGTTGAAGCGTTTGGCGCAGAAGTTTCCTGAGTGTGTTCGCCGATCATTGCCCGCCCCGTCCTTTCATCCGATTCTATTATCGGACGAGCAGTGGGTTTTCTAGAAGCCGAAGGTGAGGGTGATTTCCAGTTGGTTCTTCTGGGTGCCGATGACGTTGCTGCCCAGAGTATCGCCCATCCAGCGGGTGTAGCGGACTTCGGGAGACACTATGATGCCAAAATCGTCCTTGGCAATCAAACCGGCGCCGACAGTAGCGCCGTAGCTAGTGCGGTGATAAGCCGTCCCAGAAGAAATTCCTGGGCCGATGCCAGCGGTGCTGGCGAACGCAGTCTGGTCGGCTGTGGTTACGCGCGAAAACACGTCACGGTAAGTACCCCCCAATTCGTAGAAGGTGTACTTGCTAGGGTTCCATTTTTTGCCTGTGTAGCGGACCAGAAGAGGAATATCGATCATGCGAAGACGAGACCGTTCGGCGAATGCGTCCTCGTTCAGGTCGGTCGTGTTGAACATCCAATCGTAGCCGACATAGCGATAAATACCGCCAACATTGATCCAAAAGCTTTTGGTAATGCGCACATGCAGCGTTAAGCCGCCGCCTACCCAGCCCGAATTATTGGTGGCAAGCAGCGCATCGCCGGCGGCATCCTGCAGATTGCCGCTAGCATTGGTATGCAAAAGCCGGAGAGGCGTGATGCTACCAGTTAAGCCGATCCAAATGCGCGGAATGGGGGTTTCTGAGGCCTTGACGGAAGACGAGACCCCTCTTTTGGGTGCGGCTTTATCTTGATCTTTGTCCTTATCTTTGTTCTTGTGCCAAGGGATGATGCTCGGATCGCCAGGATCGTCTGCGGCAAAGCACGAAGCGGCCAACAGCGAGGTGGCCAACACGACGATCAGACTTTTGGTCAAGCTAATTTTCACCTAAACTCCCCGAATCTTCTATTGTAGAACGTTGACGGAATATTTACGGCTGAGCCCAGTAGCGGTCACGCGCTTGGACCACCAGGCCGGGCGTGCTCACTTTTAGTTGCAGCTTGCGGAACTCGCCCACCGCGGGCGGCTTATCTGAGACGTAGCCCAAGCTGTACTGGCTACGTAATTCATCTTGAATGACGTTAAAAATGTCGTCGATACTTTGCTTTTTCGTCACTTCGAAATAGCGGCCACCGGTTTCCTTGGACATCTTCTGCAGAACGGGCCGGCCGGGACCGCCGCCGGTATCGGAGAAGAAGATGGAGAAGACCAGCGTATCGGCTTTTTGAGCGGCATCGATCGCATTGGCAAGGGAAAAATCGCTGTCGTTATCGTCGCCATCGGTAAGAAGAATGAGGGCTTTGCGGCCATGCTGGTTGACCATGATTTCGTTGGCGGCTTTGACTACGGCGTCGAAGAGCTTGGTGCTGATGCCGCTGCCTTGCTCCAGTTCGCGGCGCGTGGGAGTGTTGACTTGCGTGAGAGCGTCATTCAGATCGCGATAGGAAGAGGTGAGTTCCTGACGGGTGAGTAGAGCGGAATCAAACTGCATGACGAAAATCTGGTCTTTCTTTTCGCGCAGGACTTGGTCGAGAAAACGGAAGCTGGCGGCGCGCTCTTGATCGAGCACGTGTTCCTGGCTCATGCTGGTGTCGACTAAAAGGCCGAGCGTTAGAGGAAGGTCAGTTTGGCGCGCGAAATAGCGGAGGTTTTGGGGGCGGCCATCTTCAAGAACAGTGAAATCTGGTTGCTGGAGATCGCGGATGATGGCGCCGTGTTTGTCCATGACGTTGGCCAGGATGTTGACGACGTTGACGCCGGCGGAAAATGTCGGGGTTTCCTGCTGGGCAAACGAACAGACGCAAAGAGTCAGCAGGAGCGAAACTACACGCATACGGGGTTGGAGTCGCGCGGTGGGCCTGAGGTTACAGGGAAGACACTGTTACCGTCCCATGATTGAGATGCGGTGAGCGATCGCGGGTCACCCGCAGGACGCGATAGAGATCGATGCCAAGGATGACGAGTCCGGCGACAACGGCATAGGGAAATGAGCGCTCTAACCAAATGTTGATGGTGTTGGCGGTATCGAGCGCTTTTGCCTCGCTCAGACCGGATGCCCAAAAGCTGCGGACAACGTGCGCTTTCAGAAGCCAGCAAACCAGGATAGTTCCGGCTGTGTCAATGGCAAACCGAATAATCGAGCGCACGGTGGACCAATAGGGACGTACAAAGTTTGCCGTCGAGAGCGCCGTGTTCAGAAGCGATAGGAAGGCCAGGCCCCAGACAAAATACAGCCACACCGACGTCAAGTGGATGCGCACGCCAGAGCTATCCCAAATAGCGAGCGAGGAGGTATAGCAGACGAGCAGGACTGCCGCAGCTGAGTTGAAGACCGCCTCAATGGCTGAAGAGGCCCGCGAGATTTTGTTCGGATCGCGAACGGGCGGAAGCTTGCGCGGATTCCAGTTCTCTAAAAAGTGAGTTTTGGCCTCCACTCTTTCGAGAACGACGAAGGCTAAAGTTATGGTTCCAATGGCCACGAATACCGCTGTCCAGAGCCAGCCGATCGTGAGGCTCATGGTGCTTGTCCAAGGCAGTTCCGGATGCTGCGTGTGCTTTACAAGAACGACCAGCACGGCGGCGGGCGTGAGCCAGCATAAAGCCCATATTTTCAAAACGAATTTATAGAGGGGAAACAGGACAGGACCGATTAACGATTGCTGCGGCAGATAGCGATTGGCGACCAGTAAAGGGTTGCCGCGTTGCTTGAGTAAGGCGTCGAGTTCGGCATCACTCATTTTGTGGCCGAATTGGTCCTGTTGCTCCTCAATCTGTGAATGGAGATCCTCGGAGAGCTCGGCAATAATATCTTTGCGCTGCGCTTTTGGTAGCCAAAATTCAATTGCGTGCAGGTAGCGTTGAAGGGTTTCCATGCTGTTATTCCTTTACCAGTGAGGTTAGAGATGAATTGATGGCCTCCCACTCGGCGCGCAGTTGTTGCAGGATTTGTTCACCGTGGGCAGAGAGGAGGTAAAAACGTTTGTTGCGCTTGTTTTCTTCGCGCCATTCGCTGACCAACAAACCCTGAGTTTCCAAGCGACGCAGAAGAGGGTAGAGGGTGTTTTCGTCTACATCGAGTCCGTAATCGCCGAGCGTTTTGCGGAGGGTATAGCCGTATTGCTCGGCCCGCAAAGTGGCCAAGACGGCCAGCACCAAAGAGCCGCGGCGTAGTTCGAGACGGAGGTTTTCGAAGACGGCGTCAGTTTGGGTAGGCATAGCGTGCAGCACATGGTGTGCTATACACAGTATGCAAGCTACGGTACCACTTTGCAAGGAATTTCTTTGAATTTTTTGAGAGTGTCCGGCTAGCGGCGAATGTTTGAGGTAGCCAAATCGACAACCTCGTCGCCGCGCCCATTAAGAATGGCTCGCAAGATGTAGAGGCCGAAGCCCCCGGCTTGGCTAGCCTCGATGGTGGGCGGGAGCGAGAGTTCCTGGCGGTTGACGACGACATCAACGAGCGCAGGACCGTCGTACGCCAAGACTTGCGTAAGCGCACCTTTTAATTCTTCGGGCTTTTCTACGCGCTTGCCGAGCAGACCGCAGGCCGTAGCTAGATCGGCAAAGGAAGGGTTGATCAGCTCGGTTCCGAAGCTGAGCAAGCCGACGGCTTTCATCTCAAGCTCTACGAAACCGAGTGCGCTGTTATTGAACACGACGAGTTTGACAGGCAGCTTCATCTGCTTGAGGGTGAGAAGATCGCCCAGTAACATGGCCAAACCGCCATCGCCCGAAAGGGAGATAACTTGGCGACCGGAGAAGGCCGCTTGGGCACCGATGGCTTGGGGCAACGCATTGGCCATTGATCCGTGGTTGAAAGAGCCGAGCAAGCGGCGACGGCCATTCATCCGTAAATAGCGAGCGGCCCAAACGGTAGGGGTGCCGACGTCGCAGGTGAAAATGGCGTCGGGTGCGGCGACTTCGTCGAGGAGCTTGGCTACGGTTTGCGGATGAATGGGAGTGCGGCCAGGTTCTGATACGGCGAGTTCGTCGAGATGTTGGCGTTCCTTACGATAGTCGTTGACGGAGCTATCAAGATGGGCGGCGCTGGCTTGTTGATCAAGCAGTGGGAGCAGCGCAGCGAGGGTATCTTTGGCATGACCGACGAGCGCTACATCGACATGCGTGCGACGGCCGATTTGGTCGCCGCGCACATCCACTTGGATCACTTTGGCTTTTTCGGGATAGAACTGCGTATAGGGGAAATCGGTTCCGACCATTAATAGGACGTCGCAATTTTTCATGGCGTGGTAGCCGGGGGCGAGGCCGATGAGGCCAGTAAGTCCGACGTCGTAGGGATTATCGTGCTCGAGGAATTCTTTGCCGCGGAGGGCGTGAACAATTGGGGAATAAAGGCGCTCGGCCACAGCCATGAGTTCGGCATGCGCGTCTGCACAACCGGCGCCGCCGAGAATGGTGACTTTCTTGGCATTGTTGAGGAGAGAGGCGGCTCGGTTCAGGTCTGCTTCGGAGGGATGAAAAATGGCGGAGGTGGGCGCGGACCAATCGGTTTCGCCCACGGGAGCCGGGCAATCGCCCAAGAGAACGTCGCCGGGAACGATGAGAACTGAAACGCCGCGTTTGGCAATCGCGGTGCGCATGGCGATGCGGAGAAGGCGGGGAAGGCTCTTGGCTTCGGTGACGAGTTCGCAGAAATGGCTGGATTCTTTGAAGAGGATTTCCGGATGCGTTTCCTGAAAATAGCCGGAGCCCAGCTCAGAACTGGGCACTTGGGCGGCGATGGCGAGGACGGGCACGCGGCTGCGATGGCAATCGTACAGGCCATTGATGAGGTGAAGATTGCCTGGTCCGCAACTGCCGGCGCAGACGACTAAGCTGCCTGTAAGATGGGACTCGGCGCCAGCGGCGAAGGCAGCCACTTCTTCATGGCGGACATGGATCCACTGGATTATATTTTGCTTGCGAATGGCTTCGGTGAGGCCGTTCAGGGAATCGCCGGGCAGGCCGTAAATGCGCTGCACTCCTGCGGAGAGAAGGGTTTCAATCAGAACGTCAGCCGCGTTTTTTGCCATCGAGTAAGTTAGACGCTAGCGGCATCGAAGCTATGCGCTGGTAGAGTTACCACGACCCACGCTGAGCTGCGCTATTACTTTTCGAAGCGGGTCTGGGCGGCTTTGACGGCTCCTTCCACTTTATTGAGGAATTGATCGGCGGTGAAAGGCTCTGGAAAGATTTCAAAATGCTCCAGATCCGCACGGTATTGGATACGGTCGTCCGCTAGGACGCCGGCCACGAAAAGGACGCCCATGTGGGGATTTTTCAAGCGTAGATATTTCGAGGCTTCGTAGCCGGGAATGTTTTCCACGTAAGGGTGCGTGATGAGCAGATCGATACGGTGATCGGCAAACGAGTCGACGGCTTCGCCCAAATCGCCGGTGGCGTGGACGAGGTAGCCAGCTTTTTCCAGGACTTCTTTCAAAACGGAACGAACCAAAGGTTCGGAGCCGAGTAATAGGATCATGATTCTCTCGTGAATGATGCTGGAGAGATTATTTCACGAGGGTATAGCCGCCTTTGGGCGTAGTGTCGCGGATGGTTTGGGCAGCCGCGAGAATGGCTTCCTTCTGGGCGGCAGTGAAGCGGGAGAGATTCTTGACCTGCAAAGACATGCGGCGATTTTTTGAGAGCAGGTCTTCGTGGCGCAGCAGGAAATCCCAATAGAGGGTGGTGAAGGGACAGGCGGAATCGCCGGTGGAGTGGTCTGGTTTATAGCGACAGCCGGCGCAGTAATTGCTCATGCGCGCAATATATTTGCCGGTGGCGGCATACGGCTTGGAAGCCATGATGCCGCCATCTGAGAATTGCGACATGCCCATAGTATTGGGCAGTTCCACCCACTCGATGGCGTCGTAAAAAATGGCCAGGTACCATTCGTGAACGGTGACGGGATCTACGCCGAACAAGAGCGCGAACAAGCCAGTGATCATTAAGCGCTGGATGTGGTGAGCGTAACCATATTCCAAAACTTGACCGACGGTTTCCCGCAGGCAATTCATTTCGGTTTTAGCGTCCCAATAGAAGTCGGGCAGCGGGTTATGAGCGTCGAGAGCATTGCGTTCGACGTATCGAGGCATGTAGCTCCAATAGATGCCGCGCACGTATTCGCGCC
>Ga0302319_10010398_pt1 | contig 17724 bp, 17 predicted proteins | sample Bog_T0_2_FD_203319 | JGI IMG/M metagenome (GOLD analysis project Ga0302319, IMG submission 203319) | Peat permafrost microbial communities from Stordalen Mire near Abisko, Sweden - Bog_T0_2 | ecosystem: Environmental > Terrestrial > Soil > Wetlands > Peat | place: Sweden: Abisko, Stordalen Mire...
GCATTTTGGGACCTAAAGGACTGAAAGGACCAAAAGGACCGGCCGCCAATCGAAATTCGAAAATCGAAAATTCTCCTACGCGTCCGGTTTGGTCTTCCGGAGCCCGGTGACCTTGTCGCCATCCTTGAACTGGCCGCGCTTGCGGAGCAATTCCACACGCTCGAAGCGCTTGAGAACATTGCGTTTCGCCGTGATGGTGCTGGCGCCTTTGAGACTGCGGTGTTGTGACATGGCTATGAAGAAAAGGAGCGCGGACTTTACGCCAACGAGGCGCGTTTGCAATGAAAATCCGCAATCCTCCTCAAGCCGCCTGAACTTCGACGATCTTGTGCCCGAGGAACCTGAGCGTCTGGCTCAATTGCTCGACTTTCAACGGCTTCTTGAGCACCGTCACCGGGCCGTGCTTGAGGATGTTATCGAGCATGTCGCTGTCCGGGTAGCCCGTGATAATCACAATCGGCAGCTCGGGCGCGATTTGCTTCGCCTCGGCGTAAATCACGTCCCCGGTCGTATCCGGCAGCATCAGATCGAGGAACAACAGATCGAATTTTTGCTTCCGCAGCGCCGCAAGCCCCTCCTTGCCGGTGCCGGCGAGCATGCGGCTGAACCCGGAGCGCTTCAGGAAAAGCTTGAACATCCCCTGGACGCCCGTGTCGTCGTCGATCACCAGCACGGTCGGCTGGCCCTGCTCCTCCTCACGCAGAATGTCGCGGTCGAGCGAGTCCTTCTTGATGCGCCACCGTCCGCCAATTTGAATGGCGGGCAGTTGCCCCCGCTGCACGAGGTAATACACGGTCGGCAGCGGTATGCGCAGATATTCAGCAGTCTCTTTGACGGTTAGCAGGTTGTGCATCAGATTACGGGCCGGCGGCGGCCCCTCGGCCCCATACGCCACTTATCCGCCCTTTATTTTCCTATTTTGCCCAAAATGTCAATCAAGAACGCTTTCCCAGCCCCCTCGCCCCCAGCCAAATGCACACATCCATTGACGGATGCCGGAGTAGCCGCCATATTCCCGCCCCTTTTCGAAATGGAACATATCCGCAACATCGCCATCATCGCGCACGTCGACCACGGCAAGACTACGCTCGTCGATCAACTCCTGCGCCAGTCAGGCACCTTCCGCGCAAATCAGCAGATCGAGGAGCGGGTGATGGACTCGATGGACCTCGAGCGGGAAAAGGGCATCACCATCCGCGCCAAGAACGCCGCCTTCAAGTGGAAGGACTACCACGTCAATATCGTCGACACCCCCGGCCACGCCGATTTTGGCGGCGAGGTCGAGCGCATCATGAAAATGGTCGACGGCGTGCTGCTCGTCGTCGATGCGTACGACGGCCCGCAGGCGCAAACCAAGTTCGTCCTCAAGAAGGCGTTTGAAAACGGCGCCAAGCCCATCGTGGTCATCAACAAGATCGACCGCGAAAATGCCCGTCCCCACAAGGTCCTGGACATGGTCTTTGAGCTCTTCCTCGAACTCAACGCCACCGATCTCCAGCTCGATTTCCCCGTGATCTACGCCTCCGCAAAAGGCGGCTACGCCATGCGCGAGATCACCGAGTCGAGCACCACCATGCAGCCGCTCTTCGAGGCCATCGTAAAGTATATCCCGCCCCCGCCGCGCTCGAACGTGACCTATTTTCAGATGCTCATCTCGAATCTCGATTACAGCGACTATCTGGGCCGCATCGCCTACGGCCGCATCACCAGCGGGCGCGTCCACGTGGGCGACTCCGCGGTGCGCATCGCCAAGGATGGGCGGCGCGAGCGGGCCAGCGTCACGTCGATCTTCAGCCACCAGGGGCTTGCGAAAATCGAGGTCAAGACCGCCAGCGCCGGCGATATCATCGGACTGACCGGCTTCGAGGATGCCTTCATCGGCGAGACCATCACCGACTCCGAGGAGCGCCTTCCGCTCGCATTCGTGGACATCGACCCCCCCACCATCTCGATGGGCATCTGCATCAACGACTCCCCGCTCGCCGGCCGCGAGGGCAAGCTGCTCACCGCCCGCCAGATTCGCGAGCGGCTCGTGCGCGAGACCCGCACTAATGTCGGCATCCAATTCGCCGATACGGAAACCGCCGGCCATTTCGAGATCAACGCCCGCGGGGAAATGCAGATCGCGATTTTGGTCGAGCAAATGCGCCGCGAAGGCTTCGAGATCCTCGTCTCGCGCCCGGAAGTCATCTTCCATCGCGACGACGCCGGCAACCTCCTCGAGCCGCTCGAGACCCTCTACGTCGACGTGCCGCCGGACAACCTGGGCGACATCCTCCAGTCCCTCGCCGGCCGCAAGGCCGAGATCGTCAGCATGGAGCATCTGCCCCATTCCGTGACCATCGAGGGCGTCATCCCCACGCGCGGCCTCATCGGTTTCGAGACCGACCTGGTCAACGTGACCAAAGGCCACGGCATCATGTCCCATCTCTTCAAGGAATACGGCGCGTTCAAAGGCGAAATCCCGACCCGCGGCAACGGCGTCCTTGTCTCGATGGAAGGCGGCCTCTCGACCGGTTACGCCCTGGCCACCATCCAGGAGCGCGGCCGCCTCTTCATCGCGCCCGGCGAGGAGATTTACGAAGGCATGATTGTAGGCGAAAACGCCCGTCCCGACGATATGCCGGTCAACCCCTGCAAGGCCAAGAAACTGAGCAACATGCGTTCTCAGGGCGACGGCAAGAGCGCCCTCCTCGCCCCGCCCATCCTCATGAGCCTCGAGCGCTCCCTGGAATACATCGCCCCCGACGAGTACGTCGAAGCCACGCCCAAGAGCCTGCGCATGCGGAAGAAGATTCTCGACGCCAACGCCCGCAAACGGTCTGAGAAAACGGTGCCGGCGTAAGCGGCGGCAGGCTGGTTCATTGTTGAGTTCTGGTGGGATTCCGGCAGGATTCCTTCGTGGCAGGGTCTTCCTCCTTCTGGAATCGCGCGGCTCTCGTTGTCGTTTTTCTGTTCCTTACCCTCCTTATGGCCTGGTGTAGTCTACCCTCTGGAATTGTAATGAGGAGCAACGAAACCAAATCCCTCAGCAAAGCGAAACAAATTTATATTTGCTGCAGGGTGTACGCCAGTGACAACGGCGGCAACTACCCTCCCTCGCTTGACGTTCTCTTCCCGACCTATCTCAGCGATCGCAGCATCCTCGTTTCCCCCATCGCGCCCGGCGAACCTGTCGGCTACAAATACACTCCCGGGCTAACACTCTCAAGCGCCACAAACACCGTCCTCATCGAGGATAAATTTGCCCCGAGCCTTAAACACGAGCGAATCGTAGTGTACGTGGACGATCACGCCGAAATCTTGCGAATCCCGTAAGGCTGCCCGATCTCCTGCACGCCAACGGCGTGCTGCATACCAGCCCAGGGCGGCGCGCAGCGCCACCCTGGGTACCGGTTTTGGCGGACGAGGCCGCCCTGAAAGGGGCGGCGGCATCTCCCCGCCCTCCGGCAAGTGGCCATTCATCCAGCGGCGTCCACCCCCGCCTGGGCCACCGGCCCAGGCGGGGGAAGACGCCGTCACCGACCGGCAACGCTAAAACTCTGGCGCACGCACCCCTCACCTGAAACCGGCTCTCAAATCCTTCGATTTCCACGCCCCAAACCCATGTCCCTGAAAAAACCCCTATTGACATTTCCGCCAAACCCATTGATCTTCTTCACCGTTGGCTCGCGCTACGCGGCAGTTCATCCCTCTCGGAAGCGAACTCCCACACCTTAAGCTGGCGCAGTTTTTCTACCGAATCCTTATCGGAACAAACACCCCGACACATGGCGGGTCATAACAAGTGGTCCAAAGTCAAGCGCATCAAAGGCGCCATCGACGTGAAACGCGGCAAGCTTTTTTCGAAGCTTTCCAAGGAAATCACGGTGGCTGCCCGAATGGGTGGTGGCGATCCCTCCGGGAATCCCCGCCTCCGCGCCGCCGTGCTTGGCGCCCGCGCACAGAGCATGCCCAATGAAAATGTCGAGCGCGCCATCAAGCGCGGCATCGGTGACATCGACGGCGCAAGTCATTACGAGGAAATCGTTTACGAAGGCTACGCCCCCGGAGGTATCGCCCTGATGGTCGAAACCGCCACCGACAACAAGAACCGGACCGCGGCAGACCTGCGGCTCATTTTTACGAAAAATCACGGAAACCTCGCCTCCACCGGCAGTGTTAGCTATATGTTCAAGCGCAAGGGCCAGATTACGGTGCCCCAAAACGCGGCCAACGAGGATGCATTGCTCGATATCATTCTCGAGGCCGGCGCTGATGAGCTTAACGCAGATGGCGAGCACTACCTCATTACCACCGCTCACGATCAACTTTACTCAGTCGCCGAAGCCCTGAAGAACGCGGGCGTCCCGGCCGACTCCCAAAAACTGACCTACGTGCCAGACACGACGGTTCCCGTTTACGACGAAGCCGTGGCGGCTCAGGTGCTGCGGCTTTGCGACGCCCTTGAAGACAATGACGACGTCCAGAACGTCCACGCGAATTTTGACCTTCCCGAGGAACTCCTTGCGAAGCTCTCGATTTGATCCCGGGCGGCCCGCCGCTCCCGAGTTTCATTCCCCAAATTTCCCCAAAAAATCCCTGATCAGTCCCACCCATCCCTAAACACCCTTTTATCAACGCACCTATGACCGATCCCACCGAGGGCCAGCCCGCCCTGGAAGAGCCCAAGAAAACAACCCGCCGCAAGTCCGCAACCCCCCGCGCGGCCGCAAAGCCCCGACGCGCAAAAGCGGCCGATGCCGAATCGCTGCCGAACGGAGACACCCTCCCGCAAGAGGCCGCGCCAGCCGTCACTCCCGAGCCAGCGCCGGCTCCCACTCCGCACCCCCCCGTCATTGCCGAAGCCGCCCCCGCACCGGAAGCTGCCGCCCCGGCACCTGTTGTCCCGGCTCCCGCCGAGACTCCCGCCCGGCGCTTCCCTGCCGCTGTCCCTAATGACGCGGAGCAGATCGAGGACGCAGCCCAGATTCTCTCCCGCATCACCTCGGCCCCGCTTTCCGCCGCCGAAACCGTGCGTGAAAACAACGCCCGCTTAGCCCCTCGCCCGCAGCAGCGCCAGGACCGCTATGAGCGGCAGGATCGCTACGAGCGCCAGGATCGTCCGGACCGTTATGAGCGCCAGGACCGTTTTGAACGGCCGGAGCGTCCCGACGATGAAGAGCCCGCCGCCGAATCCGGCACCGATCCCAAGCAGGAGCCGGTTTTCGCCGAAGGCATCGTCGAAGTCTCCGGCAAAGGATTCGGTTTCCTGCGCGATCCCAAACGCAATTTCGTCCAAAGCCCGACCGACGTCTTCGTCACCCCGGAGGTCATCCGCCGCTTCGCCCTGCGCGACGGCCATTGGATCAAAGGCGAAGTCCGCCGCGGCAACCGCGGCTTGCAGATGTACAAGCTGACTTCCATCAACGGAGACGATCCCGCCAAGTACGGCAACTTCCCGCTTTTCGAGGAGTTGACTGTCGTCAGCCCCATCGAGCGTTTCAGGCTCGAGACCGTCCCCGAGCGTTACACCACGCGCATCATGGACCTCATGACCCCCATTGGCAAAGGCCAGCGCGGGCTCATCGTCGCCCCGCCGCGCACCGGCAAGACCACGCTGCTCCAGCACATCGCCGATGCCATCGTAAAAAATCACCCCGAGACCGTTCTGATCATCCTCCTGGTCGATGAGCGCCCCGAGGAAGTGACCGAAATCCGCCGCACCGTCCCGACCGCGGAGATGATGGCCAGCTCGAACGACATGGACCTCAAGAGCCACACCCGCATCGCCCAATTGGCCATGGAACGCTCGAAGCGCCTCGTCGAGGCCGGCAAGGACGTCTTCATCCTCCTGGACTCGATCACCCGCGTCGGCCGCGCTTTCAACAACGCCATGGGCGGCGGCGGCCGCACGATGTCCGGCGGCATCGACGCACGCGCCCTGGAAATCCCGCGCAAAATCTTCGCCGCGGCCCGCAACACCGAAGAGGCCGGCTCGCTCACCATCATCGCCACCGCTCTCATCGAGACCGGCAGCCGCATGGACGAGCATATCTTCCAGGAGTTCAAAGGCACCGGTAACATGGAGATGGTCCTCGACCGCAAGATCAGCGATCTGCGCGTCTATCCCGCCATCGACATCTTCAAGTCCGGCACCCGGCGCGAAGAGCTGCTGGTGCCCGCCGATCAATTGCACAAGATCAACGTCATCCGCCGCGGCCTAGCCGGCCACAAGCCCGAGGAAGCCATCGAGCGCCTCCTCTCCTTCGTCCGCAAGTTCCCGACGAACTACCAGATGCTCAAGGAAATCCCAGGCTAAGGTCCACGGCGTCCACTCCGTCCATGGCGTCCACCTACGCCCGCCCCCTCATAAGAACATTTTCCCATAGGTCATTTTGGTGTTTCTTTCGCCAATAAATGGCTGGATAATTTAAATACGATTTGCTTCCGCCGGCGCATTCCGGTCGAATCGTCCGCGCAATACAACCGCCCCACCTTGTGCGGCGCCATTGCATCACCGCCGTGAAGACGAGCATTTCCTCCAGGTTCAAGCCGCTACTGCGCGACTTAATCACTAATCTCCCTCTCGTCGCCGCTACTTTTCTCGCTCTCGCGACGGCCCCTCCGGCAAGGGCCTATGTTACAATTTCCGATTACAACTTTAGTGGCGCCTCGCTGGCATCGAGCACCAACGCTTACACCAACGATACGAACATAGTCACTGGCGCGGGGCTTTCGGGCGATTTTCAATTCGAGACTATCGAGTCTAACTGCTACGCCGTACCTTCGCCTGATCTGCCGCTCACCGAAACTGCCGCGGTATCGGGGAGCGATTACATCAGCCTTACCATCACTCCAAAGACCAATTCCCTCAATTACAACACGCTCTTTTTCAATCTCTGCGGCGACGCCAATGACATCAGCAATCCCTTCGACGGCGACATTGTCGTCCGCTCGAGCGTGGATAACTTCACGACAGACCTGGTAACTGCCTCGACCGGCGACCTCAGCGCGGGGGGAAACACCGAGATCGGAGAAGGCGCAGACCCGGGCAGCGCCAACAACCTTACATTCCCGACGCAGGGCGGCAGTGTTGAGTTTCGCTTCTATTTCTTCGATAACGAGAACGGTTCTTCCTTTTCCAATGTGGGCATCACGAACATCATCCTCACCGCAACGCCCGTTCCTGAACCTTCCACGTGGGCGGATGCGCTTCTGGCGACGGGTGGGTTGATGCTTGTGATACAGAGGAGGGTTGCGCGCCGTGGTCCTCTATCCGGCACTTGAACTTACACATGAACTTGAACCTGAACCTTCTGAAAAAATCTACCGTCTTTTTCCTCCGGAAAGTTCATGTTCAAGTTCAAGAGTAAGTTCAAGTGGGGCGCGCCAGCATCGCCCGCATCCTCGCAAACCCATTCTTCGCCGCATCCTCCTGCACCGGCGCGTTCATCATCTCCGTCAGGTTCTTGCGCTCGATCCATTCCTCCGCCAGTTCCTTGATGAACGAACTCGGGTGGCACGGCGCCACGCTGCCGTACTTCATCCGGTCCCGGCAGTAAGTCAGCGTCAGCGTCCGCATCGCGCGGGTGATGCCCACATACAACAGCCGCCGCTCCTCATCCAGCGTGCCTTCCACCTTGCTGCGGTCATGCGGCAGCACCCCTTCCTCGAGCCCGATGAGAAACACATGCGGGAACTCGAGCCCCTTGGCCGCGTGCAGCGTAATCAGCAGGACCCCCTTCTTTTTATCGATATCCTCTTCCTCCTCGCGGCTCTTATCGAGCATCACCTCATCCAGAAAGCCTTGCAATCCCTTCACCGACCTCCCCTGGAAGTTAGCCAGGTCCTGCAACAACTGCCGCACGTTCTCCTCCCGTTTCAATACCTCATCCGCCGCCTTGCAGGTCCGTTTCAGGTCCTCGGCGTAGCCGACTTCCTTCAATAACTTATCCGCCACCGCATGATGATCGGCCAGCGGCTCATTGAGCTTTGTCTCGTACCCGTCGACCAACTCGACAAACTCCGCGATCTTTCCCACCGTCCGCGCCGGGAGCTCCCGCAGGAAGCCGTCGGACTGCAGCGCGGTCCATACCGAGCACTTATTGCGCGCGCTCCATTCCGTGGCCCGCTCGATGGTGCCGGCGCTTATCCCGCGCGCCGGAGTATTGATGATTCGCAGCAGGTTCGAGTCGTCATCGGGATTTACGAGCACCGAAAAATAAGCCAGCACGTCCTTGATCTCGCGGCTGTCAAAGAAACTCTTCCCGCCCACCAGCCGGTAAGGGATTTGCAGCCGCCTCAGGTTCTCCTCGATCAATCGCGATTGCGCATTCATGCGGTAGAGCACCGCGAACCCCTCCCACGGCAGCCCCTCCGCGAAGCTCCGCCGCTGGATCTCCTCGGCCACGAACTGCGCCTCCTCGCGGTCGTTCGCCGCCTGGATCAGCCGCACCTTCTCCCCGCCCTCCATCGCGCTCCAGAGCGCCTTGGGCCTGCGCCGCGGGTTGTTCTTGATCAGGCTGTTGGCCGTGCCCAGGATCGCGTTCGTGCTGCGGTAATTCTGCTCGAGCTTCACCACCGCCGGATTCGGGAAATGACTTTCAAACTCGAGCAGGTTCGCCACCTCCGCGCCGCGCCATCCGTAAATCGATTGGTCATCGTCCCCCACCACCGCGACGTTCTTATTCGAGTCGGCCAGCAGAGTTACTAACTCGAGCTGCAGCCGGTTTGTATCCTGGAATTCATCGACCATCAGATACTTGAACCTTAGCTGCCATTTCTCCCGCACCTCCGCGTGCTCGGAGAGCAGCTTGACCGTCAGCAGGAGCAAGTCGTCGAAATCGACCGCGTTCAGCGTCTTGAGGTCCGCCTGGTATCGCGCGAACACCGCGGAGAGCAGCGTCTTCTCATCCGCCGGCGCGGACCATCCGTTGTTCTTCGCCTTGCTGATCAGGTTCTTCGCCTGGTGCGGGTCCAGCTTCTCATCCTGCGCCGCGGTGCGCGTGATGATCTTGCGGATCAGCCCCAATTGGTCCGACTCGTCATAGATTGTGAAGTTATTCTTGTAACCCAGCCGCTCTATCCCCGCCCGCAGGATGCGCACGCAGAGCGCGTGAAATGTGGACATCGTCACCTTCTTCGCCTGGTCAGGCTCGACCATCCCCGCGAGCCGCTCACGCATCTCCGTCGCCGCCTTGTTGGTAAAGGTCACCGCCAGGATGTTCTCCGGCTTCACCCCTTCCGCCATCAGGTAGGCGACTCGCGCCGTGATGACCCGCGTCTTTCCCGTGCCGGCGCCCGCCAGGATCAGGAGCGGGCCGCGGATGGTCGTCACCGCGCTACGCTGCGGCTCATTGAGGTCAAAAAGGCGAAACCGTCCCATGTTTGTGGCCCGGCAGAAAACCACGCCCCCGCGTTTTCGCAAGACTGACTTCGCGCCGCGGCGAAACTATTTTTCCCAGCTTTCCTTGACAACGGCGGCGGTAAGCCAAAGGCGCATTTGTGGACGGCGTGGACCTGGTGGACGCGGAGGACTTGGATGCTGCTCGCGTCACCGCATCGGCCCCACGGCAATCCTCCGCACCACCTCCGGATAAACCTCGTGCTCGGCCACCTGGATGCGTGCGTGTAGCGTCTCCGCGGTGTCCCCGGGCAACACCGGTACCCGGCGCTGCGCGATGATCGGCCCGGTGTCCATCCCCCTGTCCACGTAGTGCACCGTGCATCCCGTCTCGGCCACGCCGGCCGCAAGCGCCTGCTTCCACGCATCGAGACCCGGGAATGCCGGCAGCAACGACGGATGGATATTGATGATCCTGCCGGGGTAAGCCTCCAGCAACGGCTCCTTGATCATCCGCATATAACCCGCAAGCACTACCAGTTCGACCCCCGCCTCCCGCAGCAGATTTACGACGCGCTCCTCCGCCTCCGGCTCGAGCTTCGTCCGGAAGCGTCCCGGCGCCACGTACTCCGCCCTTACGGCGTATCGCCGCGCCGCATCGAGGATTCCCGCGCCTTCCACGTCGGAAATGACGAGACGGGCCTCGGCGGCCAGCTCCCCGTGCAGGATCGCCTCCTGGATCGCCCGGTAATTCGACCCCTTGCCCGATCCCAGCACTCCCAGTCTCAGCTTTTCCATTTGCCAATGATCGCACTCGTCGATTTTCCCGGCACCAGCGGCAGGATGCAAATCCGGCTGCCCACCGCCTCGAGCACTACCCGCTCCTCCGGGTCCAGGCTTTCGATTGTATAATCCCCGCCCTTCGCGTACACCTGCGGCCGTACCGACTTCGCCAGCTCCGTCACGCGAATGCTCGGGAAAATCGTCACATAACTTACGCACTCCAACGCCGCCAGCACCTCCGCCCGGTCCAGCTCGCTGTTGATGGGCCGCGTCTGCCCCTTGAGCGCCCGCACGCTCGCGTCTCCATTGACCGCGACCACCAGGGCGTCTCCCAGTTCCCGAGCCTGCTGCAAATATCGCACATGGCCCACGTGCAGGAGGTCGAAGCAGCCGTTCGTGAATACCAATTTCCGCCCCTGCGCCTCGAGGCAGTCGCGGATCGAGGCCATTTCTTCGGCGGTTTTGAGCTTTTCCAATGACATGGGATTGAACAGTTAGACCAAAACAGTCAAAATCATGCAAACATTGCATGGCGTGGTCTAAATCCCGCTATATCAACCTCTTCTCAAATGCACGACCCTCGTTGCGACCGCCTTGCCAGTCTCCTGGTCAACTTTTCCACCCGGCTCAAGCCCGGCGAAAAGTTCCTCATCGATGCCTTCGACATCCCCCCGGAGATGTCCGTCGCCCTCATCCGGGCAGCCCGCGCCGCGGGAGCCCTCCCCTTCGTCCAGATCAATCAGGCCCGCGTCTCCCGGGAGGTCGCCCTTTCGGCGACGCCCGAGCAGCTCGATTTTTCCTCGAAACACGAGCTTGCGCGCATGAAAGCCATGGACGCCTACATCGCCGTCCGCGGCAGTGAGAACATCTCCGAGTCCTCGGACGTTCCAGCCGCCCAGATGAAGCTCCTCGCCTGCAAGCTCAAGCCGGTTCTCGACTATCGCGTCAAGAAAACCCGCTGGTGCGTCCTGCGCTGGCCCTCCCCCTCGATGGCCCAGCAAGCCGGCATGAGCACCGAACGCTTCGAGAAATTCTTCTTCGATGTTTGCACCCTGGATTACTCCCGCATGCAGCCCGGCATGAAAGCCCTCAAGGCCCTCATGGACCGCACCGACCGCATCGAAATCAAAGGCCCCGGCACCGATCTCGCATTCTCGATCAAGGACATCCCCGCCATCTCCTGCGGCGGCACTCACAATATCCCGGACGGCGAAGTCTTCACCGCCCCGGTCAAAAAGTCCGTCCAGGGCTTTGTCACTTTCAACGCCCCCACCATTTACCAGGGAGCCGCGTTCGATAACATCCGCCTCGAATTCAAGGACGGCAAAGTCGCCGATGCCACCGGCAGCAACACTCCGCGCTTGAATGAAATCCTCAATTCCGACGAGGGCGCCCGCTTCATCGGCGAATTCTCCCTCGCCTTCAATCCCCACATTCTCGAGCCGATGCGCGACATCCTCTTCGACGAGAAAATCGCCGGCTCCTTCCACTTCACACCCGGCCAAGCCTACGAGCAGGCCGACAACGGCAACCGCTCCCAGGTCCACTGGGACATGGTTTGCATCCAGCGCCCAGAGTACGGCGGCGGGGCCATTTATTTCGACGGCAAACTCATCCGCAAGGATGGCCTCTTCCTTCCCAAGGCCCTGCAAAGCCTCAATCCGGATCGCCTCCTCGCATGACCAACCTCCTCCTTTCCAACATCTCCGAGGCGGATATCCGGTCCATCCTGGATTCCACTGCCGGCGCCGCCCTCCTCCCCGAGCTTGGCAACCAGGTCTGGCGCCAGGTCAGCGACCGCCCGCTGGTCCGCAAATGGCTCGGGTCGATCCAGCAGCTTGCCGCCAAGGAAATAGGCAAGCCGATGCCCGAACTCACCGACGAACTCTACCGCGAGTTCTACGTCAACGGCTCACGCCTCCCCTTCGAGAGCGCCTACTTCGAGCGCCGCCGCCGCCTCGCCCGGGCCGCCATCTGCGCCCTGCTCGACTACTCTCCCACTGCCGGCCAGTGGCTCGACTCGCTCCGCGAGAAAACCGCCTCGGTCTTCAGCGAGTTCTCCTGGGCTCTGCCGGCCCACGTCAATTCCCCCTCCGGCCGCGACCCCCTCCACATCGACCTCTTTTCCGCCGAGACCGCGAACCTGATGGCCGAGCTGCTCACCCTGTTCCCGGAAGTCTTTTCCCCCACTCTCACCGCATCCATCAAGACTCGCGTCCGCCGCGATTTCTTCGAAAATTACGTCAATCGCCACGAAGACTTCTTCTGGACCAAGGCCTCCAACAACTGGAACGCCGTCTGCCACCAGGGCGTAATCGGCGCCGCCCTCGGCCTCGAGCAGGACAACACACTCCTGGCCCGCATCCTCAGCGTCTCAAAAAAATACCTTCCCCTCTTCCTCCGCGGCTTCGGCAGCGACGGCGCCTGCTCCGAAGGCCCCGGCTACTGGCAATACGGCTTCGGCTGGTTTTGCGTGCTCAATGAGCAGCTCGAGACCCGCACCGACGGCCAGCTCTCCCTTATCGAAGGCGATCCCCATATCCGCGAAATCGCCCGGTTCGGCTCCCGCGTCACCCTTACCAATTTCCACTTCGTCAATTTCTCCGACAGCCCCCGCACCGGCGCCCTAAGTCCCTCGCTGCTCACCTACCTGGGCGCGCGCCTGCAAGATGAAAAAATCCTCGACCATGCCCGCAAGAGCTACGAGCGGCTCGACCAGACCGGCCTCAACCTCCAGGGCCAGCGCACGGACCTGCTCTACTTCGTCCGCCTCCTGCTGAACACCCCGGAGGATACAAAAGTCGATCATTCCCTCGAACCCGAGGACTTTTTCTTCAAGGACCTCGCCGTCGTAGTCAGCTCCGGCCGCGATTCCGCGGGCCACCTCTGGGAATTCGCCGCCAAGGGCGGCAACAACGCCGAGCAGCACAACCATAACGACTGCGGCAGCTACCTTCTCAACATCGACGGCTCCCCCGTCATCGTCGAGATCGGCGCCCCCGAATACACCAAGGATTTCTTCCGCGAGAACCGCTACCAATACCTCGCCGCGCGCACCCTTGGGCACTCCCTGCCCATCGTCAATGGACGCGAGCAGGCCGCCGGCCCGCAATACGCCTCGAAGGTCATCAGTTGCGAACTTACTCCCACCCGCGCCGAATTTTCCGTCGACCTCGCCGAGTGCTACCCCTCCGACGCCCATTGCAGCGAACTCATCCGCAGCTTCACTCTGGACAAAACCAAAGGCAGCCTGCGCATCAAGGAATTCTTCGAACTCTCCGTCCACCAATCCTTCGAGACTTCCGTCCTCACCGAAGAGCACGTCGACATGAACGTTCCGTGCGCCGTCATTCATGCGAAAGCCGGCGACGTCATCGTCCGTCCCTTCGACGACACCCTCATCATCGGCGTCGAAACCCATGAGTACCGCGACCACGGCGGCACTTCGCGCAAGATTTACCGCATCATCCTGCGCCCCGCAAAACTCACCGAGCAGCGCTTCGTAGGCTACGAACTCGAGCTAAAGCCCTAGTCCACAGCGTCCACCTCGTCCATGCCGTCCACGCCCTACCTCCTCGGCATCGAGATCGGCGGCAGCAAGCTGCAAATCGTCACAGGCACCCGCGAGGGCACCATCCTCGACCGGCAGCGAATGACCGCCCAACGCTCGCAAGGCGCCGAAGGCATCCGCGAGCAAATCAAAGCCACAATCACACGCCTGCGTCCGCAGTTTCAGTGGGAGGCCGTAGGCGTCGGCTATGGCGGCCCGGTGGATTGGACGACCGGCCGCATCTGCTGCTCACATCACGTCGAGGGTTGGACCGATTTCGCCCTCGGCGACTTTCTTCGCGAGCTAACCGGCCTGCCCGTCGCCGTCGACAACGACTCAAACACCGCCGCTTACGGCGAGGCCCATCGCGGCGCCGGCGCCGGATTCAATCCCGTATTCTATACCAATTCCGGCAGCGGCATTGGCGGCGGCCTCGTCGTGGACGGAGAGATTTACCACGGCGCGACGCCCGGCGAGTCCGAACTCGGGCACGTGCGCCTCGATAAACAAGGCACGATCCTCGAAGACCGTTGCTCCGGCTGGGCCGTGGACAAAAAAATCCGCGAACTCTCCGCGCTCAATCCCGGCAGCGCCCTGACGCGCCTTGCCGCGGGCAAGACAGGCGGCGAAGCCCGCGCCCTCGGCCCCGCCCTGCGCGAGAACTGCCCGCTCGCGCAACAAATCCTCAACGGCACCGCCGAAGACCTCGCCTTCGCGCTCTCCCACGCGATCCATTTATTCCATCCCCAGGCCGTCGTGCTCGGCGGCGGCCTCGCATTGATCGGCGAGCCCTGGCGCGAAGCCGTCACAACCGCCCTCCCGCGCTTCGTCATGCACGCCTTCGCCCCCGGCCCGCAGGTCCGCCTGGCCGCACTGGGCGAAGACGCCGTGCCGGTCGGTGCGCTGCTGCTGGCCGCAATGGCGCGGTCGTAATCGGTCTTGATAAACCCTCCGCCGGGGCGGAGGCTTCCTTGAATGAATAACTGGTTCTCCGAATACCTGGCGGCACAGAAGGCGGCGCTGGATACCATCCCGCTCGACCAGGTCCGGCGCCTGGTCGAAGTGCTCAAGACCGCGCTCGAGGAGGATCGCCAGATTTTCGTGATCGGCAACGGCGGGAGCGCCGCGAACAGCTCGCACTTTGCGACAGACCTCGGCAAAGGCGCATCTGACAAAATCGGCAAACGCTTTCGCGTCCTCTCCCTCACCGACAACATCCCCTGGATCACCGCGCTCGGTAACGACTATTCCTACGACGACATCTTCGTCCGGCAATTGGAAAACTACGGCCGCAAAGGCGACGTCGTACTCTCGATGAGCGTCAGCGGCAATTCGCCCAACCTCGTAAAAGCGCTCGAATGGGCGAAGAAAACCGGCCTCGTCACCATTGCGCTCGTAGGTGGCAAAAAAGGCCGCATGGCCGAGATCGCCGATCACGTACTCGTCATCAATGACACCCATTACGGCCGGGTCGAGGACGCCCACATGGGCATCTGCCACATGCTTTGCTACGCGTTCATGGAAAACGCGTCGGCCGCAAAGTAAGCAGACGACAAGTTAGTAATGATATCGAAGCTGGGCAATCAGGATGCCTCCTTCGACAGGTTTATAGACAATCCGATGCTCCGAATCGATCCGGCGGGACCAGTAACCACGGAAGGCGTGCTTCAACCGCTCGGGCTTGCCAATGCCGCCGTGCGGATCGCGCAGGATATCTTTGATAAGCTGGTTGATGCGGCTGACCATTTTCGGATCGGCGGCCTGCCAGTAGGCGTAGTCTTCCCATGCCTGCGGCGCGAAGGTGAGATTCACGCGTCGAGATCAACCTTGCGAACAACTCCCTTGCCAGTTTCAAGCGCGTGAATCGCTTCAAGCAGCCGTCTGGCGTTGACCGGGCTGCGGAGCAGATACGCTGTCTCTTCGAGCGATGAGTAGTCCTCGAGGGAAAGCATGACGACCGACTGATCCCGCTTGCGAGTAATCACAACGGGCGCGTGTTCCGAGCAGACCTTATCCATGGTCGAGGCAAGGTTTTCACGCGCTGCGGTGTAGCTGATTGCGTCCATCCCGTACATTATCCTGTCCATGTACCCCGTCAAGCCGCTTCCCCGTTTCGACAGCGCTTTCCTTTGGCTCTTCACTGTTTTCAATGGGTGCTTCTCCCGCAGAGGCGCAAAGGCGCAGAGGTTTTGAACCCGAATTCCGATGTTGGAGGGGATGAGATGGCGTAAGATGCTGAGCCGAGAGGACATAAGGAAGGCTGAGGCGTATCTTTAGATACGGTGAAGCCTGACGAATAGCACTCGCGGCCAGCAGATTGCGCCAGATCGCCCCGACCAACTTCGGATTTCGGGTTGAATCCTTCTCAGAAATCCTCCGCGTCTCTGCGTCTCTGCGGGATTCGATCTTCCTGATAGTCACCCATGGTAAATAGCGAGGAGCCAAAGAATAGCCGCTACCCCCGATTCAACTGGCGGTCGAAACCGGCTCCACGGTCCGAACGCGCGAATCCCGCGGGTCCTTGACCTTCCAAACACCCCATCCGAGCGCCATCGCGCTGACAACCAGGCTAACCTCCATCAAAGCCGGGATGCCCGCGCGCGCCGCGATGAGCGCCCCGGCCATTGGAAACAGCAACCCCGCAACGCCAACAACCATGTTGCCGATCATCAGATGCGCCGACCGCACCTTGTGCGGACAGGATTCGACCACGAGATTCATGTACGAGATCATCAACGTCCCGCCCACGCAGCCGGCCAGCAGCATCGCGAGGAAGCAACCCGACGGCCCCTTGATGAGCAGTGCGCTCAGCAGCGACCCGATTTGGAAGACGACTCCCATGAGCATTCCGACGCGGTGGCCGGCCCGGTCTCCGATCCGCCCGAAGAGCATGCAGGCAACAGCCGAGCCGCCCGTCTGCGCCGCGCCCATCGAGACGACAAGACTGGCGGCAAGCCCGCCGCCGCCGGCTGAGAGATAATGCAGCGCGATGAATGGACCAATGCAGAATCCGGCCAGGCTCAGACAACGAGCCATTAGCACCCTGCGGAAAGCGATATCCGAAAGACTCTCGCGCGCCGCGGCGATGATGTCCCGCAACGTGGGCGCGTAATCCTCTGCCAGATCCCGGGCAGGATCGCGAACTGCCAGGAAACTGGAGATCGAAAGCACCGCGAAGCCAAAGGCCGCCAGGTAGAGCCAGCCAAAGGTCCCGATGTCATTGCCACCCCGCAAGGCCCAGCCGGAGGTCAGTGCGCCGGCGATGCCCGCGAGGCTCGAGCATCCCCAACCAAGGCCGGTGACGGTGCCGCGAATCTCCCGGCGAAACAGATGCGCGATCCAATCGAACCAGGCCGCGCCGATCATGCCCAGGCAGCCGGTGAACAAAGCCCAGCCGGCGATGAGAATAACCTTCAGCATGCCCGCCCCGAGCGCGTCATGGGCCAGCGCCGCAAGTCCCATCACCCCCAGGCAGGGCACCATGAGCAGGTAATGAAAGAGGATGATGCGAACCTTGCGTTTCTTGTGCGAGCGAAACAGGTAAATGCCGACAATAGGAAGGAACATCGCCAGGCCGTCGAAGGATGGGATCAAGCCGATCGTCGTCCTTGCGGCGCCCAGTTCGGTGAGAAGAACGGTCAGGACAGTCGTCGGCATCACCATCGCCACCTGAAAGCCCCAGAAGGCTTCGCCGGCGACGTTGCAAGTGGCATTATGGCGTTCCTGCGGGGTCATGGATTTTGGGGGTGAGGGCCGCGCGTCGGAGACTGGCGTCGATCCATCGACCCACGCGGGGGTCTGCTCTACTTGAACTTACACATGAACTTGAACATGAACATTACGGAGGGAAAAAAGGCCAAATTTTTTTGAAGCGGAGAGGGCCAAAGGCCCAAAGCAAACCAGCCTGGGGCAAAGCGAGGTACAAGCGTCGCCCCAGGTCAAGCGCAGCAGTGTAAAGCCCCAAGAGGGTAATGGCGCTTAGTTAGTGCCTAATACCTTCTTGGATAGGCGTTTGCGTCGTGGTGGACCCGCAACGGTTTTGAAGAGTTCTTCGCGGCTGAGGCAC
>Ga0302319_10010399_pt1 | contig 17723 bp, 13 predicted proteins | sample Bog_T0_2_FD_203319 | JGI IMG/M metagenome (GOLD analysis project Ga0302319, IMG submission 203319) | Peat permafrost microbial communities from Stordalen Mire near Abisko, Sweden - Bog_T0_2 | ecosystem: Environmental > Terrestrial > Soil > Wetlands > Peat | place: Sweden: Abisko, Stordalen Mire...
ACCTCGGACATGTTCCGCTTCGGGTTCGCCGAACTGATCTGGACCGAGGCGCGCGGCGGTGAAAAGTACATTCTGAAAGAACCCGCCAGCCGCAGTTGCCCGCAAAGCCTCAGGCACATGCGGGAGCGAATGATCCGGGAAACCAAACCGCGGATCATGGTCGTTGTCGGGGGCATGGAAGGTGTGTTCGAAGAGGTCGATCTTTTCAGCGACTTCTGGATGCACAACACAGAGCTTCTGCGCGACAAACCGAAACCGCCGCCGCTCCTTTACGTCGCCACGAGTACCGGCGGAGCAGCTGCTCGTGTGCCCGAGGAATCTCGCTTTGAGGTGCTTAAGGAACTCCTGACCGACCCTGCCTCTGAACTCCCTTTTCTCCACGAGATCGAGCAAGACTGGGAGCGGGAAACCGCCCTCACCGAACCGCGCGAGGCAATTGCCAGTGATGCAATTGGAGACCCGCGTGAAGTTCCCTTGCCAGCATTAGGCGCCATGATGCAGTGGCTCGTCGGCCGAATAGCCGAGTTATCGGTCCCGCAATAATGGCCTCAAAAACAATCTCGGTAATGATTTCCAGCCGCTGCAACGATCCGATTCGAAGCCGCAAGGGCGGATCGGTTTTATTGAGCGACGTCCGCCTTCGCATACAACAGAAAATCGAAGCTTCGCAAATATTCGACCGTGTCTCTTTCGAATGCTGGGTCCATGAGCACGAACCCGCCCTCTCAGGCATAGCCGATTTCTGGGATCAGTGCCTGGCCCACGTCGCCCTCTGCGACATTCTCATCGTCCTCTACAACGGCAACGCCGGCTTCGCCAACGACACGGGGGACGTGGGCATCTGCCACGCCGAGTTAATGCGAGCCCGCCGCTCCTCCCCCGGTAAAGTGCGAATCATCGATGTGCTTCGCGACGCGTCCGTAGAGCCGCCCGTGCTTTTCGATAACGCCGCCGCAGCCCGCAACAACCGTTTCGCCGAATATCTAGGCACCCAGCAGAGCGGCAAGAGATTTGCCAAAGACGATGAGGATGCCATCGATCTGATTTGCGAAGCCCTGCAGGACGCGGTTGTCGACCTGGTTCGTCTGGGAGGCAGGGAAACCCGCCGTGGCGGCTATTACGAAGGAGAGCCGCTGGAGTGGAGCCGCCTCGACTATGTCGCGCGCAAGGCGACCATGGAAACGGTATTACGGCAGCACCTGGCGCCCGAGTTGAAATCCCCACGCTCAAGTCAAAAGAAACAACCGATCGTTCGGACCATCGACGAACACAGAATCCTCTTCTGTTGCCATGCCGTTCCCTCGGCGATGTCGACCGCGTCTGCCCGTGAGATGGTCGGTCGCCCCTTCCTCAAGGATCACGAGCACGTCGCCGAAATGGAAAAGGCGCACGCCAGCGGCCCGTTCCATTTGATCGCCTGCCACAAGGGCGTCACCGAAGCCCAGGCCCTCAACCTCCTGGGTTTCCCCGACGCAACGGTCGTCAATCCGCCCTTTGGCATCTACGTGGCAGACCCCATTCAGAACATCCAACTCGCCTTCCTCGCCGGCTGCCGAGACGAATCCTCCACCCGCTACGCGGTGCAGCGATTCAACGAATGGCTCTACAGCGCGGGCGAAGCCGAGTATCTGGCCCGGCGAGCGCAACGCCGTCTGGCCATTGCGAAGACGATCGCTGCTCAGCAACAAGGGGAACTGACCCGCGGGGCTGCGGGCGGATAAGGATGGCGGCCGGGTCAATCGAACATCGCCACGACCCGGTCCAACAGCGTGGGTTTCGTTCCGGACTTTGTCGCCGGCCCATCCCTCGTAATAGCTCCAGGGGGCGGAGCTTCTCCTTTTCGGCAAAGTACGCTGAATTCGATCAGGCTCGCAATCACCGCACCTCGTTCTCCTCTGCCGATCGCCGATTCGGTTCGCTCCTGCGGCGAATACCGGCCCAGCGTAACGCGCGGCAGACCCGCGAAGAGGTCCGGCATTCCGTATTTGAGACACAGAAACCGGGCGCGCGGCAGCAGTCGCTCGAGTTCCCGGCGGCTCGCAATGCCACCACAAAATCACGTTCCGAAGCGATTCCGGTACCCATACTAAACTAATCGCGGTATCGGCGAAACACAGGAATTGCACGGCGCTGGAAGGCGGCCAACGACTGGAAGCTCGAAACTGCGAGTAACCCGAACATAAAGCCCAGGTACTGGTCGTTATTGGCGAAGTTGGCCAGCGCAATCGAAACCGATGCCGCTGCCGAAAGGATCAGCGACTTCCGCAGTCCATCGGAACGGTCCCACCTTTCCAAAGCCCGCGAAATGTGTCCGCCGTCGAGCGGCCACACCGGGAGCAGATTGATCAATCCCCAGGCGAAGTTCACGAACAGGAAGTCGTCGGCGACAACAGAGACGAAGTAGTAAGTCTGTGTGCCATGAGGGCCTAATACCAGAATCGGATTTGGCATCGCGATCAGGTAGGGTGGGAATCCCCAGCCGAACAGGTAACTTCCGCCCGTTAGCCCGACCGCCGCCATCGTGAGTGCCGCCAGGCAGAAGCCGGCAACAGGACGGGCGAGGGCAACCCAAACCCTGGGAAGCGTACCCACAACCTCGCCGAAGGGAATCGCAAGACCTCCGCAACCATACAGGACGACCTCCGCTCTGTGCCCGAAGAAACGGAACGCGGCGACGTGACCCATCTCGTGGAGCGGGATTGAAACGAAGCAAACCGCAACCCACACGGCGGCTTCGAGCGGTCCTCGACGACCCCCGATCATCAGCATCGCGAGCCAGAACCAGAAGTGAACGCGCACCGGCGTGCCGAACAGTCGAAAATTCAGCTGCGCCGGGCCGCTTTCCGGGCAATCGAGGATAGCCGCCAAAGGATGTCCGATTACAGGAGCGTTTTCACGCAATCCGACAGATTGTCGAATGTTAGCCGCGGAAGGTCTGGTAGGTGAGTTCTTCGGTGGCCGACCAGATGAACCACCAGAGGGTGAGGCTATAGATCATGGCAAAGAGGGGCAGGTGGCGAGAGCCGAGGAGGGCGAGACAGCCGAGGTCCGCGAGCGTGCCGTAGACGCTCCACCAGGCGGCTGATGTTCGCAAGTGGTGTGGGTCGTGGCGGAGGTAGAAGATGAGCGCGAAGAGGGCTTGCGAGGCGATGAGGAAAAGGGTGCGGGCAGGGAGGAGCGCCAGGGTTGCGGGTATTGAGATGGGCGGGACATCTGAGGAATTGGGCCTCGACAGCATAACATTTTTGCGTTCGTGCGTTTGCAGGGACTGTTAGAATTCGGGGTGATGACCAAAAGTATTGCGTGCGGGTCTCGCAGGACGTTTCTGAGTATGTTCGCGGCGGGTTTGGCGTTGCGGGCTCAGGACGCGCCGAAGCTGGCGGTTCCGGGCGCGGTGCCGGGGACGGAAGACGCGACTTTTTCGGCGGACGTCAAGGTGGTGAACGTGCTGGCGTCGGTGCGGGATAAGCAGGGGCACGTGGTTTCGTCGCTGGGCAAGGACGATTTCGTGGTTACCGAAGACGGGCGGCCGCAGACGATCAAGTATTTCTCGCACGAGACGGATTTACCGCTGACGCTGGGGCTGCTGGTGGATACGAGTATGAGCCAGCGGCGTGTGCTGGGGCAGGAGAAGTCGGCCAGCTTTCGGTTTCTGGATCGGGTTCTTCGGGCCCAGAAAGACCTGACGTTCGTGATTCATTTCGATCACGATACGGAGTTGCTGCAGGATTTGACTTCGTCGCGTACGGATTTGCAGCGGGCGCTCGATCAGCTTGAGTTGCCATCGGATTCGCGGCAGATGAGAGGGAGCGGGAGCCGCGCTGCGGGCACTACGCTTTATGACGCGATTTATCTGGCTTCGAACGATCTGCTGAAGAAGCAGCAGGGGCGGAAGGCCCAGATTCTGCTGACCGATGGGGTGGATCACGGCAGCAAGACCTATCTGAACGACGCGATTGAGGCGGCGCAGCGGTCGGATTCGATTGTGTATTCGATTCTCTTTGCGGATCAAGAAGAGCAGCGTCCGATGGCGCCGATGGGGGGCATGGGCGGTGGAAGGCGGCGCGGCGGGATGGGCCGGGCTCCGGTGCCGATGAGCAGCGGGCCTGATGGGAAGAAGATTCTGCAGCGGATTTCGCGGGAGACGGGCGGGTCGTTTTTCGAAGTTTCGAAGAAGCTTTCGATTGACGAGATATTCGACAGGATTCAGGAAGAGCTGCGGAACCAGTACAGCATTGGTTATACGCCGGACAAGACGGATAACAGCGGGTTCCGGGCGATTAAGGTGACGACGAAACAGTCGGGGATGAAGGTGCAGGCGCGCGAGGGGTATTATCCGCGTTAGCGGCGGGCTGGAGCTGATTCGCGAGGCGCTGGCGGGGTCCGGGCGGGACTTCACCCAGGGGAGTCTGCGGCGGTCGATTGTGGTGCTGGCGATTCCGATGATCCTGGAGATGGTGATGGAATCCCTGTTCGGCGTGGTCGACATGTTCTTTGTCGCGCGGCTGGGGGTGGATTCGCTGGCGACGGTGGCTTTGACGGAATCGCTGCTGGTGGTGGTGTTTGGGATTTCGCTGGGGCTGAGCATGGCGACAACGGCATATGTGGCGCGGCGGATCGGGGAGAAGGATCCGGAGGGCGCGGCGGTGGGGGCCGTGCAGGCGATTGCGGTGGGCTTGCTGCTGGCGATGGTGGTGGGGGCGGCGGGGATTGTGTGGGCTCCGGATTTGCTGAGCCTGATGGGCGCGACTGCGTCGGTGGTGCTGGTGGGGACGGCGTATACGCGAATTCTGTTGGGCGGATCGGCGACGATTTTCCTGCTGTTCCTGATCAATGCGGTGTTTCGCGGGGCGGGGGATGCGGCGCTCGCGATGCGGGTGTTGTGGGTGGCGAACGGGATCAATATCGTGCTGGATCCTTGTTTAATCAATGGTTGGGGGCCGTTTCCGCGGCTGGCGGTGCGGGGCGCGGCGGTGGGGACTACGATCGGGCGCGGGGTTGGGGTGGGGATGCAGTGCTGGCTTTTGATGGGTGGGTACAGCAGGGTGCGGGTTCATGCGCGGCAGATTCGGGTGCATGTGGGGGTGCTGTGGCGGCTGTTGAAGGTGTCGGTAACGGGGATTCTGCAGTTTGTGATTGCGACGGCGAGTTGGGCGGGGCTGGTGCGGTTGTGCGCGACGTTTGGGAGTTCGGCGGTGGCGGGCTATACGGTGGCGATCAAGATTTTCATGTTCGTGATTCTGCCTTGCTGGGGATTGTCGGGCGCGGCATCGACTTTGGTGGGACAGAGTCTGGGGGCGGGGAAGCCGGAGCGGGCCGAGGCGGCGGTGTACCGGACAGGGCGGTACACGATGTTTTATATGGGGGCTTTGGCGGTGGTGTTTTTGGTGTTCGCTCCGAAGATGGCGGGATTTTTTACGTCGGACAAGGCGGTGCTGGGGGTGGCTTCGGATTGTTTGCGGATTATCAGTCTGGGGAATGTTTGTTATGCGTGGGGGATGGTTTTGGTGCAGGGGTTTAACGGGGCGGGGGATACGCGGACGCCGTCGCTGATTAATTTCGGGTGTTACTGGTGTCTTCAGATTCCTTTGGCGTATGGGTTGTCGCGGCTGGCGGGGTGGGGGCCTCGCGGCGTGTTCACGGCGATACCGGCGGCGGAGACGGCGATGACGGTTTGTTCGCTGATTCTGTTCCGGCGGGGGTGGTGGAAGGCGAAAACGATTTGACGCTGTTTAGCCCAGCACCCGGCTTACTGTGGCGAGGAGTTGTTCGGGTTTGAAGGGTTTCACCATCCAGCAGGTGGCTCCGGCGGCTTTCGCAGCTTCTTTTTTTGCGGGGTGGGATTCGGTGGTGAGCATCATGATCGGTACGTGTTTGTGGGGCGATTGGGTGCGGATGTGTTTGATCAGCTCGACGCCGTCCATTTGGGGCATATTGAGGTCGGTGATGACCATGTGGAGAGGGCCGGAGAGTTTGGTGATGGCGTCGGCGCCATCACAGGCCTCGATGACGTCGTAGCCGGCGGAGCGGAGGGCGAAGGAGACGACCTGGCGCATGCTGCCGGAATCGTCTACTGCGAGGATTACTTTTGCCATTTTTGTGTGTCCTTCATGGTTAGAAAAATTCAACTTCGGCTTCGGCTTGTTCGGCGGCGTATGCGGGGTGTGCGATGCCACCGGTTTCGGCGCGGTGCACGTCGCGTTCGGATTCCATGGTGTAGCGTCGTGCGGTTGCGTTTTCAAGGGCGAGCAGGGATGCGACATCGCCGTCGGACGCCTGGGCGGCAATGGGCTGGAGCGTCTGGCAGCAGCGCGCGATGGTGTCGCCGAAGAGATGGCTGATGGCGAGGTGGCGGCGGGCTTTTTGCAGGTCGGCGCAGAGGGTTTCGGCGAGGGAGGCGACTTTGGCGGCGGCGCGGGAGCCCGCGGCGGTGGCGGATTCAAGGTCGGCTACGCTGGCTTCGAGATCGGGGATGCCATCGTGAGTGGCGCCGGTTTCGGCGAGAGCGGCAAGGGCATCGGAGATGCTGTCGAGGTCGGTTGCGGCGTCGCGGGAATGGGAGGCGGATTCGGTTCGAAGCTGGCGGATGGCGTCGGCAATAACTTTGAGGGAGTCGCCCTGGGTGCCGATGTGCGTGGCGGAGATGACGGCGTTGATGGAGATGTGGCCGAGTTGGGTTTCGATGGATTGCACTTCGGCGACAGCTGTGCGAAGGCCGTCGCCGGTGCGGTGAAGGTCGGCGGCGATGGCGTGGGTGGCGCTTTCGAGGGATTCGAGTTCGGAGACGGTTTTGGCGACCGCGGTGAAGCGGCGCTGCATGTCGGCGAGGAAGGAATCGTTTTTCGCGTGGCTGCCGGTCTGGTTGATTCCCTTGCCGGCGGCGGCCATTTCGGCAACTCTTTGGGCGATGCTTTCGAGGTCGCGGTCGATTTCCCGGGTGGAGCGGAGGAAGGCGGTGGATGCGTTTTCGAGCTGGGCCTTCTGAAGTTTGACGATTGTAGCGCCGCAGGAGGAGGCATTCAGAGCCTCGATCACGTGCTCGATCTGCTGGCGGGTGATGTCGTGGAACTGGAGGGCGGAGGCAACTGCGCCGATATCGCGGGCGACGGTTTCGAGGGCGGAAGAGAGGCCGGCTGAGGTCTGCGCGGTTTCGTGGCGGCGGCTGTTGAAGAGCTCGACATCGGCATCTACAGCGGCGAGGAGTGAGGGGAGTTCGTTCTGCTGGATGGCTTCGAAGCGGGCAACGGCGGGGAGGGTGGATTCGAGGTGCGAATGGAAATCGGCGGCGGCGGCGAGCACTTTCTCGGCGCAGGCGCGTATACCTTCGCTGCAGGAACCGACGTCGTCGGCCAGGTTTTTGAGATTTCCCTGGGTGGTTGAGAGGTGGGCCGCTTCCATGCGGGCGAGGATGGCGGTGATGCGGAACGACATGGCGATTTTGTCGAAGCCGGAGAAGCCTCGGTGAATGCGAGCGGCGGCAGTTTGAAGAAGCTGGAGGGCGCGCCCGCCTTTTTCCGAGCGAATGCGCATTTCCTCGGCGTAGCGGCGGACGGAAAGGAGATTGTCACAGGCGTTTTGGGATTGCTCCCCGGTGACGAGGGCGGTGAGCGCTTCGATATCGGCGTGGAGCGCGCGGGAAGCGGTGTGGAATTCCATCAGCTTGCCTCCGACGGCGAGGAAGTCGGCTTCGGTGGCGTGGTTGAGGTGTTCGAGGTCGGCGACTACGGTTTGGAGGTCGTCGCTCCGGTTGGCCTGCTTCAGTGGCATAGCCGGACGACCTCCGGGGCGATGCGATCGAGCGGGAGGACGCGGTCGACGCCTCCGAGTTTGATGGCTTCGGCGGGCATGCCGAAGACGACGCAGGAGTTTTCGTCCTGAGCGATATTGGCGGCGCCGGCCTGCTTCATTTCGAGCATGCCGTGGGCGCCGTCGTCGCCCATGCCGGTCATGATGACGCCTACGACGTTGCGGCCTCCGAAGCGGGCGGCGGAGCGGAAGAGAACATCGACACTGGGGCGGTGGCGGCTGACGAGGGGGCCGTCGTTGATTTCGACGTAGTAGCGGGCGCCGCTGCGCCGAAGCAGGACGTGGCGATTGCCGGGTGCGATGAGGGCCTGGCCGCGGATGACTGAGTCGCCGTCGGCTGCTTCTTTAACGGTGGGGCGGCACATCTGGTTGAGGCGTTCGGCGAAGCGCGCGGTGAATTGTTCGGGCATGTGCTGGACGATGACGATGCCGGGGCAATCGGCGGGCATGGCTTCGAGGAATTCGCGGAGGGCTTCGGTGCCGCCGGTGGAAGCGCCGACGACGACTACCTTCTCCGTGGTTTGAATCATGGCGCCGTGGGCCGGGGCTCTGTCGAGCACGGCGTCGGCGGTGAGTTTCGGCGGGACGTGCGGGGCAGCGCGGTTGATGCGTAGTTTGCGGAGGCGCGCGCGGGCGGCGGACTTAATGGTTTCGCAGATGCGAAAGCGGGATTCTTCGAAAAATTCCTGGGTGCCGAGGCGGGGTTTGGTGATGATTTCGACTGCGCCACGTTCCAGGGCCTGGAGTGCGATGTCGGAGCCGGCTTCGGTGAGGGTAGAGCAGATCACGGTGGGGATGGGGTGCTGGCTCATGATGCGGTCGAGGAAAGTGAGACCGTCCATGCGGGGCATTTCGACGTCGAGGGTGATGACGTCCGGAGGATTCTGGCGGATGCGCTCGACGGCGATATACGGGTCGGCGGCGGTTCCGACGACTTCGATGTCGGGATCGGATTCGAGGATCTGCGTCATCATTTGGCGAACGGAGGCGGAATCGTCCACGATGAGAACACCGATTTTTCCGGAGGCGGTCATGATGAGGCCTGCTTTCTGAAACAGGAACCGCCGAGGGAGTCGAGCGGAAGATCGAGGCCGGAGAGCGATTCGGAATGGCTTACGAAGAGGTAGCCTCCGGGAATGAGGTTGCGGCAGAGTTTGGAGATGACGGCTTGTTGAATGGGGCGGTCAAAATAAATCAGAACGTTGCGGCAGAAGACGACTTCGAACATTTCGCGAACGCCGTAGTCGGGGTCCATGAAGTTGAGGCGGTGAAAACTGACCTGGCGGCGGAGCGCGGGGGCGATTCGTGCGGAGGCCCGATCTTCGCTTTGCAGGAGGTATTTGCGGCGGAGCGCGGGGGGAATGGGGGCGATCGATATTTTTGAATAGACGGCTTCTTTGGCTCGGTGGAGGACTTTGGTGGAGATATCGGTGGCGAGGATTCGGAAACCGAAAGGCGGGCGGGCAGAGGCGTACTCGCTCAGGACCATGGCGAGGGTGTAGGGCTCTTCGCCGGAGGAGCAGGCGGCGGACCAGACGGAAATTCTTCGGTCTCGGAATTGCGGAAGGACGGTTTCGGTGAGGTAACTGAAGTGCGCGGGCTCGCGAAAGAAATCGGTCTTGTTGGTGGTGACGGCGTTGATGAAGTGGACGTGCTCGGATTCGGCGCCTTCGGGGGAGAAGAGATGCTCGCAGTAGTCGTCGAGCGATTCGAGGCCGAGGTGGCGGACGCGATGCAGGAGGCGGCTTTGGATCATCGAGACTTTGGACTCGGGCATTTTGATGCCGAGCTCGGTGGTGACGAATTGGGCCATCCGGGCGAAGCTGCGCGATGAGATGCGCAGCTTCGGCTCGGTGGCGGAGGTGGAATCGTATGTGGTTTGGTCAGGCGACACTGAGCTGCGGTTCCTCACGCGCGGCGTTCTCGACGAGCGCGAGGTCTTCGGAGGCGAAGACGGCGTTGACGTCGAGGATGATGATGAAATCGTCGCCGCGGCGGCCCATGCCCTGGATGAACTCGGTCCTCCAGCGCATGGCGATGCGGGGCGGGGGATTGATGGCGGAGGGCTCGAGCTCGATGACTTCGTGGACGCTGTCGGCGATGCCGCCGAGCACGGTGGTTTCGCCATCGAGCAGAAGCTCCATGACGATGGTGCGCGTGCTGACGGTTTCGACGGCGGGCGGCAGGCCGAAGCGCATGCGAAGATCCACGACGGGAATGGCTTTGCCGCGGACGTTGACCACGCCGCGCATATAATCGGGGGCAGTGGGAACGCGGGTGATGGTGGAGACTTCGAGCACCTCGCGGACCTGAGCGACGTTGATGGCGAACAACTCGTTGCCGAGCCGGAAGGTCATGTACTGGCTGATTTCAGAGATCATGATTTATGCTCCGTGGTGTCTCCGTCAGTCGCGCCAGGCGGAAAATTCACGGTCGCGCGAATCGGCGCTGCCGGTGTTGGATCCGAGATCGATGGCCGGGCCAGCGGGTTTGACGGCGCGGTTGAGGCTGGCGAGATCGCCGGAGTGGTTCGTTCGGCGGGCGGCCGGTTTCTTTCGCATGGAGGAAGATGCCGCGCGCGGCGTGTCGTCCACTTTGAAAAAGGCTATGGCGGATTGCAGGACTTCGGCCTGACTGGCGAGCTCTTCGGAGGTGGAGGCGAGCTCTTCGGAGGCCGAAGCGTTCTGCTGGATTACCTGATCGAGCTGCTGGATGGCTTTGTTGACCTGAGTGGCGCCCGTGCTTTGCTCACCACTGGCTGCGGTAATTTCGCGGACGAGTTCGGCGGTTTTGCGGATATCCGGGACGAGTTTCGAGAGCAGTTGTCCGGCGCCTTCTGCGGTTTTGACGCCTTCGGTGGTGAGGCGGCTGATTTCGGCGGCGGCGGTCTGGCTGCGTTCGGCGAGCTTGCGCACTTCCGATGCGACTACCGCGAAACCCTTGCCATGCTCCCCGGCGCGGGCCGCTTCGACGGCGGCGTTGAGCGCGAGGAGGTCCGTCTTACGGGCGATTTCTTCGATGATGTTGATCTTTTCGGCGACTTCCTTCATGGCCTGGACGGTGCGGGTGACGGCTTCGCCGCTCGATTTGGCGTCTTCAGCAGCTGTGGAGGCGATTTTGTCGGTTTGACGGGCGTTATCGGAGCTCTGCTGGATGCTGGCGGCCATTTCTTCCATCGCCGCGGTGGTTTCCTCGGCGGCGGCGGCCTGTTCGCTGGAGCCCTGAGAAAGCTGTTCGGCGGTGGCGCTCATTTCCGAGCTGCCCGAGGCCACATTGGCTGAGGCGGTGGTGACTTCGCGCACGGTATTTCCGAGATTGGCGATCATGGTTTTGACCGCTTCGAGCATCTGGCCGAGTTCATCGGTGGAAGTGACTTCGACTTTCTGTGTGAGATCGCCCGTTGCGACGTGCTCAAGAACGCGGACGGCCAGGGTGAGCGGGCGGGTGATGCTGCGGACCACGAAGACCGCGATGAAGACTGCGAAAACGATGGCGGCGGCGATGCCAACCCAGACGCCGGTTCGGGCGCTGGAAACGGAAGCCGTAATGGTAGATCCGCTGTCGTCGGAGAGGGATTTATTAAAGGTCACGATGGCCTCGGTGGCTTCGGCGAATTTCTTCAGCGAGGGCCGGAGTTTTTCGTTCGCGATTTCGAGAGCGCGCTTGTCGGCATCGGGGTTTCCGGCCTGGCTGGTCTTGAGCGTTTCGTCCATCGCCTCCCAGAACATGCCGCGATTGGTCTTGAAGACTTCGGTGAGGGCGCGGCCTTTTTCGGTATGGACCAGCTTTTCGTATTCGGTAACGAAGCCGGCGTTGGTGGAGCGCATCGACTGAATCTCAGCCTCGATTCCGGCCTTATCCTGCTTAGCGGCAGTGATGTACTGCAGTCCCAGACCGTAAGTGGCCTGCACGTTCTTTTCGACCTGGCCCGCGAGGTAGAGTTTGGGAACGTCTTCAGTGGTTGCCTGGGAGGCATGGGTATCGATGGTCCCCAGCTTGATGAGGGCAAAAATGCCGAGGGTCGCGGCGATGAGGATGACGGCAGCGAAGCCCGCCGAGATGCGTGTTCCGATTTTCCAGTTTTTCATGAGCGTATAGAGATCCTTAATTTTTATGCGGCGACCGGAATCATTTCCGACAGCGCCGCGCGGTCCCGGCATTGGCGATCCGCGAGACGTACGACACCGGCGATGTCGAGGATGAGCGCGACGCGGCCATCGCCCATCACGGTGGAACCGGAGATCACTTCGATGTTCCGGAAGAACCGGCCCAGCGCCTGAATCACGGTTTGATGAGTACCCATGACCCGGTCGACTACGAGGCCGATGCGCTGGTCCTGATGGCGAACGAGCACGATTTTTGAGATTGCAGGCCCGGTCCCCGGAACGTGGAAGGCCTGGCGGAGATCGATGTAGGGGATGAGTTCACCGCGAACCGCGACCAGATTGCGGCCGTTGCTGCGGGCGCGCTCGCGCAGGGGCAGTTCCACGTTTTCGGTGACGAGGGCCATGGGAATGATGTATTGGGTCTCGCCGGCCTCGACCAGAAGGCCATCGATGATGGCGAGGGTGAGCGGGAGGGTCAGAGACACGCAGGCGCCTTTGCCTGGTTCGCTGGTGAGGCTGAGCGTTCCGCGCAAGGCGTCGATATGGCGTTTGACCACGTCCATGCCGACGCCTCGGCCGGACAGGCTGGTGACGCTCGGCGCGGTGGAGAAACCGGGCAGCAGGACCAGGTTGAGGATTTCCTTGTCGTTCAGGTTGGCATCGGGCGGGATGATCTGTTTCGCCACCGCTTTGGCGCGAATGGCGGCGCGGTCGAGCCCGCGGCCATCGTCTTCGATGCTGACGACGACGTCGGAGCCGCGGTGTGAGGCAGTGAGACGGATGGTCCCCTGGCGGGATTTGCCTTTGGCGAGCCGGTCCTCAATGGGTTCGATTCCGTGGTCGATACTGTTGCGCAGGAGATGGACGAGGGGCTCGCCGAGGGCATCGAGAATGCTTTTGTCGAGCTCGGTTTCCTCGCCTTCGGTGACCAGCTCGATTTCTTTGCCGAGCTGAAGGGAGAGATCGCGGACGAGGCGGCGGAAGCGGGAGAAAATGGTGCCGATCGGCATCATGCGGATTTGCAGAACGTCGTCGCGGAGTTCAGCGACCAGGCGCTCGATTTCTTCGACGGGCGCGGCGAGTTCGGGGGCATGGAAGCGGGCAGAGGCGGTGGCCAGACGCGACTGGTTCATGACCAGTTCGCCTACCAGATTTACCAGGCGGTCGAGTCTGGACGCGGGAACGCGTACGGTGGCTTCTTTAGAAGAACCGCCCGATTTGGCCGCACCGTCCGGATGAACGGGTTGATCGTCTGTAGTTGGCGCCGCACGTCGCGGCCCGTCGGCTGATGGCGCGACGGGAGCGGCGACTTCTTCAACTGGCTGTATAGCCTCGATTCGGAGCTCGGCGCCTTCTTCGACGAACATGAAGACGTCGCGAATGCCGTCGGCGTCGACAGTAAGGCCGGGTGCCGCCGTAAGGCCAATGGTCCACCAGAGATAGCAACGTTCGGGATCGAGTTCGGCGAGCGGAGGGAGCGTGTCGGTGTGGCCTTCGACGGTACATTCTCCCAGGCTTTTCAGGTCGCGAAAGAGAAGCGCGGGGTTACCGCCTCGAGAGAGGATGAGCGGGTCCGGCCGGAAGTGGATGTTCCACAGTTTGGGTGAAACGGGAATGGTTGCGGGAACCGGCTTGTGCTCCTGTACGGCAATGGATGGGCTTGAGAGGCTTCGGACGCGGTCGAGCAAGGCCTCCTGCGAAGTCTGTTCCACCGGCTCGCCCCCCTGGGCGGCGCGCAGCAGAAGTTTGATCTGGTCGGCGGATTCGAGGATAACGTTGGTCAGTTGCTCGGTTACCGGAACGGTATTTTCGCGGACCAGGTCGAGGAGGGTTTCGACATGGTGGGTGAACGCGGCCACGTCGTCGAAGCCGAACATGGCACCGGAGCCTTTGATGGTGTGGAAGGCGCGGAAGATCCGATTCACCGCTTCGTCTCCCTCATCGGCGAGATTGAGCGCTGTGGTTTCGATTTCAGCGAGGAGCTCGTCGGCTTCCTGAAGAAACATTTCGACGAGGTTAGGCTGCATGGGCATAGTCGCTGGGGACTGTCAGGCCGAGGGAGGCGGCTGTTTCGGTGACGGCGGCGGAGAGTTCCACCAGGCTGAGGCGGCTGGCGAGCAGCAGCTGCAAGGCCGATGTATCGCAGGATTCGATCTCGCTGAGGTCGACTTTGATCTCGGAATTGCAATCGAGGAGGGCTTCGCGCAACGCGGACACCGCATCGATATCGAGGACCCCGGATATCTTCATTACTCCGCCGGTTTTGTTCATATTGAAACTCATTTAGTAAGAAATCTCACGCTTTGGTCTTCTCAATTACTCATCGACGGTAAGGCTGCATTCCTTCAGCGGATTTTTCCCGAGGGGAATTACGAAGGCAGGCGGAAGCGCCTGCCTGACAAGGAGGGCTTCGGCGAGTGTGCCGGCCAGGGAAAGGAGCCATTTGAGGTCGCGCGGGCTGAAGGCGTCGTGGCCGGTGCGGTAAAGCGACAGCACGCCGACGATTTGCTGCTGACATTCGAGCGGAACGGCGAGGGCGGACCGGAGGGCGCGGAAGCGTTCCGGGTCGGCGAGATATCCGGGCTCCACGGCGGGATTGCCATTGATGCTGGGTTTGCCGTTTTCAGCGACCCAGCCCGAGAGACCTGTACCCATTGGGATTTCGACCGAGGCGAAGGCTTTCCAGGGATTGCCATCGCAGCTTTCGGGGACGAGCCGATCGCCATCCTTCAGGTAAAGCGCCATGAAATCGTAGGGCACTACTTCATTCAGCGACTGACGGAGCAGGGCGAAGATTTCGGCCCGTTCCTCCCAGTTCTCGATGCTGAGTTTGAGATTGTCGAGGGCCTGGCGCGAATGGTCGTGCGCGAGCGAGTCGTTCAGGCTGACCAGATCCGAGCGTGTCGCGGCGAGGGGCGCGGTGACTTCGAAACCGGCGGCGGGCCGCTCGCCGCGCACGATTTTGATATCGGTGGAGAGCTTCATTCTCTCGGCTGAGCCGGCGTTTCGGGCCACGACTTCAAGCTCGGCGTAGCGGCGCGCGAGGACTTCGACGACGGCGGGATCGAAGCTCTTTCCGGCTTCGGACTGAACGATGGAGATGGCTTCGGCGGAGGGAAGCCCGCGACGATACTGGCGGTCTGTGGAAAGGGCGTCGAGGCAATCGACGGCGGCGAGAATGCGGGCGCCGATGGGGATCTGGTCGCCGGAAAGGCCATCGGGATAGCCTGAGCCATTCCACTTTTCGTGGTGCGCGCGTACGATGGCGGCGACGGGGCCGGGGAAGTGGATCAACTCGACGATTTCAGCTCCGACCACGGTGTGGATTTTCATTTTTTCGAACTCGGCGGGGGTGAGGCGGCCGGGCTTGGAAATGATGTATTCCGGGACGGCGAGTTTGCCGATGTCGTGAAGCAGGGCGGCGGTGCGGAGGGCTTCACGCTGGAAGGAGTCGAGGCCGAGGTCTTTGGCGATTTCGAGGGCATAGACCTCGACGCGCTGCAGGTGGTCTCCGGTGGTCTGGTCTTTGGCTTCGATGGCGAGGGCGAGGGTTTCGATGGCGCGGCGATTCAGAGCGGCTAGTTCGAAGGCATGGGAAGCCTCCTGTTCGGCCAGTTCTTTTTCGTGTTCGATTCCGGCGAGGCGGAGCAGATGCTGGTTGGCCTCTTTGAGTTCTTCGGTGCGTTCGGAGACCTGGAGGAGGAGGTTGAGCTCGCGCTTGCGGAGGGCGGCGACGCGAAGGCGCGAGAGCAGGATGACTAAACAGATGTGCACCAGCGCGAAGAGCGCTACCCACCAGGGGGAACGCCACCAGGGGGATTTGACGTCGAACGAAAAGACCGCTGGATCCAGGCTCCAGTGGCCCCATCCGTCCAGGGCCTGAACTTCCAGGCGGTATTCGCCGGCGGGAATGCCATCGAACTGAAGCTCGGGCTGGCGGGTTTCGCGCCAGTCGGTGAATAGCGGCGGCAAGCGATAGCGATAGAGCGAATCGCCATCGCGCGCAAAGGCAAGGGCGGAGAACTTCGCGTGCAGCATATTGGAGCTGTGGCTCACGCCGGGATGCGCCAGCGGGTCCGCTCCTTTTCCGCCCAGGATCAGGCTGGTGAAGACGACCTCGGGAGGATATATCAGAGGCGTGGGTTGCGGGGTGAAGCGGGCGAGACCTCCGCTGGTGCCGATCCAGATGCCGCCGTCGGGCGAGGCGGCGAGACCGCCGAGGTCGCAATCGTCCCAGACCAGACCGTCGCGGTGATCGTAGTGAGTCCAGACCTCGCCGTCATAGAATGCGACCCCGGCGTCGGTTCCGGCCCACAGGCGGCCGCGGGAATCGAAACCGAGGGAGTAGACCGTTTGTTCGAGACTGGCGATATGGGTGATTTGAGGTTTGGGACCCTCGATTCGGATGCGGTCGATGCCGCCGCCGTGGCGATAACCGGCCCAGATGGTTCCGTCTTTCGCGGCCGCAAGGCTGAGGACCACTTCATGGCTGAGGCCTTCGGCGGTGCCGATGTGAATCCAGCCGGTTTCGGGCGCAGCGCCCGCCGGCAGGCGAAAGAGACCCTTATCGGAGGCTGCCCAGATGTCGCCGTTAGGGGCTTCGATGCTGGCCCAGACGCGCAGGTGAGAGACCTGTGGCGTGGGGCGAAAGCGCAGGGTATCGAGGCTGGCGAAGAAAAGGCCGTTTTCCGTGGCGGCCCAGATTCGGTTTCGGCTGTCGAGATTCAGGCTGTAGGGATTTTTGGCGGCGAGGCCCTGTTTTTCGCCGAACCACTCTATGGCGCCGGTGGCCGGGTCGAACCGCGCCGCCCCTTTTTGCTCTGTTCCCAGCCAGAGGCGGCCGGATTCGTCGGGACGGACGGAGTGGATGGCGATGCCTCGTAAGCGGGGCTGCCGGTGAAACGTGAAGGCGCCGTCGATCCGGTCGCCGCGGAACAGGCCGGCTTCGGTTCCTGCCCAGACACGGCTGTCCGTCAACGGCAATACCTCATAGACCACTTCGCTGGCGAGGCCGCTTTGAGCTCCAAACGACTCCCACTGGCGATAGCCGGCCCAGCGCACCAGTCCCCGGCCGCCCAAACCGATCCAGATGGAGCCTTCGCGGTCCTGCAGGATGCTGTAGACCGATCCGTCCAGACCGGAAGGGTGGCCGATTGTTTTCCACGAGTCGTTCTCGCGGATGGCGAGCCCCTGGTTGGTGCCGACTATGATTCGGCCTCCCGAGTCTTTCATCAGGCCTCGGGTCACGCCGTTGGGGAAAGGCGGGGCGGGGCTCTCCCAGTGACTGCGATGCGGGCGCAGCAGGGCGAGTTCGGTATCGCCCTCCGCCCAAAGCTCGCCATTTCCGGCGCGCTGAATTCTTCTCCATTGCGACGGGGGAAGGCCGTCATCGGGACCAAAAACGGTGACGTTTCCGGTCTGAAGACGGCATAGTTTTGTGTCGCAGCCGAACCAGACGGCGTTGTCTTCGACGAAAAGGCTGTATGCCTGCGGATTTTCGATCCCGGCCGGTTTTGGCTGCAGGCGGAGGCCATCCTTAGCAAATGCCATCAGGCCCGCATCGGTGGCCAGCCATGTGGTCCCTTTGCCATCCGACTGAATGCCGGAAAACCAGAAGACGGACTTCGCTCCCGGCATGGGGATGCGTTCGAAGCGTTCGCCGGTTTTTTTGAAGAGACCCGATGCGCCGCCGACCAGCGGGCTTCCGTCCGGCGCTTCCCCAAACGCCGCGCCGGTGGTGGGCGGAAGCCCTTCTTTTATGCCATAGGGCTGGAAGCGTTCGCCATCGTAGCGGAAAATGCCGTTTTCCGT
>Ga0302319_10010400_pt1 | contig 17722 bp, 13 predicted proteins | sample Bog_T0_2_FD_203319 | JGI IMG/M metagenome (GOLD analysis project Ga0302319, IMG submission 203319) | Peat permafrost microbial communities from Stordalen Mire near Abisko, Sweden - Bog_T0_2 | ecosystem: Environmental > Terrestrial > Soil > Wetlands > Peat | place: Sweden: Abisko, Stordalen Mire...
GGCTGGCAATCCCAGCCCGGAAACGTCAGCACCGGAAGATCGGGGGCAAAAAACTGCAAGGCGCGCGCCAGCTGCGCCATGCGCGCGCCATCGCGGCAGACCACCGCGAGGCTGACCGCCGGCGGCTTGGGCCGCGCCGCCACCGCCCGCGCCAGGTCGGACACGACCAGGCCCTCGGCGCCCTCGGCAACATTGGTCATGGTCAGCGCGCGGCCGGCGATCAGCCGCTCGGCGGGCGACCTCACAGGTGCTTTCATGCGCCGTGATCCGCGGTGCGATACGACTTGATGCGCTCGAACAGGGCGCCGGCATATTCCGGCGCCGTCGCTGCGCTGCCGGTCAGCGCCGCATAGAGATCGACATCGGGCACCTCGATCAATCGCTCGAGTTCGGCCAGTTCGCCCTCGCCCAAACCTGCGATCTCGGCATCGGCAAAGCGCCCGAGAATCAGATCCATCTCGCGGGTGCCGCGGTGCCAGCAGCGAAACAACAGCCGCTTGCGGCGATGATCGAGACCATCGCTCGATCGGGTCGATCCGGTCATTGTGTCGGTTTCCAATCAAACGCCAAAAGCCCGGACATGGTGCCGGGCGCCTTGGATATAGCGTTGGCGGGGGCGAATGTCAGCAGCCGTTTGCTCGATGTTGCCTGGGGTGCCTCCCGTTAAAGAATCCGCTTAAGTCATCGCCATGCGCCCCGCCCTGCTCAACCCCCTGTTCGCCCCGGTCACCAGCCTTCCCGGCGTCGGGCCGAAGCAGGAGAAATTGCTGCGCTATCTGCTCAGCCGCGATGACACGCCGCGGCTGGTCGATCTCTTACTGCATCTGCCGGTAAGCGTGATCGATCGGCGGACCCGGCCGAAGATCCGTGACGCGGTGCCGGGCACCGTGGTGACGCTGGAGGTGACGGTCGACCGGCATCGGCCGGTTCCGCCGCGCCATCCACGGGCGCCGCATCTGGTCTATGCCAGCGATGACACCGGCGACGTCGTGCTGACCTATTTTCGTGCCGCCAAGGACTATGTCGAAAAGCTGCTGCCGGTCGGCGCGAAACGCTATGTTTCCGGAACCGCGCAGATGTTCGACGGCACCCTGCAGATCGTGCATCCCGATCGGGTGGTCGACGCGGAAGGTTTTGCCAGGCTGCCCGCGATCGATCCAGTCTATCCGCTCACGGTGGGCCTCGCGATCGGCTCGTTGCGGCGGGCGGTGGCGCAGGCGCTGTTGAAGCTGCCGGAACTGCCGGAATGGATCAGTCCTGAGCTGTTGCGGAAATCTCAGTTTCCGCCGCTCGCCGAGGCGCTGAACCGGGTGCATGCGCCGGTCGAGCCGACCGATATCCTGCCCGATGGTCGCTATTGGTCGCGGCTGGCGTTCGACGAATTGCTCGCCGGCCAGCTGGCGCTGGCGCTGGTGCGCGCGCAATTGCGCCGGCCGGCCGGCGAGCGCAACACCGGCGATGGCGAACTGCGCCGCCGGATCATCGACGCGCTGCCTTACGCGCTGACGGATTCGCAAGCCCAGGCGCTCGCCGCCATCACCGCGGATCTGCGCCAGCCGCTGCGGATGCTGCGGCTGCTGCAGGGCGATGTCGGCTCCGGCAAGACCGTGGTGGCGCTGCTCGCCGCCGCTGCCGTCACCGAAGCAGGCAAGCAGGCCGCGCTGATGGCCCCGACCGAGATTTTGGCGCGGCAGCATCTCAAGACCATCGCGCCGCTGGCCGAGCGCGCCGGCATTCGGGCAGCGATCCTGACCAGCCGCGAGAAGGGCAAGGAGCGGCGCGAGATCCTGGAGCGGCTTGCGCAAGGCGACATCGACCTGCTGATCGGCACCCATGCGCTGATCCAGGACGAGGTGGAATTCAAGGCGCTGGCGCTGGCGGTGGTCGATGAACAACATCGCTTTGGCGTTCGCGAGCGGCTGGCGCTGACGCGCAAGGGCGATGCCGTCGATGTGCTGGTGTTGAGCGCGACGCCGATTCCGCGCACGCTGGTGCTGAGCTATTTCGGCGATATGGATATTTCCGAACTGCGCGACAAGCCGGCGGGACGGCAGCCGATCGATACCCGCACGGTTCCCAACAGCCGCCTCAACGAGGTGATCGATGCGGTCGGCCGCGCGCTGTCAGCCGGCCGTCTGGTGTACTGGATCTGCCCGCTGGTCGAGCCATCCGAGACCGTCAAGCTCGCCGACGCACAGGCGCGTTTCGACAGCCTGCGACAGCGCTTTGGCGACCGCGTCGGCCTCGTCCATGGCAAGATGCGCGGACCTGAGAAGGATCGGGTGATGGCGCAGTTCTCAGCCGGCGAGATCGGACTTCTGGTGGCGACCACCGTGGTCGAGGTCGGCGTCGACGTGCCCGCCGCCTCGATCATGGTGATCGAGAATGCCGAGCGCTTCGGGCTCTCGCAACTGCACCAGCTGCGCGGCCGGATCGGCCGCGGCGCGGAAGCCTCGACCTGCCTGCTGCTCTACCGGGAGCCGCTCAATGAAATGTCGACAGCGCGGCTGAAGGTGATCCGCGAAACCACCGACGGCTTTCGCATCGCCGAGGAGGATCTGAAACTGCGCGGCGAGGGCGACGTGCTCGGCATCCGCCAAAGCGGCCTGCCCGACTACCGCATCGCGCGCCTGGAGACGCATGGCGGCCTGGTTGCAACAGCCCGCGACGAGGCGCTGCGGATATTGAAGGATAATCCGAAGCTCGAAGGCGAGACCGGCGAAGCGTTGCGCTGCCTGCTGTATCTCTACGAGCGCGACGAGGCGGTGCCGCTGATCGGCGCGGGATGAGGGGTTATTGCAACATTGCTCCCACGTCATTGCGAGCGCAGCGAAGCAATCCATCTGACGGCGAACTGATCTGCAAAAAACTGGATTGCTTCGTCGCAAGGGCTCCTCGCAATGACGGCAAACAGCGTTTCGAGCCTCGACCCTCACTCCGCCTTGGCCTGCGCCGGCTGCAATTGCGCGGTGTTGGCGGCGCGGGTTGCTTTGGCCATGGCGGCGAGCGCAGCGAGCTTTTTTTGCGGATCGGAGCCGGGCTGCACCACGCCGGCGGACATGATCAGGGTGGCCGCGTCCTCGGCGCTCATTTCGATTTCGATCACCTTGCTCTTCGGCACGTAGAAGAAGAAACCGGTGGTCGGATTCGGGGCGCAGGGCAGGAAGACGGATAGATGTTGTTCCTCCTCCGGAAGCCGCTTGGCGATCTCCACGCTCGGGGGCTGCGAGATCAGCACGATCGACCACATGCCGGGCGATGGAAATTCGACCAGGCCGACGCGGCGAAAGCTGGATCCCTGGCCGGAAAACAGCGTCTCGAACACCTGTTTCAGGCCGCGATAGATCGCACGTACCACCGGCATGCGGCCGAGCAGCTTTTCGCCGAGACTGACCAGCGACCGCCCGATCAGATTGGCGGTGAGGAAGCCGAGCAGCGTCAGCGCGATCACGGCGACGATCAGCCCCGAGCCGGGCAGCCCGAACGGCAGATAGGTTTCCGGCCGATAGGCGATCGGCCAGAACGGCCGCACCAGACCATCGACCCAGGTCACGAACCACCAGGTCAGATAGAAGGTGATGGCGATCGGGCCGGCGACCACCAGACCGGTCAGAAAATAGTTTCGAAGACGGCCCATCAGGCCGGTATGGGTCTCCGGCGGCATGGCGACCGGGGGTACAGGCGAAGGCGGATCGTCGCGGCTCATTCGGGTTCCAGGTTGATCGCAGCGGCCATCTGTGATGCCCGAACCATCATCCTAGCAGACTTTTGTAATTCGCAACCAGTGTCCGCAGCTGTGACACTTGTTCCGCCCTGCCTATTCGACCGTCACCGATTTCGCCAGATTGCGCGGCTGATCGACGTCGGTGCCCATGATCACAGCGGTATGGTAGGCCAACAGCTGCACCGGAACCGCATAGACCATCGCCGAGAAGGTGGCGGCCATGTCCGGCAGCACGATGGTGACCAGCGAATCGATGGTGGCCTCCTGGGCGCCCTTGGCATCGGTCATCAGGATGATGTTGCCGCCGCGGGCGGCGACTTCCTGCATGTTGGAGACGGTTTTCTCGAACACCCGGTCGAACGGCGCGATCACCACCACCGGCATGTGCTCGTCGATCAGTGCAATCGGTCCGTGCTTGAGTTCACCGGCGGCATAGCCTTCGGCGTGAATATAGGAGATTTCCTTCAGCTTCAGCGCGCCCTCCAGCGCCAAGGGATAGCTGGTGCCGCGGCCGAGATAGAGCACGTCGCGGCATTTGGCGATATCGCGCGCCAGTTTCTCGATCTGCGGTTCGCTGAGGAGCGCTGCGGCCATCAGCCGCGGAATTTCAACCAGCCCGTGCACCAGTCTGGCTTCGTCGTCTTCGCTCAGTTCGCCGCGCGCCCGGCCCGCGGCGACCGTGATCGCGGCCAGCACCATCAGCTGACAGGTAAAGGCCTTGGTGGAGGCGACGCCGATCTCGGGGCCAGCGAGCGTAGGCAGCACCGTTTCACTTTCGCGCGCGATCGTCGAGGTCGGAACATTGACCACCGCGAGCGTATGGGCGCCTTTCGACTTGGCATAGCGCAGCGCCGCCAGCGTGTCGGCGGTCTCGCCGGATTGCGAGATGAAGATCGCCAGATCGCCGCGACGCAGCGGCGCCTCGCGGTAGCGGAATTCGGAAGCGACATCGACTTCGACCGGGATCTTTGACAAGCGCTCGAACCAGTATTTGGCGACAAAGCCGGCATAGCTCGCGGTGCCGCAGGCCACGATCGAGATGCGCGAGATGTCGGCGAAGTCGAACGGGAGCCTCACTGGCAGCGCGACCCGCTCGGTCGCCATGTCGACATAGCGAGCCAGCGTGTGGCCGACAACTTCCGGCTGCTCGTGGATTTCCTTGGCCATGAAGTGACGGTAATTGGCCTTGTCGACCAGCGAGGTCGCAGCGCGGTGCGTGATCGCCTCACGATGCACGATCGCGTTGTTCTTGTCGTAGATGACCGCACTGTGACGCGTCAGCACGACCCAGTCGCCATCCTCCAGATAGCTGATGGTGTCGGTGAACGGACCCAGCGCAATGGCGTCAGACCCGAGATACATCTCGCCATCGCCATAGCCGATCGCAAGCGGCGGCCCGTTGCGCGCGCCGATCATCAGGTTGTCATCGCCGGCAAAAATCAAGCCGAGCGCAAAGGCGCCGCGAAGCCGCAGCAGCGAGGCCTTGACCGCCTCGGCCGGCGCCATGCCCTTGGCCAGATGGCCATCAACCAGATGCAGGACGATTTCGGTGTCGGTTTCGGTCTCGAAAACCGCGCCTTTTTTTTGCAGCTCCTCGCGCAATTCGCGAAAATTCTCGATGATCCCGTTATGGACGACCGCGACACGGGCGGTGGCATGCGGATGGGCATTATTCTCGGTCGGCCGGCCATGGGTGGCCCATCTGGTATGGCCGATGCCGCTATGGCCCGCGAGTGGCTGCGCGCGCAGCTTGTTCTCAAGATTCCTCAGTTTGCCCTCGGCGCGGCGGCGCTCGAGATGATCGCCTTCCAGAGTGGCCACGCCGGCGGAATCATAGCCGCGATATTCAAGCCGCTTCAGCGCATCCACCAGCTGTTCCGCGACCGGTCCGCGACCGAGAATGCCGACAATGCCGCACATGCGGATGATATCTCCAATCTGTCGAAAGCTTGTCGAAACCGTGCCCGCTTCTGTTAGCGAGAATCGCTGGTGTTCAGATACTCAATAATTATTGCCGATTGAGTCAGCGTTAAGCCAAAAGCTTAATGTCAGGTTGGCGCGCGGCCCTTCCCAGGCTTGCCACGCGTCTTCATCTCGCGATAGCGCGCTGCGCCGCCTTCCCGGTTGGTCTGCTGGCTGCGCTCCACCGCGAGGGCATGGTCGGGAACATCGCGGGTAATCACCGAACCCGACCCGACATAGGCGGCGTTGCCGATGTTGACCGGCGCCACCAGCGAGGAATTGCTGCCGATGAAGGCGCCGGCGCCGATCGTGGTGCGGTGCTTGTCGAAGCCGTCATAATTGCAGGTGATGGTGCCGGCGCCGATATTGGTGTCGGCGCCGATATGGGCGTCGCCGATATAGCTGAGATGGTTGACCTTGACGCCGGCGTCCAGCGTCGCCTGCTTGGTCTCGACGAAATTGCCGATGCGACCGCCGTCGCCGAGCGAGGTTCCTGGTCGCAGCCGCGCATAGGGCCCGACCGAGGCGTTGCGGCCGACCGAGGCCTGCACGAGGTGGGAAAACGAATGGATCACCGCGCCGTCGCCGATGCTGACGCCTTGGCCGAATACCACGAAGGGTTCGATGGTGACGTCGCTGCCGAAGCGGGTGTCGGCGGCGAGATAGACGGTTTCTGGCGCGACCAGGGTCACGCCGGCCTCAAGCGCCGCCTGGCGCAGCCTGGCCTGCATCGCCTGCTCGGCCGCGGCAAGCTGGGCCTTGGTATTGATGCCGCGCACTTCATCCTCGCTGGCCTCGATTACGATGGTCCGCAATCCCAGCTCACGGGCAATCGCCACCGCGTCGACCAGATAATATTCAGCCTTGCTATTGGCATTGCCGATCCGGTCGAGGATCTGCAGCGCCGTGCGGCCATCGAAAGCCATCACACCGGCATTGCAAAGCGTGATCGCGCGCTCCGACGGACTGGCGTCGGCATGTTCGCGGATTGCCACCAGATGGTCGCCCTCGACCAGGAGCCGGCCATAGCCGGTGGGATCGGTGGCCCGGAAGCCAAGCACGGCCAGCGCCGCCCCGCGACTCAAAGGCGCGCGCAGCCGCGCCAGGGTCGCAGCCGTAATCAGCGGCGTATCGCCGAACACGACCAGCAGGTCGTCGGCGCCGCGGACGATGGCGTCGCGGGCCGCCAGCACGGCATGGGCGGTGCCGAGCCGCTCGCGCTGAACGAAGGTAGCGGCGTCCGGACGCAGCCGCGTGGCCTCCTCCGCCACCGCCCGGTGGTCGGGCCCGACCACGACGGCGAGCGCGCTGCCGATGCCGCGGGGCGCGGCGCCCAGCACATGCGCCAGCAGCGACTGGCCGGCGATGGGATGCAGGACTTTGGGCAGCGAGGAGCGCATGCGCGTGCCCTCGCCGGCCGCGAGCACGATCGTCAGGCTGGTTCGAGCTTTCATCCGGATCCTTGAAAAAATCGGCGATATCGACTGCCGCCGTCATAAAGTGTTTTCGCTCTGCATGGAAACGGGTTTCGCTTCCGCAACTCCCCGGATAGAAGAGGGAGTCGCAATTGCTGTTAATGTTGAACGCCTGATTCGGGCGGGCCTGGGGAGGGCCGACATAGTCGCATGGCGAAAACAACCGACCAACTGGCCGGCAAGCTGGGAACCAAAGTGACCGGCCGCTTGCGGACCGGCCTTTTGGCCGATGAGAAATCGTTGGACCGCCGCGGCATGTGGCGGCTCGGGATCTGGGCCGGGATCGCGATCTCGGCGGTCACGGCGGCGATGATCGCCAGCCAATACGCGACGGCGCTGCGGCAGGATGAGGCCACCGCGACCGCGGTGGCCCGGCAGTCCCGGCAGATTGAATCCCTCGCCAAGGAGAGCCAGGCCGATTCGCGACGGCTGGCCTCCGCGGTCGACACGCTGAACGGCGATCGCGACCGGCTGTTCGCCCGCGTCACGGTTCTGGAGCAGGGGTTCGAGGCCTTGAACAGCGCCAAGGCGCGGCAAAGCTCTGCCGCCACGCCGCCTGTGACGCCCGCTACGCCAGCGACCGCGTCGGCCGAGCCAGCCGCGCCGGCTCAACCGCCGGCATCGCCGGTGACGGGCGCTGCGCCAAAATCGCCGTTGGCCGCCATGGCCCTTAAAGCCGAACCGATGGCGGCGGCTACCACCCTTCATCCGGCAGCGGCGTCGCCAAGCCCGGCTGCGCCTGAGGCGTCGCCGATGGCGATCGCCAAATCGGCCATTGGCGCCATGGTGCGGTCAGCCGACGCCGCGAAAACCGCGCCGAATCCGGCGACGCCGCCGTCATCCTCATCCAACCCAGCCGCGGTCGAGCCGCCGGCCACCACGGCTGCCACCGGTACTGCGGCATTGGCTCAAAAGAGCCCAACCGAAAAAACAGCGGCCGAAAAGCCATCAACCGAGGCACAACAGGCGGCCGCGGCGGCAAACCCGCAGGCGGCCGTGACGGCGCCGCCGCTGGTGGCGGCTAAATCAATCCTGGCGCCGCCGGATCCGGCAGCCGGCAAATGGGTCGAACCGTCGAAACCCTCATCCGATGGCGCGGCCGCGGCGCCGGACGTGGTGGGTTCGATTGGCGCCGCCGGGGCGGCCCAAGGCCCGGCGACCACCGTGAAGCGCACTGAATTCGCCGTCGATGTCGGCGGCGCCAGTTCGGTGGGCGGCTTGCGGGCGATGTGGCTCGGCCTCGTGAAGTCAAATCCGGCGCTGGCGAAACTGGTTCCGATCATTGTCGTCAAGGAAAACAGCGGCGGCCTCGGGTTGCAGCTCAGGCTGGTCGCGGGTCCGCTCGATGACGCCGCTTCGGCGGCAAGAATCTGCGCTGGCCTGGCTGAAAACAAACGGAGCTGCGAACCGACGCTGTACGACGGTCAGCGGCTGGCCTTGAAGGCCGAGGAAGAGCCCGAGGTCAAAAGTCCCGATGTCAAGAATGCCGAGGCCAGGGCTCCCGGGCCGCGGTTGACGATGCACCGGCGCTACAGCTACCGGCGGGCGGCCCCTGGCGAGGACACGGTGAAAAAGCCTGAGCCCTCCTTTTCCTTGCTCTTCAGCCGGCACTGAGTCCGCCTCAAGCGGGCATAGCCATTGTGATATCAGATTGTCACGGCCGATATTCGACCTGTTTCCTCAATATCCAGTCGGGACTGCGGCACCGCGCCGCCGGTTCACGGCATTTTCGCCTTTCGCCTTCTGGCAAAACTGGCTACCAGATCTGCCGGCTAGCATGGTCGCCCTACACGATTGACAACGATGCGATAAAGATGGCGCTGACATGAAAAAGAAGCCGTTCCGGCTGACGCCCTACCAGGTGCAATGGCTGCTGGTGGTCGGGTTCGTGACCCTGGGATATGCGATCTATCTGCGCTATCTCGCGATCGAGTTCTCGACGGTCGCGTTGGCCTGCGACGCCGGCCTGCAAACCGTGATCTGCCAGGCCCGCCAGCTCGCGACCTATCTGTTCAAGAATTCGGTGTTCGGGACCGCGGCGCTGGTGATCGCCACCCTGCATCTGATGCGGCCGTCGATCGTGCTGTTGACCGGCGGGCTGATCGCCGCCGGGTTCGGCATCGTGCTCTATAATATCGGCCTGTCGGGACTGGCGATCGGCCTGCTCATTCTGGGCTTTGCGCGGCCCGCGCCCGCCACAGCGTAACCGCGAGCAGGACATAGAGCAGGCAGGTCCAGAGCGCCTGCCAGTTGTCGGCCCCTTCATTGATGCCAGCGTAGAGTGCCGCCATCACCAACAGCCCGGCAAAAACCGTCTCCGAGATCGGGCGCACGCCCTCTTTCGGACGGTTGAGCAGCATCAGCAAGGTCAACGGCAGCACGGCCATGGTCAGCGACGCATAGGGGAAATCGCGGTAGCGCGGGTCGAACACGAAGCCGAGCGCAGTCTCGGTCGCAAGCAACGTCGTTACCAGCAGCACGGCGCCCAACAGCAGCACCGGCCTGGCGCTGACCCTGCCGTCACGTGGGCCGAACAGTTCCAGGAAGGTCGGCAGCGACTGCCCCGACATCAGGGCATGGGCGCCGAGCAGCGGCGAGGCGATACCGGCGGCAAGCAGCGCGCCCCAGCCGAGCCAGCCGCCAAGACCGTAGCTTTCATAGATCAATTTGTCGGTGGCGATCCCGAGCAGGATCCCGGCCGCAGTCGCCACGAACGCGACCGCGATCCAGGCCGCCGGCGCTGGCTTCCAGGGGCGCCGGCGCAATGTCATAAAGGCCGCGCCAAACACCGCAAGGCTCATCACCATGCCGCCGGCCATCTGCCATTTCCAGGCGGGATAGTTGCTGATGGCCTCTCGCGGCGGATATTTCAGTTCACGCTGCGCCGAATCGAACAGCCCCCAATAGCCGCCGACGGTGCCCTCGAGCTTGCGCTTCCAGGGCTGGTCATAGGCCTCGATCAGATTGACGCGAAAATTTTCCTCCCTTGCCAGCGCCAGGATTTCGGACACCACGCGGGCCTGATTGGTGCGCGAGGGCAAGGCGCCTTCGCGCATCCGGCCCGCGCTCGGCCAGCCGGTTTCGCCGATCAGGATTTCCTTGCCCGGAAAGGCCACCGCGATCTCTTTGCGGATGGTGTCGACATGGGAGGCGGCATATTTCGCCCGGATCGGGAAGTCCTCCCAATAGGGCAGGATGTGGATGGTTACGAAATCAACCGCCTCGTAGATTTCCCGATTGCGCAGCCAATATTCCCAGACGTCGGCATAGGTCACCGGGACCGCGACCTGGGCCTTCACCGCGCGGATCGTGGCGGCGAGATCCGACGTCGTCATCTCGCCGCGCAACAGCACCTCGTTGCCGACCACGACCGCGCTGATGACATCGGGATATTGCTTGGTGAGCGCCACCACGATGGCGATCTGGGACTGGTTTTTCAGCCGGTCGCTGCCCAGCCACACGCCCTGGATGACTTTCAGCCCGACCTTGCCGGCCAAGCCGGGAACCTGATCCAGGCCGTTCTCGATCGAATAGGTGCGGACGCAATCGGAAATTTTGGCGAGCTGGGCCAGATCCTGGGCGATCTGCTCCGGCTCGATGTGGGTGGTGGGCAGCAGCGGCGTCTGCGCGCCGCGAAACGGCGCATAGGAAACGCATTGCAGCTTGTCATTGGGATCGATCGGCGCGCGCGCCAGATGAATCGGCGTGGCCAGCCACCACCACGCCGCGGCGATCAATCCGAGGGATATCAGGAGAAGCGCCAGTGGCGTACGCAAAGAAATCGGTTCCGTCCTCCGAGCCATCGTCGCTTAGCTGGTCGGACGCGATCTGCCAAGTGCATCTGAAAACCGTATCTGAAAACCGTATCGGAAAACGGCATCCGTCAAGCGCTGGCCTTTAGCCAGGGTTGCGCAGCGCTTTACCACACTGCGATGAAGTTGTGACGTTGCTGGACAAAATCGGAAATGTCCGTCATGGGGAAGGCTTGCGGCGGTCCAGCCTTTCTGGGACCAGTTTAGAACCGTATCAGGTCGGCGCGTTTGCGCCGGTCGCGGGTCGGAACCATCGGGGTTTATATGCGTCGACGTGCGTTTCAATTTAAAACTGCGTTTTTGCGTCATCTCGTTGTTCCCGGTCTGTTGGTGCTGATCGGCGTTGGCGGCGCACTGGCGCAAAGCGGCGAGAACGGCAAGCCAGCGGCCAATGGCGCGGGCGCCAATGACGCAAGCCGGGAAGCCCAGCGCAAGGCCAATGAATTCGTCGAGGCGGCGCAGGCCATCAACGGCCCGGCCGGAAACCCGGAATGTGTGTGGCTCGGCCGCCGCATGGTCGGCCTGATGTGGAACGACGACCTCGACACCGCCTTCCGCCATCTCGACCTCTACGATCGATTTGGCTGCCCCGGCGGCCATATCCAGGCGACTTTTCGCTGCCTGACGCGGTTTGCCGGCGAGATTGATCCCAAGGTGGCCGAGACGCTGAACAGCCGCGTCCATGCCTGCTGGATCAACCCGGCCGCCCAGCCGCAACCGCCCGCCGCCCCGCCGGCACCAGCCGCGGCCACTGCCGCCACGCCGCCGGCCCCTGCCCCCGCCGCGCCGGCCGCCGCTCCCCCTGCGGCAGCGCCGTCGAAATAATCACCGCGCCACTGACGCGGTGATATCAGGCTGATCGCGTCGTCGCGACTTGAAACGATCGCGACTTGACGGCCTCCGGTGGCCGCAAAAGCCGGGCAGCCAGCCGGCGCCGAGGGGTCGCCGTCGGGGGAATAATCCCCAGCCTATTTTCGGAACCGCGGCCAATTTTGCCGGTTGGCTTATTAAAGCCCTTAAAACGCCATGGCGTCATAACAGTTGTTAAAACATAGTTGTTAAAACCTTTGGCAGGGTTATGCTTGCATGCCGCTCTCACGGTCGGATCTCGGGGACGGATCCGCTTCCCCGCCAACTGGCCCCTCTGGTTTTGTCGCGATGCGCGCCGTCGTCGCTATTGTTTTGTGTGTGGCCGGTCTTCACGCCGCCATCTGGGGGCTCTTGCGCGATCGGCAGGAGGCGCCCGACTTCCGGGGCATTCTGCCGAGCGTGTCCTACGCGCCGTTCGAGGGCACCTCGCATCCCGACGTCGACAACGTGCCGAATGCGGATAAAATCCGCGCCGACCTCAAGCAGCTGTCCACCCTAACCCGCGCCATCCGCCTCTATTCCTCGACCGGCGGCGTCGAACTGGTGCCGCCGATCGCCGCCGAGTTCGGCCTGAAGGTCATGCTCGGCGCCTGGATCGACAAGAACACCGACCGCAACGAGCGCGAGATCGCCAGCGCGATCGATCTCGCCAAGCGCAACAGCAACGTGATCGGCATCGTCGTCGGCAACGAAACCGTGTATCGCGGCGAGCAGAAGGTCGACGACCTGATCGAGCTGATCAAGCGGGTGAAGACCGCGGTGTCCGGCCGGGTGCCGGTCACGACAGGCGAGATCTGGAACATCTGGCGCGACAATCCGCAGCTCGGCTATTCCGTCGATTTCATCGCCGCGCATGTGCTGCCCTATTGGGAAAACTTCACCTCCAAGCAGGCCGTGGAACAGGCGGTCGACCGCTACCAGCTGCTGCGCAACCAATTCCAGGGCAAGCGGGTGATGATCGCCGAATTCGGCTGGCCGAGCGCGGGCTATAATCTGCGCAACGCCGATCCCGGGCCGTTCGAGCAGGCGGTGGTGCTGCGCAATTTCGTCAGCCGCGCCGAGGCGCTCGGCATGGAATACAACATCGTCGAGGCGATCGATCAGCCCTGGAAATTCTTCGAGGGCGGCGTCGGCCCCTATTGGGGCATTCTCAACGCCGCGCGCGAACCAAAATTTTCCTGGACCGGTCCGGTCGTCAATCCCGACTATTGGAAGCTCGCGACCATCGCCGTCCTGTTCGGCATCCTGATGTCGCTGCCGATCATCGCGCTGGTGCAGCCGAGCCTGCTGCAGGCGCTGCTGCTGGCTGTCGCCTGCAATGGCGTCGGCGCCTGGACTGCCACCGTGTTCGCCTATTGGAACGGGCATTATTTCGTGTTCGGCTCCGCCTTCGCGCTGACGCTGGGCCTGATCCTCCTGGTGCCGCTGGTGCTGATCGCGATGGCGCGGATCGAGGAAATCGCGGCGATTGCCTTCGGCCGCCCGCCGCGGCGGCTCCTGGTCAAGCGACCGGAGGCGGCGGAAGCGACGAATTTGCAAGGCAGCCTGCCCAAGGTCTCGATCCATGTGCCGGCCTATCGCGAGCCACCTGACATGCTGAAGCAGACGCTGGATGCGGTCGCCCGGCTCGATTACCCGAATTTCGAATGCGTCGTCATCATCAACAACACGCCTGACCCGAGCTTCTGGCAGCCGATCCAGGATCACTGCCGGGCGCTCGGCGAGCGTTTCAAGTTCATCAATGCCGAGAAGGTCGAGGGCTTCAAGGCCGGCGCGCTGCGGCTCGCGATGGCCCGCACCGACGTCGATGCCGAGATCATCGGGGTGATCGACGCCGACTATGCCGTCGAGCCGGACTGGCTGAAGGACCTGGTGCCGGTGTTCGACGATCCCCGCGTCGGCCTGGTGCAGGCGCCGCAGGAGCATCGCGACGGCGACCGCTCGCTGATGCACTACATCATGAACGGCGAATATGCCGGCTTCTTCGATATCGGCATGGTTCAGCGCAACGAGGCCAATTCGATCATCGTCCACGGCACTATGTGCCTGATCCGGCGCGCCGCCATGGACAACGCCGGCGGCTGGGCCGGCGACACCATCTGCGAGGATACCGATCTCGGCCTCGGCATCATCGAGCAGGGCTGGCTGACCCATTATACCAACCACCGCTACGGCTACGGCCTGCTGCCGGACACCTTCGAGGCCTTCAAGAAGCAGCGCCATCGCTGGGCCTATGGCGGCTTCCAGATCGTCAAGAAGCACTGGCGCCGGTTCCTGCCGGGCGCCAGCCAGCTCTCACCTGACCAGAAGCGCGAATTCGCGCTGGGCTGGCTGAACTGGCTCGGCGCCGAAAGCCTCGGCGTGGTGGTCGCGATCCTCAATTTGATCTGGGTGCCGATCGTGGCGTTCGCCGACATCGCCATTCCCGACAAGATCCTGACCCTGCCGATCATCGCCTCCTTCGTGGTGTCACTACTGCATTTCACGTTGCTGTACCGGCTCCGGGTGCGGGTGACCTGGGGCCAGATGCTGGGCGCCATGGTGGCGGCGATGTCGGTGCAATGGACGGTGGCGCGGGCCGTCGCCAACGGCCTGATCACCGACCATCTGGCCTTCGCACGAACCTCCAAGGGCGGCCTGACCCTGGTATCGGTGGAATTCCAGGCCTTCTGGGAGGCCGTGATCGGCGTGCTGCTCTTGATCGGCTCAGCCGTGCTGATCGTCACCAACAACGCCAAGCAGGTCCGCGAGATCTACGTCTTCGCCGCCGTCCTGGTGCTGGAAAGCCTGCCCTTCCTGTCGGCGGTGGCGATCGCGCTGTTGGAAAACTCCCGGCTCAACGATTTTGCCTTCTGGCGCACCACCTTTGTCCGCACCGCCGAACTGATCGGCCTGCGCCCGGTGGCGATGCCGACCATCGCCAGCCCGGCGCAACCGGTACCCCCAGAGGTCCAGACGGAACCGGCGGAATGAGACGCCCGCAGCTTTTTCAACCCCGCAGGGTGCTTGAAGACCCCGCGCTAACCGGCCGTCCGCCCAGGCCAATCCGGCCTCGCCTGTGGCCGCTGCCCTGCGCCTGGCACTATTGACCCGCTCTCCCCGGCCCCCTACACAGCGCCCCGAGTGAGCGCGTAGCTCAGGCGGTAGAGCACGTGACTTTTAATCATGGGGTCGAGGGTTCGAGTCCCTCCGCGCTCACCATAAATTAATGATAGGATTTCTCTTCCGCGCCTGTCTTGGGCGGATCGGCGCTCAAGAGCAAATCGGCATGCCCGACCTCCTCGAAGCGATGAGAAGAACCCGCGCGGGGACTGGATCATCCAGGACGTCGAACGGGTTTGCGCCGAGCATGGCATAAGCTGTGTCGCGCCAAGGGGCGGCGGGTCTCACTACGAGGTCTCGATCCACGGGTCGAACACATTCAGACCGTTCCTTTTAAACGCCCGATCAAGCCTGTATATATTCGACACTTGGTCCAATTCATTGACATCGTCAGGAAGCTCACATGAGCGCCCCTTCGGAATACCCTGTTTTGCTCCGGCCTCTTGCCGCGGAAGATGGTGGCGGCTTTATAGCGTTTGTACCGGACCTACCGGATTGCATGTCCGATGGCCCAACGCCGCAGGAGGCGTTCAACAATATGCAGGATGCCATCGCCTGTTGGATCGAAGCCGCCGGCGAAATGGGCCGACCTGTACCCGACCCTTCTCCGCAAGACCCTTGTATATGATGAATTCTGGTTAACACGGCGCGAATGCCGTAACCCGCCATCGAGCAGTGACGGTACGTGTAACGCGAATTACTCAACCGTGTAGGGCCAGACGATGCAATCGGCGTCGGCCTCAAAACGATTCGAGACTGCTATCGTCGCGCCGTCGATGAAATTCAGGACGATCGGCCGTTCTCAACCCAGCGCTTTCGCACAGACGGCAAGACAATCTTTCTTGAAATCACGGCGAAGGACCATGACGGCCGAATGATCGACCTCAAAAAACGGCAACAGGTTTTTCGAACGATCATCGAGCCCAGTCTACGCGATCTCGAATTTGATGCCTCCACGGTCGCCCGCTGGTATCCACTCGGCATGCGGCATCGATCCGTGTCGTTGATCCCGGCCGATCCTTTGGTCGTCCGATCGTACCGGTTGGCGTTCCCACCGGGATTTTGGCCGAGGCCGTCAGGCTGGAGGGATCCGCGGACGCCGTGGCCGCCCTCTACGAAGTCCCGAAAACCGATGTCCTCGCGGCAGTTGAATTCGAGCAACGACTTGGGAAAATGGGGTCAGAGTCGAATTCTGAATTTAGAGGAGGCTTGGCTGGCGAGCCCGCTTTGCTAGCTGGTAGAGGCCCGAACCGTCGTATAGCAGCTTAAGCGGCCAGCACGACCTCGCCGACAACCCGCCAAGGCTGCGGGCTTCATCAGGCCGCGGCTCTAACCAGCCGTCCCAACTTGGGCCCTTCGGGAAGCACAACCCACGCGGTGGCAGCTACAATCGAAAAGTGCTCGTCGAGGTCAAGTTCAAAGCGCAATCATACACGAGCAGCTTCCCCCCGACCGAATCAGACGCTATTGGTGCCAAATGCTGAAGAACCTTCCAACAGAGCCGGATGCCCTCGGACGGGGCGCTTATAGCGCCGTTGAGAGCCTTCGCCTGCTGAACTTCCATCGGCCAGGATTGCCGCCGGCGCGGCGCATGTCGCGCCCCACCGTCTCGCGGTGGCTGCGCGGCTATTCCCACGGTGAGGATGGCACCCATCGCTCGGAAGCGCTCTGGAAACCTGATTACCAGAACGACGGCGATCAAATTGAACTAAGCTTCCGCGACCTGATCGAACTCCGGTTCGTCAAAGCCTTTCGCGACCTTGGCGTCGGCCTCAAGACCATTCGCGACTGCTATCGTCGCGCCGTCGATGGAATTCAGGACGATCGGCCGTTCTCGACCCAGCGCTTTCGCACCGACGGCAAGACAATCTTTCTTGAAATCACGGCGAAGGACCACGACGGCCGAATGATCGACCTCAAAAAGCGGCAACAGGTTTTTCGAACGATCATCGAGCCCAGTCTACGCGATCTCGAATTTGATGCCTCCACGGTCGCGCGCTGGTATCCACTCGGCATGCGGCAGCGATCCGTTGTCGTTGATCCCGCCCGATCCTTTGGTCGTCCGATCGTGCCGGGTGGCGTTCCCACCGGGATTTTGGCCGAGGCAGTCAGGCTGGAGGGATCCGCGGACGCCGTGGCCGCCCTCTACGAAGTCCCGAAATCCGATGTCCTCGCAGCGGTAGAATTCGAGCAACGACTCGCGGCGTGAGGCTGCTGGTCGACCATAACCTCAGCCCGGCGATACCGCGCTCCTTGCAGCATTTATACCTCGACCATACGTTCGTCGCCATTCGCGACCAATTCCCGCCCGACATATCGGACGTCGATTGGATGAAGGAATTAGATCGGGAAGGCGGCTGGGCGGTCTTGACCAAGGATCTTCGCATCCAATTTAGACCGCACGAACGCTTGGCGCTCGATCGATCCAAGATCGTGTTCTTCTTTCTCGCCGGCGCGTGGCGCAAATATTCGGTACAAGAGACCGCGGCGCGCCTGATCCGGTTGGTCCCCTTGATGGCGAAGCAGGCGGACATTGCTGATCGTGGTCGGTTTGACCTGCCAATTAATGCGGGGTCGAAGCTGCGGCCCCATCGCGATTGAACCGGCACTGGTACATGTCGGTGGCCTGTCCCGCTTTCCCAGGCCCGAACTCACCCAAACCGCTCGCGCAGCTCGCTTGGATTGACGCCGAACTGCCGGGTCATCGCCCGTCGGAGCCTGATCTCCGAGCCGAGCCCGGTGCGACCGGCGATCTGCCCAAGACTGAGATCTGTGGT
>Ga0302319_10010403_pt1 | contig 17720 bp, 12 predicted proteins | sample Bog_T0_2_FD_203319 | JGI IMG/M metagenome (GOLD analysis project Ga0302319, IMG submission 203319) | Peat permafrost microbial communities from Stordalen Mire near Abisko, Sweden - Bog_T0_2 | ecosystem: Environmental > Terrestrial > Soil > Wetlands > Peat | place: Sweden: Abisko, Stordalen Mire...
TCTTCGTATCATAGGCGGCCTTGGCGATGATGTCCGGGAAGGGGTTCGGCTGGGTTGTCGCCGTGCCCTGGTCAACCTCGGATGCCGTGAAGGCGGAGGGAAGCACGACCGCGCCACCGACGTATTGGTCGGGATTCTCGACGGAGAGGCCCAAGGCCAGCTCATCGGTAGCATGGTACACCACGCGGACCTGCGGCTGCCGAGCCCAGGTCAGTCCCGCTTGGTAGTTCGTATCCATGTTGTTCGTGTAGAAGATGTCCGAGGGAATCGGGGAGATCCCGACGCGGTTCGGCACCAACATGCTCCAGTCCTGGCCGGCAAGAAACTCCCAGGGGCCGTTTTTCAGGTCCACGAAATAGTTCCTCATGCGAAGCGTATCTGCGTTGCTGGTGACGAAGAGGTTCGTCGGGGCGTTGCCGAGGAAGTCCGTCTCAAGGTATCCGAGCACCTTTGTATCGTTCACCTTTGAGTCGATGCGCAGGCCGACGCGGGAGTTTTGCGCGCTGAACTTTGTCTCGGAAAGCTGACCGGTCGACCCATTCGAATAAGGGATGCTTCCAAACCCGGTGCCGATCGAGCTGCCGGTGGCCTCGTTGCGATAGACGCCGGTGAAGTCCATGAACCCGAACGGCGTAAAGTCGGCGATGCCGATCCTGAATGAAAGCGGCGAACTACCAGCGTTCGCGTTGGGGACGGGGACTCCGCCGCCAGCTGCACCGCTAAATCCGGGCACGCCCGTGTTCATCCCGGTTTGGGCGACCACGGCGGGGGGTTGCGCTGCCGCTGGAGCAGGCTGCGAAGCCTGGCTTACGGCGAGTTCCTGCTTGAGGTTCGCTACATCCTGCTGGGAAAGGACACCTTTCCTTACCAGAAGGTCCAGCAGCGCTTGATTGCTGTCCTGGGCAAATGCAGATCCTGCGGTGAGTGCTGCTGCGGCGAGCGCCGCGAGACATACACGATGTGTTTTAAGTAGCATGGTGTGAAACGATGGATGTTTGGGTACGGGCACCTTTGTAGCCGCGCCATGTTACGGTCCTGTGGCAAAGGCGTGACGAAGGCGTGAAGAACCCTGGCGGGAGACGCCACCGGTCCGAGGAGGACGAGGCCCGGTGGGCTGATCAACAGCCAGGACAAGGGCTAACGGCACAGGCGAGCGGTCCGCTAAACGCCTTTTTCAAGCACACGCGTAAGTCTTTTTCTGGCTGAGCCTTATCCATCCCGACCTTCAAGAGCTGATCCACGCGGCACCCCGAAACGCCATTAATCACATTTAATCATTTTTTCGCGGCGCCGCGGCCGAGAGCTGTTACCTTCCTTGCAAATGCGGATACTGGTAGTCGAAGATGAACGAAAGGTGGCGGAAATGGTGGCCCGGGGCCTGAAAGCCGCGCGCTATGCGGTGGATGTGGCGGGAGACGGCGAGACCGGCTGGGCCTTGGCCAACACGTATCAGTATGACCTGGTGATCCTCGACCTTCTGCTTCCGGGAATCGGGGGACTCGAGCTCCTTAAGCGGATCCGCTTGAAGGACCTCAAGGTGCCCGTGCTGATCCTCACCGCAATGGATACCACGGCCAGCAAGGTCGCCAATTTCGAGGCAGGGGCCGACGACTATCTGACGAAGCCGTTCGCCTTCGAGGAACTCCTGGTCCGCGTGAAGGCGCTGCTGAGGCGGGGCCCGGTGAGTCACAACAGCTCGATCAGGGTCGAGGACCTTGAAATTGATCGTGTTAGCCAGTCGGTCCGGCGCGCCGGCAAACGGGTGGATCTGACCCCGAAGGAGTTTGCACTCCTGGAATACCTGGCCACCCAACCGGGGCGTGTCTTTTCAAGGACGATGATCGTGGAGCACGTATGGGACCACAGCTTCGAGGGCCTGACCAACATCGTGGATGTCTACGTAAGGCATCTCCGGGGGAAGTTGGACGACGACCACCCGATAAAGCTGATCCGGACTGTCCGGGGCGTCGGCTACTGCCTAGGCGAGGCCTCCGATCCTTGAGGCGGCATCAAGCCCAACAGCCCTTCCGCCGTCCGGTCATTTTATGGCCCCGATCTGGTAGTCGAGCACCGCCTTCTGGATGAGGGTGTCGTACCGGGCGTTGACCTGGGTGATTGCGGCCGAGGTCTGGCTAAGCTGGGCCTCGCTGAGCTCTATCACGGAGGAGCTTCCGACCTTGTAGCGGGCCTCGGCGAGGTTGAAGGCCTCGGTCGCATGCTTGACGAGCTGCTCGGTCGTGTGAAGGCGCTGCAGCGCAGTGTTGAAGCCCGCCCACGCCATGCGGACGTCCCGGGCGACCGTATCCTCGGCCTCCCTGAGCGCCTCGTCCGCCACGCGGGCCCGGATCTGGGCCTCATGCTCCCTGGCCATAAAGGCGCCGCCCGCAAAGATTGGTACGCTCAGCTGCACACCCGCCGCCGCATAGTTTGCCTGAAGGTGGGAGTCGCGCCACGGCGCGTTTCCGGCAGACCCCACGGCCGCCAGGGAGGGATAATTGGCATCCCTCTCGGCGTCGGCGGCGCTCATGGCTGCGTCGCGCTGGTCCCTGAGGCGAAGCAGATCCGGCCTCTCACGCAAAGCCACGTCGATTAGCTCGTCGACCGCCATGGGCGGGCCAGCCATCTGGGGAACCTCTGTCAGCACAAAGAGTTTCTGCCTGCGGTAACCCAAAGCCTCCGAAAGCGAGGCCATCGCGGACTCAAGCTGGCCCTCGGACTGCTGGACGAGGAGGTCGGCCTCCTCAACGGCAACCTGGGCGAAACTCACATCAAGAGACGATTTCAACTGGTTGTCAGCCATGGCCTTGACCTGAGACATCACCAGCTGGCGGGACGCCAGTGTCTGGCGCGCAACTGCGAGGACCGACTGGGCCTGAAGTGTCGAAAGATAGCTTGTCTCCGCGTTCAGGACGACCTGGGCACGGCTGGCCTCGGCACCGGCGGCGGCCCCGCGAGCCTCGGCCTTGGCGCTCGCCACGAGGCTCCCGGTTCGGCCGAAATCCGTGATTAGCTGGCTGACCACGACTCCCCCGGCCACCCGGTCGTAGATCGATGGGTTGTTGAGTCCGCCCGCCGTTATGCGGGCGCCCTCATCCGTGGCTCCGGCTCCCGTGACAAATCCGTTCGCAACGGGAAAATACCCCGACCTCGTCTCCTTGAGGGATTCCTGCGCCAGGAACGCCTGCAGCTGGGCCGCCGCGTACTGGGGATGGTTCTTCTGGGCGATCTCGGTCGCCTCCTGAAGCGTGAGCGTCACCGTCGCTTCTTCCGCGAGGACGGGCAGCCCAAGGAGAAGCACGACCAGATAGAGGAAGGCCGCGGCAGTTCGGGCCGCACTCGGACGGGCGGTGGGGTTCAAGGTGCCTTTCATGGGGATGGTGCCAACGGGGCCGGTCCGGCCCCCGCGGGATCCTCGGGCCCGGAGCGCCTGCGGTAGTACAGATAGAATGCCGCGGGGACCAGAAACACCGTGAACACGACCGATGCCACCATGCCTCCGATAATCGAGCGCGCCAGGGGCGCGTAGGACTCGCTGCCTGCCTCCAGGGCAAGCGCCATGGGGATCAGCCCGATCACCGTGGCCAGCGAGGTCATAAGGATCGGCCTAAGGCGCACCCTCGCCGCAAACTGCACAGCCTCCTTAAGCGCCATGCCGTCGGCGACAAGCCGGTGGGTGAATTCGACGATCAGGATGCTATTGGAAACCACGACCCCCACCATCATCACGATGCCCATGAGCGACATGATGTTCAGGGTCGTGCCCGTCGTCGTGAGGACCAGCAGGACGCCGGTGATTCCCGGCGGCACAGCCAGCAGGATGATGAACGGGTCGATGAACGACTTAAACTGCGCGACGAGGATCAGGTACACGAGGACGACCGAGAGCAGGAGCCCAACGCCGAAGGACTGAAACGACGAGTTCATCGCCCCGACGATGCCGCGCACGCGGATCACGACGTTCGGTGGCGTCCGGGTGCCGGCGACGATCCGGTCGACCTGCCGGGCGACCCGGCTCAATTCCTCGCCGCGGGGCGAAATGTAGACGTCGATCACGCGGCGCAGTTGGTAATGGTCCACCTCGGTCGGCTTCTGGATCTCCTTGATATCGGCGATGGTATCCAGGAGTGCGGTGCTTTTCTGGGTGCTCGATCTTACGGGGATGCTGCGGAGGTCCGCCAGGGACTTGACCGTGTTATCCGGGTACTGGACCGTCAGCATGTACAGGTTGCCGCTCTTTGGGTCGACCCAGTAGCTCGGCGCAATCATCCCGTCGGAGGTGAGGGCCGTGATCACGTTGTTGACCACCTCATGCTCGGACAGGCCCATCTCCATGGCGTGGTAGCGGTCGATGTTAAGCTGCAGGGCGGGCGCGTGGGTGTCCTGGGGTATGAACGCCGTGCTCACCCCCGGAAGGGCCGCGGCCTGCCTCCGGATGTCCTCGGCAATCGCGTTGGCCTCGCCCAGGTCGTTGCTGCTCACCTGGACGTCGATCGGCGCCGGTATGCCCTGGTTAAGGACCGCGTCCACCAGCCCGCCGGATTGGAAGAAGGTGGACAGCTCGGGCGCCTCCTTGCGCAGGGCCTCACGGACCCGGTCCATGTAGGCGTAGCTCCCGACCTTGTGCTCGTCGACCAAGCTGACCTGGACGTAGGCCGTGTTGGGGGCTGAATTGCTCGTGTAGATGGACGAAAGGTCCGGCGTCGAGCCGATGTTGGCCACGACCAACCGGAGTTCGTCGGCCGGGACGATGCGGTGGACGATGGCTTCCACCTTGGCCACCTCCTTTTCCGTGAGCTCGATGCGCATGCCGGGGGCCGCCTTTAGGTTGATCACAAACTGCCCGGGATCGGTCCTCGGGAAATACGCCAATCCCACCGCGGGAATGAGCCCCAGGCTCAGGAGGAACACGCCAGCGATGGCGGCCACCGTGGCCGCAGGGCGGGCGAGCGCAAGCGCCTGCGCCCGGTCGAAGCGCTTCAGGAACGCATGAAACCTGGCGTTAAACCCGTGGTTGAAACGCCCCCAGACCGAGCGGGGAGGGATCGCGCCGCTCGCATCCTCACCCCCGTGTGCGACCTCGAGCGCCTTGATCAGCTTTGCGCAGAAGAGCGGAACGACCGACATGGCCACCAGATAGGATGCGAATAGCGACAGCACGACCCCCAGGGCGAGAGCCGTGAACAGGAACTTGCTGACGCCGGCAAGGAAGGTGACCGGGAAGAACACGATCGCGGTCGTGAGCGTGGCGGCCAGCACGGCGAGCTGAACCTCCCCCCCGCCCTTCTCCGCGGCGACCTCGGGGGATTCGCCCAATTCCATGTGGCGGAAGATGTTCTCAAGGACGATGACCGAGTTGTCGATCAGGCGCGACAGCGCCAGCGCAAGCCCGCCAAGCACCATGGCGTTGATCGTGCTGCCCCCAAACTGAAGCGCAATGAAGGTGGCAAGGAGCGACAGGGGGATCGAGAGGAAGACCGCGAACGTTGCGCGGAGGTTGCCGAGGAACACAAGGATCATCAGCCCTGTGAGGACCAGGCCGATCACCCCCTCGATCATGAGGTTTTTGATCGCAGTCTTCACGAAGACCGACTGGTCAAACACCACAGTCGTGATGAGCGACTTGGGTATGTCCAGCAGGTGCCTGATCGCGCCCTTGATCCCGCTGACGACGGCGATTGTGTTGGCCTCGGCGCTGGACTTCAGGATCGGGAGGTAGACCGAGCGCTGGCCGTCGATGCGGACGATGTTTGTCTGGATGGCGGAGTCGTCGACCGCCTTGCCGACGTCGGCCACGAGCACCGGAGAGCCCTGGTACATCTTGAGCGGGAGCTTGTTGATCTCGTCCGTGGTCGCCAGCTGGCTGTTTGTGTAGAGGTTGTAGTCAAATGGCCCCACCTTAACATCCCCGGCGGGCAGAATGAGGTTGGCGTCGTTCACCGAGTGCACGACGTCCATGAGGCTGAGCTGCCTTGCCTCCATCTTGACCGGGTCCAGATAGATCTGGATCTGGCGCAGGCGCCCGCCAAAGGGCGGGGGTATGGCGCAGCCGGGGACGCTCGCGATCTGGTTGCGGACAATGTATTGTCCCACGTCGTGGAGCTCGGTCTCGTTGAGCCCCTCCCCCTTGAGCGTAACGAGGCAGACCGGCAGGCTTGACGCATCAAACTTCAGGACGACGGGCGGCAGGGTTCCCGGCGGGAGCCGGCGCAGGTTGGCCATCGCAAGGTTCGTGATGCCCGTCACGTCCGAGTCCGCATTGGTCCCCGGTTCAAAGTAGATCTTGATCAGGCTGATCCCGGGGAGGGACCTCGACTCGATGTGGTTGATGCCGCTGGCGAGCGTGAAGAACCTCTCGTAGGTCCCAGTGATGTCGTTCTCGATCTGCTCCGGCGGCATGCCCGAATAGAACGTGGCAACCACGACGACAGGAATGTTCACCGGCGGAAACAGGTCCACCGGCATCCGCACGACGCTTGAGACGCCCACGACGCCCACGATCAGGCAAATGACGACGATCAGGTAGGGATACTTGAGTGCGAAACGCGACATGGCCGATGAGGTTGCCGGCTGCTAGCGGCGGCTGGAGTCGACGCCCATCCGCGCGCGGAGGGCCTCTTTTGAGAATTTTCCCGAAGCGCAAAAATGGCAGATGCGCTTTTCGCGCTCGCGAATTTCCGCCGCGGCGAGGGCCACCTGCGCAGCAACAACGGATGGAATCGAGACGATCCCGTTCGCGTCCCCGTGCAGGAGGTCTCCGGGCGCGAGACGGAGGCCCGCTATCTCCACGCCGACGCCGGCCTCGACCACGTGGCTGAAGGCGTGCGAGGGGGACACGTTGCCCGCATAGGCATTTAGCCCAATCGATTCAAAGCTTGAGCGCCCCCGGATCGCCCCGTTTGTCACCACGCCGACGAAGCCGAGCGCCTTCAGGATGCAGGCGTGGACCGGCCCAACAAGTGACCCCTTTCCAGGCCTGGCGTCCACGTCCTCCACGGCCAGGATCCGCGGCATCGTTCCGGCCGTGAGCAACTCCCACCAGTCGGGGTGGTCCAGATAGAATGCCGTCTTCATGGGCGGATCCGCGGACCGGACCTTGAGCGTCACCACGGTACCCACCATGGGGCGCAGTCCCGGCGTCCGACAGGCGACGCGGCTGTCGCTGAATCCCTCGTTTGAAAGCCTCATACCGGTGGCGTCAACGGCATTGGCCACCGAGCAGCTGTCGCATAACGCCAGCTTCTCAAAAAGCGCTGCATCAATGTCGGTATTCATATTGGGGTCACTCCTGGGTCAGGGGTTTCGTTTCGCTCGCGTTGACGCTATCCCCGGCACGGAGTCCGCCGCGGTCGCTTACGACCACGCGGTCCCCCTCATTGAGTCCGGACCGGATCTCGGCCATATCCGCAGTCCGCATGCCCACGGAAACCTCCCGCTCCTGGACGATCCCGGCTGCGTCAACGACCGCGACCGACGGATGATCGCCCCTGGAAAGCGCCTGAAGAGGAACGGCCAGGACACGCTTAGCATCCTCGAGCGTGAGGACGATCGAAGCGTACATTCCCACCTTGAGGAGGCCGTCGGAGTTGGGCACGTCCACCTCGGTGACCATGGTTCGCGTTGACCGGTCGATCGCCCCGGCATCGCGCACGATTTTTCCGGTGAAATTCCTGTGAAGGGCGTCGACTATGATCTGCACGTCCTCGCCCTTCCGGATCAAAGGCGTTTCGGCCTCTGGTACGGGGAAGCGAAGCCTGAGAAGGTCGTCCTCGGCAAGTTCGACGATCGGCTCTGAATTGGACGCTGTGCCCGCCTGGATAAGCGACCCCGTGTCCACGAAACGCTTGGTGACAACTCCGGCAAAGGGCGCCGTTATCCTCGTGTAGTCCATGAGCGCCGCGTAACGGTCCGCCTCGGCCTTTGCCTGGGCCAGGGCGGCCTCCGTTGCGGCGTCCTTGGATGTGGCGTCGTCCAGGTCCTGCTGGGCGACAAGCGCGGGCTGGCTGAGGTTGACCCCCTGCAGGCGGGTTGAATTGAGGTGTGCGATCGCGTGCTCCGCCTGCGCGTGCCGCTGCGACGCCGCGGCGCTCGCAAGCTGGTCGCTCAGCTCGGGCACCTCGATGGTGGCGATCAAGTCCCCCACCTTCAGCCGGTCCCCGATGTCGACGCGGATCAGGCTCACGTATCCGGAGACCTTCCCGTGCACCAGAATGTCCTGGTAGGGTTCGAATTCCGCCTGAAGGGTCATCGTGTTGGCCAGGTTCATCCTAACGGTGCTGACGACCGCGACCACACGGTTCGGGGGCGCATCGGCTCGCCTAGAACATGCGCCGAGGAGGAAAAGGGCGGCTCCGGCGAGCGCCACCGAAGGCCAGTGTGGCGTTAGGGGATGTAATCTACAGGAGCGCTTCTTCATGGGTTCAGAAATTAGGTGTGACGGATCGTGGTTGGCCTGCATGTCGGGATCCGTCATTCCGGCTTGAAGTCCAAGGTGGGAGAGGGCGGCAGGTGCACCCGAAAGCGGCTACCGGTGCCCTCGACGCTTTCAACCTCAACGCGTCCACCGTGTGCGCTGCTGATTGACTTCACAATGGCGAGCCCGAGCCCTGCGCCCCCGTCCGTCGAGGCGCGCTCCCGCCGCACCCTGAAAAACCGCTCGAAGACGTGGGGAAGCGCCTCGCTTGGTATGCCAACTCCCGAGTCGGCAACCTCCAGAACGGCCGCTCCGTTCTTCATGGCTGTGGTAAGCACGATCGCCCCGCCCGGTTCCGTATACTTTATGGCGTTGTCGAGCAGATTGACGACCACCTGCCTTAGGCGGGAGCGATCTCCGGTCACAAACACCGGGGAGCTACCCTCGCATGAAAGGATGATGCGCTTGTCCTCTGCAAGGAGCGCCATCTGCTCGGCGGTGCTCACCGCGAGCGCCGAAAGATCCAGCACCGTGGATTCGCTGTGCGCCTCCCCCGCGTCAAGGCGTGAAAGCGCGAACAGCTGCTGCACAATCCTTGCGAGCCGCTCGACCTCCTCAAGCAGGCTGCCCAGCTGCTCGCGGAACTCGGCCGGGGTTGCACCGTCCTTCGCGAGCGACTCAAGCTCGCCCTGGACGATGGTGAGCGGCGTCCTTAGCTCGTGCGATGCGTCCGCGACAAACCTCCTGGAATTCCCAAACGCGTCGTCGAGGCGCGTGATCATGTGGTTGAGCGCGATGGACAGGCGCTCCAGCTCGTCGTGCGTCTCGGGAACAGGGAGGCGCTCGCTCAGGTTGTGCTGGGTTATGATCGCGGCCTTCCGCGCTATCTGCTCGACCGGTGCAAGGGCTCTCCGCACAAGGATGTACCCTCCACCGGCAGCGACCAGGGCGACGAAAGGCAGGCCCAGCGCAAGGAGAGTGAGGAGGCGTCTCACGAGCTGGTTCACGGGCTCTCCCGAGGTTCCGACCTCCACAATGTACGATGCGCCGCCACCCGCCCCAATTTCTTGCGAGGCGACCAGGAGCGTCCTGCCGTCAGGCAGGACATCCATCCTTGTCCCCTGCATCCGGCCACCAGAACCCACGGGCGCCACGCTCGCCGGATCAAAGCTCTGGTCGGCGGGCGCCCCCGACCGATAGAGGACGCTTCCGCCTGGACGTGTTACCCTGATGAAGCGATCGCCCAGCTCGGGCGCATAAAGAGTCTCGATCTGCGAAGCCAGGTAGGCCTCACCGGTGCGAGGCAGGTTCGCCACGAGGGTCTCGGCGATCTGCCGCGCCCGCCGGGACTGGGTCTCGAGGATTGTAGACTTAAGATAGGCCCGTACCTGCACGAAGAGGAGGGTTCCCAGAAGGATGAATATGGCCGCGGTAAATACCGCATGCCAGACGGCGAGCCGAAAGCGGATGGACCGCGTGTTCATGCGCTCTCCCCCTCCGCCAGCCGATAGCCGACGCCCCTTACCGTGCGTATGAGTTTCTCGGGAAAGGGATCGTCTATCTTTGCGCGCAGGTGCCTGACATAGACATCCACGATGTTCGTCAGGCCCTCAAAGCTCTGGTCCCAGACATGCTCCATGATCATCGTGCGCGAGACCACGCGGCCGGTGTTCGCCACCAGATACTCCAGCAGGGAATACTCTTTGGGCGTAAGCTCAATCCGGCGCCCGGCCCTCTTGACCTCCTGGTGAAGCAGGTCGATTTCGAGGTCGGCGATCCACCGAACCTGGGCGAGGCTGGCCGGACCGCGGCGCAGCAGGGCCTTTACCCGCACTACGAGCTCGGCGAGAGCAAAGGGCTTCGTGAGGTAGTCGTCGGCACCCGCCTCGAGGTTCTCGATCTTGCTGGCCGTCGAGTCCCGTGCCGACAGGATCAGTACCGGCATGTTCACCTGCTCCCGGCGCAGGGCCTTCAGCAGGTCGGAGCCGCCCATGCCCGGCAGTCCGAGGTCTAGTACCATGACGTTGAATTCCGAGGCCCTCGCCATGCGCCATGCCTCCTCGCCGCTTTCGGCGATGTCGGCCGAAAGATGCTCGGCCCGCAGGCCCTTTGCGACCATCTCGGCCACCTTCCTCTCGTCGTCTACAATCAGAACACGCATGCGCTATTGGATGCCGAAGCATATACCGCGATCATTAAGATTGGGCGTAAGGAACATTAAAATTGGATAATCCTCGCAGCTCCGCGCCTCGACCCGCGCAGCGCGCACCGCCCAGCGGAGTCGACGGACGAAAAAGCGCTTGAGCGGCTGCAAGCGCGCGGAACCCATGAACCCAGGCGCCCGGCGATCCGAAAATCCGGACGCTCTTTATTCCCTAAGATGACTCGGATGGGGCTTCATATCACGGGTTGGACATGTCGCCCATATGACACACTTCCCCCAAAAGAACTTCTTGGCAACCCGCAAAAGAACAGGCTAATTTAAATCATACTAAATCAATGTGCATTGAGATAGATACATCTGCCGGCATTGAAACCCTCCACCGTTGTGCTTCAAATTTGGCCTCTCATTAAATTTTTAACTATTTTATTATAATTTACTTACATCACTTCTATAACCACCCGAAAAAATCTAAACGCACATGCGCCTTCGTTTCTCCATAAGATTCCACGGGATCAGAGCGCTCACAATTGTTACCGTGTATGCGGCCTCCATTGCTGGCGTGGGCCGAGCCAGCGACATCGGCGTGCCGGCACCGGAGGTTCCAAACCCGGCGCTTCTTCCTTCACCCGCGCTGGCAACGCCCACCCGCAGCACGCCCCTAAGCGCCTCGCAAACCAGCGCCACGCCGAACAGCGGGCCCGTGACTGACACCAGTTTGCCCGGCATAACGGGGTGGACGAAGCCGTCGTGGCTGAGCGACCTGTCGTTTGGTGCAAAAGTGAGCTACGATGACAACCTGCTCCGGGTGTCCGGGAACGGCCTGCCATCCGAGTCCTCTTGGGTGGATGTGCTTTCGCTGAAGCTCGGGTTCGACCTATCGTCCTGGCTGGCTGCTGCTCCGGGGACCATCCAGAGGTTCTCGGTCGTGTACCAAACTGACAGGGCCATCTACAACGAGGCCCCGGACGAGAGCTTCACCGCGCACCGGGTGAACACCACGCTCAGGGGCAAGTCCGGCGACGTCACCTTCAGCTTTGACGATGCCTTCCTCTACAATGACGGAAACAAACTCGCGCCGACCTATGCGCTCAACCAGCTTTCAAATGCCGAGGCCAATCAGAACGACAAGTATCGCAACAGCCTTGCCCACGCACCGGCCCGTGAGCGGCGCAACCAATATCAGGACCGCTACACGGCATTCGTCCAGTACGATACGCGCTTCGTCTTCTTCCGGCCGATCTCCTCGTTGAATTACATCAACATGGACACGTACCTGTTCAACACATCGCTGGCGCCCTACAAAGGTTATCAGGACTATGTTTCCCGCTATGACGTCAACGCGGGCGGCGACCTGGGCTTCAAGGTGGGGCCAGACTGGGTCATCACGGTCGGGTATCGGGACGGCTACCAGTTCCAGCAGCAATATTCGGAGTCTATTAACAGCGACCAGCACTATTCATCCAACCACTACCAGAGGCTCCTGCTGGGGCTGGAGGGCAAGCTGGACTGGCTTACGGTCAAAGTCACTGCGGGTCCGGACTTCCGCGATTTCAACCCAAGCACCCCCATCAGCGACCTGCACACAACCCGCTTTTACGGCGAGGCTGCGGTCGTCGCGAATATTTCGAATAGCCAGACGCTGTCCGTAAACTTCAAGGACTACGTCTTCGTCTCCAGCACGGGCCTGGTGCCCTACGAGGAATTCACCTATTCCCTTGTCTACCATTGGAGCGCGACCCAGAAGCTCGGAATCGATCTGGGCGCCAAGATGTTTGAGCACAACTACACCCTGGGCAATGACGTGGCGGGTTCCGCGCCGAGCCTGCGCCTCGATTACGACTACGAGGGAATCAGCGGTGTGACCTACGCCATCACCCCGCACCTTATAGGAAGCCTTACCTTCAATTACGACGAAGGCCGCAATGGCTTGAGTTCGCTTCCGGCAAAATACGCACCCTCCTATCGCAGCTTTGAGGACGGTGTGTTTTCCGCAGGGCTACAATATCGATTTTGAGAGGGACGCGCAGGGATCCATTACATCCCCCACGCGCTCGCCTCCCCCGGCCGCGTGCAGCCCAGGCGGAAATCTAGGCAAGGCCCAAAGCGACCTTAGGCTCGGGCGAGTGTCCGCTAAACTGGCAGCCCCCATCCTCTCGGGCGGCCAACCCCTGTTCAATCGGATGGTCGGCACCTAGGATCAATGCGCGGGAGCGTCCCCCACCGACAGGATCTCGAGCGAGGTGAGCATCCTCAACCAGCGCGCCGGACGCTTATCCCCGGGCACCACAAGCCTGATTGGACCCTGCCCCGGGACCAGCGCTTGGCCATCCTGCTTATCGACGAGCAGGATCGTCCGGTCATTGAACGCCTCGTCAAACTCGGTAAGAGCGAAGACGACCCCATATCCATCCTTTGACCGCGCCACCACGGCCAAGCGCATGCCGGGCCCCCTGAGTTTTTCCCCGAAGGGCGCACCGGCTTGGGCGAGCAAGGTGCGCACCGGCACGCCCGAATAGGTGTGCCGCTGCTTTTCATGGGCGTCCATCGCGCTCACGTCCTGATGGGGCATTGCGGCGATCTCGGCCGTGGTTAACGCGAGCGACCTTCCGGCATAAGACACCCGCAGCACGGGGTAATCGGCACGGGACTTGGCCGGGAAGGCTAAGACCCATGAAACAAGCATCAGGGAAAGGATGAGGCGCATGATGGGCAGATACCCTATTTGAAATCCGCGGACCCATAAAGACCAACGTGGGGCCTCGGCACGTTGATCCGGGAACGGGTGCCAAGCGCAATCAGCGGAGGGACCCGGATCGCCGGGGTCTTTGCACCCATATAAAATGCTCTTCACCCCGTTCTTTTGGCGGCCAGCCACTGATTAATTCCCAAACGCATGCCGTTAATCCATCTGATGCGCACGCTGCTCCCTGCCAAGCGGCGGCCTAACACCCACCTCACCCCAAGCATCGACCGCCGCGCTACGGTCCCTCGACACATGAATTAGTTTCATCCTGTCCATGAAGGAGTTGAGACTTTCACAAGGCCTTTGCGGCACGATTCGCGCTGACCCAAATTTATCCTGAGAACCATCCATGCCCACCAAAACTACCCAGATCCTCCTGTTCCTGTTCGCAGCCTCAGCGGCTTGCGCGCAATACGTGCCTCCGTCACCTGCGACGCCCGTGCCCGGGATGATTGACGACTACCTCATAAACCAAGATCCCGCGCTCAAGGGGTGGGATTTTGGAGTCAACGAACGCCTGCGGTTTGAGGACAAGTCCGACGCGGGCACGACTCATGCCGGCTCAAATTATGACTTTTCCCCCAATCCGCCGTCCACGAACAGCAACGAATACTGGCTGACCCGGCTACTTCCGCGCATCGGATATACGGCTGATTGGTTCTCGGTGGTCGTTGAGGCGCGTTCAAGCTACTCAATTGGCGACGACCGGTACACGCCCACGGCGGCAGGCAAGAATCTCGCCGAGGATGACGGCCCGCTTCAGCTGGAACTGGCTTACCTAGCGATAGGCAACCCAAAGGTTTCCCCGTTCTCGGCGAAGATCGGGCGGCAGTACCTGCAGTATGGCGAAGGCAGGCTCGTCGGGAACGCCTACTGGCTCAACATCCCGCACACCTTCGACGCGGTGAAGGTCCGTTACCAGGATTCAAACTTCGGCGTCGACGCCTTCGCCTCGAACCTGGTCTACGTTCGCGGCGACCATTTTGACGAGTCCAACTCCCAAGACACCCTCTCGGGCGCCTATTTTGATTTTCCGGGGCTAAGCACGACCAGCGTGAACGAGCTCTATGGGTTCGCCCGAAATGTCTCGCGCGGAATCCTCACCGACAACTGGACGCTCGTGCCCGCACCGTTCCGCTTCACGGCTCCGCAAGACACGTACACCTACGGCCTTCGTTCCAAGTCGAAGCCGGGGTCCTTCGGCCCCTGGGATTACAGCATTGAGGCAATGTGGCAGGTCGGCGACCGGACCGCGGTGTTCCCGGCCACACCCCTTGCGACGGCAAAGGCCGCCCCGCGGCTGGACCAGAACGCATGGGCCTTCATCCTGCAGGGAGGTTACACCTGGAAGGACGTCCCCATGTCGCCCCGTCTTGCGCTGATCATGAGCTGCGCCTCGGGCGACCAGAACCCCAACGACAAGGACAGCCAGACGTTCCAGAACATCCTTCCTTCAAACCATGGGCTCTATGGCATTATGGATCTCTCCAGCTTGCAGAACCTGATCGACTACCGAGCCAATTTCACGCTCAAGCCGAGCAAGGCGACAAGCCTGGCGTTCGATGTGCACCAGCAGTACCTCGAGAACAACCACGACTACTGGTACAATGTGGCGGGCGTGCCGCGCAACACCCCCGGCGCTGCTGCCGGAAGCGGCAAGGGATTCGGGATCAACCCCGGGTATAAGTCCGACATCGGCGAGGAGACGGACGTCATTGGCGGCTGGAACGTCCGGCGCGGCCTCCTCCTGGAACTCGGCCTAGGGCATTTCTTCCGTGGCGACTATGTGCGCGAGTCGCTTCGGGCCGTGGGCTCAAAGGACGCCAACTACTGCTATGTCCAGGCGACGATAAATCTCTGAGCACAACCCCAAGGACACCTTCAGCGCTGCACCTCGCCCGGGTTTTCCGGGATCCCCGGGTCGTCCAGGACCTGAACGGCGGTGGCGGGCCCAAAGTCTTTCCAGTCGTACATCGCGGATACCACCCGCTTGTCCGGGGTGATCTCCACGAGCTGGCAACCCTTCCCACCGTCTCCGCGGGAGCAGAGGACGGTGTTGCCGTTCGCAAGCCTTGCACATGATTGCGAACCGTGGAACACGATCCCCGGGGGCAGCTCCGAGAGCCTGAACTCCCACACCGTATCCCCCTTGGGACTCACCTCGCGGGTGAGCTCGTCCTTTTCGTCGGTTATGAGCGTGTTCCCGTTGCGGAGGCGGACCGCCGCCCAGGGTGACGGGATCGCGTAGGACCAGACCTCGTTGAAGGCCTTGTCGTACTCGACCACCTTTCCCATCGTGAGAAACGGGGCCAGGTAGGTCCCGCTGGCCGTGATCCTCATGCGCCGGAATTGGCCGTGCACCGTCCGCCGGTCGGTCAGGCTGGGCGCCGGCATGTCATGCGATACCTCCACAGCGCCCGTGGCGATATTTATGACCAAGAGCCGTGGCGGGAGCCCGTTCTCCACCAGCAGCACCTTGTTAAGCCCGATGGGCTGTACCGTGTGAATCTCCGTTCCGGGCGGCGCATCGAGGCGCCAGACCACCTTCTTCCCAGGCGTCACCTCCGCCGCGTATGCCATCCGCGAAAAGAGGATGTTCCCGTTGCTCAGAAGCCAGGCGTCGTCGTATTCCCATCCCGTGCCCGTCGAGTACGTCCAGATCACCTTGCCACCCTTGACCAGGAACATCGTGTTGCAGCCCTCCCCGAAATAGAGCATCGGGTGCTGCGCCGCCCCCCTGCCGGGAAGCTTGAGCGCCGTCAGGTCCGGCAATGCCTTCCACGTGGGAGGGTCGACAGGCAACTCCGAGGGACCAAAGGAGGGTACGCCCGGCATCGTGAATCTGCCCAGGATATCAAGGCACGGAGTCGATGGGGAATAGGACATGCCGTCGGCGCAGGCCGATGGGGAAAGGCCCGGCGAGGCAAGTGCGAGCGCGACGAACGCGAGGCAGTTGGCGCTGATGATGCGTTGGCTCATCGTGTTTCCAGTTAGCCCCGTGCTCCCCCGGCCTAATAAGGGCACGAGCCGATCGGCGCTTGACGGTGGGCCAATTGCCGCCGGTCCCCGGAAGGACCGGCAAAGGCCACCACCGGAGGCCGGTCAATTCGAGCGGCTAAGTATCTTCTTCTTTTCGGCCTGGAATTCCTCGTCGGTCAGGATCCCCTTCTTGCGCAGGTCATCGAGCTTAAGGAGGGCTTCGTAGAGGTCATCGGTGGATTTGACGATCGACTTCGGGGCCTCCACGACCGTCGCGCCTGCCGACGCGGCCGTCGGGAGGGGGTCCGTGAGCCCGGGGTCTCCAGGAGGAAGGGCCCTGAAAACGATGGTCGCAGACGGATAGCCCAGACTGAACGTCGGCACCTTAGCGGTGAGTGAAATCACCCTCATCTGCTTTCCCTGGGCATCGCAGAACTTCTGCGCATCCGCGGTCGCCAGTTCCTTGAGCTTGTCCGTGTCGCGGCTGAAGGCCGTCTTGGCCTCGTGGGTGATGGAGAATGTGTCGTTTCCCAGCGGGACGGGCCCGTCATGCGAGGACGATGACCGTCCGACCAACGCCGTGCAGAAAAGAGCCGCAATGAGCAGCTTGCCAAGGGTTTTCATGTTCACGCGCAAACCGTCACGCGCCGCGCCCGACAGGTCAAGGTTTCGCTGGACCCGCCGGTGGCCGTCCTGTCCTTGCACAGCCGATGGGGCCTGGCAAGAATAGCCCTCCCTCGGGTCAGCTCCCGGTTTGAGGTGCGGCAAATGGGTTTAAACCCGCTTAAACCGGGGTCCCGCGCGGGCGCACTCCAACCACCCAGCCGACCCTCCCCCGGGAGCATCCCAGGCCCTTGGGTAAAGGATCCCGTCCATTGGCGCCTGGGGTAGCGCCCTCAAATCAATAAGACATTCTTTTTGAAATGTTTGCAGATTCCGGAATGGGAGCGGCCCCGCGCCGGCACAGCTTCGCCCCGCATGAGGCGGCGCATTCCCTTGTCCGACCGAGAAGGCTCAATCTGAAACAATCAGCATACGGGAGACGTCTAGCTGCGTATAATTATGGGAGAAACACGAAACCCATCCCGACTCGCGCGCCAAGTCCCTGGCACATAGAAACGCATTCATCAGGAGCACAACCATGAAACCCCTCACGCTCACCCCCGTTGCGCTCGCAGCCCTGCTGGCCGCCGTTGCCGCAAGCCCGGCAAGGGCCAATATCTTCACAAATAATTTTGAGACGACCATCGTCGCGGAGAGAACGAAAGGGGTGGCCGACGAACTGACCAAGCCCACGACTTACGTTGCGTTTGACGGGGGCTATATCGAGGCCGGGGACCCGGAGGCCGGGGACGTCCCCCCCTCCGCCGCACAGGTCCGCCAGGGGCTTGAGGCCGCGCTGGCGGCACAAGGATTCCAGGAAA
>Ga0302319_10010404_pt1 | contig 17720 bp, 17 predicted proteins | sample Bog_T0_2_FD_203319 | JGI IMG/M metagenome (GOLD analysis project Ga0302319, IMG submission 203319) | Peat permafrost microbial communities from Stordalen Mire near Abisko, Sweden - Bog_T0_2 | ecosystem: Environmental > Terrestrial > Soil > Wetlands > Peat | place: Sweden: Abisko, Stordalen Mire...
GCAATAGTTCGGTGGCGACCGTTCCAGGCGCCGCCTCTTCTGTTGCCTATTCCCTGTTCCCTAGCGCCTGCCCTTAGCTGATGTATTCCCTTATAAACGGATCGGTGGAGTGGATCAGCTCGGCGGTGGTTCCGTCGAAGACGAGGCGTCCCTGGTGGAGCATCAGGAAGGTGGTGTTGGTGTCGGTCTGATGTGGCGGGAGCGGGACCATCTTGTTTTGCGCGCGATCGAAATGATGCATAGCGAGGACGAAGGCATCCTGCAGACGGTGCGTGACCACGATGGAGCTGGTGTGGGAGACATCCCGCTGCTTCATCACGAGCTCGATGATGGTGGTTGAGGTAATGGGGTCGAGGCCGCCGGTGGGTGAGTCGTAGAGAATCAGTTTGGGGTTAGTGACAATGGCGCGGGCGATGGCGACGCGCCGGCGCATGCCTCCGGAAAGCTCGGAGGGAAACTTGTCGAGAGTCTGCTCGAGCTCGACGAAGCGGAGGGCCTCGGTGGCGCGGGCGGTGATCTCGTCCTCGGGCAAGTGTTCTTCGGAGAGCCGGTAAGCAACGTTGTCGCGGACCGTGAGCGAGTCGAAGAGGGCGCCTTCCTGAAAGACGGTGCCGATGGCGCCGCGCAGCTCGAAAAGGTCCTGCTCGTGCATGGCGCTGATTTCTTTCCCGAATACGAAAATGCGGCCGGAGTCGGGGCGAAGGAGGCCATTCGTGAGCTTAAGCAGGACGCTCTTGCCGACGCCGGCGGGACCGAGGAGGATGCGCATCTCGCCTGGATGAACCTGGAAGGAGATGTTTTCGAGGACGGGCTTTTGTTCAAAGGCGATGGAGACATCGTCGAAGATGACGACGGGCTCGGAGGGAGCACCTGAAGCCTGGGGTGCGGGAGTAACTCTGTTGCCGCCCACCTGGGTCACCGTCCGAAGATGCCGATGAGCGTTCGGCTGATCATGAAGTCGGTCACGATGATGAGGATGGAGGACCAGACGACGGCCTGGGTGGTGGAGCGGCCGACGCCCTGGGTTCCGCCGCGCGTCTTCATACCGTAGAAGCAGCCGATGGTGGCGATGATGAATCCGAAGAAAATCGGCTTGACGAGTCCCTGGAGGATGTCGGGAAATTCGAGCGACTGGTAAGAGGTGTTGAAGTACTGCGTGGCGTCCTGGCCGAGCATCGAGACGGAGACGAAGCCGCCGCCGAGGATTCCGACGGCGTCGGAGAGGATGACGAGGAAGAAGAGCATGACCACGGTCGCGAGGATGCGCGGCATGACGAGCTTCTTGAGAGGATCGGTGCCGAGGGCGCGCATGGCGTCGATTTGCTCGGTGACGATCATGGAGCCGAGTTCGCTGGCCATGCCGGAGGCGTTGCGGCCGGAAACCATGAGAGCGGTGACCACGGGTCCGATTTCTTTGATCATCGAAAAGCTGACCAGCTGGCCGGTGAAAGCCTCGGCGCCGAACTGGTTGAGGGTCGAGGCGGATTGCAGGGCGAGGACGCCGCCGAGGAAGAAGCCGGTGAGGATGACGATGGGCAGCGAGCCGACACCGATGATGTCTGCCTGCATAAAGACGTCGGAGGTGTAGAAGGGGCGGCGGAAGATGTCACTGACGGCGCGGGAGGAGAGGAGGGCGTACTCCTGGACGGCGGAGACGCCTCGCTTGGCGGCAGCATCGATGGTGGCAAGAGCCATGGTGAGTACAGGGTACAGGGAACAGGGTACAGGGTACAGCACCGGGCACAGAGCACCGGGCACAGAGCACCGGGCACAGAGCACCGGGCACAGAGCACCGGGCACAGAGGCGATCGATTCACAGAGGGCGGTCGGTGTAGAGGGATTTGTCGGAGAGGTCCTGGACGGAGTACAGATGCGATCCCAAAAGCGCCTCGACATGGTTGTGAAAGTCGTCGGGGACGAAGAGGAATTTGCGTGGCCCGGCGCCCCACATACGCCGGAGATCGGCATCGTTAAGGAAGATATGCGGCGCGTCGGGATAGTCAGAGCCCCAGATCATGGAAGAGCCGAAGGTCTGGCCGCGGTCTTCATCTTTTTCGGGAGCAAAGTAGGAGGAACTGCCATGAACCAGCAGAGCGGGGCGTCGGGTATAGAAGATGATCGACGAACCGTCGGCCTGATCGCCGTACAGCATGAGCTGGGCGTCGGCGTTGGCGGGCGATGCGGTGAGCTGGTTGATGGTGTCGGCCATCGCCTTCGATGACAGCATTGGTTGGAAGCGCACCAGGGCCATATGCGCCGCGATGAGAATGATCGCCATGGTGAAGGCTACGGTCGCCGTCGATTCGAAGGCGTGTCCCTTGCGGCGCAGCTGCCATGCGGCGAGCGGCCCGAGGAAGAAGGCCACCGCGGCCAGGATGGCGGGCTGGCGGAGCGCGGCAAACGATGGGCCGGTGAGGTCGAAGAAGTGCGACATGGAAAGGGTGTAGCCGCCGACGCCGCGATGGGCCAACAGCGTGCCGATGTCGGCGATGTAGGGAAGATTGCGCGACTCCCATAGTCCCCACGCGAGGAGCCCGGCCGCGGTGAGACCAGCCACGAGGAAGAATACCTGCGCGCCGGCGAGCCAGCGGGATTTCTGGCCGCCGGTGGGGGATTCCTCGATGACGGCGAGCGCCCCGGCGATGAGCATGAGCAGCGCCGGGTACATAGGCCAGGTGTAGTACTCCTGGTTGGTCGAGAGGGCGAAGAAGATCAGGATGAAGCCGGCGTAGAGGGTGAGGAGCAGGCTGGTACGGGCGCGAAAGCGGAGGCGCGCGGCGAGGGCCGAGGATTCGTAGGCGGTGAGATTGGGATCGAGGAACTGGATCGTGTTGGTGCTGTCGTAGCGCAGATCGGAGAAGAAGATGTGGCGATTGCGCCAGGCTCGGCGCACGACCATCGGCAGGTAGAGGCTCCACGGGAAAAGCCAGATGAGCTGGCCGAGCCAGAAGACATACCAGGGCTGGCGGTTGTAGTCGTGGGGGTAACGCAGCCCGAGGAAGCGGAGGAACTGCTCGTTGATGAAGTAGAAGTAGAAGAATCCGTGGACCTGGCCGGGGGTGGGGATAGCGCCGAGTGGGTGGCCCTGGTCAGGATTGCGCAGGCCGGCGAGAATGTGCCACGGCGCGCCGATGGCGAGGAAGAGAAGCAGTCCGGTAAAAAGATGGAACTGACGCCAGCGCCGCCACTCGCCGGTGACGATGAGGTAGGGGATGACGGCAGCGAGAAAGAAGACCGGCGCAATGAGTCCTTTGGCGAGAAGGGCGAGGGCGAGAGAAGCATAAGCGAGGTAGAGGCGTGATGGTTGGCGATCTTCGATGCCGGTGAGGAAGGTGTAGAGCGCGAGGATGAGACAGAAGGTGAGGATCGATTCCGGGATAAGCGTGCGCGTGAAGAGAAAGACGCCGACCGAGGTTTGCATGGCGAGGGCGGAGTAAAATCCGGCTCTGTCCCCCCAGGCGCGCCGGGCCCAGAGCCAGACGATGAAGGCGCAGCCCAGCACCGCGAGCGCCATGGGAAGGTGGGTAGCGAAGACGTTGAAGCCGAAGAGGCGATAGTCGACGGCGACGATCCAATAGGGCAGGGGCGGTTTCTCAAGATAGCGGATACCGTTGACGTAGAGCGTGACCCAGTCGCCCGTGGTGGCGATGTGCTGGGCGGCCTGGGCGTGGGTGGCGTCGGCGTCATCGAGGAGCGAGGGCGAAAAGAGCGCGGCAAAATAAACAGCGATGAAGACGAGCGCAAGCAGGGTCCAGGCCCGCGCCGGAGTAGAGTAGAGCGATGGCTGCGTGGAAGGGGCCGCGGATTGAGGCGTCGACAGAGGTGGGTAGGTCATGGGGCTTGATCCGGGGGGAATTTCAGAATACCAGCCGGAAACCGCGAGAGGTTGCAGGGCGAAGATGACGCACGATCTTCAAAGCGTACGGCGGCTGGCGGCCAGGCTGCGCGAAAACCTGGCAAAATGCGCGGACGATCCCGATGTGGATCCGGTGCATGACACGCGCACCGGAACGCGCCGGCTGCAGGCGACGCTCGAGGATCTGGTACGGGGTGTTCCCGAGGGAGAGCCGGTGCGAGAGGCAGCGACGGCAACGATGCGTTTGCTGAAGAAGATTCGTCACGCGGCGGGTCCGGTGCGGGACCTGGATGTTCATCGGAAGCTGGTGGAAAAGCTGATCCGGGGGGCACTGGATCCTGAAAACACGAAGAACGATGAGGAGCAGCAAGAAGAAACAGCGGGGGCCGGCGGGCGCGAAGTGCTCGAGACGCCTGAGCTCGGATTGCGCATGACGGGCGTCGAGAAGCAGGCCGACGATCTGGATGCGTGGCTGAAGCACCGGCGGAGCGAACTGGCCGATGGACTGCGCGAACACGCGAACCATTGGGTGACGAAACTCGATAAGCGGGTCGAGGAGCTGGAAGGCGCTTTGCGCGCGAAGGGCGGGCGGCGGCCTGCGAAGAAGCCGCCGGGGGTGGTAGCGCTCGACAGCTTTGCGCGGCTGGCGACGGAGATGCAGCTTCTGGACGCCGCGAATCTGCACGATTTTCGCAAAGGCGCGAAGAAGGCTCGCTATGTGGCGGAGCTGGCGGCGCAGGGAGATGCGCAGGCGCAGCAGGTGGGCGGGACGCTGAAGAAGCTACAGGATGAAATCGGCGACTGGCATGACTGGCTGGTTCTGGCCGATGAGGCGCATGCGGCGTTGGGCGATGGCGCGGCGGAGCTAACGGAGCTGATTGAGGCGGAACGCGAGCGGCATTTTGTGGCCGCGATGAAGACGGCGGCGAAGCTGCGTGGGCGGTTGATGGGGGAGTGGCTGGCGGTGTCGGGAAAGAGCAAGCGTTCAGCGTTCAGGGTTCAGCGTTCAGGGTTTGGCGCTTCAGGTTCCGCGCTTCAGGAACGGCCAAATGACCGATCGTCCTGATCGAATACCCTCGAGAACAACACAGCTTATCTGAGAGACGATGCAGACTTTTGCAGCCATCGACATTGGATCGAACTCCTGCCGGCTGAAGATCGGCCGTGTGGTGCAGCACCGGCTGCGCATCGTGCACGAAGATCGTGAGGTGACGCGGCTGGGCGGTAGCGTCTTCGACACGGGGATTGTCTCGCCGGAGGCGATGGCGGCGACGCTGCGGACGCTGAAGCGGTTCTACAAGGCGGTTCAGTTGCACGGCGCCGACAAGGTGCGCGCAGTGGCGACCTCGGCGATGCGCGACGCGCGGAATTCGCGGGCGTTTCAGGCGTGGGTGCGCGATGAGACGGGCTGGGATGTGGAGATCATCTCCGGCCTCGAAGAAGGGCGACTGATCCATCGGGGAGTCGTAGAGAACGAGCCGGGAGCCGGTGGCCGGTGCGTGCTGGTGGATGTTGGCGGGGGCAGCTGCGAGATCACGCTGTCCGAGCACAAGAGGATCCACGAGACGATCAGCTTGCCCCTGGGCGCGGTTCGGCTGACGCAGGAGTTTGTGCGCAGCGAAGTTCCAGCCAAAGAGGAGGTAGCGCGACTGCGGCAATTTATCGATCGCGAGTTGCGGCGCGCGAAGCGGCGTATCCACGCGGATGGGGTGCGGCTGACGATCGGAACATCGGGGACGGCGGCGGCACTTTACGATGCGGGACGGGCCCTGGGGAAGCGGCGCGGGCAAAAGGGTGCAGCGAAGGAGCTGATCCCGACAGCTACTGTACGACGGCTGACGACCAGGTTAACGAAGCTGAAAATGGGCGAGCGGTCGGCGGTGCCGGGCATTGGGCCGAAGCGATCGGAGATTATTGTGGCGGGCGCGCATGTTTTCGCCGCAATCCTTGAGGAGCTGGGGCTGCCGGGGTTTCGCTACTCGCCGTTTGGGTTGCGAGACGGCATGCTGGCGCAGATGCTTGCGGAGCAGGATTCGCGGGCTTCGGTGCATCAGCAGTTCGAACGCGAGCGCTGGCAGGCAGTCGAGGAGGCGTGCCGGAGGTACGGGACCGATCCGCGTCAGGCAGAGCCGGTGCGGGAGCATGCGGCGCAGATGTTCCGCGACCTGGCGTCGGTGCACGGGCTGCCCCCCGAATATCAAACCTGGGTGGAAGCGGCAGCGATGCTGCGGGATATCGGGAAATTTCTGAATCACCAGGGGTATCACCGGCACGCACAGTACATCATCGCCAACTCGGAGCTGTTTGGATTCACTCCCCAGCAGCGTCTGCTAACGTCGGCGATTGCTCGGTATCTGGGCAAGAGCCGGCCGGCGCCGGAGGGACGGACGATGCGGATGGTCCCTCCCGAAGAATACGAGCACGTGCGGCGCGCGGTGGTGTTGTTGCGGCTCGCGGTGGCGCTGAATCAGGATCGCGCCAGCGACGTGCTGAAGGTGCGGGTGAGCGTTTATCCGAAAAGGGTGACGCTCGATTTGCGGCCAGGGCGCACGGGCGCCGAGCTGGAGCTATGGTCGCTGCGCAAAGAGGCGGGCTATTTCCGCGAGGTCTTCGGGCGCGATCTCTTCGTTGCTTTGGCGTAGGCGCCGCGCAGAATCCTGGGATCCACCAGCCAGTGCAGCGTGCCGGGAATCCGGGTGCAATCGATGCGCGCGATGGCGCCCTTGCGAAGGCGCGAGTTTACGCGGCCGGTGGGCGCGAGCACCGATCCGAAGAAGGTCGTGAGGTTGGGATTATGCCCGACAACGAGGACGTTTTCGTATTGGCTGAGGCTGCGGACGAGGGCCAGGAACTTCTGCACCGTGGCTTCAGGAGCGAGGGCGTCTGAGATTTCGATTTTGCTTTCGTAGCCGGTTTCGGTGCCAACCAGCGAGGCGGTTTGGAGAGCGCGCTTCAGAGGGCTGGAGACGACGCGGTCGAACTGCACATTCAGGTTATTGAGGAAACCGCCGACGAGGAGACACTGCTGCTTGCCTTCTTTATCGAGGGGGCGTTTGACGTCGATGAGGGGGTTGGCGCGGCGTGTGCCTGCGCTGGCATGACGAAGGATATAGAGGTTCATGGCGAAAGCCGAAGGGCTCCAGTCGTGGGGAGGCTTTAACCTGATTGTAACAATCGGATCAGGAGGCGAATGTTAATTTCGCGGGCTGCGGAAAGACTGTTTCTCTTGAGTTATGGGAAAGTTACGCTTCGGGAACGGGCAGGAATCAGGTGACAGGCTGAGGCGCGGGGATAGGACCCGGATAGGGCTCCGGGTCGGGGTCGGGCCGTGGACCGGGGGCGGGATCAGGGGTTGGAATGGGTGGTGGTTCGGGGATTGGCTCGGGTCCGGGATCGATGCCGGGGAGGGAACCGAGTTGAATTTCAGAACGCGCGGCGGCCATTGACAGGTGGGAGGGCCTGGGGACGCAGGGTGGTTGCCTGCGGCAGCTCCCAGAGCTGAGAGACTAGCAGTCCACCAAGCCACGAGTGCGAGGCCTTGCGGCGAAACCCGTGGCGAGTAAGGAGAGCGGCCCAGGGCGGAAGTTGGCGGGCGGCGAGGCCAGTGAGCAGGCGGAAGGCCGCGTAGAGCGCGGAGACGATGCCGCGCGCGAGCCATTTTTGGAGGCGTCCGCCTTCGGGGATTTGGAATTCGGAGACGAGCCATTGAGCGCCCGGCGCGAGACGGGGGCGCACCTGCGCGATGAGGGCGTCGGCTTCGGGCTCGGTCAGGCAATCCAGGAAAAAGTGCGTGGCGACGAGGTCGTAGCTCGTGCCTGTGGGGAGAAAACTGCGGGCGTCGGCGCAGATCGCCGTAATTCGATGCGGCGCGCCGAGGCGAGCGATGCGCGTGTTCAGCAGATGCAACATGGCCGGACTGGCTTCCACGGCTTCGACCTGGAGTCCGGGGTTTGTGGTCAGCAGCTTTGCGAGGAACCTGCCATCGCCGTCGCCGAGAACGAGAGCTCGACGGGAATCGTGAAGGGTGGGAAGGTGGTGGAAGCGGCAACGTTCGAGCATGGGGCCGAAGGAGAGATATTCCATCGGACGATAGAGCGGGGCGATGCGGTCGAAGCACGGCGCGGGAAGGGCCTGATGGCTCGGCTGATTTTCGAATTCAGCTGATTGCCGATCGCGCGCTAAAGATGCCATGGAAGCACGAAGAGAAGGGGCGTGAGAAGGGCCACGTCGACAGCAACGCGGAGCGCGAGAAGAAACTGGCTCGCCTTTTCGGGATCCGCGGTTCGCAACTCCGAACGGCGATAAAAGCGATCGAGGGCGAGGATCAGGATCGCGGAGACGAATGCGGAGGCGGCGAGGCGGAATTCTCCGTGGTTGCGCAGCGCGAACATGAGTGCAACCGAACCAGCGGCGATCGTGAGGGCGAAGGCGCGAATTCCCAGGTTGCGAACCTGGGCGAGGCGGCGCTCCCAGATTTCGATCGCGAGGCAGTTGAGGGTACAAAGGGCAGCGAAAAGGATTACGGGCATCGCGAGGGCCGAGCGGGGTGAGTCCGGCCGTGACCAGGCCGGGACGGCGCAGGCGGCTGCGAAGAGGATGCCGACGGCGGGTTCGCGAGGAAAGGAGACATGGATCCGCCCGAACGGGAGATGGACGACGGCGAAGTAGAGCACGGAAAGGGCGAAGAGCAGAGTGTCCTCGATGCGAGCCGGGGCGGGCATGTTGCCGATGCAGTAGAGAAGCACAAGGGCTGCGAGTACGGCGGCCGCAAGGAAGGCTCTCCAATGGCGCGCATGGAAGAAGTGGCGCGCGTGGAGAGCGCGATGCGGGGCGAACCGGCCGTCGAGCAGACGATCGGTCACGTAGACGAGCCAGGTTCCGATACCGAGGACACCGATTGCGATAAGGGAGGCGTGGACGTTAGCTGCGCGCGCGAAGCTCCAGGCCCAGAGGATGGCGATGGTGGGCGCGTCGAGGCTCAGCAGATGCCAGTAGATGGGGACGCCGAGCAGCGTTGCGCCTTGCCGTTCGCTTGCGAGGATTGGAGCGGCGAGGGCCACATTTCAATTCTAAAAGTGAAAGCGGTAGCGAACCTCCCCGTAGATCTGGCGCGGATCATTTTCGTGGAAGCCGCCGAAGGTGAGGCTGTTGTCGAGAAGCACCCTTGTATTGGCGACGTTGGTGGCGTTGGCGCTGACCGACCAGTTCTCTCCGACTTCTTTACCAGCGGCCAGGTCGAACGTGGTGTGGGCAGGGAGATAGTTGCCGGAGTAGGGCGATGGCGGTGTGCTGTAGCCGTTGGAAAAGCCCGATCCATAGTAGACGTTGAACGACGCGTAAGCCCTCAGTGGCAGGTGTCCGTCGAATCCCAGGTTCAGTGTGTTGCGCTGGTCGTGATCCAGAGCTGAGTAACCGGGCGCGGCGGTGCAGGAGGGCGAAGACGGCGGATAGCAGATGAGGCCGCCAGTGACCGGGCCGATCTGTTGAGCGATCTGATTGGAGTAGGCGAGGTGAGCCTGCCCGTATCGCCAGAGGCGAGGCGAGTGGAGGGTAAGCTCCCAGCCCTGGATGAGCGCGCCCTGCACGGTGACGGGGATGAAGATGCTCGACTCACCGATATTGCTGTGGTCGAGGAAACTGTTGGCGCGGGTCTCAAACGTATCGGCGTCGAGAAGCCAGCCGCGCCAGGGAATCTGGAGGCCGAATTGGTGTTCTTCGTCGCGCTCGCCGCGCAATGGCACGAAGCTGGTGTTGCTCGTTTGCGCATAGGCCAGCGCCGGACCGCTCAGGCTGGTGAGCGGTGGCGGCTGATAGAAGTGGCCGTAGAAGCCGCGCAGGACCCAGCCGAGTTTGGGAATCTGAACGGCAGCGCCGATGCGCGGATAGATTGCGTTTTCTGAGATGGCGGCCTGGAAGCAGGTTTGGCGCTCGCCGCCGATCAACGTCAGCCAGGACGTGGGCCGGAAATTGTCCTCAATAAACACTTCTTCGACGCCGCCGTTGACGAGAGAAGTTTCGGAGAAGTTCGAGGCGCTGCCATCGTTGAATACTGCACCGAAGAAGTCGTTTTCATGCTGGCCGTATCCGTAGAGGCCGGCCTTGAGGGTGTTGTGCCGGATGTTCCTTGAGACGTACGCCTGGGCTCCGGTGTACTGACCTGTTTGGCGAGCCGTCGTGGCCGTCGGCTGGTCGTTGACGCCTGGTTCGTAGTTGGCGTCGTTGTAGTGATAGAAGGGAGAGATTTCGAAGAGCGAATCCGGGCTGAGGGTGTGAATCCAGGAGAAGGTGGTGAAGCCATCGGTCTCGTGCTGATCGTCGCGCAGAGCGGAGGAGTCGTAGAGGTGGTTCTGCCAGTCGTTGGGATTGGGGTCGTCGGGAATCTGGTAGTAGTCGGAACGGAGCTGCGCGACGAGACGCAGCTGATCGTGGGGATCGCGGTTGAGGATGAGGGAAGTGAAGCCGCCGAAGCCGTTCTCAGCGTCGTGGAAGGGCGTTTCGATGGGCGCCATGAGGCCGTAGTTGGAGCGGTTGCCGTTGACCGCCGCGAACCAGGCGAAGCGTTCGGAGTGATCGCCAAGGCTGAGTTGGCTATCGGTCTGATAAAAGCTGCCAATGGTTGTTACAAATTCGCCCGAGCGGCTGCTTTCAAAGCCGGTGCGGGGGATGACGTTGAACATGCCGTAGGTGCGGTCGCCGAGATCGGCGCCGTAGCTGCCGCGGTCGATTTCGACGGTATCGATGTCGCGGGGATCGACCTGGGGGCCGACGTTGCTGGCGATGTTGGTGTTGGGGATGGGGACGCCGTCGACCATCCAGTTGAGTTCGTGGCCGCCGCGCATGTGGAGCATGTCGTGGGTCATGTAAGCGCCGGGAGTGAAGTCGGTGATCATGGCGAGCGAATTGGTGCGGTCGGCGCCCGGAGTTTCGGCGATTTCAGAACGGCTGACCATGGTGGTGGGCGTGACGGTGTCGGGATTGGCGGCATCCGGGGCGGCGTTGACGACGGCGGTCTGGTGAACCGAGGCGATGGCAAGGAGAAAGTGCAGGATCTCTGCGCCGTTCGAGGTGACGGTAATCGTCTCTTGCAGAGCTGCGAAACCGGGGCTGGAGATGGCGATGACGTAGATGCCGGCGGGAACGGCCTGGATGGCAAAGGCGCCGTCCGTGTTCGAATCGGCCGTAAAGGAGAGATCGGAATGAGCGGCGCGCAGGACGATGTGGGCTGCGGCGATGGGCCGATGCGTGGGGTCGTGGACGATGCCCTGCACCTGGCCTAAAAGCGAGGAATGGGCGACGGGAACCGCAAGGAAAACAAACAGAGGGAAGACGAGAGACAGCTGTATCCTGCGCAGCATGAGGCCTCCGGAGAAAAGCTCACAAATGTAACAGCGATGGGTGCAAACGGAAGAGGCCGCAGCGCGAGCCGCGGATGGCTTCCGAGAGACGCGTTACAGGGCGAGCGAGAGAGGAGGGCCGCGCTTGTGGCGGGCGCGATCCGCGGAGATGCGGTAGCCGGATTCAGCTTCGCGGACGATGGCGGAAGTCCCGGCAGCCGGGCCGATCGCAGTGGGCGGCGCGGAGGACGCGAAGGCGTGCGGCACCATCAATGGCGCGTGAGCGTAAGGCGAGAAGGGGCATTTCTCGGAAACGGTGCGATAGCGGGAGGAAACGCTTCCCATTGCCATGCTCATCGCGCAATGATGCTTGCCATTGCGGCGGCAGCAGGCAGGCAGCTGCGATTCATCGGGAGCGGACGCGAGGGCCGGCGCGACCAGCGGAAGGCTGAAGGCGAGCAGAAGGAACGCCGAGGCGACGCGTCGCATGGAGAAATAGTAGCAGGAGGCAGCGAGAGGATGAGCGCCAGCTCGATTCACTTATTGAGTTGAGTAATCCTGCTGGACCAGGGCCCAGACGTCGTTCTTCTTCGAGGTCAGGGTTAGATGATGGGAGACGGAGTCCGCAGCCTCTTTGTCGGGTGTGTAGGACAGAGTGTACTGGTATTTGAGCAGAGCGGAGATTTTCGCGTACGCCTCGTCGGCTTTGTCTCTCCTGGCTTCAATCATGTAGCCGCCGGTTGCGGAACAGAGATGTTCGAGGATCTCTTTGCCGTCGACATGCGGCTCCGATGAAGGAGTTTGCCCACCGCCGCGGCGACCGCCTCCTCCGCCACCAGGATAGCCGCCTCCACCGCCGGGGTACCCGCCTCCGCCTCCTGGAACGCTGCCCCCCATGCCACCGTGACGGCCCATTCCCTGCTCCGGATTGGTGCGTTCTTCTTCGCCCTTGTAGTAGATGGCAAAGATGGCGGCGTGCGCGGCCTGCGCTGCTTCGATGGCGTCGTTGACCGTCTCTTTGCTGTCGCGGTCGATGCCGTCGCTGATGAGAATGATGACGTGCTGGCCCGGCTGCTTCTTCAGGATTTCGTTGGCGGAGAGATAGATGGCGTCGTAAAGAGTGCCACCGAGGCCGCCAGCGCGATGTTCGCCGGAATTCTGGTCGCTGCTGTCGCCGTTATTTTGATTCCCCGATTGGTTTCCAAACTGGGGCGATCCGAGCTGGTTGGCGGCGTCGTGGAGTTTGTTGACATTGGCTGTGGGGTCTTCGAGGAGGTCGACTTCGCGGGCGAACTGTACGACGAAGGCCTTGTCGTCGGTTCCGGGCAGCGTGTGATCGACAAAGTGGACACTGGCCAGACGCTCATCGCCGAGCTCTGTTTTCAGGTTGGTGCTGGTCTGCCCGAGGATGCCGAAGACGGTGGGCGAGGGTTGAGCGATCGCGAAGGAGGCAATGGTCTGCAGGTGGCCGTTGTCGGTGAGGGTGAGGTCGGCGAGGTTAAAGTTCTTCACCGGGTCGCCCTTCTTGTCGACCACGGTGACGGGCAGGCTAATGGGCATGGCCGCCGGTGCGGGGGAGGCCGGGGCAGGCGAGGACGCAGTGGGCGAAGCCGGAGTCTGGGCCGTTACAAGGGTTGCAGAAAGGAGAAGGGCGCCGAGGGCGGCCGCAGGAACGGAAAGTCGAATGCAGGTGCGAATCGTCATGGTTTGTGAGGGTCGTTCGACCACCCATTAGACGTTAGCACTCGACGGGTGGTTTCGCAGGGCAGGGATTTCCCAAAGCGAAGGCAGAACGCACGTTAACAGCCGCGCCGTCGCCATATAAGGTAATCGACGGAATAGCGCCCAGCGCCGAAAATGAGGGCAATAAGCGAAGCAAAGAGGAAGGTGTAGGGGTCGGCTCCATAGAATTTGCCGGGATCGCTGATGATGGAGGCGAGGGCGGCGCGATCAGCGGTGAGATAGGCGACGAGCATATCGCCTGCGAGCAGGAGCCCAACCAGACGCGTACCGACACCGGCGATAAGGAAGATTCCACCTACGAATTCAAGGAGCGAGACCATGATCACGGTGGGGCCGGGAGCCGGGATGCCGAGGCTCGCGAAGAAATTGGTTGCTGTGTCGAGGTGATGCAGGCGTCCCCAGCCGGACTGCGCGAACTGCCATCCCCAGTAGACGCGGACGAGCAGGAGGAAGGGTGACTCGAGCGCGGCGGAGAGAAGCTGAAAGCGGCGGTAGGTGGTGGTGATGAGGTTGGAGGGTTTATTGGTGGCTGGCGTGGTCGCAGGGGTACTCATGAGATTACCCTTTCAGGAGCTGGAGTCACGATAGCGCAAGCGCGAGAGAACGTCATGGATGGGGCTCTCCCTGAAGGCACGCGTCCATCGACTGGCGCTCCGGACGGATGTGGAAGTTGCCGTAGCACAGCCGGCGAAGAATCGAGTCGGGGCGGCCGTGCCAGCTGCCCCAGGAAAGCGGCGAATCGCCGTTGACGTCTTTGGCTTCGCGGCTGGCTCCAGCGTCGAGAAGAAGCTGAACGGTGGCTTCGGAGGCAAAGGCGGCGGCGCGATGGAGAGGGGTTTCGCCGCGGGTACGGCAATCGCGCATGAAGGCGCCGGTTTCCGCACCAGGTATCGTGACGGCGTTGGGATTGGCCCCGGCGGCCAGGAGAACGCGGACAACACGATCGTGGGCGGAGCTGCCTTTAGCGGTGGCGGCGTGGAGAGCGGTTTCGCCGGTTTCGGTTTCGGGTTGGTCGGCCTTAGCGCCGGTTTCGAGGAGGAACTGGCAGAGACGCCAGTGTCCATGAAACGCGGCGGGATTCAGTTGGTCGTCGAGGCAGGCGCGGGATTCGCCATGGGCGAGGAGAAAGCGAATGGCGCTGACGTCGCCATAGTAGGCGCACCACTGCAGCAGCGAGACTCCCTGTGCGTCCTGGGAGTTGGCGGCGTGACCCTGGGCCAGGTATTCGAAAACGAGGTCGGTGCGTCCGTCGGTGATCTGGTCGAGCATGAGGATCTTTTAGGGGCGGGATTCGGCTGGGGTGGTGAACCAACCCAGCATAGCCCAGTTGGCGAACGTTTCCTGAAGGAACGCCGGATGTTGGTCTTCGGGCAGGGGGCTGTTCGTGAGGGCGAGATCGATGGCGTCGCCCAGAGACTGGCCGGCGAGCAGCGCGTCCAGGAGGCGAAATTCCTCCGGGGAAAGCGGCTTGTACCAAACGGAGTTTTCGAGCCGATGCAGCGCAATGTGAATCGCCTTTGGCTGGAGCGCGGCGACGTGGCGGACATGATGGCGTTTGCGCGTGGAGTTGGCGTTGTTGGTAGACGAAGCCGCACTGCCGTTTTCATTGCGAAGCTGAAGCAGCAGGTCGTCGACGGGATAAGAGAGCGCGAGGACGCGCAGATACGGTTGCAGGTGCAGCGTGGAGTTCTCGTCGATGGCGGCGAGCTCTTCGGCGCTGAGATGCGGGCGCTCTTCCGAGTCGAAGGATTCGATGTGCGCCCATTCGAGGCGAGCCATATCGCGGGCGAGGATCGGGTGCGGGCCGAGGTGTTCCGGATGGGAATTGAACCAGTCGCCGAGGCGAGAGCCGAGATTGCGCAGCGTGAACGACCGCGATGGGCACTCGGTGAGATAGGCGCGCATGAGCGCGTCGAATTTGGCGCGGCCGAGGATCGCCTGGAGTCCGGGAAAATCCTCCTCGAAGGAGGAGTAGAGGCGGTACCAGTACTGGCGGTTATAGATCTCGATGCGCTCGAACGAAGTGAGCCGGTCGTTGGGGCGGATGATGGCCTCGGCTTCGCGCACGTTGGAAGTGCCGTCGCGGCGGCGGCGGGGCATGGCGTCCCGGCGGGTGAGCGGATGCATGACAGCCGCGCCCATGCGGCGCTGGATTTCGAGGAGCTGGCTGGAGGGCTCGGTCATCGCGCGGACCCAACAAGCAGCTCGCTCCGCTGCGTGCCTTCAGGCTCTTCGGTCGGGATGACGAGATTATCTCTGCTGTCGATCAGGGCCGCCTGGACGGCGGCTAGGCTGCTACCGGTGGCAGCGGCTTCAGCGGCGGCTTTGAGGAATTTGTTGGCCTTCAGGGCTTCGGTGTGGACCTCTTCGAAGCTGGGGATGTTGTCGTCCCATTCGAGCAGCGTGGCGGTGGGACCGCAGCGCTCGATGGCGCGGGCGTAAAGCTTCCACACGGCGGGCAACACGGGATGATCGTGGGTGTCGAGGATGTATTTCTCGAATTTGCTGTGGCCGGCGATGTGAATCTGCGCGACGCGATGCGCCGGGACGAAATTGACGTACTCGAAGGGATCGAAGCTGTGGTTCTGCGAGGAGACGTAGATGTTGTTGACGTCGAGCAGAATGCCGCAGTCGGCGCGCTCGACGACTTCGGTGAGGAACTCCCACTCGGTCATCTCGGAGGCGTGGAACTCGGCGTAGCTGGAGACGTTCTCGACGACGACGGGGACTTCGGTGAAGTCCTGGACCTGGCGGATTTTCTGCGCGGTGACCTCGACGGCTTCCCAGGTGTAGGGCATGGGGAGCAGGTCGTGGGTGTAGCGGCCGTCGACCGAGCCCCAGCAGAGATGGTCGCTGAGCCAGGGTGTGTGGGTGCGGCGGGCGAGCTGCTTGAGGCGCTTCAGGTGCTCGCGGTTGAGTGGGTCGGCGGAGCCGAAGTACATCGAGACGCCATGCTGCACGATTTTGTACTGCGAGATGATGCGATCGAGGACTTCGAGCGGGCGGCCGCCATCGATCATGTAGTTTTCCGAGATGATCTCGAACCAGTCGACGACGGGTTTGCGCGCGAGGATGTGCTGATAGTGGGGAATGCGCAGACCGATGCCCACGCCATAATCGGTAAAGCCATTGAAGCGATTTGCGGGCAAGGGGAAAACCTCGGGTGGAAAAGCATAAGGGCCGCGGGTCGCGCGGCCCCGCATGCAAAAGTAAAACTAGTCAGGCATCTTGGAGCCGTCGGTAGCGCAGCCGCCCTTGCCCTTGCAGCTGTTCTTGCCTTTGCAGCCATTGTCGCTGCTCTTGCAGCCGCCCTGGCCTTTGCAATCGTTTTTCCCTTTACAGGAGTGCTTTGCGGTTGTGTCCTGAGCCGAGCTGCTGAACGACAGCTTGCCCGCCTTCAGGATGGGGGTTGCGGACGTGTTGACTGCCGCGGACGCGTGCATGGCTGTCGCGCCGCTGAGCAGGCCGGAAACGGCCGCAGCGACCATCATGGTCTTCATCGAGTGCTTCATTGTTGTCATTCCTCCATCGGATTGAGAGGACCGAGACCAGGCGCGCATTGGGGAAATGGGGAGCGCCAGGGCGGGGGACCTCACGGTGCGGATTAGACTACATAATCAACTACGCGATGTGCCACCGTCGCGGATTGTTTATTTTTGCCCAGGGGCGTTCAACAGGTGTTACTCCGACAGAGGTATTAGTAACTGATCGGTAATTTTGGTCAATCGGCGCATCTTCAATAGAAACAGGGGTTGAGGGACGAATGGCGGAGTCTGAAGGCTTAAGACAAACGAACGCGGGAAAAGTAGCTCTCCGCTTTGTGCTGATGATCGGGGTCGTCAGTTTTTTTGCGGATTTTACGTATGAGGGCTCGCGGAGCATCACCGGGCCATTTCTGGCGACACTGGGAGCGAGCGGGGCGGTTGTCGGCATCGTGGCCGGCCTGGGCGAACTGCTGGGATACGGGCTGCGGTATTTCTCCGGCCGGGTGAGTGAGCGGACGCGACAATTCTGGCCGATGACGCTGTTCGGGTATTTTGTGCAGATGGCCGCGGTGCCAGCGCTGGCGGTGGCGGGGAACTGGAAGATTGCATCGGTATTGATTGTGCTGGAGCGGGTTGGGAAGGCGATTCGGAATCCGCCGCGCGACGTGATGTTGTCGTATGCCGGCAAAGAGATGGGGATTGGCTGGGCGTTTGGACTGCATGAGGGGCTGGATCAGGCGGGAGCGCTGGTGGGTCCGCTGGTTCTGGCCCTCATTCTGGCGCACAAGGGGGAATATCGGATTGCGTTTGCGACGCTGCTGATTCCGGCGGTGATCACGGCGGTGCTGATCGTGGTGACGCGGTTTTTGTATCCGCGGCCGGAGGATCTGGAGGCGCACACCCCGGCGGTTCATGCGGCGGGGCTGGGACGGTCGTTCTGGGTTTATCTCGTCGGGGCGGCCCTGGTGGCGGCGGGGTTTGCGGATTATCAGCTGATTGCCTTTCATCTGCAAAAGCATGGGGTGGCCTCTGCCATCTGGATTCCGATCTTCTACTCGGTGGCGATGGCGACGAGCGGGGCGGGCTCGCTGCTGTTTGGGAAGCTGTTCGACCGCTTTGGCGTGACGGTGCTGATCCCGCTGACGTTTGTTTCGATCGCATCGGCGCCGCTGGTGTTGCTGGGCGGATTCGATCTGGCGCTGGTGGGAGCGGCGCTGTGGGGACTGGGGATGGGCGTGCACGAATCGATCATTCCGGCCGCGGTGGCGGCGATGGTTCCGGTGGCGCGGCCGGAATGATCGA
>Ga0302319_10010407_pt1 | contig 17718 bp, 23 predicted proteins | sample Bog_T0_2_FD_203319 | JGI IMG/M metagenome (GOLD analysis project Ga0302319, IMG submission 203319) | Peat permafrost microbial communities from Stordalen Mire near Abisko, Sweden - Bog_T0_2 | ecosystem: Environmental > Terrestrial > Soil > Wetlands > Peat | place: Sweden: Abisko, Stordalen Mire...
CTGTACTTCTTCATCCAGCGAACTCTTCGACACGCGACTCCCACCCATTCCTGCTCTGGACTGACGCGACGGCACCCTACGGTCGAGAACACCCCTGTGGCCACAAGGCTACAGACTCACCGCAGCAGCGCCCTAAGGACTTTGGTCCCACGAGCCCGGTACTTCGCTCTCTTGTTTCACAAGTTCACGCCGCGCTTGTGAAGCGCATCACAATCAATCTCTTGCGCCGATCGCAACGAATAGATGTTGTGACCAACCTCTACTCGCGCCTCCGTCAACGCGCGTCACGAAAGCGGCGCGCTCGTGCACTCGTGAGCATCAGCGCGGGCGCACTGTTACTCCTTGCGACCAGCTACATCCACTGGCACCTCTGGGACTCCCTCGGTTATCGCCACGTGCCGACCATCGGATGGCTCTTCCTCGCCCAGTCCATCTCGGGCCTCGTCCTCGCCTTCGCGATCGTCTTCGTGCGCGAGTTGTGGATCGTTCTCATCGGAACGGGATTCGTCGCATCGACGTTGGCGGGATTCCTTCTCTCGGTAAGTCACGGTCTCTTCGGATTCCAAGATTCGTGGCTCGCGCCTTACGCGCGCACGGCGTTCGTGGTCGAGATCGCGGCGTTCATCACTTTGGGCACTGGAGCACTGCTCATCTACTTCGATGCTCGCGCGACCAACGAAGTGCGACGAGCGAACTGACTCAATCAGTCACTGTGCCCGAAGCGATCATCGCGTTGGTGGGCGTTGGTGAACCACCCGACGGTTCAACGGTGATTCCGAGCAGTGTGGGCTTTGAACCCGACACGGTGAAGGTCACGCTCGTTGGCTTGCCGCCCATGAGCCCGATCGAGATTGGCTTGCCGTCTATGAGACCCCACAACTGATAGGTGCGCCCGGACGTCAAGGCCGGAAGTTGTGAGTTGACGAGGTACCCTCGCCCGTCGGGCAGGAGTACGAACTCGGCCTCGCTCTGGCGGGTCGAGCTCGTTAAGTCGACCACCGTGTGTCCGGGCGCCGACAAAGCCGCCGCTGCGGCGTAGCTATTGCTCGCGAGTTGACGCTGCAGTTTGGCCACGTGATTGGATTCGACCGTAAGGCTAACCGCGAGCACGATAATCACCGCGGCCGCCACGCTGGCACACGCGGTCACGAACGTCATCGTTGATCGACGACGCCGAGGCGAAGCGGTGTCGAGTGACATCACGTTCGTCGCCAGAGAAGGCATGGGGTGGACGTCGTCGTCGGCGTCGTAGATCCGCGAGCTGATACTCGTCCAGAGGCCCTCGGGCAGCGGCTCCACCGAATTGCCGAGGGCTCCGGCCACGTCCAAGAGGGCGTCGAGTTCGCTGCGACACCTCGGACACCCTAAGACGTGGGCTTCGATCGCTTCGCGCTCATCGGCCTCTACTGCATCCAGCGAGAGCGCGGCCAGTAATTCATACGCTTCGTCGTGTTTCATGACTCCACCCCCTGCACGCCCGCCTCGATGAGGACATTACGCATGCGTCGCATGCCACTTCGAATCCGACTCTTCACCGTTCCCTCTGGTTGATCCAAGAGTGCGGCGACTTCGACGTAGGTGTGACCTTCGAAGTACGCCATCTGGATGACCCGACGTTCTTCTTCGGGTAGTCCCTCAAGGGCGCGCACCACCTGGTCGGCAATCGATAAGTCCCACGCCTCGTGCTGCATGTCGTAGGCGCTTCGCGCGGTCTTGGACGCGTCCTTGATCTCGCGCGCGCGCCTCGCGTTGAGCGAGCGAATTGCGTCGACCGCGCGAGCGTGCGACTGGGCGAGCAGGAACGAGCGCAGCGAACCCCTCGAAGGATCGAAACGGTCGGGCTGGTTCCAGAGCCGAAGGAACACCTCCTGGGTGACGTCCTCGGCTTCGACGGAACTATTGAGCACGCGACGCGCGAGACCGTACACCGCCCCACCGTGACGACGGTAGACCTCGGCCAGCGCCACTTCGCTATAACGACCAATGGAGGTCACGAGTTGGGCGTCGCTCGCCTCGCTGATGTCTTCCATACTCAGTTATTCGTCGCCCACCACGACTCGGATGCAGAGAATTCGATGAATGGAGCGTATTGGTCGCGAGGCGGATTCGCGACCATTTGGAAGGTTTCTTGGCCGCCGGTCATCCGACATCGGACGCACTCCGAATAGTGGTGGAACCTACCCAAGGAGGACACCATGAATGTTGATCCGAGAGCGCTCAACGAGTTGCTCGAAGAGTCCCAGGACCTGCAGGCCGACGCCCTGCGGCCGACGCGAGACGCACTCGACGAACTCGTCGACGTGAACTGCTCGGGCGCAGAAACGGACGCTCACGAGAACCTTGCTTTTCACGAGGGCCACCGCCGAGGGGTCTTCACGAGCCTGGCGAGCGCACCCTTGCTCGCGGCCGCGGGAGGCCTCACGTTGGTCGGCGCACTCGCCTCATCGGCGGCGGCGGCGAGTTCCCAGGACATCCAGATTCTCCAGACCGCCGCGTCCATCGAGAACCTGGCGGTGGCGACCTACAAGACTGCGCTCACCTTGCCCTACATCGGAAGCTCCTCGGCCAACGCAGTCGTGAACAAGTTCGCCCGGGTGACGATGAACCAGCACGCGCAGCATGCCGACGCCTTCAACGCGGCGGCGCGCGCGCTAGGTGGAAAGATTCAGACCAAGCCCGACCCCGCGTTCGTACCCGTGGTCAACAAGGCGGTCGCGAGCTTGTCGGGCGCCTCGGCCGCTCAGGGGACGCTCGGCGTGGTCGGGCTCGCCCTCGAACTTGAGAACATCGCCGCTGAGACCTACGTGAAGGACACGGTGCTGGTGCGCTCTTCGACCAACAAGGCGCTGTTCGCCAGCATCATGGGCGTCGAGGCCCAGCACGTCGCCGTGCTGCTGGCGGTACAGGCGCTTCTCAATGCCGGCGCACCACAACTCATCTCCCTCGCCCCTGGCACCGCCGCGTCGTTACCGGCGGCGGCGGGCAGCGTCGGATTTCCCAACGCCTTCTACAAGACCAATAGTGCAGCACCAGCCACCCAAGGAGCCGTCAAGTGAACAAGAACAAGAACAAAAACACCGGATTCAACGGAACCGAGAGCGAGCTGGTCGCAATGACCAGGGACCTCGACGAACTTCACCACGACGTGGGGATGCCCGCAATGTGGGAGGGCGTGTCCAGCATGATCGACAACCTGCGTGACGCTCCCGCGGTCCGTTCGACCAACCGGCGCACGTTCCTCATGGGCGTGGGCGGTGCGGTGGCGGGCAGTGCGGCGCTACTCAGCGTTGGGCTCAACCCATTGCACGCCGGTGCAGCGACCATTCAGAAGCCCTCGCCAAAGTCAGTCCTTCGTTCAGCCGCCTTTCCCCCGGCCGGCTTGAAGGGTGACCTGGCGGTGGCGGCGGTGGCGGCCAGTCTGGAGAACCTGGCGGTGTACGCGTACAGCGCCGGACTCAGCGCCGCCACTGCCGGCAAACTCGGCACGGTGCCTCCCGCGGTGGCGACCTTCGCGACCACGGCCCTCGCCCAACACACGCAACACGCTCAGGCATGGAACGCGGTGCTCGCGGCGAACGGCAAGGCCAAAGTCACCGAGGTCAACCCGACACTGGCACCGACGGTGAACGCCGACTTCGCCAAGGTGACCAACGTGACCGGCCTCGCCAATCTCGCGCTGACCTTGGAGACCATCGCCGCTGAGACGTACCAGGCCGAGACCGCCATGTTGTCCAGCGCCGCGGCGATTGGACTGTCGTCCTCGATTCAGCCAGTTGAGATGCAACACATCGCCATCTTGTACTACGTCCTGGGCGAATACCCCGGCGCGCAGACCACGGGCGGCGCCACCCTGGCCTTCAGTCCGATCAACCAGGCGGTCTAGGTGCGCACGAGCGCGAGCAGGGCGCTTCTTCGAACGCTCATGGGCGTCCTGCTCGCGACCAGTGCGTCCTTTGGCGTCTCGTCGGTGGCGGGGGCGTCGGGCTCGGCCGCCAAAAGCGTGACCATCACCATAAAGAACTTCATGTTCAGTCCAATGAAGGTCACGGTAGAGCCCGGCGAGAAGATCAAGGTCGTCAACAAGGACACCGTCACTCACACGCTTACGGCGACCGGGGGCCAGTTCAATACCGGCAACGTCGGTCACAACGCGACCAAGACGTTCCAAGCGCCAACGAAGCGCGGCACCTACGACTACATCTGCAACATCCACCAGTACATGATGGGAGAAATCGTCGTCAAGTGACTGATCGCGCTCTAAAGAAGTACCCACGGCGTAGAAATGAACCATTCGAGAAACGGATAGAGCACTTGACAATTCGTTGCGTCCCCCTCAGAATGAATGGCTAGTGACACAAGAGCGGCAAGATCAGTTGGCGACATGACAACAGAAGACAAGCGGGCCGAAGCGTCACGCCGAATCGAAGCGCCGGCGGCCGTTATTTTTTCAATCCTTTCGAGTCCGCAACGCCACCAAGACTTCGATGGATCCGACATGCTCCGGGGAGTCGTCTTGGACCGACCCATCTCGGGCGTAGGCGACACCTTCACCATGAAGATGCATCGGCTCGGCGACGACTACCTCATGCTCAACTATGTGGTGGAGTTCGAGCCAGATCGGCGTATCTTTTGGGAACCGGCCCCCGGAGACCCTTCCCGGACCGAAGGTAATGATCCAGCCAAAGTCGGCATCCCTGCCGGCTACCGCTGGGGCTACATCCTCGCTCCGGACGGTGACGACGCCACCGTCGTCACCGAAGTCTTTGACTACGGCCCATTACCCGAGGAGCTCCTACGTGATGGCGCGGCGTGGATCAACGCGAACAATCCGGTGCTCGAGTCCATGACAGCCAGCCTGGAAATGCTCGACAAGATCTGTACCGAGTAGGGGTACTTCAATTGTTCTGAAAACAATTAATGGGAGCAACCTCGCCGACTATGTTCGAACCCCCGTTCACCCTTTTTCATTTGGTAGGACACTTGGCCCGATTGGGATTGCTGAGCCTCCGCGCCCGAACTACACCTGAAACAGCGCTTACCCAAACCCCTCGAGGACAGATACATCGTCGACCATCGCCTCCGCCCGATGAGAACCATTGTCCGAGCGTGCTTATGAGTCACTCATCTGTCGCATGTGTGCTACGATTGTGGCATGTCAGAAATTGCATCACGCGAACTACGCAACAACACTCGCGGACTCCTGCGAAGGGTTGCGGGCGGCGAGGACATCGTAATTACGGTGGATGGTCAGCCGGTCGCAGCGTTGCGATCTTTGAATCTGCGCCCTCGCTGGATAAGTGGAGCCGACTTTGCTCGGCGCTTGACTCGGCGCCAAGCTGATTCAGGATTGCGAGCGGAACTACGTGTTCTGGCGCCGGACATGACCGACGACCTCTCATTGTGACTCGAGGGCTTGCCGATACGTCAGTGTTCATTGCACGCGAATCTGATCGACCGCTTCAAGAGTCACTTCTCCCAGACGAACTGGCAGTTTCGATCATCACGATCGGCGAACTGCGAGCGGGCGTGCTCGCGACGAACGACGTCAAGATTCGCGACCAGCGTTTGGCCACTTTGACCGCGGCCATGACGCTCGATCCCGTTTCCATTGATGACGACGTCGCCGCCCAGTGGGCGCGACTACGGGTATTGCTGCGCGACTCAAGTCAGCGCATGCCGGTCAATGACTCGTGGATTGCCGCGACCGCGATGGCGCTGGATGTGCCGATCGTCACTCAAGATGACGACTACATCAGGCTGGCGGAGTTGTCCGTAATTCGCGTCTGAGCTTATGGATGCAAGAGGTCGAACTTCGTTTTCAATAACGCTGCAATTTTGACAGCATTTAGTGGACCTTGGGTCACACAATAAGAACCGGGACTCGACTCATTGTGAAGCGGCCACACATTTCAGTGACGAAATCCGAAGTTCCATGCTGCTGGAGTGACGGGAGAAAAACTTTCAGAGCCACCTCCGGGATCAATCGTTCGGTTCAGTACAGGTATGTATCAGTACGCCGCGGTCAGAGTGAACGAGAGAACCGATCTAGGATTGGGTTTCGACGGCGGGCCAAACTGGCAGACGACTTCTTCGAAAGATCCTGAAGAATCAGATGGCTACGAGATCCCAAAACGTGCGACATGGCAACAGATTCTTGAATTCACAAGGGGCCGTCGTATCGAAGTGGCCACTATGTGGGAAATGGTTCAGGAAGGGTTTCCTTCAAAGGTCGTGGACTGGGGTCCTCAACCTGGCCACGAATGGAAAAAAGCGTATTACGAGTCTCAAAAACTCTCATAACAGGGCCGCGTCTTGCTCAGTGATGTGTTTGCACAATCTGATTTTGTGGACCTTGAGTCACACAATACGAACCTCTTGAGCGTCGGTCTTCCACGATTCACGCTAGAATTATGTACATGACCACACTACCCATCGCCGATGCTCGAGCTCAGTTGTCCAAATTGGTCGACGAAGCCAGTTCAACACACGAACGTTTCGAAATAACGAAGAACGGACATCGGGCCGCTGTGCTGATGGGGGCAGACGACTACGACGCCATGCGTGAGACGATTGCCGTACTTTCCGACTCGGCGCTGCTGCTCGCTCACCAGGAGGGAGTACAAGCACTCTCAGAAGGTGATGCCCTCGACAGTGATCAGCTCGCTGTGGCCATGAAGAGCGCCGGGCGCAGTGTCGACACCAAGTAGAGACCGATATAGCCTCCTGGTCGCCCGTCCCGCAGCAAAGGCTCTCACCGACACGCTCTCCGAGAAAGTCGCCCACGCCGTGTACGAATTCATCTCCGGACCTTTGGTCGACAACCCCCGACGCGTCGGAAAACCACTCGGACCACCATTGGCACCGGCGTACTCAGCGCGCCGCGGTGACTATCGGGTGCTGTATTTGATCGATGAAGCCACGCATACTGGCAAGGTCACCGCGATCAGACACCGGGCCGACGCATATCGGTCGTGAATCACAGTGATCGGTCTCGGCCGTCGCCGAGCGGTTCGCGCCTTAGAATTTTGTGGCCCTATCCACTGCCGACTCAAACAAATGGTTACTTCTTAAAGAAGGCCATCAAGAGAAGCAAGCCCCGGAAGTTATCACCTCCTCCGATTATCGACTAAATGGCACAATCCGTCAACGTCAGAGGCGACTCACTAAGGCTCAGGTGATCGAAATGGTCGCCCGTTACGAAAAAGGAGCCACGGTATACGAGTTAGCTACCGAATTCGCCTGTCATCGCGCGACAGTGTCCGCTCGACTTAAGAAGGCAGGGGTCTCCTTACGACTTCAGTCTCCGACGGCCCACGTCATCGACTCAATGATCCATCTATATGCGTCTGGATTGTCAATAATGGAGATCAGTGAACGACTCGGGTTCTGCGCCAACACTGTACGGAATGGCCTGCTAGGACACGGAATCCAACTTCGCGGTGCACATGGACGAAGTCGTTAATCGCTCGCCACTTTGTCAGTCAACCAGCAGCACGATTTTTCCGCGTACACCTCCACTTTCGCCTAAACGTTGAGCCTCAGCAACGTCGGCCAAAGGAAACGTTTGTCCTACAGGGAGAAAGAATTGGCCGGAATCGACAAGCTTGGCGACCTGAGCAAGCGCGTAGATCGCGCGACCTGATTCACCACTGCTGAAGCGCACGCCGTATTTCTTGGCACCAGCGAAATCAGCGATCGTGATGACATGGTCTTCGTCACCGGCAAGGTCAATGAGTTCAGGTAGGCCACTGCCCGCGGCGTCGAGCGCCAAGTCGACACCCTCGGGAGCTAGAGCACGTACCCGCTCCGCCATACCCTCGCCGTAAGCAACTGGTTCAGCACCCAGTGTTCGCAAGTATTCATGCGTTGCCGGGCTACCTGTTCCAATGACGCGTGCACCACGGGCAATTGCAAGTTGTACTGCGGCACTTCCGATGGTTCCGGAGGCGCCGTTTATGAGAATCGTTTTGCCGCTCGAAACTCCAAGTTGATCGAGGGCGCGCGCCGCTGTCTCGACCGCCGACGGCAACGCCGCGGCACCGGCAAAGTCAAGCGAACGTGGAATAGGTGCCCAGGCCGTTAGCACCGCAAGTTCCGCTTGAGCGGCACCTTCACTGTTGAATCCGAACACGCGGTCACCAATCGCAACGTCGGTGACGCCCACACCAATTTCGTCGACAAGCCCAGCGGCTTCATAGCCCAAAGTCTGCGGGAGATGCTGGTCCATCAGGCCCTCACGCTTCTTCCAGTCGCTTGCATTAACACCAGCCGCGTGTACCGCAATACGTATCTCGACTGAGCCTGGGTGCGGATCGGGAAGATCTACAATATCGAGGACCTCTGGGCCCCCGAAGCGCTCGAACTGGGCTGCTTTCATCTTTGAATTGTCTCACACCCCAATTGATGTTCAAAGTTGCCAATGTTTTCGTAGCGGAGCTGAGGAGAACCTTCGGGGACCTGACTAAAACTTGGTGGCCCTATCCACTGCTGACTCAAACAAATGGTTACTTCTTAAAGAAGGCCATTTGGAGAGGCAAACCCCGGAAGTTATCACCTCCTCTGATTATCGACTACTTGGCTCAATCCGTCAACGACAGAGACGGCTCACTGAGGCTCAGGTGAGCGAAATGGCCGTACGTTACCAAGAAGGAGCCACGGTGTGCACGAGTTAGCCACTGAATTCGGCTGTCATCGCACGACGATCGCCGAACGGCTCAAGAAGGCAGGAACTGTGATGCGAGGCCATTCTCCGACTCCCAAAGACGTCGACTCGATGGTGTGTCTGTACACCAACGGCTTGTCACTCCAGGAGGTAGGCAAGCAACTTGGATTCTGCGCGAACACAGTAAGAAACTGCCTGCGTGAACGACAGATCAGGGCCCGCGATAAGCATTGTCGAGACCGTTGAACCGTTAAGGAATCGGGACCCGCCCTAAGAAAGTGACTTCCGGTGACACGAGCGTCCGAGCAACTTCAACCATTGGGCAATATGTGACCAGGGTCATGCCGTCGCCTTCCGATAGAGGTTCAGCGAGACGACAAGAAAGACTAGGAAGATCCCAACACACCACGAGATTGCCTGCCAAAGATTGTTAAACACAGGGCCGCCGTCGAATAGAGCGCGCAATGCATCGATGGTGACGGTGACCGGCTGATGGGCGGCAAAAGGTTGGAGCCAGCCGGGCATTGTGGGGATCGGGACCAGAGCGGAACTGGGGAAGAAGAGGATGAACATCGGCAACAGCGAAAAGGTCTGTGCGGTTTGGGGATCCTTCACCGCCAGACCGATTGTGGCGTAGAACCAGGAGAAGGCGTAGCCGAACAAGATGATGAGCGCGATCCCAGCCAGGCATGCGCCGAGAGAGTTGTGGAACCGGAAGCCGACCAGGATGCCGAGCGCAATGACGAACATCAGCGCGAGGACGTTTCGGCAGGCATCCGCGAAGGTTCGTCCGATCAAGACTGCGGATCGTGCCATCGGGAGGCTGCGGAAACGTTCGATCATCCCCATTTGCAAGTCTTGAGCCAAGGCTAAAGATGTATTCGCTCCTCCCATGAGAACTGCTTCTAGGAAGATCGCCGGCACGAGGTAGTTGACGTAGTCGACTCCTGGAATGTGGATAGCTCCACCAACCATGTAGCGAAAGACCAGGAGAATGAGGCACGGCTGGATTATCGAGCCAAAGACTTGTCGTGGAGTTCGAAGGATCCGCAGAAGATTACGCTTGGCAATTCCCTCGGCGTCGCGAAGGGCGAGCTTCGGGGTAAGTGGAGCGCTAGCGCTGCGCAGGTTCTTGATCGTTACGTTAGTCATCGGGATATCTCCGTGTTCCCTGCTTCTACAGCGTGTGTGTCTGTCGTGTGACCAGTGATCGCTAAGAAGACGTCGTCGAGTGATGGACGCCGGATTCCGAGGTCGTCAAGTGCGACACCATGGTCCTGCAAGGCGCGACCCGCTGCAATCAATACGCTGGCCCCGTCCCTTATCGGGAGCAGAACCTGATTCAGATCCGGATTCGTACGAGAAGGTCCGTTACCAAAATTCGCGATGAGCGAGGCCGCACGATCAAGGTCGGCCCGTTTGTTCACTCGGACTTCCAGCACGTTCCCGCCAAGACGATCCTTGAGCTCGTCTGCGGTACCTTTGGCCACCACTCGACCAGAGTCGAGAACGACGATGCTGTTGGCCAGATGCTCGGCTTCCTCCATGTACTGCGTCGTCAACAACACCGTCGTTCCGTCGGCGGCGAGTTCCTCGACGAACTGCCAGAGGTCGTTTCTCGTGCGAGGGTCGAGGCCCGTGGTGGGCTCGTCCAGAAAGAGGACTGGGGACATGCCCATCAGGCTTGCTGCGAGGTCTAGGCGACGTCTCATTCCACCGGAATAGGTCTTCACCTGCTTGTCACCAGCGCCAGTAAGAGACATTCGTTCGAGCACCTCTTGTGCTCTTTGTCGATAGACCTTCTTGTCGAGGTGAAAGAGAAGTCCGACGAGTTCGAGGTTCTCCCTCCCGGTTAACAGCTCATCGACGGTGGCGTATTGGCCGGCAAGTCCAATCAAAGTCCTGACCGTCTTGGCGTCTTTTTGCACGTCGAAACCGCCAATGCTGGCGTGTCCACTGTCCGGGCGCAAAAGTGTGGTGAGCACTCGCAACAAGGTCGTCTTTCCAGACCCGTTCGGTCCCAGCAATGCCAGTACCTTTCCAGTTTCGACGCTGAGCGACACCTCGTCGAGAGCCACGGTTGCGCCAAACCGCTTGCTTATCTTCTCTACATCGATGGTTGCGCTCATGACAGATGGCTCTTTTCCGGTGCGGATCACCAGTTCTCAAATATTAGATACGCTATGTATCTAATCACAGAATATGTTAAGATGCAAGTTGTACCCTAAGGAGCAGTACATGGTAAAAATCCAAAGCTCGGAGACCGCGTCTAATGCGCGCGGGAAAGACGAAGGTCGTGCATCTCGTCGACGTGGCGCAGAACTTGAAAGCGCGCTGTTGGAAGCCGCCTGGGAGGAACTCAAGGCAGTGGGTTATGAATCGCTGACCATGGAGGGCGTGGCCGAACGAGCTGGGACGAGTCGGACGGTGCTGTATAGACGCTGGCCCAGTCGACTGGAGCTTGTTCTTGCTGCCCTACGCCATCGCGGTCTTGTGCGAACTGGCACCGTACCGAACACAGGTAGTCTGCGCGAAGACGTTCTCGCCTTATTGCGTCTCGTGTCCGACCGCGTGTCAGAAGTTGGTCCCCAGAACCTGAGCGCATTACTCAGCGGTGTCTTTGCGGACACTGGCGCGACTGCCGCCGTTGAGGATCACTTTATGAATCACAACGCGGACGTCATGGAAATCATCCTCAAACGGGCCGCGGATCGGGGTGAAATTCGCGGAGACATCAGTACGAGGATCGCCACACTTCCCGTCGATTTAGTCCGCCATGAGCTGCTCCTCGCGAGGACGCCATCCTCTAAGTTGGACATAATCGAAATCGTTGACGCCGTATTCCTCCCCTTAGTCCTGACGCAGAAACAAGCTTGAGCGATCAGGGAACGGCTCCGGCGACGGTGGCTCGGTTTGTGCCACATGTTTCAAAGAGGTCTGTACACCCGAGCTCGCGCTGACGGCGCTTGTTGTTATGGCCACGCCCGATTGAATTGTTTTTGTAGCGATTATGAGGAGAACCTTCGGGGACGGTACTAAAACTTGGTGGGCGCTGAGGGACTCGAACCCCCGACCTGCTGAGTGTAAATCAGCTGCTCTAACCAACTGAGCTAAGCGCCCGCAAGACCGCAGTCTAGTTGGCCTTGTTTCTGACCTCGATTCGATGGCGGTGCGTGAAGACGGACGTCTGCTCACGCACTTCACGAAGCGTCGAAAAACTAACCGTTGGGTAATCAACGTATCGCGAATTCGAATAGCCAAAGAAACCAGACAAAGTTTGGCGCGGTGTTTCCCCTCGCCAAAGGCCCCACGGACGAACGTGCGTAAGGTGACGATTGTGGCTAACCAGACACCGCCTGACGAGAGTGTTCCAGTGTTGAGTTCCGACGACCTTGTTCGCCAGATTATGGGCATCGAAGTTGGAAACCTTCTTCGCTTCGATCCGATCGCGCGAGAAGCCAAGGACCCCGAGGGCGTGCACCAGCTGCGCGTGTCGGCGCGTCGTCTGCGGGCCGAACTCACGGTCATGTATTCGGTCTTTCACCAAGAGGCCCTTGACCGTCTACTCGTCGAACTCCGTTGGTTGGGAAAGAGGCTCGGACGACGACGAGACTTTGACGTCCGTGTCGCGCTGTTCGAGCACGTCCGTGGTGAGATGCCGAAATGGCTCGCCGAGACGCTGCTCAAGAGTCTTCAACAACAAAAGCGCGACGAGGACAAACGAGTCCGACAACTGCTCGACTCCGATCGATACCGCCACTTACTGGCCAACCTGACCGAAGCTGTCGTTCGACCTCCCCTCAACGCGCATGCCACCGCTCCCGCCACTGACGTGCTCGGCGTAGGATTATGCGACGCTCTCTCAGCGATGGTCACGAAAGTCGAAGCCTGTGGGCAGCGACCAACGTTCGAGCAACTGCACGAGATTCGAATCCTCGCCAAGCGAGGTCGTTACAGTGCCGCTCTGTCTGCACCCTTGCTTGGCTTTCACGCCCAGAACATCGCGAGTTCACTCGAAGAAGTACAGACCTATCTGGGGGAGCTTCACGACCGCGTTCTCGTTCTCAGCTACTTGAATCAAGAGTTCGATGACGTCCTCGTCGCGCAACCTTCGGTCGATCTAGGAAGTGTCCGCGCCGGCATCGAACGACGGCTCGCCCGCGAAATCAGTCGATTGGATTCGCAGTGGCGTCAACCATTCGCCGAGGCCTGCCGCCACGGCGCGAACCTGTGTCCACCCTGAGTGCTTCGCGCGCTGCACGGAGACCGACTAGACCTGTCCCGCCCCGATCATGAACGCCAACAATTCGCGCGTTGAACAAAAGAGCGGGTGGCGAACCACCGACGCGGACGTCTCAAGTTCTTCGCCGAGGTAGTCGCCTGCGACGCCCCCTGCCTCGCGCAGGATCAATAGCCCGGCCAAATAGTCCCAGGGATTGAGCGACGACCGGTTCGCTACGCAGTACACGTCAAACGAACCGTCGGCGACGAGGCAGATCTCGAGACTGGCCGCACCCATCGAGCGGCTCTGGGCCCATCCGAGGTGCCGAGATGGGAGACCCGAGAAACTCATGATTGATTCTTCGACGATGGTCTGAGCACTCACTCCGATCGGCACGCCGTCGCGGGTAGCGCCACTCGTCTTTTGCGCCTCAAAGACCGTCCCGTCCGCCTGGTTCATCACTAGGCCCGCGACGAGTTCCTCCCCGCGCAGTACCGCAAGACTGGTGGCGTAGAACGGCACGCCGCGGTCGCAGTTGGTTGACCCGTCGATCGGGTCTACGACCACCGTGAACTCGCCGCTTCCCGTGACGCCCGATTCTTCACTGACTATTCGAAATCCCGCTCCACCCAACACGCGTAGCGCGACCTCGTCGGCCACGAGGTCCAAGTGATACTGCGTCGCGCGCACACCAGAAAATCCACGTCGGCGATGGTTTTTGACTGCTTCACCAATTTCGAGCGCGCACGCACGAAGGGGCGTCAAAATGTCGTCACTCACGTAATCACGCTAGTGGGCGCACCCACTATCCTGAGTAGCAATGGCCGCCATTGATGTCGCAGGATTCGTTGCTGACCTCAAGGATCACGCGGTTACGCACGGCTTTCACGTGCATGACGAACGTCACTTCGTCGAGACCTACTCACTTCGCCAGGCCTGGGAAGTCGATCTGCACCCCGAAGATGGCTGTGGCGGCCCAATCGATCTGCACATCGAACTCGACGTCGACCCCCGCACCCTCCTCGCATTCGAAGACGCCGTCCTGGGACTGCCCGACGACGTCGATCCGCCCGACGAGTTTCATTTTCCCCTGGTCCTCACGTGGAGCCTTCCACCCATGCCCCACGGACCGGACCTGCTGCGATTGGCGATCGATTTGGCTCCGATCGGTGGTTTGGAGATGCCGCTCGAGGTCACGGCGACCGACACCTTCGCGTCGCCCACCGAGGCCAGCGAGCGACGAATCTCGATTGTGGCCCGCCGGGCGATCTCGCTCAGCCAAGTCGCCAAGGGTGAAGACCCGCTGTGTGACATTTTCGAGCGCGGGCATAGCGTCAGCGACTTCTTGTTGCAGGCCGCCGACTCGTGGCTCGGCTGAGACGTCCACTTTCGATCCTCGCACCATTCTTGATTGCGGGCGTCTTGCTCAGTTCATGTGGTGTGGGGGGCGCCGTGACCGAGGCACGCGAATCATGTCGTTACGTCGCCAAGGCGCTGCTGATCCAAAAACAAAGCACCTCGCCCGGCCTCAGCGCCGAGCAGAAGACGACCCTGCAGGCCAACGCGCTCGCCGAACTCTTGAAGGGTACCCAATCAGCCGCGAACGCCACGTCGATGGACGGAAGTTGGAACGCCTTGCAAACTACCATCAACGAGGCCGAACGCGTGCCGCTCAGTGACGTGGTCGCGTCGCTCACCCGTATTTGCCTAGTGGCCGACTCAACGTCGCCCTATTTGAACTAACTGTCGCGAGGAAAGCGCTCGTAGAGCCAGGCGAGCGAGTTTTCCTCGAGCATCGCGTCTTCCCAACCGAGGAGTTGATCCTCTAGGCCTGCGAGTGACGGCACTTTACCGATCACGACGACCGTCAGGTCATTGACTGCTTCATCGGAGACCAAGAAGTCACCGAACATGTCCTCGTTCACGTCCGCCTCGGGTTCGACCATCAGGTAGAGCTCGCCGGTTGCTTCCACCCACGACAACTCATACTCGTTGTCCGACGCGTCAGTCCACTCCGAGCCGAATTCGAATTCGGCACTCTCACGACGCGCTTCGTTTTGCTCGTAGAAGGCTTCAATGTCCATGGCCACAGCCTACGTCGCCACTATGTGCGCGCGAAAGTGCGCCCGCCAAGTCACACTGCCGGTCATGAAGAATGGAACCAGACACTGCGCCATGCTCGTCGTCCTTTGGTGCGCGACGCGCCCTGTACTGGGCGCCATGACAACTAAAGCAGACGTATTAGGACAGCTACGGCGAGAATGGGCGCGCGTAGGACGCACGAGCGAGGCACGAAAGGCCCTCGAAATACTCAGTACACGCCACCCGAGCCTGGGCCTCGGATCGATGAACGACCTCTGTGACGTGGTGAAACTCCTCGAGCGCGGTGGAGGGCGCTGCGTACTCGAACGAGCGCAGATCGTGCGAGCCCTCCTCGAAGAGTCCGGTGACGCCGCGATCCACCGAGCGCTGCTACAGACGTTGCTACCGGGCATCGTCTCGGTGTGTCGACAGCTGCGCTTTGGCGAGGGGATCGTCGACGACCCGAGCGAGACGCTGGCGATGGCCCTCGGGCTCGCGAGTGAACTCCTCGTGGATTGGTCGGGCGAGTCGCGTCAATACGCCGCACCGGACATCCTTTCGGCCCTGCGCGGACGACTGCGCCGCTGGCTACTCAAAGAGAAGGCCGCCCGACGAGCGGTGTCGTACTTCGAGCAAGGCGATGAGCCCGCTCGCGAGGACTCGCCCCTGCTGGCGCGACTGGTCAGTTTCCGGGGCAGTCAATACGAGCGAATCGCCCATATCACCTACGCGCGCGTCTTCGAGGGTCGATCACTGCGCGAACTCGCGAGCGAGGACCGCAGTGCTCCGGGATCACTCCAGGCCGAACTGCAGCACTTCGCAGTTCGACACCTGCTCTAAGAGTACGGGGCCTACCGATGAAATCCTTGAATAGCAATTATCCACCAATACCCCTATCCTTCGAGGACCATGACCAAACCACGATTCACGCTTCGAGGGGCTCATCTGCTGATGTGGTCGAGTCCCCTGCTTCTTCTCGTGCTGGTCTTCACCCTCACGAGTTCGAACACGACGCCCGCGGCGCACCACCACGCGAACGTCGCGCGCGCCTCGGGGACCTCGACGCAGGCCAGTACGACGACGACCTCGCCGGCCGCTTCGACGACGTTGCCCCAAAGCACGATCACGTCGCCACCGAGTACGACGACCCACACGACGAACAGGCCATCCGACATCGCGACAAGCTTGACCGTCAAGCCGATCGAGCCCACGCCCAACGCGAACGTCGCGAGCGGCGAACTCGAAGGTCTGGTCAGCTCCGCGCTTCCCGTGGTCGACATCCCACTGCAGGGTCCAGGCGTCTGGGCACTCTCGACGACATCACCCAGTCTCGATCAACTCAACTGCGCGACCTCGACGAGCGCAGTAGTCGGCTCGATCGTGCTGCTCACCAGCCAGCAATGCCAGCTTCAGATCGCCTCAGCCACGACAGGGGCGTCGCTCACGTGGCTACTAACTCCAGCGCACTAAAACGCTTCAGTTCCGGTCCGCTGCACGGTATCGCGCTGATCATCTACTTCTTCCTTCTGCCCTACGTGGTGGTCAGTAGATGGGACCTCACCCGACACCAATCCCACGGTGCGCTCGTGCGGACACTCCTCGTGGCCCTCGGCGTCTTCTGGCTAGCCTTCCTCATCCAGCTCGTCACGAACATCGTGCGCCTTCGCCGCGGCGTTCGCCTCAACGCGAATGGGAGCGCCTGGCTCGCGGGTCTCATGGTGGCAGCTCTGCCCTTCCTCATTTCCCCGGCCGCGTCGAGTGCCACGCCTCGAACGACGCCCACGGTTAGCGCCAACGTGGCCACGTCACGTTGGCTAAAGGACACGCCCACGCGCCGAGTCGACCACCCTCGCCCGGCCAAGGGTGAGTCGGCCGCACTCGCGGGGGGTCTTCCCCTGGCGCTCGTCGCCAAACGACGGTTCGACCAGCTACACCAACAGGCGAACGAACCTGACGAGGAGGACATCGACGATGACGTCGACCTGCTGCGAGGTCACGATCCCGACCTACTCGCCCAGGTGCGCTCGCTGATCGGCGACCAGAACAGTGGGGTCATACTCGTGCCGCCCGACGTGGAGTCGCTGGCACCGTCATCGAGTACGGACGCCATCGTCGTGCGTGTACTGAGTCACGACGACCAGGGAACCGTTATCACGTTCGCTCGCGAAGGCGGTCACCTCGCCGTCGACGCTGGCGCGCGCTTCGATGAGATCGAGGCGTCGTGCGTGGCCTTACACCGAGGACGCTTGGTCTTCGAATCAACCGTGAGCGAACTCTTGCGGTCGCTCGCCACTCGGAATCTTCGCAACGCCACCGTCGTCTACCTGGGACCGGCCCACGAGATTGACGACGAGCTGCGAGCATGTTGCGTGACCCTCGAACGAGCGGGAGACCCACTCGCGGACACTCCCTATCGATTCGTGCCAACACCCGCGGATCCTCCAGCGGCGCCGATCACCACCCACGGAGACGTGCTCGTGCAACTTCTACGCGTCGATCCCCAGATCACCGGTCTCGCCGAAGCCTTCACGCCAACCCTGCGCCGACGGTGCATCGAGATGGTCGCGTACCTGGCGCTGCACCGCGGCGAGCCAGTCACCGGCGAGCGCCTTCGCACGCGAGTGCTCAGTCACGCCAGCGTAGACGCCTCATCGAGGACGCTCGCCAACACCGCCAGCGCGGTTCGACGGAGCTTGGGAGCCGACGAGGCCGGTAGTCGGCTGCACCCCGTCACCTCGTTGGGTCTCTACAC
>Ga0302319_10010410_pt1 | contig 17716 bp, 11 predicted proteins | sample Bog_T0_2_FD_203319 | JGI IMG/M metagenome (GOLD analysis project Ga0302319, IMG submission 203319) | Peat permafrost microbial communities from Stordalen Mire near Abisko, Sweden - Bog_T0_2 | ecosystem: Environmental > Terrestrial > Soil > Wetlands > Peat | place: Sweden: Abisko, Stordalen Mire...
GAGTTTGAAGAGACCTTCCCTCGGGGGCTAAGGCCCAACGTTGATATTGCTGGACTTAATTTACGGGCTGAAGCCCGCGCCCTACACGCTGAGACCCGTGCCCTTCACTCCGATGCCCGTCCCCTTCAAAATGACACACTACCAAGCCGAGGTCGGATTTGACAGGCGCGGAATAAGCGCTTGCTGTCCGATTACTGCTTTCCCGTTTCGTCTCCCTGATCTACACTCAGCCTCTCGGAGACGACGGGCTTTCGCGTGACTCGCCCCACACAAAATGAATTTGCGTCTGCTTCTCGTTAAATCAAGCTGGGGCCCCCATGCGCTGGAGAACGAAGACTGTTCGATCCATCACGGACGCGGCCGGCTTTGTTTCCTATGGCGACGGGCCGGAGATTCCAGTGCGCTTCGATCTGAAAGAAACCGAGGATGCCTTGAACGAAGGGAAAGACCTGAATCTGGGTTTGGGCAATCTCCGGTATGGGGCCGAATTCAGGCAGGTTGTTCTCGGGCTGGTGCGCTCCGGCGCTCCGCTGACATTGCGGGGCGACGTTGTCGAGGTAGCAATTGTCCTGTTCGGAGCCAATAAATTCACGGTGATCAAGCGTGGATGATTCAGCTTTTTGCCAGGATATCTACTTTTCTGCGATTGGGGCGGCTTGAGCGGCGCGCCGGACGTTGTCCGAGGCGATCTGGATGCCATAGAGGAGCTGTCCAGCACTCCGCGCATTGATTTTGGATGAGGCAATGGCGCTGAGGACCTGGCCGAGCGCGACCTGTATGGCGCTGCTATCTTTCAGGACAGGGAGTTTGAGCGGTTGTTTAGGGATTCGGCCTTGGCCTTGTGCGGGGCGGTGCCCACGGGCATGGAAATAGCAATAGGGCATGCCGCGGAGGGCAAGCGCGTGGCACTTGGCGCCGCTGGGCATGATATGACGACATTCTGGACACATACTCCCCCCCACTGTAGTTAATCTGCAAGTAAGCTGATTATTGTCAATGACTTGCGGCATAGCGCCGTGGCAAGTATCTGATTCTGCCGGGGTTGATCGCAGAACTCTGATTCTGAATGAGTTATGGTCGCACTTCGGGGCTCCTGGCTGTGGGGCGCGCCCGGCCGGAAAAACCACTCTGCAATGATTGTGCTCCGCTGTGCTTAATTAATATGCAAACGGCATCGGAATTATTTTGCGGGTCGTTTGTGTGGATGCGGGTCGGCGATTCTCGATGCGGCCGCAGGGTGAGACGTTCTGGAATACGGCGATTGTGGAACCGCTCCAGTTCACGGCCCCGCTGGCATGTGTGGATGCAGGGTTGGTGCGAAAGGAGGGACTCGAACCCTCATGGGTTACCCCGCCAGATCCTAAGTCTGGTGCGTCTGCCAATTCCGCCACTTTCGCGCGTCTACCAACTCCTCGATTCTATTATCCTTTCGGGCATCCGTGTCTTGGAGCCTTTTGCCTCCATGGCGCCCACTCCGCCGCTTCAATTCTCAGATTCTTCGTGCCGCTGCTAACTAATTCATTAGTTGTACGTCAAACCGCTCAGGAACAGGCAATCAGCGACCTTTCGAGTACACTATGCCTCCAAAGCGATCCATCACGCTCACCCAGGCCGAACTCCGGCTGATGAAGATTCTTTGGGATCGGGGCGAATCGACCGTAGCCGAAATGGTGGCCACGATTCCCGACGATGAGGCGCTGGCCTATACCTCCGTGCTGACCACCATCCGAATTCTGGAAACCAAGGGTTACGTGAATCACCGTCCCGAGGGCCGGGCCTTCCTGTACAAGTCGTGCATCGACGAGGCCGAGGCCAGCCGGAGCGAGGTTCGCCATATGCTGCAGCGGTTCTTCGGCAACTCGCGGGAGCGGCTTTTGCTTTCGCTGCTGGGCGACGACGAGATTAGCCCTGACGAATTGAAGCGCCTGAAAGAAGCGATTGCCAGTGCCCCGGACGACGCGCAGGAGGTGCTCTAGGTGGATACCCTTATGCACTCCGCCTCCACGGTGAGTGCCGCGGCTGTTAGCAGCCTGGTCTCGGCAATTTGGGAAGGCGCCGTTCTGTCGCTGTGCGTGGTTGTTTGCCTGCGGCTGCTGCCCCGGCTTAGCGCTGCTTCGCGGTCTCTGATCTGGATGAATGTGTTCGTGCTGCTGTTGCTGCTCCATGTGGTTCCGTCGTTCTTCTCGCAGCCAGCCGGCGGGAACGGGGCGCATGCGGCGCCGTGGTCTCTCGATTTGACGTGGAGTATTGGCCTTGCAGGGCTGTGGATGGGGCTCTCGTTATGGAGGGCGACGGAGTTGATGGTGAGCGCGGTGCGCCTGCGTGGGCTGGCGCGGCGGGCGATTCCAGTTGAGGCCGATGGCGCGCTGCTGGCGATTCTTGAGGGACGGGGAGAGCGTGGGCGAAGCGGGCGCAGAGCGGAACTGCGCACCTCTGTCGAGGTGGAGCGGCCCAGCGTTTTCGGCTTCTTTCGGCCGCGAATCCTGATTCCTCCCGCTTTGATGGAGAGCCTGGGCGCCGAAGACTTGCGGCAAGTGGTGGTGCATGAGATGGAGCACCTGCGGCGCGGGGACGACTGGACCAATCTGCTGCAAAAAGTGGGGCTGGCGCTGTTTCCGCTGAATCCGGCGCTGCTGTGGGTTGAGCGCCGTGTGTGCGCCGAGCGGGAGCTGGCCTGCGACGACCGCGTGCTCATTTGCGGTGGCGCGCGCAAGGCTTACGCTACCTGCCTGACGCGGCTTGCTGAATTCTCGATGATTCGCCGCAGCCTTTCGCTTGCTCTGGGCGCGTGGGAACGGCAATCGGAGCTGGTGCGGAGGGTAAACCGTTTGCTGCGTGGTCCCGATGATTTGCTGCGCGGCAGACAAGCGGCGCTGGTGACTGGCAGTTTGCTTGCGGGTGTGCTGGGCGTGGCCATCGCGCTGGCTCATGCGCCTCAGATTGTGAGCTTCGGGCCAGGGGCAAGGGGCCAGTCGGCGGCCCAGGCGGGCTCTACCGTGCGAGCAGGATTTCGCGAGGCCAGGTATCGCAGAGCCGGCCTTCGCGATTCGGAAGGTTCCATGGGATCCCTGCAACTGGTAAAGGATGTTGTGCCGCAGCGGCCGCTTCAATCGGTATTCTCAGCAAAGAGAATACAAAACCAGGCGGTCAGGCGGATGGTCAAGGCCTCGGCGCCCGAACGCCGGCAGGCCTGGATTGTGCTGACGGATTGGAGCGAGTCCACCGTTCCTCCGCGCCTTGTGTTTGCCGTCGCGCCGGGGAATCGGGCTGCTTATGCCGCCGTGCCAATACCAGAGGGCTGGCTGATCGTTCAAATTTAATTCAGACTCGCGCAATTTTGAGTTGCGCTCAACATCAACAGCAAACTGAACAAGGAGATCAATTTCCATGACTCAATCAACTAATCAATTAGTAGCAACGGTAAGAAGGTTGGCCTTTCCCGCCTCGCTTGCCGCAGCGTTCGCACTGGGCGCGGTATTCTTTGTCGGCCACGGCAACGTTCATGCCGCGTCGGCAATCGACGACAACAGCGTGGCGGCTCTCACCTCGCTCGATCGCGCCATGGAGGCTGTGGCGTCGCGAGTCACTCCCGCGGTGGTGAATGTGGCCGTGACTGCGCGCGGCAACGGAGAAGTGTCAGCCTCCGGCTCGCCGATGCAGGGACTTCCCCCCGGACTGCAGCAGTTCTTCGGGCCAATGCAACAGTCTCCGCAGCAGCCAGAAATCGAGCATGGAGTTGGTAGCGGCATCATCATATCGCCGGATGGATACATTGTTACCAACTGCCACGTTGTGGATGGCGCGGTGCAGATCAAGGTAACACTGAACGATCGCCGAATCCTGAAGGCGAAGCTGATTGGCGTGGATAAACTCACAGACCTGGCCGTGATTAAAGTGGACGCCACGAACCTTCCCAGCATTGCCTGGGGTGACTCGACAAAACTCGAGCCGGGGCAGACGGTGCTGGCGTTCGGCAGTCCGTTCGGAATTCAGTTTTCGGTCACGCGCGGCATTGTGAGCGCGGTCAACCGGCAGAATCCCTTCGCGGACGATCCGCGCAAGCCGGGTAACTTCATCCAGACCGATGCGGCGATCAACCCAGGTAACTCCGGCGGCGCGCTGGTGAACGCGCACGGCGAACTGGTTGGCATCAACACCTTCATCATTACCAACAGCGGGCAGTTTGCCGGCGCGGGATTCGCAATTCCGTCACAGATTGTGCGCGCCACAGCCGAGCAGCTGATTCAGCACGGAAAGGTTGAGCACGGCTACCTGGGCATCGGCATGAACGATGTTACGCCGGACAACGCTCACTTCTTCAATCTGCAGGATGCGAACGGCGCTATCGTTTCGCAGGTAACTCCGGACTCTCCCGCAAGCCGCGGCGGTGTGCAAACGGGCGACGTGATCTCACAACTCAACGGAGAGAAGATTGCCAACAGCGGAGCCTTGCAGGTTGCAGTAAGCCAAATCGCTCCTGGAACAAAGATCGCTCTGGGAGTGATCCGCGACGGCAAGCCGGTGACGCTGAACCTGACGGTGGGTGAATTCCACGGCAACGCCGAAGTTGCGAGCGAAGGCAGCCCGGATGGCCCGCAAAGCGGCAAGCTCGGCCTGGCGGTGAGCGACCTGACGCCGGACAGCCGTCAGCAGATCAACGTGCCAGAGCAGGTTCATGGCGTTGTTGTCGAGAGCGTTCGCCCAGCCAGCCCAGCGGACGAAGCCGGTATTCAGCCCGGCGATGTGATCGTGGAAGTCAACCGCAAGCCCGCTCAATCCGCGACACAATTCGCAAGCGAGGTGCACCAGAACAAGGACGGGAAGGATCTTCTTCTGCTGGTGTGGTCGAGGGGGAACGCGAGCTATCGCACGATTCATCCCGATGCGGACGAGCCGAAGGGCTAGTTAACGGGTGGGAGGCCGCCGAAAATTGATTCGGCGGCCTCACATCCTTCGTTGATCGCGCCACAGAACAAGACCGAACAACGCGGAAGCGGGCGTCATTCTTTTGTGGATGAGTCTTCGCTTCTGGGGATATGCCAGCCCCCGTCCGAGGCAATCATTTTATCGGCCTCTTTTGGGCCCCATGAGCCGCGTTTGTAAGTGCGGACCAGGGGATGGTGCTTGAGTACCGGATCAACCACTTTCCACGCAGCTTCAATCGCGTCTTCCCGCGTAAAGAGCGCGCCGTCTCCGGCCATTGCATCGCCCAAAAGTCTTTCGTACGGAGTTTCCTCTCCCGGCTGCTGTTCGGATAGAAAGAGCTCCCGCTGCTCTCCAATGAAATCCTGTCCCGCACGCTTTACACGGGCGGCAAGAGCAACGGCCGAGTTAGGCGACAGCCGGAATCGCACGTAGTTCGATCGCCCGTCGACGGGCGCTGAGTCAGCAAAAAGCCTCTGCGGCGCAGGCTTCAACTCAACCAGGACTTCGGTCGCGGTAACGGGCAGGTACTTGCCTGAGCGCAGGTACCACGGCACGCCTTCCCAGCGCCACGAATCGATGAATAGCCGCATGGCGCAATAGGTCTCAACATCGGAGTGCTTCGCCACGTCGGCCTCTTTCCGATAGCCATCGTACTGACCCCGAACCAGGTCATCGGGCGTCAGCGGGCGCATGGCCTCGAACACCTTGGCCTTCTCGTTGTGTACGGCTCCAAAATCCCTGCCGGCCGGCGGTTCCATGGCAAGCAGCGCGGCTACTTGAAAAAGATGATTCTGGATAACGTCGCGCAGGCATCCGGCAGTCTCGTAGAAAGCCCCGCGACTGCCGACGCCGAAAGTCTCTGAGAGAGTTATCTGGACATTGGCAACATAGTTACGGTTCCAGATAGGCTCAAGAAACGAGTTAGCGAATCGGAAATAGAGAATATTCATGATCGCTTCCTTGCCGAGGAAGTGATCGATGCGGAAGATCGAGTCTTCAGAAAAAGCCGCGTGGGCTACTTTGTTCAGTTCCTGCGCGGAGGCCAGGTCACGTCCGAACGGTTTTTCCACAATAACGCGCGCATCGGTGTTCAGGTTCGCGGCGGCTAAGCTTTGAATCACGGTCTCGAAGAGCGAGGGTGGAATGGCAAGGTAGTGCGCCGGCCGCCGCGCTGCGCCAAGCGCCTGTTTGATGGCCGTAAAAGTGGAAGGGTCTTTATAGTCTCCACTTACATATTTCAGCTGCGATAGTAACTCCTGAAATGCGCGCTGGTTATCGATTCCGCCGGCGTGCTCGATACTGTCCTGAACGCGCTCGTGCAACTGTTCCATGGTCCAGTTTGGAAACGCAACGCCGATAACCGGAACCTTGAGGGCGCCTCGCTTGACCATGGCATACAGTGCCGGAAAAATCATTTTGTGCGCCAGATCGCCCGTTACACCGAAGACCACCAGCGCGTCCGAATGTATTCTTGTCATCAGTCGCCTGCCTTGGCGGGCGCGGCTTTTTCTTCGTGTCCGCCAAACTGGAACCGAAGCGCCGATAAAAGCTTTTCGGCAAAGTCGTCTTCGCCGCGCGAACTGAATCGCTCGTACAAGGCGGCACTCAGAACTGGAGCTGGAACCGATTCGTCGATGGCTGCGACGATTGTCCATCGCCCTTCTCCCGAGTCGGACACATGGCCGGAAAACTTGCCAAGATCGGGGCTGTCGAGCAGGGCGATCGCGGCCAGATCGAGCAGCCAAGAAGCGACAACACTGCCCCGGCGCCAGACTTCGACAATGTCCGCAATGTTTAGATCGTATTGGTAGAGCTCCGGGCGCCGGAGCGGCGTTGTTTCAGCGTCGACGGTTTGCTTCGCCTTCCCCACGTTGGCATGCTGCAGAATGTTCAGCCCCTCCGCATAAGAGGCCATCATGCCGTACTCAATGCCGTTGTGAACCATCTTGACAAAATGTCCCGCGCCGATGGGACCGCAGTGGAGATAGCCGTGCTCGGCCGTGCCTGCAACTTTCTCGCGGCCCGGCGTGCGCGGGGCTGAATCGATGCTTGGCGCCAGCGAAGAAAAGATGGGGTCGAGGCGTTCGACCACTTCCTTTTCGCCGCCTATCATCAGGCAGTACCCGCGCTCTGCTCCCCACACACCGCCGCTGGTCCCTGTATCCACATAGTGAACGCCCTTCAGCTTTAACTCGGCGGCCCGGCGAATATCGTCGTGATAGTAGGAGTTGCCGCCGTCAATCACCACGTCGTCGGTCTGCAGCAGTGGAACGAGCGCCTCCAGCGTGGGATCGACCACGCCCGCGGGCACCATCAGCCAGACAGCGCGCGGGGTTTTCAGCTTGGCGGCAAATTCCTCCAGCGTCGTGGCGCCAATCGCGCCCTCCTTTACCAGCGCCTCAACGGCCGCGGCGTGAATATCGTAGACCACGCATTGGTGGCCGGCTTTCATGAGGCGCCGCACCATGTTGATTCCCATTCTGCCCAGCCCAATCATGCCTAATTCCATGTTGTTTTCCCTTTCGAATAGGTGTGGTTACGCTTGTCCCGCTTTGATGTCAGATGCATTTGCCAACCGGGAGGATTCCCAGTGCTTTCAACACAGCATAGCGTGTCTCTGGAGCTATTGCCGGGTGTAGAGCTGGAACGGCGCCCAATAGTAGGGTATGTGATAGGCAGCGTGCGAATAGAGCAAATTGAGTTTTGCCTGACGCAGAGCCGCAGCCGGGGTCTGGCCGTCTTGAAGGCCTTGATAGAGAGTGTCCATGAGGCGGGGAGTTGAGTCGTCGCTCACTTCCCACAGGGCGCCGATGACGCTGTGTGCGCCGGCGTGCAGAAAGGCCCAGGAAAGGCCCACCAGACCTTCTCCCGCATAGGCGCGGGTGCCGCTGCCATTGCACGCGGAGATGGTTACAAGGCGGGCGTCGATGGGGTGCTGCATGATGTCGCGGGCATAAAGCTTGAAGGAGTTTCCGCTGGCGGTGGTTGGCGAGAGGATGATGGCCGAATTTAGCGGATCGGTATGGCTGGCGACGGCATGCGAGACGAAGTGAATATAAGAATAGTGCGCCGGATTGCTGCCGAGATATGCCTCGGGATTGGCTCGCTGCCCGTCGAAGACTGCCTGATCGCGAGAAGAGAAATGACTTTCAATCCTGGTCATCTCAAAGCCAAACAGGGGGAGGCTGGGAAAGTCCTGGCCAGGCGAGACCGGGTTGCCGAGCAGGAGCAGATTTCGATCCGCATTCCGAGCCGGCTTTGCGGCGGCGAGTGTGGCCAGCGATGGGGCCGAAAGCAGGGTTGCGTCTTCAATCCAGTAATGAGTGCCTGCTGTGGACCTTGAGCTCTGGCTGCGATTGGGACTGGGGCCGGGCGCCAACAGGGTTTCGAAGTTAAGTTGGTTCAGTTTGCCGTCGGCTAATATGATAACCGGAGCATTGGGACGGATAACTGACGAGGCCGGAGCAACCAGTAACTTAAATAACTCGATGCCATCCTGATTGCTGGACTGCGGAGGATCTTGTAAGTCGAGAACGGCCTTGCGATAGCGCTCGACGCGGGAGGTAATTTCGGCGCTTGGAGGCAGCGGAATGAGCAGGACTTTGTCAGAAGCAATTACCCATAAGTAAGACTGTTTATCTCCCAGCCAATAGAACAGCAAGGTTGCCCCGGTCTTTTTGGCCACTTGGCGTGCGTTGAACGCGGCCGTCTGGGATGAGGCGTTGGCGGGGTCTATGCCCAGACCCTGCTCCAGCGTTCGAGCACGGCTCCGGTCCGCTACAGCGAGAGCCTCATCGGTCTTGCCTTGCGCCACAAGGAGGTGGATGTATTCGTCGTAGACGTCGCCTGCATTGAAAACGAAAGAGAGTCTTGAGTCTTCGCTCTTGACCCGCGACCGCGTGGTCTCGAAGCTGTTCAGGGCGGTCTTGCACATACGATCCGCGGCATCGGTCTTGCCTTCGGCCTCAAACAGTTTGGCCAGCTCATATTCTGAATACATTCGTACCTGGACTCTGGTCTGCGGGTCCCGCTCGACGGTGCGGAAGATCGCTTCCGCTTGCCGATCTTGTCGCCTTGCGGACGCGATCCTTCCCCGTACCATCATGACAAAAAGTTCTTCATCGCGACTTCCGCCGGCGCGCAATATGCTGGCGAAACGATCGATATAGGCATTTGCCTCGTCCGGCTTCCCGTTCACGATCGATTCATATGCCAGGCCCCCCAACGCATATTCTGTCCGCTCCTTGTCGTCCTGCTGTGTCGCCAGGTTCAGCACTTGTTCGAATTCCTTTATGGCTCGCTGATGATCGCCGGAATCCCCATAGAGATTGGCGGCGGAGCTGGCCCACATCATTTGCATGCGCAGATTTCCGGCTTTTGTTGCCCTCTTTTCCGCATCAAGAAACAATTGAAGTGCCCGCTCATAATCTCCCTGGCGGTAATATACCCATCCGAGATTGCCCTGGGCGTTTTGCGCCAGGTTTTCAGCTCCTATTTCCATCGATGTACGGTAAGCGGATTGCAACCAATCCATGGCCTCGTCAAGATGCTCTCTCTGGATTGCGGAGTATCCCAGGCTCACCAATGCGTTTGCTTCGAGGAGTCGGTTATGATGGGCGCGCGCAAAGTCGACCGTTCTTTCAAAAAGCCGACTCGCATCGACTTCATTCCCCAACGCACTGGCCAGAGCGCCGCGAGACCGGAGCACGTCCCCGCAGGCCGCATAGTCTGCGCCGTTGCAGATTGCCTCGGCCTGAATGAGCGTTTCTTTGGCTCTGGATATTTCTTGCTGCCGGGTGAATGCTACGGCTTCGATTGCCAGCTTCTTGACGATTCCTTCCTGCTCGGCGGGGACGGGTTGCCAGGTAGCCAGCAACTGAATGGCATTGTCATACAGGCCGCGGTAGAGCATGGCTTCGGCCTCAAGCAGTTGGAACCTCGAGGCCCATGCGGGGTCGACGCCGCGGAATCGAATGGCTTCTTCTGTTGCTTCCCTCTGGCTTTCAATCAGGTCTCCGTGCAGGAAGAGTTGCAGCGCGCGATCGTAGACAGCCCGTGTGCTGCCGGGGTGCGAGTCCTCAAGGGGAATGAGGAGCATCATCAGGAATAGAAGCGCCCCCAGGCGGCGTGTGGAACGAAGCCGAATGCCGCGCCACACGCCGCCAAACAACCCGTGAATGCGAGCCGAACTCCCGTCGGCATCGTTTGTGCCGAACGCAAGCAGGGAGGCGGATCGCCCTATGGCCCCCCTCCGTTGGTGGATCCAGTCCCGCCTCCACCGCCGCCGGAGATAGCGCATCCAAACTTGAAATCGACCATGGTCAGGGTCACCGTTGTCAGCTTGGGTGAGCCCGTTTTGGCGACAAAGTCCGTGTGGGTAACGGTCAGCTTGGCCAGGGTGAGGGTGCCGAAGTGGGGAATCACGATCACATGCCCAAAGGATTGGCCGGGATAGGAGCCAGCCGCCTGGTTGACCAACGAGCATTCGACCGCCTCCGGACTGCCAAGAGTAGAGGAAAGTTGATTGTACCGGTCGTGCACGTCTTCCGGAAGGTTTTTGGCCTTGAGGATGCGGTCGTATTGGGTTGAGACGCGGCTTTTAAGGCCGGAGTCTTTGGTATAAGCCCCATCTTTTGCGGGTTTGGAACCAAGAATCTCGGAATTGAAGTCCAACTGAACTGGGTGGCCGGCGATGCGCAGATTCTCGAAGCGCGTTCCCAGGAACGAGACATGGGGAACATAACCCGCCAGGGGATGCTCAGTGATAATCTGACCGACGACGCGATCCGCGGTGACTATCTCCAATACATTCAGGTTTTCAATCACCGTTGTGCTCAGGGTTTCCCACCCCTGTCCCGGCTTGGTGCCCAGGTTGCCGGCAACCTGGCTGTGTGCGGCACTGTAGGATAGGACGCCTTCGAGGCGGTAGCCCGCGGAGTGCTGCGACCTGTAACCGCCCTCGGCCGGCAACACCGCGTGGGCCTGGGGTTGAATCTGGTGGACCAGGGGCAGGCGCAAACTGCCCTCGAAGATCTTTGCTTCCGCATTGAATTTGTGGGTTCTGGGGGCAGCTTTCGGCATTTGACTTCTCCCTTTCCGTATGGCAATCAGGTGAGCTTGGTGGTGTGTTGAACAAATTCTGCGCACCGAAATCCACGGAGTGCGCCAGGCAGGCATTCGGCCAGGCATTTCGGGTTCTGGCCATTCGCGGGTAGGTGTGTTTCGTCCCCGATTCGCGAGTCATGTTGCCCCAAAAAGTACGCGGTCGTGTTATGGCTCGGGCTCCCCTTGTGTTGCGCCCAAAAGAAGCAACAACATAGGTTCGCCAAGCCTGTTGATAAAGCTTGGAACAATCAGGGGAGGACGTTGAAGAGTCATTTTGCATAAACGGGACTTCAATTGCAAGTTAAAAAACCATTCCTCCGGATTTACGGTAGATTGAGTTACTTTTTATTTACTTGGGAGTCACTAACTCCCTGGCCGCCTTTCATAAGAACGCCCTTTTCAGAATCCAGTGGACTGAGTGGAAACCGGGCTGCGTGTGCTAAGGTTCAGTCCGTGAAGGACAAAGGAACCAAAAGGGAACTCGGTTTGAACAGCGAGCCCGCTCCCAAGGGTTCAATCGCCAAACCCGGGCCGCCTGCTAAGGCGTTGAGGCGGATGTTGCCTGGTCTGAAGGCGAGCGATGGATACACGCGGCACCCGTTCGACGTTGAGTTTGGTGTAAGGACGAGCGGGTTGATAGCGGGCCGGCATCTCAAGAGCGGGCAAAGGCACGACCGCCATAATACGGCTTACTACGGGGTGGCGCCGTCGGTGTTTCAGGGGCTGGTGAAGCGCTGGCGCCGCAGCAGGCCGGTGGCGGCGATGCAGGAATTTACGTTTCTGGATCTGGGCGCGGGAATGGGCCGTGCGGTGCTGCTGGCCTCGGAGTTGCCCTTCAAGGCGGTGATGGGAGTCGAGTTGCATCCGGAACTTGATCGAATTGCGCGTAGAAACCTGTCAGCGTGGCGCAAGGCGGGGCGGGCGCGTGCGCCAATGAAGATGATCTGCGGAGATGCTGTGGAATTTGTGTGGCCGCCGGGACCGTGCCTCGCGTTCCTGTTCAATCCGTTTGGCGCGGTAGTCATGCGGCGATTGCTCAAGCAAATGCGTAAGAGCTTTAAGGGCAGGGGTGGCGAGCTCGACATTCTTTATGTGAACAATGAGCAGGAGCGGGTGCTGGAGTGGCAAGCTGGATTTCAGCGGCTGTTTCTTGGCGAGGTGCGCCGGTCCAGGGCGGATGCGATTGCAGATCACCGGATTTTGGCAAATCAGCCGGAGGGGGAATATACGTCGTCTAACTCGGAAGACTGTTCGATTTGGCGATGGGTGGGGTCGTGAGCGAGCGGGAGTTAGCGCGCTTCGCGAAATAATTATGGGTAAAGCATTGACTATGCGGGCTGGCAGGAAGAAAGTAGTTAGCTGTCAGTGTGGCCGTTCTCCTGGAGCAAACTTTGACGGAACAGCATTTGATATTGGGATTGGGAGAGCTGTTGTGGGATGTGCTGCCGGAGGGATCAAGATTAGGCGGCGCTCCATCCAACTTTGCGGTAATGGCGGGGCGGCTTGGCGACCACGCGGCGATTCTGAGCCGCATTGGGCGCGACGAGCTGGGACGCCAGGCCGTGGATGTGCTGGACCCTTTGCCGGTGGACTCGAGCCATCTTCAGGTGGATTCAAACCACGCCACGGGCCGCGTGACGGTGACGCTTGAAAGCGGACAGCCAAGGTTCACCATTCACGAGCCGGCCGCGTGGGATTTTCTCGAGCTTACGGATCAGTGGGTGAGCCTGGCCGAGAGGGCAGACGCAATCTGCTTTGGCTCGCTGGCGCAGCGATGCCTTGAGTCCCGGCAGACGATCCAGACGCTCGCGGCGCAGACATCGTCTAAGTGCGTGCGCTTGTTCGACGTGAACCTGCGCGCACCGTTCTATTCCGGCGAGGTGTTGCAGGAGTCGCTGGAACTGGCAACCGTGATGAAGATGAACGACGCGGAGGCGCCATTGGTTCTGGGTCTGCTGGGATTGCCTGCCGCGGGCGGGTCTCCATCGGAGCAACTGCGGCTTGGCGCCGAGCGGTTGCTCGATGAGTTTCCAACTCTCGACATGGTGGCACTGACGCGCGGTGGACAAGGCAGCCTGCTGGTGACCCGCGAGCAGTAGCACCAGCACCCTGGGTTTCCGGTCAAGGTAGTGGACACCATCGGCGCAGGGGATGCGTTCACGGCGGCGCTGGCGCACTACCTGCTGCGAGGCGCCGACCTTGAGACGCTGAATGAGGCGGGAAATCTCTGGGGAAGTTGGGTGGCATCGCAGTCAGGCGCGATGCCGGAGTTGCCTGAGGCGGTACGGGAGGAGATTGCGGCAGCGATCGGATAGAGTGGAATCATTGTGATTATCAATGTTGCCAGGCGCGCGCACGATCATAACTGGGAACTGGATCCGATTACGCGGTCCCTGTTGGATACCGACTTCTACAAGCTGCTGATGCTGCAGTTCATCTGGAAGCATTTCAAGACGACCCATGCGACATTTACGCTGCTGAATCGCACCCGTTCCGTGCGGCTGGGCGAGTTGGTTGGCGTGGCGCAACTGCGGGAACAACTGGAGGCGACGCGGAAGCTCAGGTTCCATAAGTCCGAGCTGATCTGGCTCGCGGGCAACACCTTCTATGGGCGCAGGGGAATTTTTGAGCCGGCGTTTCTGGAGTGGCTGGAACAGGATTTCAGGCTGTCGGAATTCGAGTTGAGCGTCGTGGATGGGCAGATATCTCTGAGTTTCGAAGGGCTTTGGACTGACACGACAATGTGGGAGATTTACGCGCTGTCGGCCATCGATGAGCTGAAGACGCGGGCCAGCCTGAAGCGGCTCAGCGAGTTTGAGCTGGACATTCTCTATGCGCGGGCCAAGACCAGGCTATGGGAAAAGATGGAGCGCCTGCGCGGGGTTCCGCGGCTGAACGTGAGCGACTTTGGGACGCGGCGGCGGCATAGCTTTCTGTGGCATGAGTATGTGGTCAAGGCCATGAGCGATGTGCTGGGCTCAAGCTTTGCCGGAAGCTCGAATACATATCTCGCGTATAAGCACGATCTGGAAGCCATCGGCACCAATGCGCACGAGCTGCCGATGGCGATGGCTGCACTGGCGGACAGCGACGAGGAGTTACGCGGGGCGCAGTATCGTGTGCTGGAGTTATGGCAGCAGACTTACCAGGGGGAGTTATTGATTTTGCTGCCGGATACGTTTGGGACTACGCAGTTTCTTGAGAATGCGCCGGAGTGGGTTGCGGACTGGACGGGGCAAAGAATGGATAGCAAAGATCCTTACGTTGCGGGGGACGAGTATATTGCTTGGCTGGCGCGTCGAGGGCGCGATCCGCGGCAGAAGCGACTGATTGCTTCCGACGCGCTGGATGCGGGGCAGATCATGGGCCTACATGCCTACTTTGGCGGGCGGCTGCTGAATGGAGCCATGCCGGGAGATTTCCAGAGCGCCAGCGACTTCAAGGATGAAAGCATGTGGGTTGCCGACAGGCGGATACGGTTCAGCGCGGGGTGGGGAACGTTCCTGACCAACGATTTTCGGAATTGCAATCCGCTCGGAGATGAGGGATTCAATCCGGTGAGCCTGGTGTGCAAGCTTACTGAAGTTGAGGGACGAGCGGCGGTGAAGCTGTCTGACAACTACCAGAAGGCTATGGGGCCGCGGGATGAGGTGGAGCGGTACCGGCGCCTGTTCGGGACCGCGGGGGTGGAGAATGTGGAGGCGGTGGTTTAGGGCAGGGAATAGGGATTAGGGAAATGGGGAATATTGACTGGGGTGGAATCCGATGAAGAAAACACTGCTGTCAGCTGCTATGTTCTGTCTCTGCACTGTGGCCTTCGCTGCATCCGTTATCACAACTCGTCCCGACGATGCCAAGGCCATCTATCTCGACGCGCCCGGCGCCAAGGCCGATAGTTCTAACGCACTGCAGGCGGCGATCGACAAGGCTGCAAGCGCGGGGCGCGAAGGCATCGTCTTTGTCGCGGCAGACCGCTATACACTCACGCGAACCATCTATCTTTGGCCGGGTGTGCGCCTCATCGGCTATGGGCTCACGCGTCCTGTCTTCGCGCTGGGGCCGCAAACGCCGGGCTTCCAAAAGGGCATGGGCGTCATGGTGATGTTCACCGGCCTCGGCCCCAGCGAACCCACACGCGCCGGCGGCCGCATCGCGTTTCCCCCGCCTGGTTCCGTTCCGCCCAACGACCATGTGGCCGACGCTAACTCCAGCACTTTTTACTCAGCGATGACCAACATCGACTTCGAAATCGGCGACGGCAATCCCGCTGCCGTAGCAGTCCGCTTCCATGTGGCCCAGCACGCTTTTCTTACTCATATGAGCTTTCACATTGGCTCCGGCCTGGCCGCACTCTATCAGGTCGGAAACGAAGCCGAGGACCTCCACTTCTACGGCGGCCGCTACGCCATCCTTAGTGAAAAGACCTCGCCCGCGTGGCAGTTCACACTGATCGATTCCACCTTCGAGGGCCAGCGTGAATCGTCTATTCGCGAACACGAAGCCGGGCTGACGTTGATCCGCGACACATTCCGCGATGCGCCCCAAGCGATCGATATCGATGCGGGTTACCCTGATCAGCTTTGGGTGAAGGACTGCCGATTCGAGCAGATCGCGGACGCGGTCGTCACCATCAGCAAGGAAGATAGCCCGCTTACCGAGATCGGATTTGAGAACGCGACTCTCAACAACGCGCCGATCTTTGCCAAGCTGCGCGAGAGTGGTAAAACCGTCCCCGGAAAGGGCACGCTCTATCAGGTCAAAACCTTCAATTACGGAATCATTGTTCCCGGTGAAGGCCAGATGGGCGCCATCGGTATGCAGTATGAAGCTGTTCCGCTCGCTTCAATGCTCGCTGCCCTTCCATCGGCCATCCGCGCCCTTCCGCCCAGCAGTGAATGGGTCGACGTACACACGCTTGGCGTGAAAGGCAACGGCGCCGACGATGACACCAACGCAATTCAGCAGGCCATCGACGCGCATCGCGTGCTCTACTTTCCAAGCGGCCATTACGTTGTCCGCGACACGCTAACGCTCAAGCCCGATACGGTCCTCATTGGACTTCATCCCACGATGACGCAAATCGATCTGCTCGACGAGACCCCCGGCTATCAAGGCGTTGGCGAACCGAAAGCGGTAATTCTCGCTCCCTCAGGCGGTGACAACATTCTCAGCGGCATCGGCCTGTTTACAGGCGGCATCAATCCGCGCGCGGTCGCTGTGCTCTGGAAAGCCGGCGAGCAGTCGCTCATCGACGATGTGCGTTTCCTCGGCGGCCATGGCAGCGGCACCAACCCCTACAACAACAATCACACGGCAGACTCCGACCTCCACAAGCGTTGGGACGCCCAGTATCCAAGCCTCTGGATCGCCGATGGCGGTGGCGGCTCCTTCGCCGACATCTGGACTCCCAACACCTTTGCGCAGGCTGGCTTTGTCGTGTCCAACACAAAGACGCCCGGCCACGTCTACGAGCTGTCCAACGAGCACCACGTCCGCAACGAAATCAAGTTCGATCACGTAGAGAACTGGGACATCAACGCCCCGCAAACCGAAGAAGAAGCCGGCGAAAGTCCTGAATCGCTCTCGCTTGAAATCGACTGGTCGCGCAACATCACCATCGCCAACTACCACGCCTATCGCGTCACTCGTTCACGCGCGCCCTTTCCCACCGCTGTCCGCATCTACAACTCATCCGGAATTCATTTCCGCAACGTTCATGTGAATGCCGAGAGCGGCTACGACGTCTGCGACAACAACGGCTGCGGCACTTTTCTGCGCCTCAGCAAGTTTTCCTACGAAAACGCAATTGAAGATGTCACGCATCATCTTGAAGTGCGCGAGCGCGAGTTCGCTGTGCTCGACATCCCGGCCAATCCGCAGCGGCCACCCGCACCGGATGAGTCCGCGGCTCTCGCCTCAGGCGCAAAGGTTGAAAAACTCGAAGATGGTTTCTTCTCCATCTCCGGCGCGGCTGTCGACGCCGATGGCAAAATCTTCTTTGTCGATCATCACAACCAGCGCATATATTCCTGGTCGAAGAAGTCCGGCCTCAACATCGAGCGCGACAATTCTCTCGATCCCTCAAACCTCGCCTTCGACAAATCCGGCAATCTTCTCGTGCTCTCTTCCGCTGGGCCTGAAGGCACCGTGTACACATTCCACCCCGGCCAAAACGCTGAAATGCTAGCAGTGTTGAAGCCGCAATCGATGCTACCCCCAAATGGAGCTGCGGTCATTCTCCCGGTGAATTGGTGGAACAACGGCGAATTCAAAGATCAGCTCAATTTAGACACCATGCAATTCACCACACTCGCACAGATGTTGGCGGCAGATGCAACCGCGCCGCAACCCCGGGCCTATGTCTCGACGGATCACAGCGTCTTTCTGCCCGCGTTCCGCGTATTTCAGCAGGGCCCTGCAACAGATACTTCAGGCTGGCGTTTCAGCGATAGCCTCGACACCTACGGTTTCATCACCGCCGCGCCCGGTCAGCGTATCTATATCAGCAGCGAGTCGGAAGACATAACCTACAACGCCAAAGTGAACCCGGACGGCACACTGGCAGATCTCAAGCCGTTTGCACAGCGCGGAGGCGAAAGTGTAGCCGTCGACAGCAACGGCAATGTGTATGTTGCCAATGGCCAGATCTTCGTCTACTCCCCGGCTGGCAAGCAGATCGCGCAGA
>Ga0302319_10010412_pt1 | contig 17714 bp, 14 predicted proteins | sample Bog_T0_2_FD_203319 | JGI IMG/M metagenome (GOLD analysis project Ga0302319, IMG submission 203319) | Peat permafrost microbial communities from Stordalen Mire near Abisko, Sweden - Bog_T0_2 | ecosystem: Environmental > Terrestrial > Soil > Wetlands > Peat | place: Sweden: Abisko, Stordalen Mire...
CTTGAGGAGGAAGTCCCGCGCATCGAGGCTGCCATCGCGCACACTGAAGAGCAGCTCGGCGTGTATGTCTCCGCCGAGGAGACCCAGCGGCTGACGGATCTGGCTGTTGAGCTGCGCCAGCAGTTGTCGTCGCTCACCGCCGAGTGGGAAGAGCTGATGATGCAGCTTGAACCCTCCTGATTCCTGCCGTCGACGCTAATCCTGATTTGCCCTTCATTTTCCATCGTGCATAATCAAAAGACGATGGCTCTTCTTTGGAACCCCGAAAGCTGGCCGCAGAGGCTGGCAGAGCTTGAAGCGCAAACCGGCGACAAGAAAGAAGCGCCGCTGCGCCGCGACGTTCGCTCGCTGGGTATGCTGTTGGGCGAGGTGCTGCGCGAGCAGGCCGGTGACGACCTGTTTGCCGAAGTGGAAGCGCTCCGGCAGGGCACCATCCGCCGCCGCGACGCCGAGGCGCACGGCCAGGGCGACGAAGCTGCCCGCAACGCCGAGAGCGCGCTGGCCTTTGTCCACTCGCTGCCGCCCGAGCGCGCCGTCCTGCTTACCCGGGCCTTCGCGTTTTATTTCGAGCTAATCAACCTCGCCGAAACCAATCATCGCAAACGCCGCCGCATTGCGCTTCGACTTGGTGGGCAGGCGGGCCGCCAGCGTGGCTCTCTCGAGGGCACGCTGAATGAGATGCGCCGCGTAGGCATCGGCGCGGAAGAGGCGCTGGACTGGCTCAAGCGCGTGCTCATCACTCCAGTTTTTACGGCGCACCCTACTGAGGTGGCGCGGCGCACGGTTATGTTCAAGCGCCGCCGCATCGGCGAGTTCCTTGAGATGCTCGATCGCATTCCGATTCCCACGCAGGAGTTGGCTCGCCTGGAGCAGTTGGTGCTGGCCGAGATTACAAGCCTGTGGCAAACCGACGAAGTGCGTTCGCGCCGGCCCACCGTCTACGACGAAATCAAGATGGGCCTCGATTATTACGACGTCTCCATCTTTGCCACGCTTCCCTCGCTCTATGAGGAAGTCTCTGAGGCACTGCGCTCGGCCTATGGCCTTGAGATTGAGCCGATCGCGCTGCCGCAGATGCTCCAGTTCGGTTCGTGGATTGGCGGTGATCGCGACGGCAATCCCTTTGTCACACCCGAGGTCACGCGCGAAGCCATTCAACTGGCGCGGGGCCACTTGATGCTCTACTACCAGCGGCAGCTCGACCTCATCATCGACCTGCTCACTAGCAGCGCCCAGCAGCGGGCCGTGAGTGAAGCACTCATGGATCGGCTCAAAAACTATCTCGCCCGCGTGCACACGCCTGAAGCGCAGGTCTTCGGCACGCAATACGAGTTCGAGTATTACCGGCGGTTCATCATCTGCGTGAAGGTTCGCGTGGAGCGCACGCTTGAAGGAATGCAGGGGTTGCTTGCCGGAGCGAATATGCCGGTGATGCCCTTCACGCTTTCGCGTTCGCAGAACCAGTTGGCGCAGGCTCTCGCGCCCTATTGCTCGGTCGATGAGTTCCTCGACGATCTCAATGTGCTGCGCGCCTCGCTAGCCGAGCACAACGGCATCCGCATTGCACGAACGCTCATCGATCCTCTCATTCTGCAGGTGCGCACCTTTGGCCTGCACCTGCACACACTCGATATCCGCCAGCATGCGCGCGTGCTGCAGACTGCTCTGCAAGAGGCGATCAGCGATACCATGGCAACCTCGCTACCCAGCGGATTGTCTGCCGAAACCACGAGCGTGCTCAATACTTTTCGCGTGGTTGCCGAGGTCAAACAGGGCTGCTCGCCTGAAGCGATTCGCCAGTACGTTATCAGCGGTGCATCTGTTGTTGACGACGTTCTGGCCGTGGTGCGGCTGGCGAGGCTTGGTGGCGTGCGCGTTGAAGGCGGCGGACGCGATCCGGGCTTAATGCCCGTGCCGCTTTTCGAGTCGATTGAAGACCTGCGCAATGCGCCGCAAGTCTGCCGCGAACTATGGGGCCGCACCGACTATCGCAAGCTGCTTGAAAGCTGGGGAAACTGGCAAGAGGTCATGCTCGGCTACTCAGACTCAAACAAAGACGGCGGCATGCTCACTTCAACGTGGGAGATCTTCCGCGCCCATCGCGATCTGCATGTTGCCGCGCGCGAAGCCGGCATCAAGTTGCGCCTTTTTCACGGCCGCGGCGGCACTGTGGGCCGCGGTGGCGGACCCACGCATCGCGCCATCTTCGCGCAACCCATGGATGCATTCGATGGCCAGTTGCGCATCACCGAGCAGGGTGAAGTGCTCAACTTCAAATATGCTGACGAGGTGCTGGCCGAACGCAATATCGAGCTCATGATCGCCGCATCGCTCGATGCACTTGCGCGTCCGAATGCGCGCGATCCCGAAGGCCACTTCACCGGCATTCTCATGCCAGAGTGGGAGGCTGCGTTCAACGAGCTCTCCGATCACTCGTTCGGCTATTACCGCAAGCACATTCTTGAAGATCCGGGCGTCGTCACTTATTTTGAGCAGTCCACTCCGGTGGGCGAGTTGGAAAACGCCAAAATCGGTTCGCGTCCGGCACGGCGCAACGCATCGACGCGCCTGCAAGATCTGCGCGCAATTCCGTGGGTCTTTGGGTGGACGCAGTCGCGGCTGCTGGTTCCAGCGTGGTTTGGTGTCGGCTACGCTGTCGATCGGTATCTCGCCAAACCCGGCGCGCTTGAACTGCTGCAGACCATGGCGCGCGAGTTTCCGCTCTTCATTGACCTGCTGCGTAACGTGGAACTTGCGCTCGGCAAGGTGGATCTGTCGACCGCGCGGCTTTACTCCGAGCTGGTGCAGGATGCGGGGTTGCGCGAGCGCATTTACGACATGTTCGAAGCCGAGTTCCATCGCTCCGTGCGCGCCGTTTTGGCCATCACGCGGCAGAACGAGGTGCTGCAGTCGAACCAGGTGCTGGCGCACTCCATCAAGCTGCGCAATCCCTACGTCGATCCCATGCATCTGATCCAGGTGGACATGCTGCGCCGCAAGCGTGCCGGAGAAGATACGCCGGCCGTGAACCGCGCCATCGCCGCCACTATAAGTGGTATCTCCGCCGGGCTGCGCAACACGGGCTGAGCGGTATGCCGGGCAATATCCAATCGCATGGGGTAAGCTCATCGCATGGCGACATCAACGGCCAAACAAATGGAACTAACAAAAGAAACGCGTGCGCAAGCGATCGCCTCGATTCAGAGGTATTTCGAAGAGAATATGGCGGAGCCAATCGGGAACCTGCCCGCTGGGCAGCTGCTTGATTTCTTTTTGGAAGAGGTCGGTCCAGTCATCTATAACCATGCCATTACGGACGCTCAAACGCGGCTGCAACAACGGGTAATGGACCTGAACGGTGAGCTCTTCGAGGACGAGTTTCAGTATTGGATTCGGCTGGCGGTCAAGCGTAAGACGCGCAAGTAGCCTGTCCTGAAAAACAATCTTGTTCGATCCCAAGCGAGAAGATGTGCGCGGCTCGGGGGTCAATCCGTTCCCTGCGATTGCAAGCTCGTTGCCGCGACCCTTATTGGATCATTCCTCGACCAGTTACTTGTCTGGAAGGTGGTCTCAAATGGAACTCGTTTCCCATCCTTCTCCGCAGGCATGTACACGGTGCTTTTGGCCGCGGATATTGCCTTTGGTCCTAGAGATATGTCATCCACGTCGAGCAATTCCGCGCGCCTGACCAGCCCCGACTCATCGACATAGACCCTGACCAATGCTTCGCCATAATCGGAGCCTCCGATCTGTCCCCACCACAGAACTCGATGTCCATCTTCGCGACTTACCGGAATGCTATTGGAGATTGGTGTAACTCCAGGAATCGGTTGAAAGAGCGCATCGCTCGCATCGTTGAGAGGGGTTACAGTCGTCGTCGCTTCCATTTGCAGACGATGGTTGCGATAAAGAGCCAAGCGGGTGGGATAGTTTGCACCGTTAAACTCGCCCCACTGCTCGTATACAACCAGTTCGCCATCCAATGCCGCAGAAACGGGAAATCCGGTTGCGGCGTTGAAACATAACTCGGCCCCAGCGTACTTCCCGGAACAGCGGAGATTAGTGCCCTCGATTTTCAGCTGCTTCATTTCGACATAGCCTTGCGCATAAATGCGAATTCTTCGCTCCACAGGTCCTGGCCTCGGCGTCAGATCGGGGAGGTCGGCAAGATGCATCGGAGAAATGCCCTCATGGGTCGACCAATACTGCTCTGTCCCCCAAACGACTGTGGAACTCCACCCTGAAGCGCGCTCCTCGTCGCGTTCAAGCTGTCCTTTGTGCCAATCGTCTACCGTGGCGCTCGACTCTTTGCCGTAGATGTCAATCAAACGAATGTCGGAGTGGCGATGATAACTGCTGTTCAACGGGAGCCATCGGGGGACCGCAGCGTGGAACCTGGCCAGCGCTTCGAGGTAGTTATCATCCTCAATCGCGTGAGGCAACGGCGGTTTGTCTGGCGCGAGCTTTGCAGGCGATGACGTTTCCTGATTCGCCGGCGCAGGGGGTGCCGACTTATGGATATCCTCGATTGCGATCCCTTCTGGTACGCGAAAGAGCGATGCATCGGGCTCGGCGTGGCTCACATGGACAAAGCGGTAGGTGGTTTTTCCAACTCCCGGCTGGTTGATAATTGTGATCATTGCCAGTTGCAGATCGGGCGAATACCAGCTTTCGATTGACTTCTCAATCTTGTCCTTGCCGGTGACCGAGTGAGAATAGCGTGTGGGCAGGCCTTCGACAACCGGCGCGTCCGCGTCCAGCTTTGCCGGCTCTCTCGTTGACGGGGCGACTTCGGGGAATGGGCTGCGCGTCGCGACGGAGTCGCCAACGACCCAGTGATAATGCAGATGAGCGACGAAATCTAGGATATCTATGGTCGGAAGCCTGCCGGGATACGTGAATTCAGATCGCGTTCGGCCTGCTGAATCTCGAAATTGTTTTTCCTCCGCATGATAGGGAACCGGATCGGAGGAGTTTTGCGCGGGCTCGTAATCGAGTGTGCGCGTTCCCGAAAATGGCTTACCGACCACGGGAGCACCGAGTTGCAAAGGCAGGATGTGGGCAGCCTGCGCCAATGCGCTCGTAGGGAGAATCGCCAGCGCCAGCAGTCTCGATAAAATCCGTAGTGTTACTGTGCGTCGAGCCATGAGATCTTCTTGCATCGATCGTCAATCGAGTGAAGACAACCAGGTTTTGCGGCCCAGCAGAAGCATGTGTCCTATTTGCCGCTGGTCGGCTTCGAGTGTTTGGAGGTTTGCGGAATGAGTATAGCACCGCCAAGGGCCCGGCACCGGCTGCGGAATGAGATCCAGGCGCGCTTCGCCAATTAATCAACCCGCCCGAAAGCCGCTTGCCAATTTCCGGCGCAAGGGTCTACTCTATTGCCATGCGTCGATGTCGCTAACGCCGTCCTGGTGAGAGCTCCGACGTAATCCCGCGCCTGAACGCGCACATTTTCCGATCCACGGCTCCACCTTTCCCAAACTTCCATCCAAGAGAACGCCGGGCTTTTGCTCCGGAAAAAAAGGAGATCATCATGGCGCGCATTGCCGCGAATGTAACCGAACTCATTGGCCACACCCCGCTGGTGCGGCTGAACCGTCTGGCCGCCGGCTTGCCCGCGACGGTCGTTGTCAAGCTCGAAAGCCAGAATCCGGTATCGAGCGTGAAAGACCGCATTGGCTTTGCCATGATTGAAGCCGCCGAAAAGGCCGGCAAAATCACGCCCGGCAAGACCGTACTGATTGAGCCCACCAGCGGCAACACGGGAATCGCGCTGGCCTTTGTAGCCGCGGTCAAGGGCTACAAACTCATCCTCACCATGCCTGAGACCATGAGCCTTGAGCGCCGCGTAACGCTGCTGGCCTTTGGCGCGGAGATTGTGCTCACGCCGGGCCCCAACGGCATGAAGGGCGCAATCGCCAAGGCAAACGAGATTCTTGAGAAGACTCCCGACGGCTACATCCTGCAGCAATTCGACAATCCCGCCAACCCTGCTATCCACTTTGCCACCACAGGCCCGGAAATCTGGGATGACACCGATGGCCAGGTCGACTTCCTCATCTCCGGCGTCGGCACGGGCGGCACCATCACGGGTATTTCGAAGTTCATCAAGCCGAAGAAGCCCTCGTTCAAAGCCATTGCCGTTGAACCGACAGATAGCCCAGTGCTCTCTGGCGGCAAGCCCGGCCCGCACAAGATTCAGGGCATTGGCGCTGGTTTCGTGCCCAGCATTCTCGACACATCGATCATCGACGAAGTCATCCAGGTGAGCAACGACGACGCCATTGAGACAGCTCGCCGCCTGGCGCGCGAAGAGGGCCTGTTTGTGGGCATCAGCTCCGGCGCGGCGGTTGTTGCGGCGCTCCAGGTTGCCGCGCGGCCTGAAAATGCCGGTAAGCTGATCGTCGCCATTCTGCCTAGCTTTGGTGAGCGCTACCTGTCCAGCGTGCTGTTTGAGCCGCTGCGGCAAAAGGCCCTCGCACTGCAAGCCGAGCCGATTGCAGTAACTGCATAGCAACGGGACCGGGGGAGCGGGTTTCCCAACGATTGATTCGGAAGCCTGTTCCCTCGGTCTCTGCATTTAGCCTTGTACGTGATGCTTATGTTCGATCGCATTCGCGAAGATATCAATTCTATTCTGGAGCGCGACCCGGCCGCACGTTCGCGGCTTGAAGTTCTGCTTTGCTATCCGGGTTTGTGGGCTGTCTGGATGCATCGCGTCGCGCACAGGCTGTGGCGTACCCGGTTGCTGCTGCCGGCGCGCGTGCTCTCGCAACTGGCCCGTTTCCTCACCGGCGTGGATATTCACCCTGGAGCGTTGCTTGGCCGGCGGCTGTTCATCGATCACGCAACCGGCGTTGTAGTTGGAGAAACCGCAATCGTCGGCAACGACGTGACCATGTATCAGGGCGTCACGCTGGGCGGCACAGGCAAGGGCCACGGCAAGCGCCACCCTACCGTCTGCGATGGTGTCTTCATCGGCAACAACGCGAATATTCTGGGCGACATCACCGTGGGCGAGAACTCGCGCGTGGGCGCTGGCTCCGTTGTGTTGTCCGACGTTCCACCCAACTCGACCGTTGTGGGCGTGCCCGCTCACATTATCTATCGCAACGGCGAGCGCGTTCTCATTACCGATCCCCATGACGTGAAAGATCCGCTCTCTGACGCGCTCATCGCACTCGCAGCGCGCGTGGATGAGCTTGAAGGGCGTATAGGCGGCGAGCCGCGCGCCGACGAGCCCTTTGCCGCAGAAGAAGCCGAGCGCTCGGCCTACCGCGTCGAGTTGGAGCGTCTACGCGTGTATGTTTCCATGGGCGAGGGAATCTAGCCACACTAGACCGCACCATGTGCCAGCCGCAGCGATCGTGCTACCCTGAAAAACACAAGCTCAAAATCGCTTTAAGATTTTTCAAGGATGCAGCCATCCATACCCATTACGGAGTTGTTCGCGTGACCGCGGAAGCGCAGGTTGAAGCCTACATCAGCGCCGTGACTGCCAGTCTTGGTTCCGCAACTTTCAGTGAGCGGGAGACAATCGCCGCTGAAATTGCCGCCTATCTTCGCGGCGCCGACGTGCAGGCGGGCTTGAGCGCAGAACAGGTTCTAGAACAGTTGGGGACTCCGGAGGAACTGGCGCAAAAGTTTCAAAGTCTTCTGCCTGTGTCGAGAGCGGGCCACGGCTATTCGCCCATTGCGCTCTTGCGCGCAACGTTCAAGACCGGCGCTACGGGAGTGTTGATCGCTCTCGCCGCGATGATCGGCTACTGGTTGGCAGGAGCGCAGATTGTCTTCGGAGTCCTGGGGCTGTTCTGGGAGCTGATCTCAACCAGCATCAATCCTGCCCCCTCGGCGCCGGCGGCGCAGCATACCGTGCCCATCCTGTTTGTGTCCGCCGGCGCGGTTCTTCTGGCAACGACCGTGGCTTTGCAACTCTGGCTGCGCACGTATCTGCGCCGGCACTCGCCCCTTCCAATCCAAGGCAAATAGCGGATCGCCGTCTCCGGCTAAGTTGTGCCCATGATCTCCGTAGCACTCGATGTGCTTTCTTTAAGCCGCGCTTCCGGTCTATGGTAGCGATGGTGCTACATTTGTTCCGATCTATTCTTAGATTATTGGAGATCTTCTTGGCGGTCTTTCGCGCGCTGGCTGTAGCCGCTCTCTGCGTTTCTTCCGTCGCCCATGCCGCATCGCGCGTGCGGGCTGCCGTGGTTCCGGCAGAGATGCGTTCCACCGCATTCACGCTCAAGGTCAACGGGCATCCCGTTGGCGTGGCGCACGCTGCCGCGAGTTACGAGTTTGCCAGCTTCGACACGATTGGCCCTGTCACGGTTGAGATCACCGCCGCAGAACCGAATTATTGGGACAAAGGCGTGGACATTGAACCGTGGCGATTGGGATTGAGGCCCACGCGCAGTGGCTCGACGATACGCTTTAATTTGACTGGCCCCGCCAAGCTCTCCATCTCGCGCCCCGGCGACTTTCTGAATCACGCCAGCATGTTATTTCTGTTCGCGGGCACTCCGCCGGCTCCTCCACCCACCGGTCCGAATGTTCATGTGATTCCGGCAGGAGTGCAGCACCAGAGCCTGAATCCGAAGAGCGGCGATACCTACTATCTTTCTCCAGGCGCCTACATCTTTGGCAGTCTGAATTTGTGGAAGGTCGAGAATGTGAAGATTCTCGGCCGCGGAACCATTGTGTACGACGGCCCGCAGGACCCGAACAACGATGAAGGCTGGATGCAGAAGCCGGACTGGCACTGCATCGGCGCGGTCGAAGCCAGCAATGTGCGCATCGAGGGGCTCACCTGCATCGTGCGCTCGCGAACCTGGTCGATCCAGATGAAGGACTCCACCGGATTTGCCTACGACGATCTGCGCGTGATCGGCGGCAATCCTGGCAACGCCAACCAGGACGGAATGGACTGGCTCGGCGGCGGCGACACCCAGGTGCGCAACTCTTTCTTCCGCGCCTCCGACGATGTGTTCGCAATGCAGGGCAATTGGGACGGATACACCCATGACGATCTTGTCCGCCCCGGCCACACGGTTCAGAACATCCTGATTGAGAACAGCGTGCTCTCCACCAGCATTTCAAACATCGTGCGTGCCGCCTGGCCGCAAAAGAAATTCGACTCGCGCAACTTTATCCTGCGCAACAGCGATGTTCTTCATGCCGGCATCGGCGCGTGCGGGCAGAACTTTGGCCTGCTGGGGATGTGGGGCGCGCAGGGAGCGCAGGGCGACCACTCGAACTATACGTTCGAGAATATCTTTCTCGACAACTGGTATTCGCTCGTCCAAATGGAGCAGCAGTTTCCCGGCCTGCACGGATTTACCTTCCACAACATCTGGGCTCTCGATCAGCCGCCGCTGGCTGAGTCGTCGCTGACGGGCGACGTCACCGGCGTCGTCTTCGACAACATGAAGTACGGGCAGATGCGCGCGGTCGCCAACGCTGACCTGCCGCTGAAGGTGAGCGATGGCGCTGAGACGCCGAGTTTTGTTCCGGCGCACGGCCCGGTCGCGGCGTTCAAGATCGATCCTCCCAGCGCCATGCCTGGCACGCCCATGGAATTCACTGCGCAGCCGGCACCGGGCGCGCGCTATACGTGGCTCTTTGGCGACGGAACTCAGGCGCATGGCCGCCGTGTGACCCACCAGTTCGCCGACGCCGATGGCACCGAACTCGACGGCGAAAATGGCGCGGGCCGCTTCAGGGTTCTGCTGCATGTTGAGGGTGGGGCGGGGCAACAGGATTGGGCCGCGCAGGGGGTGGTGGTTGTGGCTCACTGGCACGATGCGCTCAACTCTGCCGCGCCAACCGCGCCGGGCCTCACATGGGCGATCTACCCCGGTACATGGAACGATCTTCCCGATCTGAGCCGCGAGCACGCCGGCCTGCACGGTGAAAGCCCCAGCCTCAATGCCGACGACCATGGATATACGCGCTACGCGGTGGCGTGGGACGGGCTGATCGACATTCCCGCGGACGGCGGGTATACCTTCCACTTGATCGATCGCGACGGGGCGCGCGTGACGATTGACGGCATTGAAGTGGCGAAGACCGGGCCGCCTTTTGCGCAGGTCTGCGGCTCTGTGGGCAATGCGCTGCGCTACGCGCGGGGATCGCTCGGGCTGCGCGCGGGGCCGCACACCCTTCACGTGGAGGGCTTGCACTCTATGAGCAACGAATCGCCGCGCTTGTTGTGGGAAGGTCCGGCTTTGCCGCTTACCGATGTTCCGCCGGCTGCCTTCAGCCATCCACGCAAGGATGTGCTGAAGGCTACCGGCAATTGACACTTACATGTTCGCGTGGCCCGAGCGCATCGACTCATTGAACTTTGGCTTGGTAAAGTCAAGCGCCGCTTCGAGTGCCGCTTGATACTCAGCCGCGCGCTCCAGCAGCGCAGGAGTTGCCGCCGCGAATTCACCTTCCAGCTTCATCAGGCCAACGCCGGCCTCATCGCCGGCCACGCGCAACAGGTCCTGCTCAGTGGTGTTCAGATACTGCGCATCGCGTGGGTCTGCAATCCACACCGGCCGGCCCTCGCCAAGCACGCCGCTCAGCCAGTACACCTTGCTCAGCAGATACTTGAGCCGCTCGCTGTCGTCGGTATCGGTAAACACAAACTTCTTTTGCCAGCGGCTATAGAAGCGCGTCGTTACCGGCACAGGCTGGCGGTTGCCGCTCTTTAAGAACTCGAGTTGCCCAAGGTCTACGGTCTTGCGCACGGCGTTATAGACAAACGTCTCCGCATAGGGCTGTTCCATGGCCGGAACAATCTCGGCAAAGGTCAGCGTGACGGCCGCTGCGATTTTTGAGTGCAGGTTGTGCGCGCCGCCGTCTGCCAGGTGCATTTCGCCGTGCACAATGTAGGTGTCAGCGCCGGAGGTGGAGCTGTGAAACGGCCACTGGAACTGCCCGAAGGCGATGGGCAGGCCGGCCAGTGTGACGTAGCACTCAGGGCGCGGATTCCTGAGGCGCTTGGCTTCGCCGGCCAGATGCTGGGTCATCTGCGGCAGCAGCTCCGGCTTGTCGAAGTCAAAGCCCTCGCTCAGCTCAAGCCTGAGCGTGTGCGCGTCAGCGGCGGCTCCTGGCAATCCAAGCTCGACGACGGCTGTGGGACGGCCATGGAAGTCCTTGCCCTCGGAGGTAGAAACCAGCAAAAGGCCTGCCTTGGCGGCAGCCGCCTCAATCGAACTCACAAGCGAAGTTTTCAAAGTAGAAGTCATTTGCGGGGAACCTTCTTTTCAAGTGCGTTGCACACCCATTCTACGAAACCGGCCTGCCCTCATCGTTCGAAAAAATGCCTGACCGGAAAACACACCAACAGAGGCCTGCGGCAAATCGCAACAATTCGCAGCCGAAATACTTGCAAGAATACGGCTATTCGTACAAGAAACAGCAGGAAAAGCCAAGTCTCCAGGATATTGCGATGATTCAATTTTCAATCGAAGATGACGGTAAATCATTGGTTGTCTGCGTTGATTCTTGGCGCGGGTTTTGGGATTGGGGCGAAGTGCCCTATCGGTGGTCTCCCCAGTTATACGGTGGAACTAAGGATAGGGATTGGCGGTGGGGCGCTGTCGAGGTTGGAAATCTTTTGTGGCGCGCAGCAAGCCCTGCTAAGACGCGCAAGATCTGTCTGCATCGATTTCTCATCGCCGAGGACGGCGAGAGTTTCACGAAGAATCCTGGCCGCGCCGTCGTGGCTGGGCACAACGATCCTATAGTGCATCCATTTGCCCTCGCGGCGCGCGGCCACTACGCCGGCACGGCGCAGGTACGCAAGGTGGCGCGAGATTTTGGGCTGGCTTTGCCGGAGTATCTCAACGAAATAACAGACGCAGACCTCGCGCTCGCCTATCAGGTTGAGCAGGCGCAGGCGGGTGCGGTCAGAGAGCGCGGCAAACAAGAGCGCCAGGTCGTAGTTCTTTGGGGAACGATCCACAGTTCTATAATATACGCCTTGACAGATATGTCCAGTGGGGAATACATTCGCTTTAGCGTATGCGAGGAGACGCGAAGATGGATACCAAAGCCAATGTTCAGGAACAGGTGAAGGAAAAGTACGGCAGCGCGGCGCGGGCCGTGGCTGCGTCGGGCAGCGTGCAGGCGTGCTGCGATCCGGGGCTGCGCTGCTGCGACCCGATCACGACGAATCTCTACAGCCAGGGCGAGAAGGGCGAGCTGCCGGTGAAGGCTGTGCAGGCATCGCTCGGCTGCGGCAATCCTACGGCGCTGATTGAGCTGAAGCCGGGACAGGTGGTGCTGGACCTGGGATCGGGAGGCGGGATCGACGTGCTGCTCTCGGCCAAGCGCGTGGGACCGACGGGGAAGGCTTACGGGCTGGACATGACCGATGACATGTTGGCGCTGGCGCGCGCAAATCAACAGCAGGCCGGCGTGGAGAATGTTGAGTTTCTGAAGGGCGAGATTGAGAACATTCCGTTGCCGGATAACTCAGTGGATGTGATTATTTCAAATTGCGTGATCAATCTCTCGGCCGACAAGGACCGCGTGCTGCGCGAAGCGTTTCGCGTGTTGAAGCCGGGCGGACGCTTTGCCGTATCGGATGTAGTGACGCGCGGAGCAGTGCCGGACGAGGTGCGCCGCAGCATGTTGCTGTGGGTGGGCTGCATGGCGGGCGCGCTTGACGAGCAGGAGTACCTTAGCAAGCTGCGCGCCGCGGGATTCGAAGCAGCCTCGACCGAGATTACGCGCGAGTACAACATAGAGGATGCGCGCCAGTTTCTGATTGACGCGGGCGTGGATGTGGACGCGATTGCGCCGCAGGTAGCAGGTAAATTTGTGAGCGCGTTTGTGCGCGCCAACAAGCCAGCCGCGGCGTGCTGCGCGCCCGGCTGCTGCAACACAGTCACCATTGGAGCGAAGGAGTAGCGATGACCGACCGTTTCAACGTTCTGTTCTTGTGCACGGGAAATTCAGCGCGGTCGATCATGGCCGAGGCGATCCTGAACCAAAAGGGAAAGGGTCGCTTTGCTGCGTACAGCGCGGGCAGTCATCCTTCAGGCCAGCCGCGCATTGAGGCGCTGAAACAGATTGAATCCGCTGGGATGCCGACGAGCGGGTTGCGCAGCAAGTCGTGGGATGAGTTTGCCGCGGCCGATGCACCGAAGATGGATTTCGTTTTTACGGTGTGCGATAACGCAGCGAATGAGCAGTGCCCCTATTGGCCGGGACAGCCGATGACGGCGCATTGGGGGATTCCCGATCCGGCAGTCGTAAAAGGCACGCCGGATGAGATTGCGCGCGCGTTTCGCGATGCATTTATAGTGCTCGACCGCCGGATTGGACTGTTTCTGTCTCTGCCGCTCGGCACACTCGACCAGCTCGCAATCAAGCGCGAAGTTGAAAACATTGGCCGCTCGTAGTGAATCTGGAGGCGTGGAGTTGAAGAAGAGCCGTTTATCGTTTTTGGATCGTTACCTGACCGGGTGGATCTTTGGGGCCATGGCGTTCGGCATTGCACTGGGCTGGCTTGCTCCCGGAGTGGTGCCGTTTTTGAATCGCTTCAGCGTGGGCACGACTTCGATTCCAATTGCGGCGGGCCTGATTCTGATGATGTATCCGCCGTTTACGCGAGTTCGGTTTGAAGAACTCCACCTGGTCTTTCGCGACAAGCGCGTGCTAGGGCTGTCACTGTTGCAGAACTGGGTGATAGGGCCAGTGTTGATGTTCGCTCTCGCGATCGTCTTTCTGCGCGGATATCCCGAGTACATGGCCGGCCTTATCCTGATCGGGCTGGCGCGGTGCATCGCCATGGTAATTGTTTGGAACGAGCTGGCGAAGGGAGATACACAGTACGCGGCGGGACTGGTGGCGTTCAACTCGCTGTTTCAGGTGCTCTTCTATTCCGTCTATTCGTGGGTATTCATCACGATTCTGCCCGGCTGGTTTGGATTGCATGGCGCGGTGGTGAACATCTCAATCGGCGAGATTGCCCGCAGCGTGTTTATCTATCTTGGCATTCCTTTCATCGCCGGCTTTCTTACACGCACTGTTCTGGTTCGCGCCAAGGGACGCGAGTGGTACGACAAGAGCTTTGTTCCGCGCGTGAGCCCGCTTACACTGCTGGCGCTGCTATTCACCATTGTGGTGATGTTCTCACTGAAGGGCAGCTATATTGTCCGTTTGCCGCTGGACGTGCTGAGGATCGCGGTTCCGCTGCTGATCTACTTCGTCATCATGTTTCTGGTGTCGTTCTACATGGGGCGGAAGCTGGGGGCCGATTACTCGAAGACGACCACGCTTGCATTCACGGCTGCCTCAAACAACTTTGAGCTGGCGATCGCAGTCGCGGTCTCGGTCTTCGGCATTAATTCGGGCGCGGCATTCGCGGCTGTGATTGGGCCACTGGTCGAGGTTCCTGTGATGATCGCGCTGGTGAATCTGGCGTTGTACTTTCAACGCAGATACTTTGCGAACCCGGAATCGAGCGCGATTGAGAGTGTCTGCGTTGCAAGGACGCCCTGAATTGAACGAGTTGCAAGCCGCGGTTAGGTTCTTATCTGGACCAGCGACTCGTCGCTGTTGCCGGGCGAGATGGTGCTGGTTTGCGGGGCGCGCCAATGGTCGATGTAGCTGATCTTGTGTACGCAGCCGATGGTGCAGTTGGGCGAGCAGCTCTTGGCGGTTAAGAATTCGCGCTTGACGTCGGCAGTGGTGTAGCCGGCCAGCGGCACGCCGGGGTAGCCGCGCTGCTGCGAACAGTAGTGAACCAGGCCGTCTTCGCAGATGTAAAGGTAGCGCGAGCCGGCGCGGCAGCGCCAGTCGTTGGGCCGGCCCTGGGCAATGGCCGCCTGAAAGTCGTCGAACTGCGCGTAGTTCTTTTTCTCCCAGCCGCTCATCTCTTCGTAAACTTTTTGCTCATCGGGCTTGAGCGGCCTCAGCTGGCCGTCGCCGTCGTGAATGATGCCGATGGTCGAGGTGAAGCCGAGGGCCAGGGCGCGCTTGCCGATGATGAGCGCCTCCTGGGGATTGCGAATGCCGCCACCCACCACGGAGTTGATGTTGACGTGGAACTCGGCGTAGTCGGCAAGCATCTGTAGCTTTTTGTCGAGCACCTTCAGGCTCTTCTTTGAGACTTCGTCGGGGTCGATGTTGTCGATGGAGATCTGCATGTGGTCAAGGCCGGCGCGGTTGAGCCGCTCGATGCGCTCCACATTGAGCAGGTAGCCGTTGGTGATCATGCCGGCGATTGCGCCGGTGCGCCTCATGCGCGCAATGATCTCGTCCAACTGCGGATGGGTGAGCGGCTCGCCGCCGGAGATGCCGATCATAGCCGTGCCCAGGCGGCCGAGGTGATCGATGCGGCGATACATCTCGTCGAGAGGAACCGGCTCGCTTACCTTGTCGTACTCGTTGCAGTAGGCGCAAGAAAGATTGCAGAAGCGCGCCGGCACAATCTGCGCCAGCACCGGGTGTGAAGTGGAAGCCAGCGCACGAGCGACCATTGCGTACTCGCGCACCTTGCGCTGAGCCGTAATGATCCGTCCGCGCGCCGTCGATCTCCGGGGAGTAGCCATCAGTACTATTCAATCATAGCGGAGCCGATGGAAACACGGGGCGGTCCGCTGCCGGCAGGGCAATCGCATTTGAAATGCCATAGTGGAGATTCGTTCGGACAAATGGCTTTCAGGCTGTCTTTGGGAGGGAGCAGGGGCATTTATGCCCCTGAAAACCTATTGAACAGGAAACGGCTTTAGCCGCGGGCGTTTCAGCGTAAAGCGATGTAACACCCGCGCCTGAAGGCGAGTGTATTTGCTGCTCACATCAGGGGCATAAATGCCCCTGCTCCCTCCTCGCAAGCCCCAAACAACAGAGCCCAGTCAGTGAAATCTTCAAATGCGATTGCCCTACCGCTGACGGGGATTGCAGAGGCAGCTGACCAGCGCGGCGCGGTTCTGCGTCTGGCGTGATAGACTTCGGTTGCGTTTTTGAACCCATCTCCAATGGAGGCTTCTGGCACTATGTCTTCGCGCTGGCTTGTTCTTGCGTCTACTGCGTTTCTTTCATTGGCTCTATGCGCGCCCGGCACTGCGCAGTCGAGCGGCGAGCAAAAATGGGTGGGCACCTGGGCCAGTTCGCAGATGCTTGCTGAGGGCTTTGGCGCTTATCCTTTTGCCAAGGCGACGCTGCGCGAGATTGTTCACGTTTCAAACGGCGGGCCGCGCATCCGGGTGCGCTTTACCAACGAGTACGGACAGGATTCGCTGCTGATTGGCAGTGCGCACGTTGCGGTGAGCGCAGGCGGCGCGGCGATTAAAGATGGCACGGATCATGCGCTGACGTTTGGCGGCGCATCGAGCGTGAGGATTCCGCAAGGCGCGGCGATCTACTCTGACCCGGTGGAACTGGCTGTGGAGCCGCTTTCGAGCCTGGCAGTCAGCATCTACATTCCTGCGCAGATTATGCGCGCGGAGACGGAGCACCAGCTCGCCATGCAGGATAATTATGTGGCCGACGGCGACCAGACCGCGGCGGCAACGCTCACGGATCCCTCGCCCCTGCGTAGTTGGTATTTTCTGAGCGGCATTGACGTGCCGGCAGTTGAAGGGGCGCGCGCGGTGATTGCGTTTGGCGACTCGATTACTGACGGCGCGGTTTCAACCAACAACGCAAACCATCGCTGGCCCGATGTGCTGGCGGCGCGGCTCAAGCAGGAGCGCGGGTTGGAAAACGTGTCGGTGCTGAACGAGGGCATCAGCGGCAACCGCGTGGTGAACGAGAGCACGGGGCCGAGCGCGCTGTCGCGCATTGACCGCGACATTCTGGCGCAGAACGGCGTGCGCTACCTGATCGTGCTCGAGAGCATCAACGACATTGGCCGCCTGCAGCGCGCCTTTGCACCCGAGGACCGGGTGACCGCGCAGACGCTCGAAGAGGGATTGAAGCAGATTGCCGAAGCGGCGCACCAGCACGGCATCAAGGCCTTTGGCGCAACGCTCACGCCGTATGGCGGCGCGGGATACAGCACTCCGCAGGGCGAACAGGTGCGCGAAGACGTGAACAACTGGATCCGCACCAGCGGCGTGTTCGACGGTGTGGTGGACTTCGACCAGATTACTCGCGATCCGGCGAATCCAAACAAGTTCAACCCTGCATACGATTCGGGCGACCACCTGCACCCGAACGATGCGGGCTATAAAGCCATGGCCGAGGGCATTGACCTGAGCCTGTTCAAGTAGACGGCGGCGATTGCAGATGCGGCGTATTTGACACGATCCGCCGCATTTGCGAGACTCAATATTGCTGCCTGTTCAGCTGATGCAAGCTGAAGAGAACCGTGCCGAAGTGGCGGAATTGGCAGACGCGCGTGGTTCAGGTCCACGTACTCGCAAGGGTGTGGGGGTTCGAGTCCCTTCTTCGGCACCAAAATTATTTTAGCTATTAGAATCAATCACTTACAAGCCTTCCGACCAGCACAGCGCGGCTACAGCGCGGCAATTGAGCGTATGGTTGGCCTTGGAAGGAAAAACCCACACAAAATGGCTAATCTCAAAGTTGCATTGTGGCGATACGTGCGCACTACCGGGCGCGATTGGCGTCGCGTCCATGTTGAACCTGTCAGGAGCGGTCGAGGCTTCACCAAGGAATGGGATAAACCCAAGACCTTCGGTCCCGACTGCGTGGCTTTGGGTCCGTGGGGCTTGAAGTGGTACGGAGACAAAGGCAAGGCAACC
>Ga0302319_10010416_pt1 | contig 17713 bp, 14 predicted proteins | sample Bog_T0_2_FD_203319 | JGI IMG/M metagenome (GOLD analysis project Ga0302319, IMG submission 203319) | Peat permafrost microbial communities from Stordalen Mire near Abisko, Sweden - Bog_T0_2 | ecosystem: Environmental > Terrestrial > Soil > Wetlands > Peat | place: Sweden: Abisko, Stordalen Mire...
ATCTCCTCGCCGGCAAGCTCGACCTCAGGCTGCCGGCTTAGCGCGCGCTACCCACACCGAACAGCGAGGAACCGGAATCTGAGTAGTTTCCGAACCTGTTCCATTGTGTTCGATTGTTCCATTGCGCTTCCGGCTAGCTTTGCCGCATTCCAGCGGCCGCACGCCAACAGGTAGGCAGGCCACCATGACATCGCTGAACGGAAAACGGGCCATCGTCGATACCCACCGGCACCCGTGGGGACAAAAGATGCTAGCCAAGATCGAAGAGCGAGGCCTGCTCGACCCGAAAAAAGGATTCCCGCAGACCAACGCTCTGGACTTGATGGCTTATCGCGAGGTTTTCGATCTGGACTACGCCATGCCTATTCAGCGCAAGGGCGGCATCACCCTCAGCCTCATGACCAATGGCGGCGAGGTGGAGTGGCTTGCGCGGGACCTGCTCCATGCCAGCACAGTCGAGGGTATCAAGTTCTTCAACGACGAATACGTGGAGATCATGAATCGCTATCCCGGCGAGTTCGCACCTACGGCCAACGCACACGCACTCGAAGTGGCCTGTCGGCCCTTTGTTGAGGAGATGATCAACAAGGGCGGCGCAAAAGCGATTGCGGTGGCGTCCAGCTACGGCGACGGCGCGGATCGCGTCTTCCTCGACAGTCCCAAGGCGGAATGGCTGTGGGAGTTTGCGGAAGCCAATGACATCGTAGTGCACATCCACCCGCCGATGCAGTCGATCGGGCACGAGTCGCTCATGCAATACCGTCTCAACGAGGCGGTTGGCCGCCCCTTCGACTCGACCGTCAACGGCGCACGGATGATCGCCTCCGGCGTCTTCGATCGCCACCCGAAGTTGCAGGTGGTGATCGTCCACATGGGCGGCGGACTCGCGTCGATCCTTGGACGCCTCGAATTCAATTGGCGCCTCAACTACAACGGGATCAAGAACCCGCCGGCCGGCAAGCCCTACACCAACAAACGGCCGCCATCCGACTATTTCAAGACCAACATCCTGGTTGACTGCATGGGGTTCAGCGCCATTGGAATGCGAGCCGCGGTTGAGATGTGCGGCGTAGACCGAGTGGTGTTCGGCTCCGACTTCGGTCCGGTGCCTTACGGCATCGAGGAGCATGTGCGGATCGTCGAGAACGTACTTCCGAGCCCGGCTGAACGCGAACTGGTTTTCTGGAAGACAAGCAACAAAATATTCCGCCTGGGCCTGGCCGATACCGACCTCATCACCCCCGCTGTTCTACCAGCGGCAGCCTAGCTGGCTGAAGGCTGCCGACAGACGTCGGCAAGCCATTGCAGTTACAAGCCCGCGTTTTGGAGAAACCTAGTGGATCGCGCGGAACATCCGGATCTGGGCAGCCTGCTGCACGTGGAAAGGTTCTCTTGTTTCGTCGTCCTTGAGTGTCGAACTTTGCAGGTTCATTCCGAGTCTTGCCGCCCAAGCCGCTGTCGCGTTGGAGCCGGCCCCCCACCAAATTCGCTCGCGCAAGCCCGCAGAAAAGGGTTCGAGACGCAGCAGCCCGGGAGGGTTAGCAAACATCGGCCGCGGATTCGGCGGCGCGAAGCCGTCTCCGCGAAGCGCTTCAAGCAACGCCTCCGCGTGCCGACGGCCCATGTCGGCGTCGCTCTGGCCCTCCGACGGGAGGTAGCCGAAATGGCGCCACCCATCGATCACCTGTTCCGGGGAGCCTCGACTGATGCCGAGTTGCAGGCGCCCACCGGCGATAAGATCCGCAGCGCCGGCGTCCTCGGCCATGTAGAGCGGGTTTTCGTAACGCATGTCGATGACCGCCGTACCGATCTCGATGCGGTTGATTTTCGCTCCGATGGCCGCCAGAAGCGGGAAAGGGGAGGCGAGCTGACGCGCGAAGTGATGGACGCGGAAATAGGCCCCGTCCGCGCCCAGTTCCTCGGCCGCGACAGCCAGATCGATGGATTGCAGCAGGGCGTCCGCCGCCGAGCGCGTCTGCGATTGCGGCGAGGGCGTCCAGTGCCCGAACGAAAGGAAACCAATCTTCTTCATGGGTCTTCATCCCGCTATTTCAGGAGTTGTTGGAGCCCTTAGCACATTTTAGGCGCCAACTGGCGTGGATCGCCGCGCGATCGGCGCCAGAGTCTCGATCTGCGATTCCCGCTTCTTGGCCGCGACGCGGGCCATCTCGCATTCGATCGAAACGATATCTTGCCGCCAGGCGCGACTATGAGAGAGCAATCAATGCCGAGCGGAGGAGTCAGCGCGTTCCAACTTCACGTCGAATGCGAGGAAGCGGCCGAACAGCGGGGACTTCCTGTAGAAGTGGCGCTGTCCCAACCGAACGCCCGGAATTTCTTCTGACCGATATTCCAGGAGACCAAACCAGCGCAGAGGCCTCAGTATACGCGCCTCGACCAGCGTAGACCCCGAATCCCATGTCGATTCGAGGACGCCGACGATGGGGACAGCGCAAAGGCGGCTCAATGTCTCTGGAGTTTGCCAGTTCGAGGCGGATACGAACAACGACCAGAACAAGACGCCTGCATCGAATTGCGGCCACGTTCCAAACATGCCTCGTCCGAGATAGCTGATATCGGCGTGCCAGAAGGTGACGTGGAAGAGGATCGCTTGCAGCGCGCGCCGTCGAGGTTCTTTCAGCAGATCTCGCCCAAGCTGTGTTGGCCTGAGGGCGCCGCGATATGGGCGAACAAGAGTCGCCTGGGTCGCGATATGTCTGACGAAAAACAGCGGGAGGAAGTCGGGTTCGTTGAGCACTTTATGGTGACGATAGGCATGAGCCTTATCGAATTCCGGCCACTCAAACCGGTCGACCATTTCAGCGACCACTGCGCGGGATAAATTGCCGGTCGCCGTCAATTTCAGCCCGTCACCCACGGACGCGCTTTGCAGGAATAGCAGCATGTTGCGAGTGACGGGCGACATCGAGACCTCGACGTCGGTCAGATCGCTGGCTAGTGAAAGAGCGCGGTTCTCTTTTGACGGCTCACGCCGCAAGGCGTTGAAGCTTTCGAATGTGAGCAGGGTCCAAGCGGGCTCGATACCTCCGAGCCAACGCGCCATCTTCGGTGTGAGGAGGAAGCCGGGAGCGACCATGGGTCAATGCGCCATCGACGCGATCGACGTCGTTTGGGAAGCCGCGAGCCGCAACCATTCATCGAGTTTCGACCAGCGTCGTCTACCCGACACGTTGCGAACGGCGATCGCGATCGCCTTCTTCTGGCCGACCAGGACAACAAGCCGCTTGCCGCGCGTGATGCCGGTGTAGAGGAGATTGCGCTGGAGCATGGCGTAGTGCTGGGTCAGGACTGGGATGATCACGGCGGGATATTCCGACCCCTGGCTTTTATGGATGGTGGCGGCATAGGCGGGAACCAGGGTGTCGAGTTCTCCGAATCCATACGTCACCGCGCGCCCGTCAAATCGGGCAATCAGTTCGCCCGCTTCGACATCGACGTCTTCGACGTAGCCAATGTCGCCGTTGTAGACCTCCTTGTCGTAGTCGTTCTCGATCTGCATGACTTTGTCGCCCGGCGCGAACGTCCAGCCAAATCTCTCGACTTTGCGCGCCCCCGCCGGATTCAGGGCAGCCTGGAGTTCGACGTTCAGCGACCTCGCGCCCACGCCGCCGCGGTTCATCGGACACAATACCTGGATGTCGCGGATGGGGTCGAATCCGAAGCGTCTGGGAATCCGGGCCTTCACCAATTCCAGGATCCGTTGAACGGCTGTCTCCGGATCCTCCGCGGGGACGAAATAGAAATCGCTCTCCGCGTTGGACGCCGCGAGGTCGGGCATCAGGCCCTGGTTCAGGCGGTGAGCGTTCACGATGATCCGACTTTGAGCGGCTTGCCGGAACACTTCGGTCAGCCGCACGACCGGCAAAGCGCCTGACGCAATGATGTCCGCCAGTATTTGCCCAGGCCCGACGGAGGGCAATTGGTCGATGTCCCCGACGATCAGCAGCGCCGAGCTGTCCGGGATCGCTTTGACCAGCGCCTGCATGAGCATGACGTCGACCATGGAAGCCTCGTCCACCACCAGCAGGTCGCAGTCGAGAGGATTGTCCGCGTTGCGTTTGAACCCGCCGCCCTTGGGATCGACCTCCAGAAGGCGATGGATCGTCTTGGCCTCCACGCCGGTGGCCTCGGTCATGCGCTTGGCCGCGCGTCCGGTCGGCGCGCAGAGCAAGAGCTTCACGCCTTTGGCCGCGAGAATCCGAAGTATCGAGTTGACGATCGTCGTCTTGCCGACGCCCGGACCGCCCGTGATGACGAGCGCCTTCGATTTCAAAGCCAAGCGGATCGCGTCCCTCTGGCTTTCCGCGAGCTTCAAACCGCTGCGCGCCTCGACCCAAGGGACGGCCTTCTCGGGATCGATCCATGCCCAGGGCAGCCGGCTATTCAGGATTCGCATAAGCCGAGCCGCGATCGCCTGCTCGGCGCGGTACAGGCCCGCGAGGAACGTGCAGTCGGTATCGCCGACCCTGTCGGCGATCACGTTGCCCTCGGACCTTTCAAGTTCGAGCGCGGCGAGAATCAATTCCCGCGGCGCTTCGAGCAATTCCTCGGCGAGTGGGATCAGCTTGTCAGTTGGCAGTCCGCAGTGACCCTCGTCCATCGCCTCGGTCAACGCGTAGGATATTCCAGCGCGCAGTCGGATCATCGCCGTCTTTTCGATGCCGAGCTTCATGGCGATCGCGTCCGCGGTCTTGAACCCGATGCCTCGGATATCCCGCGCGAGGCGATAGGGATTCTCGCTCATGATCTGGATGGCGTCCGCGCCATAAGTCTTGAAAATGCGAACGGCGCGCGCGGTTCCAACCCCGTTGCTGTGCAGAAAGACCATGATCTCCCGCACGATCTTCTGCTCGGCCCAGGCGTCGGTGATCCGCTTCGCGCGAACCGCCCCGATCCCCGTCACTTCGCGAAGTCGGTCGGGTTCGGCCTCGATGACGTCGAACACCCTGTCCGCGAACGCCTTTACCAATTTCTTCGCGTAGGCCGGACCGATGCCGCGTATCATGCCCGAGCCCAGATATTTTTCGATGCCCTCGATCGAACTGGGCGCCGAGGTCTTCAGGAACCGCGCCCTGAATTGCTGGCCGTGCGTGTGGTCGGTGGTCCATTCGCCCGAGGCGGTGATCCATTCGCCGGCGGAGATGATGGCGGCGTGCCCGACCACGGTCACCAGGTCGCGATGTCCGCGCGCCTTCGCCCTGAGAACGCAGAAACCGTTTTCGGAATTGTGAAAGGTAACCCGCTCGACCAGACCGGCGAGTACTTCTTGGGTCGATGTTTCCGGCGGCGATTTCATGCGGGGGCCAAGATCGCTGGTTTCGCGCCCGCGCGCTACCCCGAGCAAGCATTCAAACGGGGGTGATCGCGGATCGCTGGCGGCTTATCGCTCTCGTTCGGCATGCAGGCTTTCTTTCCCCCTCCGAGTCCGACTGCCGGCTCCGCGTGTTTCCCCGGTCGGACCGAGAACTCGACCAGGGCGCGACGGCAATCGCGGATTGCCCCGTCACTATGTTCTTTGTATGTTCCTATGCGAATCTCCTCCGTAAGCCGAGCCAGCATGGCCGATCAGATCGTCATCACCGAGAAAACGAGCCAAGCCAAAGACGTCCGCTCCGCCGTGGGCTCCCGTTACGGCGACATTCTACCGGCCGAAGGGCACCTCCTGGACCTCATGGAGCCCGAGGAGGCCGTGCCGGCGTGGAAGCGGTGGTCGCCGATCCTGTTGCGGCCCGAGGGCCTTTACGGCACCCGGCCGGCGGAAGGCGGAGGCAAGGCCGCCAAGCTTAAGGCTATCCGGGAGGCGTTGCGCGGCGCCAAGCGGGTTTGGCTCGCCACCGATTGCGACCGCGAGGGTCAGCTCATCGGCCAGGAAATTCTGGAGCACTATCATTATCGCGGTCAGGTGATGCGCGTGCTTTTCACCGCGCAGGACCCGCAAACGATCCGCGACGCCTTCGAACGGGCAAAGCCGAACGCCGAATATGCCAAGCTCTATGCCGCGGCCGTCGCGCGACGACAGGCCGACCAGATCTACAATCTGTCGCTTACCCGCACCGCGACCGTCATGTTGGGAAAGGGCGCGAGGAGGGTCATCGGCGTCGGCCGGGTGAAGACGCCGACCATGGGCATCGTCTGCAAACGCGAGTTGGAAATCCGTGCTTTCAAGCCGGAGGCGTATTTCGAGGTGATCGCCGCCGCCGAGGTCGCGGGCGGTCGATTTCAGATGCGACATGCGCCGACGGAGCGAATCGTCAAACGCGAACGCGCACAGGAGATCGTCGATGCGGCCCAAGAGTTCGAGGGCCCGCTCGCGGTGCGCGTCGAGGACAAGCGGCAAGGGCCGCCCAAGCTGCACGACTTGCCGTCGCTGCAAAGGTTGTGCGGATCGCGCTTTGGCTGGTCGGCCAGCAAGACGCTCGAAATCGCACAGGAACTCTATGATGGGCAGAGCAAAAAGATCATCACCTATCCGCGCGCGGAAGTGCGATATCTCCCCGAGAGCTTGATCCCGGACGCGCCCAGGATCGTCGCTGGACTGCGAGTAGGCCAGTCGTTCGGTGCGATCCCGATGCCCGACCCGCCGTTCATTCGCAAAGGCGCTAGCGGCGCGTTCCACGACAAAGGTCTCCAAGGCGCGAGCCATCACGCCGTCATTCCGAACGTCAACATGGTCGACAAACTAAAGGAGATCTGGCCGCGACTTTCCCTCGACGAAAAGAAACTCTTCGACGTCATCGCGCGCGCCTACCTCGCGAGCCTTATGCCCGATTTCCGCTATCGGCAAACCACCGTGACGCTCGACGTCAAAGGCTTCACCTTCCGCGCCGCCGGACGTCAACCCATCGATCTGGGCTGGCGTGCGGCCTTCCCGGATTGGCGCCCCGCCGACGAGAAGGGCGACGACGCGCAATGGCTTCCCGCGCTTCGAAATGGCGAGATCGCTCGTCTGCATGACCCTGATATCGAGGACAAAGAGACCCGGCCGCCGCCGCGCTACAACGAAGGCTCCCTCATCGAGGCGATGCAGAATGCGTGGCGTTTCGTGGACGACGAGTTGCTTCGGGAGCGGCTGAAGGAAGCCAAGGGTATTGGAACGCCGGCGACCCGGGCCGAAATCATTGGTGGGCTGAAGAAGCAGGCTTTTCTCATGATCGACGGCAAGCATATCGTGCCGACCGAAATCGGCCTGACATTGTTTGGCGTTCTCAAGAAAGCCGATCCGGCGCTGGTCGATCCCGGCGTGACGGCGCAACTTGAATGTCTGCTCGATGACGTCGTCGTCGGCAAACAGGAAATGGTCGGCGCTATCGACGCGGTATGTGAAGTCGCGCTGCGCATCATCGGCAAGCTGACCGAGGGCGGAGCTACTGGGCCGCCGCACCCTCCCGGCGGAGCAAATGGCGCTGGTTCGGACGGTTATCCTCCCACGCCGGCGATGAAGCGCTATGCGGACAGCCTCGCTCGGCAGAAGAGGCTTCGCCCGCCGACGGGGTACGATACTTCGATATCGATCTGTCGCGCGTTTCTCAACGAGCATGCCGCCCAAAAATCTGATGGCGATGTCAAACAAGCAGAGATCCCCGCGCGGACCCAAAAGGCGGCGACGGCGCAAAAAGATGCGGACGTCGTCGCGAACGGCAAAGTTAGTTCGCGAGCGAAATCCGCCCCTCGCAATGCAAAGGGAGCGGTTCCGAAAACGAAGCGGGGTCAAATAGTCGCGGCCGAGGTCGCGGGCCCCGCCAATCCCGAGAAGAAGCGCCGGGCGAGCAAGCCCGCGGCCGAGCGCTCACCATCAGGAGTCGTTCGGTCGGAATCCGTATCCACGACCCCCCTTCGGATTCCTTACGGCAACAAGGAGGTCGCGATGAAGCTCGGCGCCCGGTATGGCTCGGGCGGATGGTACGCTCCGCCCGGAACCGATCTTTCCGCATTTCGCGAGCGCGGTTGGAGCTTATAGGCGCCTCATGCGCCAGCGTGCCGCGAATATTGGCGAGCGCGTGCGCGAGGAGGACGGCGTCGGCCGGGCAGTTGCCGTGATCGAGCGTATTGGAGACTCGAAACGAGTGTAGTTCGTGCAGCGCCTTGTCGGCTTTGTTAGTCATCAGTCCTGCCGCGATCCCCGGGCGACGATCTTCAGCCCACCGTCGGGAAGAGGCCGCTGAAGCTCCATCGCGATCGGCGTCGGCGCCGTGAGCCACGTCTCGAATTCCGCCGACGTCGTCAGGACGACAGGCATCGCCTTCGGGTGGATGGGCGCCACCTCGGCGTTCGGCGTCGTCGTCAGGAACGCGAAGATGTCGGTGGTGACTTCGCCCTCCTTGGCCTTCCGCACCGAGGTCCAATTCGTCCAGATGCCGGCGAAAGCGGCGAGCGGACGGCTGTCGTCGAGCGCGAACCAGACCGGAACCTTCTTGCCGTCGGCGTCCGTTTCGTACTCGGAGAACGACGTGAACGGAACCAGGCAGCGGTTGCCCGGACCCAGCCAACGGCGCCAATGGGGCGAGGAGACGTTGCGGACGTTGGTGACGCCGGAGTCGGTCGTCCGGCCCTTCAGCGCGAACTTCGGCGTCGGCATGCCCCAACGCGCCATCGCGAGGTCGCGTCCTCCGGTGCCGAGACGAATAATCGGCGCCGGGTAATCGGGAAATATCCCGGGCTGCGACGGCAGGTTGCCGGTCCGGTCGTGGGCGACGGCGAAGAGATCGCGGATCGCCTGCTGACCTTTGGTGATCGAGTAGAGGTTGCACATCGAGGGCAGCTTGCGGGAGCGCGGCACGCGGATCAAGCGGGAAAACGCCGAAGGGCCGTCGCCGTCTCGCCAACTGGCGGTTAGTGTAATCTGGATTAGTGTAATTCAGATTACACTAATCGCCAGTGAGTCCGGAAAATGTCGCCGAAGCCCAGGAAGACCGACTTCCCGACGTCGCAGATCCGCCGTTATCTGGAGCCCGGTCCCATCGTGCTGGTGTCGTCGGCGCACGACGGACGGCGGAATATCATGACCATGGGCTGGCACACGGTCATGGAGTTCACGCCGTCGCTCCTTGGCTGCGTCATATCGGGCGCTAAGGCGATGCCCAAAGATTATTGAATCAAGTTAAGTGGATCTTCGCCTACCAGAATGCGGCTAATCGCCGAAAAAGTCGACGCACTTATCTTTGGGGCTCGCCTAACCACAGCTTCGAGATGATCCGCCAAAGCCGGGAATGCGTGATCAACCTGCCGACGACCAAGCTCACGGACATCGTCGTCGGGATCGGCAACACCACGGGCGCCGAGATCGACAAGTTCGAACATTTCGGGCTCACGGCGGAGAAGGCCGAGCGCGTCGGCGCGCCGCTGATCGCCGAATGCCACGCGAACTTCGAATGCCGCCTGCACGACGACGGGCTGGTCGGCAAATACAACTTCTTCATCTTCGAGGTCGTGAAGGCGCACGTAGCCGCGTCGCCGAAACACCCGGAAACGCTGCATTACACCGGCGACGGCGTGTTCGTGGTGTCGGGCAAGGTCATCAGCCGGCGATCGCTGTTTCGCCCCGAAATGCTTTGGTCAATCGGTCGTCTTCTTTCGGCGAGGCCTCGGATCGATGGCTCTGGTGAGAGGAATCGAAGCTGCGGCGAAAGCTGGCACATGACATCGACCGACAGATTTCGGCGGAACGCGGCGGCGCACGGGCACAGCATTGCCCGTGCGCCGTTTGAGTAATTTCCGAGGCTGGTCCCCGTCGGACTTCTCCGCGACACCATCGTCTAGACTTTGATTACCCAATATTTGGAACAGCGATGACTCGGATAGCTATCACTACTTGGCGGGCTCGTTCGATATTGCGTTTGGCGCGGCGACGCGCGAAATTCCCACTCGAAGCCCGTCCCCCGGTTACAATTTGGCTCGACACCTTCTGTCGCCGGGAGGCCGCGAGCGAGCTTGAACGCAAGCGGACTTCCCAGCACAACCTGATCGTCGATAACCCAACATCTGGATGATCTCGTCACACGAAGTGTGAAAGCTCGACGGCTGCTGCGGGTGACCGCGACTTGCGGCCTGTAAAAGCGTCGCTGGTGAACGTTCGACGCTTTTGATGGTCGAGCAGATAGGCTCGGATATTACTCAGTGCTCGCTACTTGAGCCGACGGACCGCGGCAGACGATCATGGGGGCGAATGCCGCCGGGCGCCCTGAAGGCCAAGACGCTCAATGCCAGCGCCCAGATATTGCGATCCAATATGAAGAGATTCTCGGCAACGCCACCGAACGGAGCCTTGGAGACGACGACGCCGATGAGCACGGCAAGCAGCAGCACCGAGAGCCAGGCGAGGCTTGCCAGAACAGGTTGCCACGCTTTCCAGTAGAGGTCGTGTCTCAAGCGCGATGAGATCAGCACGCTCCCTATAGTGAAGAGCACCCAACCCAGGAGCGCGTCCAGCAAATGAACGACGCCTTCACCGGTTGTCGGCGGCGCTCCTGGTGGAAGAATGTCTGTCGGAAAGGCGAAGTCGATAACGTAGGTGACGCCGACGAGGACCAGCAAGACGACCCCGGTTTTCGACAACGCCGGCGATGGAATCATGCGGACAATTGAGGCGGCGAGCGCGAGGCATCCAATGGCGGACGCTAAAAACGCCGATCCATAGATCCAACCCCACGGTCCGACCGCATAATCGCTGATATAGTCACTGAAAAAATTGTATTGCGTCATCACGACGTGTGTGGCAACCGCAGCGGTTAGGAAATATGCCGTGGCCAAAATCGAAACAAACGCGGCGATCTTGCCTAAACCCATGAAGCGCGACCCAACGTCGCTTGGCGGATCGCCTATATGAAGTGAAGCGAACGATGCCGGCGGCACACCAACACTATTTTCAACCATAGCGCGATACCTCAGCTGGCATCCGCGAAATCATCATCCTAACTGCTGAAGTGCAGCGAAGATTCGTTTCTCTCGCTATCAAAATCCGGCAAATACGGCGTCGGTGGCGCGCTGTCGTTGGCTTCCGGGCCGACGGCCTTCGCATTTGCCGAGATGTCGCCGGCGCCGACATCGCGTACGTTGTCGCGCGGAGAGACGATTCCGGATATGAGGCGCCGCCCAGCCTTCGCGAATTGATCCCAGAACATGTCCACCTCCAAACTTTCGTCCCGGGCACGAAAGAACGGAGCCCTCTCGCACTCAAGAACCGGAATATACTTAGGCAGCCGTCCTCGCACAGCCCGAACCGGGACCAGTCGTCGCCCATTTCGCCGATCGCGCCCGTCAAGATCGCCGTCATCGTCCGGCAAACCGGTAGGACCGCCAAGAGCAAAGCCAAGGCCAAATTGGCGGAATCGGCGTTGACGAAACACGCGGAGCCGCGCGTCTTTGACGGAAACCGATTCGTACCGGTTCCGTCCTCGGTCTGGGCCCAGAATCCCGTTCAGGAAGATCGACGCGCGGTCCCTCCCAAGAGAGCGACAACTATCGCCTGGCCGCCGCGGAAGGCTCGAAGTTGCGTTGAGCACAAATCGACGTCGGATTTTCGGGCCGTTCGCGCCGTTTCGCAAATCGTGCTTGAAGGTGATGGGGTATCGGAATTAAGTCCGATGTCGGAAGGACGCACGCCAAGGCGTCGAAGGGGCAGTCGTGACCAAGCCTGAACTGGTTCAGCGCGTCGCCGTGCGAAATCCGCATCTTCATCTGCACGACGTCGAAAGCATCGCCGATGCGATCCTGGACGAGATCACCAACGCGCTCGCTCGCGGCGACCGCGTCGAGTTGCGCGGCTTCGGTGCGTTTTCGACCAAGCGGCGACAGGCTCGCACAGGCCGCAATCCGCGCACCGGCGACCCGATTTCCGTGGTCGAAAAAAATGTGCCCTTCTTCAAGACGGGCAAAGAAATGCGCGACAGGCTGGATAGGTAATCGGTCTAGCCCGAAGGCGAACGGCGTCCGCCGACACTATTAGCGTTGACGATCCGCGATAGCCACTCCGCACCCTCTGAATGTCTTGCCTGACGAACAATTCGGCGTTGGGAAATCCACGTCGTCAGAACACAACAAAGCGATAGCTAATTCGATCATCAATTGTATGGTTAGCTTGACGTATGTCAATAGCGTCAAGTGACGTTCACTATCACCTAAGGGCGTCGAGATTTGGGGACGAATTTAATACATTATGTAATCGTTATATATATTTGTACGCCTGCCATCAGATATTGCGGAGCCCCGCTCACGCTCGGTCCGATCGACGACAAACCGAAAATCGCGAGGGAAAAATGCCTGCTCACCGCGCGGCGTTGCGAGCAGAATTGGCGGCAAGACAGAGCTTGGACGAGGGCGTTCAAGGCCGCGTTGCCGAGCAAATCGTTCCCAAGCTGAATTTGATCCACCACGACGTGGTCCGTTCCGCCGCGAAGAATGCGCCTGTTCCCGCCGAGATCGCCGAGTTTTGCGCGTTGGCGATAAGGCCGGACGCGGCGGCGCCGATTGACTATTTCGAGGTGATGCGCGCCGGCGGAAATTCCCTCGAAACGCTGTTCGTCGATTTTCTGGAGCCAGCCGCGCGGTATCTGGGCGTGATGTGGCATGAGGATCGTTGCGATTTCATCGACGTCACGGTGGGACTGTCGCGAATGCAGGAAATCCTGGCGCGCTTTGGCTCGGTCGCGGACGCGCCGGTGAGGGACTCCCACTACCACGCCTTGTTGCTATCCGCGCCCGGCGAGATGCACATGTTTGGGATCGATATGGTTGCCGCGCTCATGCGCCGCTCCGGCTGGGACGTGAAAGTCGGGATGGGCCTACGTCCCGATGATTGCGCGGCGACCGTCGCCCAGGAGTGGATCGGCGTCGTGGGCGTCACGCTGAGTGTCGACACCGGTCTTGGCGCGGTCGCTCAAGCGATCGCTAAGATGCGCCGGGCGTCATTGAATCCGGGATTGGCGGTAGTGGTCGGCGGTGCGGCATTCGCGGCGCGACCGGACCGCGTCATCGAGGTCGGCGCCGATGCGGCGGCCAGCGACGCGCCGACGGCTGTCGCGCTCGCTCGGAAGCTTCTTCTGTTGGCGTAGCCCGGTCGTCTGAGAACGCTTACGCCACGGCTAGTTTGCGAACTCCTATTTCAATCCACGCCAGATCTAGTTTGAGCAGATGATCAGATGGTTGGCGCTCAATCTGTTTGCGAACGAGGGATTGAGCAAGCTGCACGGATGCGAAGGCTTCTTCTCGATGACCCTTCGCAGCTAGACAGGTCGCAATTCTGACGTAACAGCCGGCAAGCGCCCGGACATTCGCATTACTTTCGGGCTTTGCGACGGCTCTCTGTTCAAGGAGTTCGGCCGCCTCGCGGAAAAGCCTCAACGCCGACGCTATATCGCCGTTCGCCGCGCTCGCGTCGCCAAGTTTCAATTTCGTCAAAGACTCGTGCAAAGCGACCCTCCGCCATGCTGCTCGGGTCAAGCCGTTCCCTTCAGTGGAACTAACTTGAGCTGTTGGGTCGAATTTCGAACGTCGGGTACCCGACATATTGCTTCAATTGCTCGTCGCGTGCAAGCGATTGTGGTGCATAAGAATTTCCCACCGTGCCCGCGGCAAAAGAAGGGATCGGCACGTTGCACGGTGCAAAAAACAGGTGGGGAGCCGCGGCGTCGCTGACGACGCCCGGCGGCCGGCAGCACTACGCGACCAGATGCTTACAGCAGCATCGTGAAGAATCGGTTGCACATCTGCGCCGCGCGTTTTCCAGGTCACGCGGTCGCTTCCGCCATCGCCTTCTTCCGCACCCTGACCTCTTTCCGCCGCCCGTCCACGTTCTCAAGCGGCTCGACCTGATATCGCGGATATTTCAGGATTTCCAGGAACGTGGCCTCGGGCGTGATGTAGCCAAGACGGTCGAATCCGGCTCGGGCGTATGTCCGCTGATTACCACGAAGCCAGAACTATTTAGCGTGCCTATCCGGTTAACGCAGACACCCACTACATGTAGACGCGGGGGCGAGCCAGATCGAGACCCCCTGAGCGGCAGCAATCGACCCACTTGCGCCGTTCAGGCGCGAATTATGGCTTCTCGAAAGCAGACATCGCGGCTACGAACCTCTCCGACCGTCCTGCGGGAATGATTCGAGCGGTAAGTACTCACCGATGCTTTACTTGCGTCACATTCAGAGGCTTGGTTGAATTGAGGCCAGGACGCGCATGGCTTCCGCGATCTCCGGAAACTCCGACGCCGGCGAGAGGCCTTCCAGCGCCGGACCGAGAACGACGTGGGCTTCGATCGCGCGGTTGGTTGAACTATAGAGCTTTGCGAGAGCGAGCGCGGCGCGCAGTTCGAAGCTGCGGGCTTTTTGCGATTGGGCGACGGCGATGGCGGTGAGGAAGGCGGCTTCGGCGGGGGCGGGGTTGGCGGGGTTTTGTTTGAGGAGGATTTCGCCACGCGTGCAGTGCAGTTCGGCGTCGTACCAGCGCTGACCGGTGCGTTCGTCCTCCGCCAGAGACTCGTCGACGATCGAGAGTGCGGTCTCAGGGTCGCCGAAGGCCGTTTCGGCCCGCGCCAGTTCGTTGGCGACCAGCGGATCGAATATCAGGATATGGCCATCTTTGTAGGAGCGATGGCCCTCGCGCAATTTCTCTAGACCCTCTTTCCAGCGCCCTGCACGCCAATTAACCCATCCCTCCATTACAATCGAAACGACAGTGAACATCGGCATGTGACGCGCGCGCGCTACGTCGACCACGGCGCGGACGAACGGCGCCGCACGCTCGGGATTTCGCGCCTGCCATTCGATCAGCGCCAGATGCATGTGTCCATAGGCGCTCGTCGCTGCGTGACTGATCTGGGAAGTTCGCTCGGATAAGGACAGGACCCGCTGGCGCGCGAGATCGAAATCGCCGAGCGCCCAGAGCACAAGAGCGGAATAGGCCATCGCGGAGACGCCAATATCCTGGCCAAACCGCAGCGCCAGATCGCGATCGCGTTCCCGGTCGAAGATCGCCAGCGATCGCTCCAGGCTCTCACGCGCCGCCTCGAAGTCGCCCGCGAACCAATGGGTCACACCTTGGATACGATGTGCGATGCAGGCTTCGCCGGATTTGGGCTGGCCCGCGCACTGTAGAGCGAACGCGCTCGCCTGTTCTCGCATTGCCACGAGTTCGCCGCGCACATAGTGCCCGGCCCAAAGCCCGTAAATCGCGGAGAGGCGCTGACTAACATCGTCGACCTTCATCGCCAGCATGTGCGCGCGATCGAAGGCTGCGGCGGTCTCAGGCGCGCCGTGGCCGCGCAGTGCGATTGTGGCGTTGCCAAGCGAAACCTGCAATTGCAACTTCTCGCTGGTCCGCTCCTTTTCTCCGGCGAGCGCCTCCGTCATCTCGATCGCCTTGCCGAGATGCGCGATCGCCTCCTTGAACGCCGACCTTCGCAGCGCGAGGTCGCCGGCCTTGCCCCAATGGACGATCGCGGGTTCGGTCAACCCGGCTCTCGTGTAATGCTCTGCGATCAACTCCGGCTCGGCCTCGACGATTTCGGGGAATTTTTCGCGCAAGGCTTCGGCGATGCGCTGGTGCAGGATCTGCCGGCGACTCTTCAACAGGCTCTCGTAGGCCGTGTCCTGCACGAGCGCGTGTTTGAACGTGTAGCGCGCGGCCGGAGGCTCGCCGTGACGGAAGACAAGCTCGGAATCTTCGAGTTGCGCGAGAGACGTTTTCAGCGCCGCCTCGTCGCGTCCGACCACCGCTTGCAGCAAGGAATAGGGAAACTCGCGACCGATCGCCGCGCCAATCTGCGCGACCTCCTTCACCGCGGCGAGGCGGTCGAGGCGGGCCATCAGCGAATCCTGCAACGTCGAGGGGATCGCCAGCGGCGGCAGCGGACCGTCGAGGCGATAATGACCGTCCTCCTCGATCAGCAACCCGGATTCGAGCACGTTCTTGGTCAATTCCTCGACAAACAAAGGCACGCCGTCGGTCTTGGCGACGATCTGCGCGAGCACTTCGGCGGGCAGCTTTCGCCCTCCCGTGACTTGGGCCACCAGCGCCTCAGCCTGCGACGGCTCCAGCCTCCCGAGCGATATCTCGACGACATCGGGCAAACCCCTCCACGGCGTTTCGAATTCCGGGCGGAACGTGATCAGCAGCAGCACGGGAAGCTTGCGCATCCGCTCTATGGCGAGGTCGAGCACCTCCAGCGAGGTCGCGTCGGCCCAATGCGCGTCCTCGAACAGCATCAGCACCGGCTGCTTTTTGGCCAGCCCCTCCATCTGGTCGACGAGCGCGAACAGAGTCTGCCGTCGCTGCTGCGCGGGCGATAGTTTGAGGGGGGGATAGCGGGTTCCCGTCGAGATCGAAAGCATTGCCGCGATCAGCGGCGCGACCTCGTCGAGACGGTCGGCCGCCTGCGCCAGAAGTTGCTCCAGCTTGTCGAGCTTGGCCTCGGGGCCGTCCTGCGTGGCGAGCCCCGCCGCGCGCTCAAATTGCTGGGCGAAGGGATAGAGCGCGCTGTCGCGGTGATAGGGCGAGCATTGGTAGCGCAGTCGCGTGTGTGGGAATTCGCCTGCCTGCTCGGCGACCCAGGCCGCAAGGCGCGACTTGCCGATACCTGCCTCGCCCGAGATCAGCACGATCTGGCCGCGGCCCTCGAAGGCGCGACGCTGGCGGGAGACGAGGTCCGCGGACTCCGCCTCGCGTCCGACGAAGCCCGTCAGGCGCGAGGCGTGGGCGGCCTCGAAGCGGCTCTCGGTCGAGGCGGCGCCGAGCGCGGCAAAGGCCTCTACTGGCTCGGCGAGGCCCTTCACGGCGTTCCTACCGAGGTCCTTCAGCCGGAAGCCGTCGCCGACGAGCCGTCTGGTCGCGGCGGAAACGACCACCCCGCCGGCGTCTGCGAGCCCTTGCAGGCGCGCGGCGAGATTGGGCGTGTCGCCGACGACGGCCTGTTCCTGCGCCGCGCCTTCGCCTACGATATCACCGACGACCACGAGCCCGGTCGCGACGCCAATACGCGCGGCGAGAGCTTCGCGCGCCGGCGTTTCGAGGCCGGTTACGACGCGGGCGATCTCCAGCCCCGCGTGAACGGCGCGCGCGGCGTCGTCCTCATGCGCGCGCGGAAAGCCGAAATAGGCGAGTACGCCGTCGCCCATGAATTTGGCGACGAAGCCGTCGAAGCGCGCGACCACGCCGGAGACGGCGTCCTGATAGGCGCGGATCACCCGCCGCATGTCTTCGGGGTCAAGCCGCGCCGACATGGCGGTCGAGCCGACGAGATCGCAGAACATGACGGTGAGTTGGCGGCGTTCGGCGGAATCGGTCGGTTGTGACGTAGCCGAGGGGATTGTCGGATTAGCCGCAGCGTCCGTCGCGCCGATACTCGCGATCGCCTTGAGCAGGCGCTTGCGGTGGCCCATGGGCACCCCGAGTTTCTCGAAGTCATTCTCGGTCAATTCGGGCAGAATCTCGAGGTCGATCTCATTGTCGCGAAACAATGTTTCATACTGTCTGAGACCAATACCTATTAGCCACTCCCCGATGTTCATGGTTATATCCCTGCCGGCTCAAAGCAATGATCACCCAGACGACTACCCATGTCCAGGGCGCTGCTCCAGAACAGCGGTTCAACTGTGACGCTCTCTCCGAAGCGGACCGGACGCTATCGACCAATCCCGCCCAAACTCGAACGTCCGATTCCAGCCGCACTCGCGCAGACAGCGGACAGGCGGCCCCCCGCCCA
>Ga0302319_10010421_pt1 | contig 17709 bp, 15 predicted proteins | sample Bog_T0_2_FD_203319 | JGI IMG/M metagenome (GOLD analysis project Ga0302319, IMG submission 203319) | Peat permafrost microbial communities from Stordalen Mire near Abisko, Sweden - Bog_T0_2 | ecosystem: Environmental > Terrestrial > Soil > Wetlands > Peat | place: Sweden: Abisko, Stordalen Mire...
CGATCATCACGACACCAGTTCCGGCATCGACGCTCTTTACCAATCCGCCTACTCCGTTGCGCTGCCAGTCCTCGCGTTCCTGCTGTTGCTTCTGCGCCAGGTCAGCCTTTGGAATCACCACGATCAGAACCGCGTTGACGGGATCGGTTGCAGGATCGGGAGCAATCCGGACCAGCACTCTGTCCCCGACGGCAAGGTCGCTAAACCCAATCGTCGCCGCATTGCTGAGGTCCTTTGCTCCCGGAGCGACTTTCTGGATGCGGATCCCGTCCGGGACTGTTACTTTGCGATCTACGCCGGCATCCGTCTTCACCGTGAGCAGGCCGGAACCGATAGCGCTGATGGTTCCGAGGAACCGATTCGCGGCTGGTGCAGGCGTCTGGGACGCTTGAGATGCGGCTCCTCCGGCGGCAGGCAATGCGATTGCTGGAAGCGCCGGCGCACCCAACGCAGATACGCTGATCATCATGATCACGCAGTGGAGGGAGTAACCGAGATTCGATTTCTTGAAATTCGCTTGCATATCTTCTCCGAACTACACACATACTTGCGTAGCCCAATCTAGCTTAGTCAGGACCAATGGTGAGCAACGGAAGAGCCAGGCAATCGGCAATTCGAGCACGAGAATTAAAACCGGGGCTAGCGTTTCCTGCCCATGTAGACGAGGGGGCTGGAGGGAAAGTTTACCGATTGGTTTGTAACGAATTGTTGCTTCAATTGTAACGAATCATTACATTTGCACCCGTGCCGATGTCAGAAACTCGAAGCTGCCGGAGGGGCTGATGACGATATCGCTAAGCCTCCGGTTATGAACCACGATCGAATCCTTGTACCAGAGATTGAATGCCGGCAGATCGCGTGCAAGTATCTGCTGAGCCTTGACATAGTCGTTTCGTCGCCTGGTCGGGTCAGTCGACTTACCCGCGTCATCCAGCAGGGCGTCAAGTTCTGGATTACTGTAACGTCCACGATTGGCACCTTTAGGCGGAATCCGCGCCGTGCTGAAGGCGTAACTGAAGATATCCGGCTGCTCGTTTCCTCCAATCCATCGCAAAGCATACATCTGGAATGACCCGCGCGTCAGATCTTGAATATAAGTTGCTGATTCATAACTCCGTATATCAAGCTGAACTCCTACCTGGGCGAGTTGCTGCTGGAGGGTAGCGGCAAGCAACCGGGTTCCTTCGTCCGTACTTGTTTTCATCGTCAGATGAAGACGTATCCCTCCCGTTCCGGGGCGATATCCAGCTTCATCCAGCAACTGACGCGATCGCTCCGGATTGTATGCGTAACGAGTCACATCTCCGGTCCACGCCCAGTGACTTTCCGGCAGCAGGCTTACAGTCGGTCTGGCTCGACCAGCCTGTAAAGTCTTCAGAATGAGAGAAACGTCGATCGCACAGGCAATTGCCTGCCGGACGCGTTGATCCCGCAGAATCGGGTCGATTGTATTGAATGCGATGTATTGCACTTGCGTACCGCCTGCGCTTTCGACCACCAGGTTTTTCTCGGCGCTCAGGATCGGCAACATATCCGGCAGCAGGGAATTGCTCTCCAGGTCCGCGGAGCCCTTACGAAGTTCTAACGCTCGCGTGATGGGGTCGGGGACAACCGCGAAGCGCACGCGCTGGATATTGCCGGTAGCAGAATTGACCTGCCAGCTTTGAGGATTGCGCTCGATCACAACTTCCTTGTCGATCTCCTGGCTTACAAACCGGAACGGGCCAGACCCGACCGGATGTTGCCAGAAATCACGTCCACTGCCGTATGGCACAATTCCCATCGCTCCAGAGGAGAGATTGGTCAGCAGAAAGTTGTCGGGAGACTTGAGATGCAGCACCACCGTGTCTTCATCGGGAGCTTCAATCTTCGCTACCGAGACGTAACTTGCGGCTTTGGGAGTGATCACCGTCCCGTTTCGCATTGAATTCAGGGTCCAAAGAACATCGCGGGATGTAAGCAACCTGCCATCGCTGAAGTGAACTCCGGTATGCAGATGAAAGATAAGCGTAAGCGGATCCGGCTGCTCCCATCGCTCCGCCAGCCCCGGAGCAACCCGGAAATTCGCGTCCCTTACGACCAGACCATCGAAGAGCAGTTCATCGATATGTTCCGATTGAGCGTCCGTTCCGATGCGCGGATCGAGGCTGGTCGGGCTGCTTTCAATTAAGAAAACTACGGTGCTCTTGTCAGTTTTAGGACTACGGCAGCTTGTGATGAAAAAGAGGCCAAGGAAAGCAGCCAGCCAAAAGCCTCTAGACATAGGTCACCTGGCCGAGGATTGCGGGCCGGCTCGCGCCGGTGGCAGATCGAAGATTCCCGGGACGGTGATGCCAGGTCTGCCAGGCCAGCAGCGCAAACGCCGCAGCTTCTTTCGCCTCCACAGGCAGTCCGAAACTGTCGCTCGAGGTGACCTTGCAATTGTGCGGCTTGAGCTTGTCTATTAACTGGCCCATCAAGGTGGCATTGCGCGCGCCTCCCCCGGAAACAATGTAGTCGACCGGTTTTCCCGCCATAAGTTTCGCGCCGTATCGAAGATAGGCGTCCGCGATAGAGGCGGAAGTTAGCGCCGTGGCCGTAGCGACGGCATCCTCATTGCGCTTGCTTACCTTCCGGCAGTCTTCGATGAATTTAACGGCATAGTCCCGCCCAAACTGTTCGCGGCCCGAAGTTTTCGGCGGCAATTTGAGAAAGTACGGATTGCTCAGAGCGCGCTTTAATACCGCTTCCAGCACCGTTCCAGTTGCCGCAACTGCCCCGTCGGTATCCATGGGTCTGCGATAAAGCTTCTGCATCAGCGCATCGATCAGCATGTTTCCCGGGCCGGAATCGAAGGCCAACGCCTGGTCCGTCGTGGCTCCCGGCGGGATCGCGGTGAGGTTGGCGATTCCCCCAATATTCTGCAGAACGCGACCTCGCTTCGCATGTCGAAACAAAACAAAATCCAGCAGCGGGACCAACGGTGCACCCTGCCCGCCGGCCACCATATCCGCAGGACGAAAATTGGATACCACCGGAACTCCCAACTCGCCGGCCAGTATCGCCGCCTCGCCCGCCTGCCATGTGCAGGCAAACCTTGCTCCGGCATACGGCTGAGCTTTTGATTGGTGATAAAGCGTCTGGCCGTGACAGCCGATGACATCGACCTTTGACGGATGGCGCTTCAACGTCGCCTTGACTGCCTCGGCATAAGCAATCCCCAATCGCCAATTCAGACGGGCAAGCTCAGCCGTTGAAGTCGATGCGGCATTCATCGCCGCGAGCACCGCTTTGCGAAGGATCGGCGGGTAAGGAAACGATTCGTGCGCCAACAAGCGAAGACTAGGAAATCCTTCGCCGGATTTTCGAATACGAACCAGGGCGACATCGATACCGTCAGCCGAAGTGCCGCTCATGATCCCGGCGACGATCATCGTCCACCCCTTGAACGGACGTGACGGGCAAGATCGTTCGTCTGGCAACGTGTCTTCGAGATAAAACAAAGCGTGCCGTGCAACATCGCTATCCTATCGCCTCAATTTCTTCACCAAACCGCAGGATCTTCTCTCGCAAGGACGCAAGTTGACCTTCCGAAAGCGCACGTGAAAACGGGCGACTGAAGCGAACCTTGCGAAGTTTTCCGGACACATTTGCGCGGTCGAGCAGGAGCGCCCGAAAGGAAGCAGATCGCTCGGCCTCGCGAATCAGCGATTCGTAGCAGCGCAGAATCAACTCCGGGCTGTGGCATATCTCCAGCAGGTGGATCCCCGCCCGGATCGCCGCAATCGCAGCTTCTTCCATGGGCAGAAACTTGAGGATTCCGCCCATCTCCATGTCGTCGCTGAAGATCAATCCACGGTAGCCGAGCCGCTTCTGCAGAACCGTCGTGATCCAATAGGCCGAAGCTGTAGCAGGCCAGTCGCCTCCTTTTGTATCCGGATAGTTGGCGTGATTGACCATCACCATCGGCAGCTCGGATGCAAGCTCCTGATAAGGAGGGATATCTTCGTTCCAGAGCTCTTGCCAGGTACGCTCGATTGCTGGCGTTTCCAGGTGCGAATCGAGTGTGCCCCCGCCAAGTCCGGGGAAATGCTTGCCGCAACCAACCACTCCGTGAGCCGCAAGGCCAGCCAGAAAAGCGCGGGCATAAGCGATGACTCCAGAAGGAGACGGAGCGGCGCATCGGGTACCCATTACTTTGGCCGAGGCTGGCAGTCCCAGATCGAGTACAGGAGCCAAAGTCGTATTGAATCCGAATGCCAGCGTCTCGCGAGCGACCAGTTCGCCGTGCTTGCGCATCAACGCAGCCCTGCCAGATTTTTGAGCAGCCCGTGCCACTGCCTGCGCAGACGGCATTGGGGCGACAGCATCGCGCAAACGGTCGACGGTGCCTCCCTCAATGTCAACGCAATGCAGGCTGTACTGGTTGCAGTAACGGGTTGCTTCAGAAAGCAACGCGCGGGTCTGGCGAGCCTCTGCGATGTTTCTTCGGAAGAGGATGATCCCCGAGGGACGCAGCAGCTTGAGCCATGCCCGCTCCAGGCCGGTCAACTCTGTGCCGGAAAGGCCGACGACAAGCAGACTGCCTGCTACATGCCGGATCGAACTGACCGCATTCATCGCACGCTCCGGACCGGCGCACCAGCGGTATCGCCCAGTTCCTGTTTAAGTTCTTCGAGCAGGTTCAACGCTTGCAACGGCGTAAGGGAATTGATATCGGTCTCGGCAATTCGATCGACGATTCGCTGGGAAAGAGGGGTGAATATGGTCATTTGCAGAGGCTCTGCTGTCTCGACCTGAACGCTGCGCCGCTCCTGTTTTTCATGCTGCCTCAGGATATGGCGGGCGCGTTCCAGGACGGCCTTCGGAAGACCGGCAAGTTTCGCCACTTCGATGCCGTAGCTCTTCGAAGCTGCGCCCGGCTCGATGGAATGCAGAAAGATAATTCCTGAAGAGGATTCCTTCACGGCTACGCGGAGGTTGAGAACTCGCGGAAGCTTCTCTGCCAGCATCGTGAGCTCATGATAGTGAGTCGCGAACAGGGTGCGCGCTCCAATTTCCGCATGAAGAAATTCAACAGCGGCCCAGGCAAGTGAGAGACCGTCGAAGGTTGCTGTGCCGCGTCCCATCTCATCGAGCAGAACGAGCGATTTGCTCGTGGCCGTGTTAAGGATCGTCGCCGTCTCAGTCATTTCCACCATGAAGGTTGACCGGCCGCGAGCGACGTTGTCGCTGGCTCCTATCCGGGTGTAGATGCGATCGACGAGTCCGTAACGCATCTTCGCCGCGGGCACGTAGCAACCCATCTGAGCCAATAGCACGAGCATCGCTGCCTGGCGAAGGTATGTGCTTTTTCCGCCCATGTTGGGGCCGGTAATCAACAGCAGACTGGGTTCGGAACTGACTGGGTCATCGTCGCCGGAATCGTAGCCGTGGAGATAGAGGCTGTTGGGAATGAAGCGGCTGTTTCCGGATTCGCTCATCCAGTTTTCGATGACCGGATGTCGCGCCGCCACTGCTTCAAGCACTGGTTCGTCGACCAATTGGGGGCGCGTATAGCCTCGAATCGAAGCCAGATGCGCGAAGCCTGCCAGCAAATCGGCTTCAGCGACTACCGAGGAAGCGCGTCGGATGCGGCCTGCGGCTGCGAGCACGCTATTTCGCAATTGGGCGAACAGCTGTTTTTCGATCTCAATCGCCCGGTCATGCGCGGTGAGAACGCGAGTCTCATAATCCTTCAACTCGGGAGTCGTGAATCGCTCGGCATTGACCAGCGTCTGTTTGCGCTCGTAGTCGGCCGGGGCATTCGCGAGGTTCGATTTGCTGATTTCGATGTAGTAGCCGAAGACCGAGTTATATCGGACCTTGAGCGAAGAGATGCCGGTACGGGTGCGTTCGCGTTCTTCGATGGCCGCAATCGACTGGCGTCCACTGGTGCTGATGGTTCGAAGATCATCTAGTTCGGCTGATACCGCTTTCGCGATGGCTCCTCCATCGACAAGTGTCAGGGGTGGTTCGGCGATGAGCGTATTTTGAACTTGGGTTGCGATATCAATCAGCGTATCGAGTTTGGCCGTGAGTTCCTGCCATAACTGCGTGGTCATGGCAGTCATGGCTTTGGACAGAGCGGGTAGTTTGGCAAGGCTGGCAGCGAGCGCTGCGACGTCGCGCGGACCGGCGCTATCGAGAGAGAGCCTCGCAAGGAGACGCTCCAGATCGAGAATTCCGTTGAAGGCTCGACGAAGTTCTTCGCGACGGACCAAGTCGCCGTGGGCTTCGGCAACCGCCTCGTAGCGTTTGTTGATGGATTCTGCATCGTAAAGGGGTCGCAGGATCGTCGCCCGAAGCATACGCTTTCCCATCGGAGTCTGGCTGGTGTCCAGGGTATGAAAAAGGGTCGCGCGTGAATCCGTTCCGGCGACCAGCGGTTCAACGAGTTCCAAATTGCGAACTGTAACGGGATCCAGTTGCAGTTCGTTCGAACGTTCGACGAAACGCAACGAATCCAAGTGCAGCGCGTCGAGCTTTTGCGTGGATTGGACGTAATGCAGCACTACTCCAGCGGCGATGGCTGCAGCGGGATGCCCGGAGAGGCCGAAGCCTTCAAGGGACCGCACGCCAAGCTTACGTTCGACCAGGGGGACTGCGTAATCGCGGGTCCAGACCCAGTCGTCGACTCGCGTTCGCGCTGCCACGCGGTCACCGCTACGGTCGATTTCCACGGCGAATCCGTCGGGCGCGGAGACAGGGAGCAGCAGTTCGCTGGGCTGGGCTTTCAAGAGCTCATCAAGGGCCTGCGTGTGCGCCGCGGGTCCGGTGAATTCGGCAGTGCGGAATTCTCCTGTGGAGAGATCGAGCAGGGCGATTGCGGCTGTCGTGCCCTCTTCATGGAAGGCCGCGAGGAAGTTGTTTTGTTCCTGGCCGAGGCTTGAATCAATTGCGGTGCCCGGGGTCAGGACGCGGGTGACTTCGCGGCGGACGATCTTCTTGGTGAGCTTCGGGTCTTCCATCTGCTCGCAGATGGCGATCCGGAAGCCTTTGCGCAGCAGGCGCTGAAGATAGCCTTCGGCTGCGTGATACGGGACACCACACATGGGGATGGATCGTTCCCGGTCGCGGGCGGTGAGGGTGATCTGCAACTCCCTCGCTGCAATGATGGCATCGTCGTAGAAGAGCTCGTAAAAGTCACCCATGCGAAAGAAAAGCAGGGTGTCGGGATTCTCCTGTTTGGCCGCCGTCCACTGGCGCATGAAGGGGGTGAGCGTGTCAGCACCGGAAACAGGGGATGCAGGCACGGACGGTAATTCGATGTTGTTTGGTGGATGGGCCACGGCTTCTGTTCAGAGTAACTTGAAGGACGGGCTCTATCCTAATGGCCTGTTGTCGGCTCTGGTGCGGGCCTTGGTGCAGGTTCGGAGACGGGCCGCTCCGCGATGCCGGATAGAGGGCGCGAGATTGTTCCACGTGGAACAATTTGTTAAACGGGAATGTGGAAATCTGGGTTTGTTGGAAGCGCTTTGTATTGTTGAGGTTACAAATGCGTTGAATTATGGTGTTTTGTGCCTTGTTGCAGCGAATGGAGATTTTGCTCTTTTCCTCGGAGTGGAAGAGCACACTGCTTTCACTCATAGATAGCTGGAGGCGCTCGCAGTTCAAACTCGAGAGCTGAGCGCATCCGATAGAAATGACGGCGATTCCGGGCCTCGCGAAGATTCGTTTGGGTGATGAGCATCACAGTATACTTGAGCGTTAGGCCTTAATTTGGGAGTGGCATGTATCTCGTCTGGCTCAGGGTGGCGGCGGTGTTGTATGCGGTGGCGAGTCTGACGGCGCTCCCTGCCGTTCTCTATTCCTTTCCGCGCTGGCGTAAGGCCTGTTTGCCCGCTGCCGGATTGGCGTTTCTGTTTCACCTGGTTTCTGCCACCGAGATGCTGGGTCTGGCGCACCGCTGGGTCCCGGTGGGATACGGCGAAGTGGAATCTCTGCTCGGGCTGTTGATTGCGGGGATTTTTCTTGCCATCAGTGGGATATACGGTACGGTTTCCTTTGGCGTTTTTGCGCTCCCCGCCTCCTTTCTGCTTGTGTTTGTTCCCGCGTTGGGGGCGACTCGCTACACGTTTCCGTCGCCCGGGGTGAGGGTTGGCTGGCTGGTGGTGCATATTGCGTTTCTGCTGGCTGCGTATGCCTCGCTGGCCTTCAGCATGGTGGCGAGTTTCCTGTACCTGGTGCAGGAGCGGCGGTTGAAGAGCCATCTGGTGATGGCGGGTGGGCGTTCGATTCCCACATCTCAAAGACGAGATGTGGGGCACTCAAATCTGTTGTCCGCCCCGGTCGGTTTCGCCTGGGATTTTCTGCCGCCCCTGGATACGCTGGAACGAATCGCTCACGCGACGCTGCTTTTCGGTTTTCCGTGCATGACGCTTGGTTTGCTGGTGGGTTCGCTGCTGGCGCAGGAGAGCGTGGGGCCGGCATACTTTTTCGACCCTAAAGTGCTTCTTTCCTTCGCGATGTGGATTCTGTATGTGGTGCTCCTGTACATCCGGAGAAGCGCCGGGTTGCGAGGGCGAAGGGCGGCTTATCTTTCGAGTGGCGTGTTTCTTGTGATGCTGCTTGTGTGGGCGGCGAATCAATTTAGTCAGGTACACAGGTTTCCGGCGCCATGAGTCTGATACTGCTGGGCATCAATCACAAAACGGCGCCAATTGAACTGCGGGAGCGGGTGGCGATCCCTCGCGAGAGGCTGGCCGCTTCGGCAACCTCGTTAATGGGAGTTTCAGGCGTCACCGAGGCGATGATTCTCTCAACCTGCAACCGGGTCGAGATATTGACCGCAGTGGACTCTACCGCGGTCAATATCGCGGAGTTTCTCCACAAGCATTTGTCGATTGATCCGGCCCTGCTCGGTCCGCATTTGTACGAGTACCACGATCGCGACGCGATCCGGCACCTTTTCCGTGTGGCCGCGAGCCTGGATTCGATGGTTGTCGGGGAACCGCAGATTCTTGGGCAGGTGAAGGATGCTTACACCGTTGCGCGGGAGGCGGGTACGGTCTCGACGCAGCTTGAGCCGCTGCTGCAATCTGCGTTCGCTGCAGCGAAAAAGGTGCGTTCGGAGACAGAGATCGGGAGCACGACGGTATCGATTGCTTCGGTTGCTGTCGATCTGGCACAGAAGATCTTTGGGTCGCTCGCCGGCAAGCGAGTTTTTCTGGTTGGCGCGGGCAAGATGAGCGAACTGGCGGCGCGACACCTGATACGGCATGGAGCAGGGACCATTCTTGTAACCAACAGGACGCATGATCGGGCTGTGCAAATGGCAGCGCGGTTCGAGGGTGCTGCTGCGCCGCAGGTGATACCGTGGGACGATATGCGCTCGGCGGCCAGTTCGGCCGACATTGTGATCACCTCAACGGGAGCGCCGGAACCGATTTTCCGCAAAGCGGATGGGCAGGCATTTCTGCATAAACGAAAGAACCGGCCCATGTTCTTTATCGATATCGCAGTGCCCCGGGACGTGGATCCTGAGATGAACCGGCTGGAGGGGATTTTTCTCTACGACATCGATGATTTGCAGTCGGTTGCGGCGGCTCATCTGGCGGAGCGGTCTCGAGAAGCGGCGGATGCCGAGGCAATGATCGCGACTGAGGTTGAGCGGTATCAACTGAAGCTGAAAACGGTGAATGTGGCCCCGGCGATTGTCGGACTGCAGCAGAAGGCCGAGGAATTGCGACTGGCGGAAATGAAGCGGGTCCAATCCCGGCTCGGAGGGCTGACTGCAGATCAGTTGGCTGCAGTGGAAGCGCTGAGTCGCGGCCTGGTGAACAAGTTTCTCCATCCGCCGATGCAGGCGCTGAAGCAGGCGGCCCGCGAGGGAGATCTGGCGCGGATTGAAGCGATTCGTGAGACGTATTCTCTGGGTGCGGAAAAGGAAGTCAAAGCGATCAATATGGAAGTTTCAAATGCAACAGAATCAATAAGATATAATCAAACAATGCAACATATTGATGAAATGTCGAGCGCCCCAGCCGCGGAAGATTCCGTGATCGAAAAGGTGGGGTCATGATTAGGATTGGCTCGCGCGGCTCCCAGTTGGCGCTATGGCAGGCGAATCATGTGGCGGGGCTGCTTCAAGGGCAAGGCCATCAGGTCGAAATCGAAATTATCAGGACGACTGGCGATCGATTGCAGGAAGTAACATTCGCGCAGGTAGGTTCCAAGGGCATGTTTACGCTGGAGATTGAGGAAGCGCTGGCGGAAGGGAGAATCGACCTGGCGGTGCACAGCCTGAAGGACTTGCCGACCGAACTACCCAACCAGTTTGTACTAGGGGCTACGCCGACCAGAGTCGATCCGCGGGACGTGCTGGTGTCGAAGGACTATGCGAGCTTTCAGGAATTGCCTCCCGGGGCTAGAGTAGGGACTAGCAGTCTTCGCAGGCGGGCGCAGTTGCGGTACTTGCGCCCAGATCTGGAATATGTGGAGTTTCGCGGCAATGTGGACACGCGTTTGAGAAAGCTGGGCGAGGGGCAGGCAGAGGCAATTCTGCTGGCGGCGGCCGGGTTGGATCGGTTGGAAAAGACGGAGTGGATTCGAGAACGTCTCGAACCTGAAGTGGTTTGCCCGTCGGCTGGCCAAGGGGCTTTGGGGATCGAGATTCGGGCAAATGATCCGCGAATGACGGAGGTTGTGGCGTTTCTTGATGATCCAGCGACGCGGTTTGCCGTAACTGCGGAACGCGTCGCGCTGGCCGCACTGGGAGGCGGATGCCAGGTTCCTATCGGTGTGCATTGTAGACCGGTTCACGGGGTTGGTCTCGAGGGGCAATTCGAGATCCTGGGGTTGGTTGCCGATCCCGACGGAAGTCGAATTTTGAAAAGCTGTGCCCTTGGCAATCAGGCTGAGGAACTGGGCCGCGCGGTCGCCGCGGAGCTTTTACAGCAGGGAGCCAGTGAACTGTTTGAAGGAATTGGGACAAGTTGAATGAAATCCATCCTGAAATTGCTTTACCGCTGCTTGGACGGCGGATTCTGGTCACCCGGGCGCTTCAGCAGGCGGGGAAATTAAGCGACGGATTGAAGGCTTTGGGAGCCGAGCCTGTTGAAGTGCCGGTGCTTGAGATTCGCCCGCCGGATTCCTACGAAGGTCTGGACGCGGCGCTCAAAAAGCTGGAACCGAACAAGTTCTCTCAATCTTTTGACTGGCTGATCCTGACGAGCGCCAACACCGTGCAGACTATTGCAGCCCGCTGCAGAATGCTGGAAATAGATTTCGCTGAAATCAAGGCGCTCAAAGTTGCTGCGGTAGGAAGTGCAACCGCTGAGGCCGCGCGGAAGGTCGGGTTTCGGGTGACTGTGGTGCCGGACAGCTATCACTCCGAGGGATTGGTCGCTGCGCTGGGCAATTCTGTGCTGGCAAAAAGGGTATTGTTGGCTCGGGCGAAGGTCGCCAGGGATGTGATCCCGGATGCTCTGACAACGGTTGGAGCGCTGTTGACGGTGGTCGACGCTTACCAGACCGCGTTGCCGGATGGTGCGCAGGAGTTGCTGGTGGAGGCACTGCGGGTTGGCGTAGACGGCGCGACTTTTGCGAGTTCGTCGAGCGTTCGGAATCTGGCGGAAGTGGCGCGGGAGGCTGGGATCAGATTTCCTTTTGCTGGGGTAGCTGCGATTTCGATTGGGCCGGTGACTTCCGCTACTCTTATCGAGCACGGATGGGAGCCGGCTGGGGTTGCCAAAACTTCGGATATTCCGGGATTGATTGCCGCAGTCGTCGGAGTTTTAGCTCGGTCTGACGATCAGGTTTAGATCCGCGAGTTCAGCATCTGCAGCCCTATTTCGTCCAAAATCCTTCATGGACCTGACCTGCTTCTTCTTCCAGTAAAGGGCCAGTGACACGAATCGGCCTTTGGCCGCGGGAGAAGACCTCGCGGCAGGGTAGATCGAGAGTAGGATTTTCTTCGTGGCTCCCGGTGTAGCGGAGCAGTCCTTTTTCTGAAAGTGCGTAGACCACGCGGCCAATGCCGGTCCAGTAGATGGCACCGGCGCACATGGCGCACGGTTCGGTGCTGGTGTAGAGGGTCGCGGTGGCGAGTTGCGCGGGAGTGAACTGACGGCCGACGAGCGAGCATGCGAGGCGTTCTGCATGTTGGGTCGGGTCACCCTTGGGAGGGACGGCGTTGTTGCGGGCGGTTACCAGGACGTGGCCATGTTCGTCGACGATGAGGGCGCCGAAAGGGTGCGCTCCGTGGGCTCGGGCTGCGCGGGCCAGTTCGATGGCTTGCCTTAAAAAAGCCAGATCGACTTCGCTTACTGATTCCTGGGTCATGTTGGATTCCTAATACCGCTGTTAACAGAGTTTTCGCAGTCTCCACTCCTTATGGCTTAGGAGTGCCAGGTTTTGTCGGGGGCGTGGCAGAGCTGTTCGAGTGGGCAGGCGGCGCATTTGGGCTTGCGGGCATCGCAGATCTGCCGGCCGTGATGGATCAATTCGTGGGAAAGCTGGATCCAGCGGTCCCGCGGGATGACTTTCATCAGGTCCTGCTCGACGTTTTGGGGAGTGTCGCTGCGGGTGAGGCCGAGACGGCGGGAGAGGCGGAAGACATGAGTGTCCACGACTACGCCTTCGGCTTTGCCGTAGGCTACGCCGAGCACGACGTTGGCGGTTTTGCGGGCTGCGCCGGGAACGGTGAGGAGTTCAGACATTGTCTGTGGAACCTCGCCGCCGAATTGCTCGCTGATGACGCGGCCCGCTCCTTGAATCGACTTAGCCTTGTTGTGATAGAAGCCGGTGGTGCGGATCAGGTCTTCCAGTGCTTCGATGGGTGCGTCAGCCATGGCTTGCGGTGTTGGATAGGTTGCAAAGAGCTTTGGCGTGACCATGTTTACGCGGACATCGGTGCACTGTGCGGAGAGGATGGTCGCGACGAGAAGCTGCCAGGGCGAGGCGTGGACTAGAGCACATTCCGCGTCAGGGTAGGTGTCGCGGAGGATTTTGAGAATTGACTCGATGCGCTCCGGCTTAACTTCGAGCTTGGCGACGCCATGGCCCGAAGGGATGGCTGGAGCAGATTTGCCAATGGGCTTGCGGTTGGCTGGAGGGTGTTTCAAAGCGGTCTTTTTCGCCGACTTTTTGGCTGCGGATTTCTTCCCGGTGGCTTTTTTTGTCGCAGCCTTTGTCGCAGATGGAGTTGCCTTTGCTGTACTGGTCTTACGCCCGATCATGAAACTTACCTCAGGAGCTAAAGCCCGCGTTTACGCTGTTGCGTTCGTGCCGGGGATCAATCACCGGCCCAACTAAAACATACCGCTTGTTCCAATGTTGAATGAAGCGCCCAGGTCAAAATCTAGTGGGTGCCGGATAGCCAGTTGCCTAGCTTCTCGATAGGCAGGCGAACTCCGACGTAAAAGCTGCCGAAGAGCGCGTACTTAGCACTAACTTCGTCAAAGCGCATCTCGTAGATGAGCTTCTTGAAGACGACTGGGTCGTTGGCGAAAAGGTCGACACCCCACTCCCAATCGTCAAGACCGATCGAGCCAGAGATGATCTGGCGAACGTCGTCTGCATAGCGGCGTCCTATCATGCCGTGCTCGTGCATCATGCGCTGGCGCTCAGACATGGATTCGGTATACCAGTTCACTTCTTCCCCGCGTTTGCGGTCCATTGGGTAGAAGCAGGCATATTTTGCATCCGGGATTGAGGGATGGAGGCGCGAGGACATCGCTACAGCCTGGCGTTCGAGAGTCTCCTTGATTGCGGAGTTCCATTCCGGGGAATGGGGCTGTATATCGCGAGCGGCGAGGGCGCTGTAGGTTTTGGATGACGATTCATATAAGCCGAGTTCGATGACGGAGACATACGAGTACGTCTGTTCCAGAAAATCAAATAATTCGGTGTGAGCCAGCTTCATTTCCACCTGGTTCAGTGCTTCGACTGAGTCGCGCGTATGAATCAGCATCAGGTCGCCTTTATGGCCGAGCAATGAAAAGGCGGCGGAATGCGCTCCTTCGCCAGAGCCTTGGTGCAGATCGTTCAGCGCAGAAATGGCTGAGGTTCCGATGCGCTCTTGTTCTGCAGCCGAGAGCGCGCGCCAGGCCTTCCAGTTGAAGCGGAAGATCTGGTGCAACATACTGGATCCCTCAAGGGTTAGGGGAACTGCTGGAGATTCTGCCACGGTAATAGCCTCTGGCTCCAGAGTACTAGGGAAGGGGGACCAAGGAATAGGGAGTGGTCAGTACATGGACCGGGGATGCAGCGTCAAGCCACCGCTGACCGAGGACTGTCCGCGGTTTCAAACGCAGCAATCGAAAAGGTGCAGCATTTTCGACATTTATACTTAAAACCTGTGACAGAACATATCCTCGCCAGCATTGTGCAGTTCGTCATTTGGACGATCTCTTCCACCGGGTACGCGGGTGTGGCCCTGCTGATGGGGATAGAATCTGCGTGCATTCCACTACCATCTGAGATCATCATGCCGTTCGCGGGCTACCTGGTTGCGACCGGGCGCTTTGGCGGGGGGGATGCGTGGATGGGCCTCCTTTGGGTGGCAACGGCGGGTGCCATAGGCTGCAATCTTGGCTCGGTCGTCGCCTACTGGATTGGCGCGTGGGGTGGGAGACCGCTGGTCTTGCGATACGGCAAGTACGTGCTGATGAGCGAGCACGATCTAGACCGCATGCATTCGTTCTTCGAAAAGTACGGGTCCATTACGGTCCTGGTCGGGCGATTGCTGCCTGTCGTGCGGACTTTTATTGCATTTCCGGCTGGTATTGCCCGGATGCCGCAATTGCGATTTCACATTTACACATTCATCGGTTCGTGGCCGTGGTGCTTTGCGCTTGCTTATGTGGGCAAACAGCTAGGCGACCGATGGAATACCGATCCCCGGTTCCATGAGTGGTTTCACCGATTTCACCTGGTGGTGGAACTTGCTCTGGTCGCGGGGATAGTCTGGTTCGTCTGGACGCATTGGAAGCGCGGCCAGCGACTGAACGAAGCATAAGAAGCGAAGTAGAGAAGGGAAGGTTCAGAAATACATGTCAGTACATCGGGAAGGCGGCCTTAAGACCGCTGAAATCGCGCCCGCAAAGGGCAAGCTGGGAGTAATGGTCGTAGGCATGGGAGCCGTGGCCACTACGCTGATCGCAGGAGTTGAGGCAGTTCGCAAGGGATTGGCCAAGCCGATCGGCTCGCTGACGCAAATGGGCACGATTCGATTAGGGAAGAGAACTGATAGCAATTCTCCGCTGATCAAGGACTTTGTGCCATTGGCCAATCTTGATGACATCGTCTTTACTGGTTGGGACATTTTTGAGGATAACGTCTACGAGGCGGCAGCTCATGCCAAGGTACTCGATGCGGATCATCTGGCGCAGATCAAGCCCTTTCTGGAAGCGATCAAGCCGATGCCGGCGGTCTTTGACCAGCATTATGTGAAGCGGTTGCACGGTACGCACGTCAAGACCGGCAAGCACAAGTGCGATTTGGCGATGCAGGTGATCGCAGATATTCAGGCATTCAAGAAGACGGTGGACCGGGTGGTGGTGCTGTGGGCCGGGTCAACGGAAATCTTCCTCGAGCCTACCGCGGTGCATCAGTCGATTGCGGCTTTTGAAAAGGGATTAGTCGATAACGATCCCTCGATTGCTCCGTCGCAGATTTACGCGTATGCGGCACTGAAGGAAGGTGTGCCGTTTGCCAATGGTGCGCCAAATTTAACGGTGGATTTGCCGGTTATGGTGGAGCTTTCAAAGCAGAATGGCGCGCCGATTACTGGCAAGGATTTCAAGACCGGGCAGACATTTATCAAGACGGTGCTGGCACCGGCATTCAAGGCGCGCATGCTTGGCGTGGCCGGGTGGTATTCGACGAACATCCTGGGAAATCGCGACGGAGAAGTGCTGGATGATCCCGAGAGCTTCAAGACCAAGGAAGAGTCAAAGCTTGGAGTGCTGGATTACATTCTGCAGCCTGAACTGTATCCGGACCTGTACAAGGATCTCTACCACAAGGTTCGGATAAACTACTATCCGCCGCGCGGAGATAACAAGGAAGGCTGGGATAACATCGATATCTTCGGCTGGCTCGGTTATCCGATGCAGATCAAAGTGGATTTCCTCTGCCGCGATTCGATTCTTGCCGCCCCGATCGCTCTGGATCTGGTGCTGTTTCTCGATCTGGCGCAGCGAACGCCGCAGTTGGCGAATATCGGTATCCAAGAATGGCTCAGCTTCTACTGGAAATCACCACAGACGGCGCCGGGGTTGTATCCGGAGCACGACCTGTTTATTCAGTCGATGAAGCTGAAGAACACTCTGCGGCACATTATGGGCGAGGACCTGATTACGCACCTTGGGCTGGAGTATTACGACTGAGGGTCTGGCGGTCAGGGCAACTGTCGTTCGTTGGTCGGCCGAAAAACAAAAGCCCTATTCGTTTTGAATGGGGCTTTTCTGTTTGCCAGTTCTCAGCGAATATCGAGCTCTTTTCGGACTAAATCTACGATGAGACTTCTCTGCGTTTGCCATGTTTCCCAAACCGATACGCACCATTCGCGGATGGCATTGTCTCGCTCCAGGCCTGGCGGTGCTGCTAGCACGTCGGAAACAGTGATCTGACCTTGAATCTTTGGCGGTGATATCGCCGGCCAGAGTTTGCGCTGCCTGGCAAGCTGCATATGCATTCTCTGCACCTGCTTGCCGGTGAAGCCCTTTTCGAGGAAGAGATACAGGCCGATCAGGCCAAAGACGACGGTTATGGGCTTGCTTTTCTCACTGGCATGATGCGCTGCGAAGCAATCTACGGCATGCTGGTGCAGGAACGCCGGGTCTTGGTGACTCAGCGTGTAGAAGCATAGCTCGTCGAATAATTCCTGGTCTGTTGGCATAGGATTCCGGTGAAGCAATCCTTGATTCTGAAGCGGCTACGCTGCTGCGGCCTGCGCTAGTCTGCGGACGGTCAACACGGTGATGTCGTCTTCCTGGCCGAATTCCTTGGCGGCGTCGGCGATGAAGAAGGCGGATTGGCCGCTCAGGTTGCGCACGCGGTCGAAGCCGAAGAGTTCGCCGTTGGGTTTGCGGGCTTCCGAGACGCCATCCGACATCATCAGAAGCCGGTCGCCTGGATGCAGGTAGAGTCGGACTTCTTCGTATTCGACGCCAGCGACCACTCCGAGCGGGAGACCGCCGGGGAGGGTGATTTCCTGGCTGTTGAGATATGGAGGTGGATGACCTGCGCTGGCGATTACGACTTCGCCGTCGGCGGAAAAGTAGGCGGCTTCGCAGGTAGTGAAGCTGGCGCTGCCGACGAGGACCTGGTTTAGGTCGGCCAGAATCTGAGAGGGTGAAGTCATGGGTGAACGCCGCAGGGCGCCCATCAGCATCGAGACGTTCATTGCCGCCTGAAGGCCGTGTCCCGCCACGTCTCCGATAACTATTAGCAGACCACCCTCGCCGGTTGCCTGAATGTGAAAGAAATCGCCGCCGACCTCGGTGGCTGGCGTGTAAACAGTGTCTACATGGAACCCGGGTGTCTGCGGAGATTCGCGCGGAATCATCAACTCCTGGACGCTACGAGCCGCTGCGAGTTCGCTTGAGGCTCGTTCGCGTTCTCGGTGGATGCGCAGAAAGCGAACGAAGATGATGAGGATGATTACGAAAATACCGACAAAATCGGCGACATCTGAAAAGTGAATTGGAATGGGTCCTGCCTGGAAGCTTAGCGGGGATTGGA
>Ga0302319_10010425_pt1 | contig 17708 bp, 16 predicted proteins | sample Bog_T0_2_FD_203319 | JGI IMG/M metagenome (GOLD analysis project Ga0302319, IMG submission 203319) | Peat permafrost microbial communities from Stordalen Mire near Abisko, Sweden - Bog_T0_2 | ecosystem: Environmental > Terrestrial > Soil > Wetlands > Peat | place: Sweden: Abisko, Stordalen Mire...
CCGAGGAGCACGATCTCCTCGTTCGCTCCCTTAAGATTGCCGAGTTTGAGGAGATGATGCGCACCGGCGTGATCGGTGACAACTGCACGGTTTCGGCGTGGGGGCTTTATCTGCTGTGGAAGTCGCAGCACTCGAAATAAAGTTAATATGCCGGGCAAACTTATCCGCGTTCTTCCATGGGAATATACAGCGAGGGGTAGGGCGGTCCGATGTACTCTGCGCGGGGGCGTATAAGGCGGTTGTCGTCGAGCTGCTCAATGATGTGGGCAGCCCAGCCGGCGATACGGCTAATGGCGAAGATGGGTGTGTAAAGGTCGATGTCGATGCCCAGCGTGGCATAGGTCGAGGCCGAGTAGAAATCCACGTTGGCGTTCAGCTTCTTGTCGGAGTTGATATACAGCTCGATGGCTCTTGACATCTCGAACCACTTGGGAATGCCTGCGTCCTTGCCCAGTTGCTCGCTCATCTTGCGCAGGTGGGTGGCGCGCGGGTCCTCGGTCTTGTAAACGCGATGGCCGAAGCCTGAAATCTTCTGCTTGGCGGCCAGCATATTCTTTACGTATTCGACCGGGTCCTCGCCCAGTTTGTCGATGGTCAGCAAAAGGCGCATGACGCCCTCGTTGGCGCCGCCGTGCAATGGCCCCTTGAGCGCGCCGATGGCTCCGGTAACAGCCGAATGAACGTCGGCGAGCGTGGCCGCGATGACGCGGGCGGCGAAGGTGGAGGCGTTCAACTCGTGCTCGGCGTGCAGCACCAGCGCCAGGTCCATGGTTCTGACGGCGGTCTCCGAAGGTTTAACGCCGTTGAGCATCCACAGGAAGTTGGCGGCGTGGTTGAGCGAGCGGTCCGGCGGAACAATCTCCAACCCCTTGCGCAGCCGGTCGTAGATGGCCACAATCATGGCCATCTGCGCGGTGAGATGAAAACACTTGCGCACGTTTGCGTCGTGCGAGCTGTCCTTCTCATCGGCATCATAGAAGCTGAGCGCACTGACGGCGGTGCGCAGCACCTCCATGGGCGTGGCCGAGGCGGGAATGCCTCGCAGCATATCGACGATGCGGAAATCCAGCCCGCGCGCCAATTGCAACTGAGTTTGAAACTCGCGCAAGGCCAGCTCGTTGGGAAGAATGCCGTTCCACAGCAAATAGGTGGTCTCCTCGAAGGTCGAATGCACAGCCAGCTCGTGAATGTCGATTCCCCGATAGGACAATACGCCCGCGTCTCCGTCAATCCAGCAGATCCCGGAGTTCGCCGCGACAATTCCTTCCAAACCTTTTCCCGTCGACATGGCCTTGCAGTCCCCCTTGCGAGCAGTTCCCTGGCTGAAACAGCGCCTCACCCGGCCCCAAAAAACACGGCGCGAAAATATGCAGTAAAGATCTTTATATCGCAGCGGTTCCCTGCTTGTCACGAAGTGTGGGACGAAGCAGGAGAGGAAGGCACGGAATTGGCTTTTTTGATGCTCGAATGAGCAATCAGGAGCAGCTTTTTCTGCATAAGCCGGATAAATACTATATTCTGTAGATTCCCCAGCATGAATCCGGGGCGTGAGTTTCGTCTCTGACATTTTGGACGAAAACCCGGCAGAGACTATTTTACGGCGTCTAAACGACAGGTAGGCGTCCCACTACGAGATGCGGCTGGCATGACAGACCGCCAAAGAAAGGCAAAGAGATGAGTGTACTTGACGAGACCCCCCGGAGCTACTCCGGCGCATTGTTGGCAGCGATTGCCGTGGCCCTGCTGGCCGGCATAGCTGCGCTGATTTGGAGCTTCTCCCTGAGCGGCAGGCTCTCCACCCAGCAAACTGAACTGGACGAGGCCAACAAGGCAAATGTGAAGCTGGCCGCCGAGCTGCGCGAAACCGACGCGCACCTAAAGGTGGCCACTGAAGAGCTGGGCAACTCACTGGGTCTGACGCAAAAGCAGATGGACGCCCGTGCCCAGGAGATCATCAATCGCGAGACGCGGGACGAGGCGAACGCCAAGCAGTTGGCGAACGCCCAGCAGCAGACCGCGCAGGCTGTTACCGCCGTCTCCAACGATGTTTCCAGCGTGAAGAGCGACGTGGGCGGAGTGAAGAGCGATTTGGGCAAGACGCAGAGCCAACTGGCCACGACCATCAGCCAGTTGACATCGATGAAGGGAGATCTGGACGGCCACAGCACTCTGATCGCCCGCAATCACGATGAGCTTGAGCTGCTGAAACACAAGGGCGACCGCAACTACTACGAGTTCACCCTGACCAAGGGCCAGAAGAAGCCCGTAGGCACGGTGAGCTTGGAGTTGAACAAGGTTGACACCAAGAAAAACATCTACAGCCTGACCGTGGTCTCAGATGACAAGCCGGTGCAGAAGAAGGATAAAGGCATCAACGAGCCGCTACAGTTCTACAGCGGCAAGGACTCGATGCTCTTTGAGATCGTGGTCAACACCGTCAACTCAAAGAAGCAGGTCACTGGTTACCTGTCGGTTCCCAAGAGCGCGCCGGTACCGCCTACTCTTCCGTAACCGCGCTGTGGGGCGCAAGCACCAGGCTGGACTGGTACTGGAATCTGAAGGTGAAGTTCAACTCCTTGCGCGCGTCCCACTCCTGTTTGCTCAGCCTCATAGCCCAGAAAACCGTCCCGTCCACGCTCTGTCCCGGGTCGAGAATCACGCGGGGTGAGAGCGCGTTGGCGCGGAACGCGGCTATCTCTGGATAGGCGATAAAGACCTCATCGTATTGAATCGTGCTTCCGGCGGAGACGGAAAGGATGCCGTCCGCCATCTTGACATTGGCCAGCACATCCTGCATCACCAGCGGATACTGGCTCTCGTTGTGCAGCTTCACGTGGGCAAAGACCAGCACTTCATCAAAGCTTTCCTTGGCCATAGGCTCACCGTTGGCATCGATTCCCGATGTAACAACGTGGCGTGGATGCGCCCAGACCTGCACAATCTCTCCACTGGCGACGGGCTTCTTTTCCCCGGTCAGCACAAAGACAGTGAGGGCGATGGTGACCAGCACGGCCGCGATAATGCCGGCGGTGATCATGTGGCTGCTCCCCTTGGTGAACTCTTCGCCGAGGGCGGCATCGTCGATTTTATTTCCAGATTCCTGTTGGAGTAGGCTCATAGCGCCTTCATGGTAAATCCAAATGCGCAGGATGGGCCATATAAATCATCGTTCTTTCATGTATTTCTGAAATTTTATCCGAAAAGGATGCCCCGGAGCCAAAGCGGGCCGGAAGGTTGCAAAGACGAGAAATCTCCCAGTCCGCAACGAACCGGGATAGTAGGCCAAATAATAGACACAACTCTTCTAAACCGCTTAGCAGCGGTCTTGCGCTCACGCCCGGTCATCGGCGCCTTCAGGCTGCGCTGGGAGCCTCACTGGGAGCATCACTGGGGACTGCGCTGAGGGCGGCGTCCTTCAGACGGATTACCGCATCCGCCTGGGCGCCCTTCTGGCCCTGAACGATGTCGAACTCAACGTCATCGCCCTCTTTCAGCGTCTTGTATCCGTCCAACTGAATCGATGAATAGTGGACAAATACATCCGGCCCGTCTTCACGACCAATGAATCCGTAGCCCTTGGCGTTGTTGAACCACTTGACCTTACCTTTGTACTGAGCCACAGGTCCCTGCCTTCCTTACATCCTGTGAGGTGCGGCGAGCTACAAACAGGGGGAAATTCTCACCGTTATGAATTATGACGCGAAACTATCCAAAAAGGTGCAAAATATTTATTTTTTGATTTCGCAAGATGAGACAAAACCCGCTGAGGCCGCCGGCTCAACCAGGAGACGGCGGCTCGCATGGGTCAGAATTCAGCTCTATTTTCCGTGCTTGCCTGCGACTTTGCGCGCATAGAGCAGCACGGCGGTCAGCGTCTTGCCGTCCAGAATCGCGCCCTTTTCAATCAGTTTAACGGCTTCAGAGAGTTTGACCAGGCGAAACTCAATCTGCTCGTCCTCCTCAGGATGCGCTCTGCCCGCCACCAGCCCCTCGGCCACAAAGACCTTCATCGACTCGCCCAGAAAGCCGGGGCTGGCGTAGTACTCGACCAGCGGCTTCCACTTCTTTGCCCGGTAGCCGGTCTCTTCCTCCAGCTCTCGCTTGGCGCCCGCCAGGGCGTCTTCGCCCGCATCGAGCTTTCCGGCCGGCAGCTCCCACAAAAAGCGGCCCGCCGCATGGCGATATTGCCGCTCAATGACAAGCCAGGGGTCACGCTTGCTCTTGGTGTTATCCAGCGCCAGAATGACCACGCTGCCGTTATGGCGGATAATGTCGCGTTCGCTGTGCTTGCCGCCCGGCTCAATCAGTTTGTCGTGCAACACACGGAAGAGCGGCCCCTCGAAGACCACCTCGGAGCTGATCAGGTGCGCCGTTTGCTCACCGTCATGCTTCGCGGCCTTTTTTGCCTTGGGAAGCTTCTTCGCCTCAGGCTTCAGGGCTTTGGCCGCAGGCTTGGCGGCCTTCTTCAACTTGGGCGCAACGGTCTTGGCCTTCTTCGGCGCGGCGGACTTCACGGCTTTCTTCTTTTTGGGCATCTTCTCTCTCTCCTCCATGCGCTATCAAAGCGCAAAATAAGGCTTCTGTGCAATCATACGCACCCTCGGCCCGCCCGGCGCCAATTACTTCGCTTCGGCTTTGCTGTCCTTGCCCGCCGCCGCGCCACTGGGACTCAGCGTGACCCAATCGGTCTGCACCCGGTCCCAGCCCTGAATCAGGAAGCCGTAGCTCTCGAAGAGCTGGCGGATCTGCGGCCGCTGCCAGCCGGCAATCTCCTCCAGAATCGGCACCAGCGTAGGCAGGGCGTTGTCGCTCAGCACCGTCCGCTTGGCGATCTGCGCCACCAGTTTCGATTCAGAGACGGCAATGGTGAAGCCGTCGCGCCGGTTCACCTGCATCATCACATGAATGTCGGAGCTGCCGTCGCCCACGTAGACCACATGATCGGCTGGAACGCCAAGCTCTTCCACGAGCTGCTCCAGGCGCATCACCTTGCCGTAACCGGCCGTCGCCCGCACCAGGCTATCAATCCCGCCCGAGGCCGTGTACTTGAACTCCGTGCCAAAGATGTGATCCTGCGGCACAATTCCACCGAGGGCCGACTGAATCACCTCGACCGGCGCCGCCGAAAGCACATAAAAATCAAAGTGAAAGCCATCGATCTTCCGGTCCAGAATTTCATAAACCTGCTTGATATTTTCCTTGAGGCGGATGCGTTTGCCAACTTCCACCAGATGCTCGCGCCGCACCTGCGAATGAAAGGCGGGATCGTGCAAGAGCAGATAGGAAAGCTCGGCGCCCTGCTGCACCAGGTTCAGCTTAGCCATGCCGTCGGCCTTGCGCTCAAATTCCGCAGCCGGAATGCCGAGCATCTCGCTGAGCACGTAGCCGGAATCGTTGAAGGTCAGCGTCTTGTCGAAATCACTGGCAAAAAGATAATGTTTTCGATGTTCGGTAGCCATACTTCATTTTAGAACAGATTACTGTTATGCCAAACCAAAGATCATGGCTGGACGCGAGCAGAGTTCCACATTTTACGGTAGCGTAATTAAGCTGAAAATCCAGGAAAGAGTGAAAATGCCGGCGGCGGGCGCGGATCGGCCTTTGTGCATCGCCCCGGCTCGGCGTGTCATCCTAAATAGAGGGTGAATTCACGGTGTGGATTCGCCTTGAGACTCTCGATTGACGTGAGATTGTGTCGCTGAAAGCAGATTGTTATCCCATCTCCGCTGTGCCCGGGCTGCACCGGCTCTTCCTGGAGTTCTGCTCCGGCTTGGCTGCGGCGCGCGCGTTTTACCCCTCCCTGCCGCCGGATGCAGGCTGGCAGGAGCGTCCGCCAGTTCCCGCGCACTGGCCGGAATTGGTAAGCCTATTGGCCGAGCAGAATCCGTCGCCCGAGGCCGCAACAGCCCTCGATGCTCTCAGAACCGGCGCGGGAGTGGTGGTGACCGGCCAGCAGGTGGGCCTCTTCGGCGGACCGCTCTTCACGCCCTTCAAAGCAGCCACGGCCCTGGCCCGCGCGCGGCAGGCCACGGCGGCGGGGCGGCCTCATACGGCCATCTTCTGGCTGGCCACCGAAGACCACGACTTTGCCGAGATCAACCACGTCGTCTTCCCCGCCCGCCGCGAATTGCGCACGCTGGTGTACGCGCATGCGCCTGCAGCGTCGCTGCCAGTGGGCGGCATTGTGCTCGATGACTCGATTTTGCCGCTGCTCGATCAAGCATATGAGCGGCTGGGAAATTCCGACGCGATGGACGCGCTCGCCAGCGCCTACCGGCCGGGACGCACCTTTGCCCAGGCCTTCGCCGAGTTTTATTCCAAGGTTTTTGCCGCGCAGGGCCTGCTGGTGCTGGACGCAAGCAGCCGCGCCTTTCATCGTTTCGGCGCGCCAGTGCTGCGCGCGGGGATCGAGCGGGCCGACGAGCTGCACACCGCCCTGATCGACCGCAACCGCTCGCTCGAAGCGGCAGGCTATCACGCGCAGGTGGCCGTCGGACCGCATTCGAGCCTGCTCTTCCTGATCGACGAGCACAGTGGCGAGCGCGTGGCCCTCAAGCGGCTGGCTCCCACGGCGAACGAGCCGAATGGGCTTTGGATGGCCGCCCGGCAGAACTTTTCCACCGCCGATCTGCTTGCCATCCTCGACGCCGAGCCAGAGCGTATCTCACCTTCGGCGCTGCTCCGGCCCGTTTTTCAGGATTTTCTGCTCTCCACCTCGGCCATCGTCGGCGGACCGGCGGAGATCGCTTACTTTGCCCAGTCCGCCGTTCTCTACGAGCGAATTCTGGGCCGAGTGACGCCCGCTCTGCCGCGCTTTTCCGCCACGCTGATTGAGCCTGCGATTGCGGATCTGCTGTGCCAGCATGAACTTACGCTGGAACGCGTCTTCGCCGAGAGTTCCGATTCGCTGGCCCAGCTGCTTGCCACTCAGTCGATGTCCACCGAAGGCCGCGAGCGGCTTGCCACGGCGGGCACGGCGCTGGAGGCCGAGTTGACGCCGCTTCTCCACTGGATGCGCTCGCTCGACGCAGGCCTTGGACAGTCGGCTGAAAGCTCGGCCAGCAAGATGCGCTACCAGATGAGCCGGTTACAGCGTCTGGCGGCCAACTTCCAGTTGCAGCGCGAGGCCCAGCTCAGCCGTCACGCCGAGGCAATTAGTCAGGCGCTCTATCCCGGCGGCGCGCTTCAGGAGCGACTGCATAGCGGGGCCTACTACTTTGCTCGCTATGGGGTCGAACTGGCTGAAGAATTGACGCGGCAGGCCGAGAGTTCATGCCCGGGACACACGGCGATCTGGCTGTAAAAGACAGGGATCAGGAGTCAGAGATCAGGGGTCCGATCAATCGCTGAACTTTAATGCTGAATGGCTTGTATAATCCTCTCGATGTGTGAGGAGGCTTACGATGAAACATTTTTTGATAATTTTTGCAGCAGGTATATTGGCGTGTGTGCCGGCGCAGGCGCAAAAGCCGCCCTGTGCGACGGCTGGCGACAACAATGCATTTCTGGGCATCCAGACTATTCGTCTGTGGCCGGGCGACGCGCCGGAGGCCAAGGGAAAGGCCTGCGAGGATGTGCCCACGCTGACCATCTTCGAGCCGCAGCAGGGCCACGAAAACGGCTCTGCCGTGGTGGTGCTGCCGGGCGGCGCTTACTGGGGACTGGCGGCCAATCTGGAAGGCCGGCAGGTGGCTGACTGGTTCACCGCGCGCGGCTTTCGCGCCTTCGTCCTCAGCTACCGGCTCTCCTCCAACGGCTATATCCTGCCAGTGCCGCTGCTTGACGCGCGGCGCGCCATTCAGACAGTGCGGGCGCGGGCGCTCGACTACCAGATTGCCCCCAATCGCATTGTGATCATTGGCTTCTCGGCCGGCGGACACCTGGCGGCGCTGGCCTCCACGGAGTTCGTTGCTGGCAACCCCGACGCCGAGGACCCCATCGAGCGCGTCTCTAGCCGCCCGGATTATCAGGTGCTTGGCTACCCGTGGATCGGGGCGATCTCCAGCGATACAACGAACCTGAGCTACTGCAAGCTCTTCAACCTGATGGACCGCTGCGAGGCGCTGCGCGCGGCCTACTCGCCCGATTTGTTTGTCACCAGGGAGACGCCTCCGGCCTTCCTCTTTCACACCTTCAACGACAAGACCGTTCCGGTGGAGCAGGGATTGCGCTTCTATGAGGCTCTGGTCAAGGCCGGCGTTCCCGCCGAGCTGCACATCTTTGCGAATGGCCCGCACGGCACCGGCCTGGGCAAGGCCGACGCGGCGCTGGACCAGTGGCCCAACCTTCTGGAGATCTGGCTGCGCTCGCAAGGGCTGCTGACGCCGGCCAAAGTCGCCGCCAAACTGTAGGGTGCGCAGTTGGCGGTAAAAAGGCGCGACTGACAGGCATCACTTGCAAAAGTCGCGAAAAACTGCCCTGAAAATAAGAGGCGGGCCGTTTACTCCGGGAGTGGAAGGACTTCCCAAAGCAAACAGCCCGCTGGACCCTGGACCGGGTCTAGGTGGTAGTTACAGTCTAGGCTTGTTTTGCGCGAATGCAAGTTCTTTTTTGAACATTTATTCCCAAAAGTGACCGCTGTCACGGTAGTCCCAAAAATAGGGCCGTTTGCATTGACTTGAGGCTCTGCCCCTGATACAAAAAAGAGTTCCCCCCGTGCGAGAGACCACGCTGGCCGGTTGGGCAACCAGGCTATTCAGAGACGACCGGACCGGAATGCAAGAGATCATCCAACAACTCGAAACGCTTTTTATCGGCGCTGTGCCCACGGTGCTGCTTTTCATCGTGCTGGTTGCGTCCTACCAGTTCCTGGTCCAGGGGCCGCTCACCAAGACCCTGAAAGCCCGCCGCGCCCTGACCGAGGGCGCGGTCGAGGATGCGCACAAGGCCATCGCCCTGGCCGAGACGCAGGCTGCCGAGTACGCCGACAAGCTACGCCAGGCCCGGGCCGAGATCTTCAAGCTGCGCGAGGCGCGCGTGAAGCAGTGGAGCGTGGAGCGCGACGCGGCGCTGGAGGTGGCCCGCAAGGCCGCCGGAGCCAAGGTGAGCCAGGCCAAGGCCGAACTGGAGGCCGAAGCTGCGCAGGCCCGGCTTGCGATCCAGGCCTCTGCCGGGGAGCTGGCCCGCCAGGTGATGCGCGCTGTTCTGCCCGTGGCCGCCGGGGGTTCCCGTTGAGAGATTTCATGCCCCAATTGCATTGTTTCCGTCGAGCTTTTCGCGCTTTGCTGCTGGCCGTGCTGCTTGCCGGCCTCACAGTCGCGCCCTTCCGAGTGCTGGCTCAAGCTTCTGCTCCTGTGGCCAACTCCGCCGCGCAGACGGCTGCGGCTCCATCGAGTGAAGCATCTAAGCCCGTTAGCGCAGAGGAAGCTCAGAAGAACCTCTTCCGCTTGGAAGGCCCGCTGGTCAAATGGACTGCCAAGACGCTGAACCTGAGCGTGGGAACGACGGCCAACCTCTTTGATTACCTGAATTTTTTGATTATTGTGCTGCTGATCGGCGTTCCACTTTACAAGGTGACGCCCAAGCTGCTTCGGGCGCGCGGCGAGAAGCTGCGCTCCGACCTTGAGTCGGCCCGCAAGACGAGTGAGGAGGCCAGCGCGAGGCTGAGTGCCATCGAGGCCAAGCTCGCCGGTCTGGATGGCGAGATCGCGCTGATTCGCTCGCAGGTGGAGGAAGAGAGCAAGCAGGATGAGGCGCGCATCAAATCCACGATTGGCGAAGAGAGCGCGCGCATTGTGGCCGCCGCCGAGCAGGAGATCAGCGTCACCGCCGCGCAGGCCCGCCGAGAGTTGCGCCACTTTGCCGCCGATCTGGCCATCGACCAGGCAGTTCAGCAACTGGCGCTGACGCCAGAGAACGACCATGCGCTGATTGCCGAGTTTCTCTCCGACGTGAAGGTGAATCCCGCAGCCAAGGGAGGGCAAAACTAGATGGCAGCCTTTGTTGCGCGTTACGCCTGCGCCTTTGCCGACGTGGTGACCCAGGAGAAGCTGGACACAGCTGCGCTGGAGCGGCAGCTAAACGATTTTCTGGCCACCTGGAACGGAAGCGCCGAGTTGCGCGAGCTGTTTTCGAATCCCGCGGTGGCGGCTCTGCAGAAGATAGCGATTCTGGACAAGATGAACGCCAAGCTGGGGCTGCTGAAGGAGTTGCGCAACCTGCTGGCGGTGCTCATCAAGAACGACCGCATCATCGAGGTGAGCGAAGTGGTCGCGGCCTATCGCACGGAGATGCAGGAGCGGCAGGGTATTCGTTCGGTGGAGATTGTGACCGCCCGCGCGCTCAGTGAAGAAGACCGCAAGGGCCTTGAAGCCGGAGTAGGCAAACTGGCAAGTGCAAAGATTCAGGCAACCTTCAAACTGGACGCTTCCCTGCTCGGCGGAACGGTGGTGCGCATTGGCTCCACGGTCTACGACGGCTCGGTGCGCGGACGGCTGGAGAGGTTGAAAGAGGCTCTTGTCACTGGATAGCGACAAGAGCCAGGGACTAAGGGACTTGGGACTTCGGGTATCGCAGGGAGATGGGGACCGCCGACTGGCGGATTAGTCCCTGGTCCCTAGTCCTTAAGTCCCTCAAAGGATGAAAATGGCTCAGATCAAGGCAGACGAGATTACGCAACTTCTTCGCGAGCAGATCGCGAACTACGACGCGAAGGTCCAGGTGGACGAAGTCGGGACCATCACATCGCTGGGCGACGGCATTGCGCGGCTTCACGGGCTGGACAAGGTGATGGCCGGCGAACTGCTCAGCTTTCCGCACGGCATCGCCGGACTGGCGCTGAGCCTGGAAGAGGATTCGGTGGGGTCGGTGATTCTGGGCGACTACACCGAGCTGAGCGAGGGCGACGAGGTCAAGCGCACAGGCACGATTCTCAGCGTTCCCGTTGGCGAGGGCATGATCGGCCGCGTGGTGAACGCGCTGGGGCAACCCATCGACGACAAGGGGCCGATTGCATCGACCCAATCTTTGCCCATTGAGCGGCTGGCTCCCGGCATCATCGACCGCCAACCGGTGCGCGAGCCGATGGCCACGGGACTCAAGGCCATCGACGCCATGATTCCCATCGGGCGCGGCCAGCGCGAGTTGATTATCGGCGACCGACAGACAGGCAAGACGGCCGTGCTGCTGGACACGATCATCAACAACGCCAAGAACGACCTGATCTGCATCTACTGCGCCATCGGCCAAAAGCGCTCGTCGATTGCGCAGGTGGTGCAAACGCTCACTGAAGCCGGAGCGATGGGCCACACGGTCATCGTCGCCGCTTCGGCCTCGGAACCCGCGCCGCTGCTCTACATTGCGCCCTACGCGGCGACGGCCATCGGCGAGTACTTCCGCGACTCGGGCCGCCACGCGCTGGTGATGTACGACGATCTGTCGAAGCACGCCATGGCCTACCGCGAGATTTCTCTCTTGCTGCGCCGTCCGCCGGGCCGTGAGGCTTATCCCGGCGACGTCTTCTATCTGCACTCGCGCCTGCTGGAGCGTTCCTCCAAGATGTCCAAGGAAAAGGGCGGCGGTTCGCTGACCGCTCTGCCGGTCATCGAAACCCAGGCGGGCGACGTTTCGGCCTACATTCCGACCAACGTGATTTCGATTACCGACGGCCAGATCTTTTTGGAAACTGACCTCTTCAACTCCGGCGTTCGTCCGGCTGTGAACGTGGGCCTCTCGGTTTCGCGCGTGGGCTTTTCGGCGGCTATCAAGGCGGTCAAACAGGTAGGCGCCACGTTGAAGCTCGATTTAGCGCAGTACCGGGAACTCGCGGCCTTTGCGCAATTCGGCTCCGACCTTGACCCGCTCACACAGAAGCAGTTAAACCGCGGCGCGCGGCTGACCGAGTTATTGAAGCAGCCGCAGTTCCAGCCGTTGACCTGGCAGCAACAGGTTGTGGCGCTCTTCGCCGGGACGCAAGGCTATCTGGACGATTTCCAGATCAAGGACATTCGCGCCTTCGAGGTCGGCCTCTACAAGTACATCGACAGCGCACAGACCGCGCTGATCGAAGACCTAACCACGAAGAAGGCGCTCGACGACGACCTGCGCGGCAAGCTGAACGCGGCGCTCAAAGAGTACTCGGCGAATTTCAAGGCTGAGCTTGAGGCGGCGGCAAAGGCATAAACGCAGGACCAGGGAGTTGACTCTTTCTGGATGAGGATTTTGAAAGGATCGGATCGAATGTTCAATTTGCGTTTGAAATATCTGGCTGCATTTGGCGCACTTTTTGCCTTGAGCACAGCATCATCGTTCGGACAAACGATGGTCGTGAAGATTATCAAGCGCCAGACAGGCGATACGGCCTACAACTACTCCACGCCGGGCCGTACCGACACCACTACCAAGACGAAGACGAAGTGCAAGGAAGGCACCTATGGCGAGAATTGCATCAAAGTGACGGAGCGCGAGACAGAGTATGTACCGCCGACACAGGGCACCTATGATGTGACGGGCGCGACACTCTCGCTCTTGCTGCCGGATGGCAGAGTGGCAGTGGTCAATTGCGCGAGCAAGCTGAATTTATTCAGCACAGACCCGCATCCACAGCGCAGTTGCCGTATTCCGCCGGTGGATGATATTCAGGCTGAGTTCAAGGGAAAGAACGCGAAGCTGGCATGGCCGGTGAGCGTGGATGGTTCAAAGATGGAATCCGAAACCTACAAGATATTGGCCATCAACGATAAGTAGCCAATATCTTGCCATGAAGAAGGTTTGAAGCAGGATCACTGATCTCTGACTCCTGATCTCTGATCTCTGGAAGGATTTATGGCAAACGTACTCGATCTACGGCGTCGCATCCGCAGCGTGAAGAACACGCGGCAGATCACCAAGGCGATGAAGATGGTCTCGGCGGCCAAACTCCGCCGGGCGCAGGAGCGGGCGCTCTCGGCGCGGCCCTACGCCAGGATGATCACCAGCGTCCTGGAATCTCTGACCCGTCGCGTCAGTATCTTTGACGAAGCGACTGGTGAGTTGCGCCACTCGCTCTTCAAGACTCGTCCAGAGAAGCGGGTGCTGCTGATTGTGGTCTCGGGCGATAAGGGATTTGCCGGAGCCTTCAACGCCAACATCCTCAAGACGGCCTTCCAATTCATTAACGGCAACCCGGACAAAGAGATTGACGTCGAGGCCGTGGGCCGCAAGGCGCGCGACCTGATGCGCCGCCGCTATCCGGTGGCCGTCTACTCCGAACATACAGAGTCTGATCAGATGGGCGACAACCCCCACATCTTCAGGAAGCGCGAGCGCAAGGCGCCGGTTGAGGTCACAGGCGACCATCCGGGGATGTTGTTGAAGCTGGAACAGAGCCGCGTCCTCGAATTGGCCCAGAACATCATCGTCCGTTACGAGCACGAGGAGATCGACGCCGCCTACATCGTCTACAACGAATTCAAATCGGTGATTGCGCAGCGGCTGGTGGTCGAGAAGATTCTGCCGCTGCTGAAGATCGGCATCCCGCAGATCAGCGGCGCGGTCGAGCCAAGCAAGGAAGAAAGGGAGCGCGCCGCGGAGGCCGCTCTCTCGGCGGGCATCGAGATTGAGCCGGTTGACACGGCCGAGGCTGACGAGGAAGCGCGCAAGTTCGGCACCAGTCAGGTGGACTACATCTACGATCAGCCTAGCGAGGAACTCTTCGCGGGGCTGCTTCCGCAGTACATTTTTTCCATGCTGTATCACGCGATGACGGAGTCGGTGGCCGCCGAACACGCGGCGCGCATGACGGCGATGGATTCGGCAACCAATAACGCCTCGGATATGATCGACTCGCTCACGCTGCATATGAATCGCGTGCGCCAGGCGGCCATCACCAAGGAGATCATCGAGATTGTTTCCGGCGCCGCAGCGCAGTAGGTTCGTGATATCCCACCCTAGCCGCAAAATCAAAGGCGCTGCGAGGGTGGGACACGCAAAAGTTTGCATTGAAAAGGCAGAAGACAAATGGCAGAGAATATCGGCAAGGTAATCAAGGTCTCCGGTCCGGCCGTGGACGTGCAGTTTGAAGAATCTACGATGCCGCCCATCTATCAGGCGCTGCGCGTGGTGAGCGATGGCTTCAACGTGCCCACGCCCATCAACGTGATCCTCGAAGTGGAGCAGCATCTGGGCGAGGGCCGTGTGCGCACCGTGGCCATGGAAGCTACCGACGGCATGGTCCGCGGCATGAAGGCCATCGACCTCGGCGCGCCTATCAGCATGCCGGTGGGCAAGCAAACGCTGGGCCGCATCATTAACGTGATCGGCGAGCCGGTGGATGAGCTTGGGCCTGTCGGCGAGACGGCGCGCATGCCGATTCACCGGCCCGCGCCGCTCTTTGACGAGCAGTCCACCCACGAGGAGATGTTCGAGACCGGCATCAAGGTCATCGACTTGATTCAGCCCTTCCTCAAGGGCGGCAAGATCGGCCTTTTTGGCGGCGCCGGCGTGGGCAAGACCGTCGTCATCATGGAATTGATCAACAACGTGGCCAAGAACCACGGTGGCTTTTCGGTCTTTGCCGGCGTCGGCGAGCGCACCCGCGAGGGCAACGACCTGTGGCTGGAGATGACCGAGTCGGGCGTCATCAAGCCGGGCGACTGGAAGGACTCCAAGTGCGCGCTGGTTTACGGGCAGATGACCGAGCCGCCCGGAGCGCGCCTGCGCGTGGCCTTGAGCGCGCTGACCGTCGCCGAGTACTTCCGCGACGTCGAAGGCTCCGACACGCTGCTCTTCATTGACAACATCTTCCGCTTTACGCAGGCAGGCAGCGAGGTTTCGACGCTGCTGGGCCGCATGCCCTCGGCTGTCGGCTACCAACCGAATTTGGCCACCGAGATGGGCGAGTTGCAGGAGCGCATTACCTCGACCAGCAAAGGCTCAGTCACATCCGTGCAGGCGGTCTACGTGCCGGCGGACGATTTGACCGATCCGGCGCCGGCGACGACCTTCGCTCACCTGGACGCGACGACTGTGTTGAGCCGCCCGCTCTCCGAGCTTGGCATCTATCCGGCCGTTGATCCACTGGCTTCGACCTCGCGCATCTTGAGTGCCCGCATCGTGGGCGACGAGCACTACGACGTGGCCCAGGGCGTGAAGCGCATCCTGCAACGCTACAAGGATTTGCAGGACATCATCGCCATTTTGGGCATCGACGAACTCAGCGAAGAAGACAAACTGACCGTGGCCCGCGCCCGCAAAGTGCAGAAGTTTTTGTCACAACCGTTTCACGTTGCCGAGCAGTTCACCGGCATTCCGGGAGCATATGTAAAGATTGCCGACACGGTGCGCAGCTTCAAGGAGATCATCGCCGGCAAATACGACGACATCCCCGAGCAGGCCTTCTACATGAAGGGCGCAATCGAAGAAGTGCTGGAAACCGCCGAGAAGTTGAAGGCGAGCGTGTAGAAAGGCAGTGACCAGTGAACAGTAAGTGCCGATTTTGAGGTAAAAGGCTCTTTGCTGACCACTTACCACTGTCCCGAAGGGACACTATGGCAGACGAAACCAATCAACTCCGCGTCCGGCTGGTGACGCCCGAGCGCACGCTCTATGAGCACACCGCGGCGACCGTTGACTTGCCCTCGAAGTCGGGATATATGGAGGTGCTCTACGGCCATGCGCCGTTGTTGGCCGAACTGGGCGCGGGCGACGTGATCGTGCATGGCGGAGCGGACGGCGACCCGCAAAGTGTGCTGTGCTACAACGTCAGTTGGGGCTTTGCCGAGGTGCTGGGCGACCGCGTCACCATCCTGGCCTCGGACGCTCTCAAGCCGGAAGAGATTGACGTGCCTCGCGCGCAAGAGCAACTGGAGCGCGGCAACAAGCTGTGGAGCGAGGCCGGCGACAGCGAAGATGCTTACACCAACGCCCTGCGCGTCATCCACGAAGCGGAAGCCAAGATCGCATCGGCAGCGGAAAAACCCTGAGATTCTTCAACAGATGGTAGCATCTATCGGAAGGCCCTGCTCGATTGCGCCGGGCTTTTCGTTTCTCGTCCAGACTAGATCAAATATTATTACTGCTTCAGAATCCAGCTTGCCATCTTGTTCAGCGCCACGGGCGAGATAGTCTCCTCAATCTGCGCGTACTCGCTCGGTGCGCCAATCTTCGCGGTCTGGAAGAGATGGTTGAGTCCGGGCAACTCGTCCACTTCAACGTGCTTGTTTCCCGCCTCTTCCAGCGCCTTGCGAATGACGGGCAGGTTCTGCGCGGGCGGCACTTGCAGATCGAGCGAGCCATTGATCGCCAGCACCGGGCACTTGACCATGCGTAAAGCCGGAGCCGGATCGTAGGTGATGAAATAGCGCATCCAGGGTGACGTGACAGCTTTGATCTGCATACCCATCTGGGCATCGGGCAATCCGGCAGCCACAAGTTTCTCGTGCAGCTCCTTTTCAAGAACAGCATCGTCCTTTTCCGTCTCCACAAGGGTGAGCAACTCCCGCTCCACGGCAGAATTAGCTTCGGCCTTTTCCTTGCTCACTCCTGAGGCTTCTTCAATCAACCGCCCTTGTTCCACGATGATCTGGTCTCCGGGTACGCCGGAGCCGGCCATCATCACGATGAAGGCGACGTTCTGGTTTCGGGCAGCTACCATCGGCGCAATGACGCCGCCTTCGCTGTGGCCGATGAGCCCGATCTTGCGCGGGTCAACTTCAGAGCGCGTCTTGAGATACGCGACGCCGGCTTCGGCATCAGTGGCATAGTCGGCGGTTGTGGCAGTGGCCGCGTCTCCGGTGGATTTGCCCACTCCGCGCTTGTCGGCCCGGAGCACAACGATTCCCTTGCGGGTGAGGTAGTCAGAGAGAACCAGAAACGGCTTGTGGCCCATCAGGCTTTCGTCGCGGTCGTGCGGGCCTGAGCCAACGATCAGAAGAACCGCTGGAAACGGTCCTTTGCCGGGCGGAATCGTCAGGGTAGCGCCCAGCGTGTTGCCGCCAGCCTTGTTCGGATAGCTCACTTCCTCTTCGCGATACGGATACGGTTTGACGGGATTCTGCGGGCGGCGAAGTTGCAACTCGGATTGATCCTTGATGCGTTTCAGCTTCAGCGGTAGCGGATTGCCCATCTGCGTGAATGAGCCTTCAATAGAGGTCAGGTCCGCGGAGATATTGCATTCATAGACCACGCCAATGGAGGTGATCTCGATGGTCAGCTTGCTGCCGTCCCGCTTGACCTTTGATGCGGAAATCCAAACCGAACTCTGGTCCGGACTTTGCATCTGCGCGGTCAGGCCGTCGGCCGTGTTGACGATCTTGAATATGATGCGCAGCTTGATGGCGCCGGCATCCAGTGTGCCCAGCCAACTGCCGTCGATATCCGATGGCGCGGCGGGCTTGGGTGGCGGCGCGGCGGCGAAGCTTCCACGCTTCCAGTTGAGTTCGAGCGGAGTACCCTGAGACCACGTGCCGTCGATCGCGGTAGCATCCTTGTTTACCGTGCCTTCATACGTGCCATGCACGGCGTCCACAGTCAGACTCAATTTGCCGTCCTTTAGCGCGACCGAAGTGACCGGGATTCCGTTCGCTCCCTGGTCGATGCTGTCGAGCGTAGCCGTGAGGCTGCCGTCTTTTGCAGCGGTGATGTGCAGGGCGAGGCGAAGTTGCGCTCCGCCGGCGCTGAGCGTTCCCTGCCAGTCTCCGGCAAGCTGCGCTTGCGCCTGAGTGTGCGGGGCGAGCGCCAGTGCGGCAAGGAATGTGAGGGCGAGTTTTGCAATGGTATTTTTGTACACAGTT
>Ga0302319_10010426_pt1 | contig 17708 bp, 15 predicted proteins | sample Bog_T0_2_FD_203319 | JGI IMG/M metagenome (GOLD analysis project Ga0302319, IMG submission 203319) | Peat permafrost microbial communities from Stordalen Mire near Abisko, Sweden - Bog_T0_2 | ecosystem: Environmental > Terrestrial > Soil > Wetlands > Peat | place: Sweden: Abisko, Stordalen Mire...
TCTTCTTTCAGCCCTGCTTCTCTCCGGTCTGGGATACCGCAATCGGCGCCTACGCTCTGGGCGAAGCGATGTCCGCCGGTGCTCCTTCGATGAGCCACGCCTCCGCGCTTTCCTCGATGACCCGCGCCGCCGACTGGCTGCAGAAGCGCGAAATCCGGCGCAAAGGCGATTGGTCCGTAAAGCGCCCCGATGTGGAGCCCTCCGGCTGGGCCTTTGAATTCGAAAACGACTGGTATCCCGATATCGACGACACCGCCATGGTCCTGCTGGCCCTCCAGCACATACCGGCAACCGACGCCCGCGCCCAGGCCGCAACCCGCGCCCGCGCGCTCGATTGGTTGCTTGCCATGCAGTCGAAAGACGGCGGCTGGGCCGCGTTCGATGTCGATAACAACTGGGAAATTCTCAAGCACGTGCCCTTCGCGGATCACAACGCGATGCTTGACCCCACCTGCGCCGATATCACCGGCCGCGCCCTGGAAGCCCTGGCCGCCAACGGTTTCGACCGCAGCCATCCCGCCTGCCAGCGCGCCATCGATTATCTGCTCCGCACTCAGGAATCCGACGGCAGTTGGTACGGACGCTGGGGAGTGGCTTATCTCTATGGAACCTGCTTCGCCCTGCGCGGCCTGCGCGCCATGAATGAGGACGACCACGAGCCGCACGTCCAGCGCGCCAACGAATGGATTCGTTCCCTGCAGAATGCCGACGGCGGCTGGGGCGAAAGCTGCTCCAGTTACGACCGCGGCAGTTACGCGCCCGCGCCAAGTACACCCACCCAATCCGCATGGGCGCTGATGGGTCTGATGGCTGGCGGCGATACCTATAGTTCCAGCGTGCAAAACGGCATCCAGTACCTGGTGAAATCGCAGCAGGAAGACGGCAACTGGCTGGAGGAACTGGCCACGGGAACCGGCTTCCCTAAGGTCTTCTACCTTAACTACCATTACTACCGGCTCTACTTCCCGATGATGGCCCTCGCCACGTTTGTAAAGGTTACGGAAAGAAACTAGACAGGGCGGACCGGGGGCGCGGCCTGCCATCAGGGTCCGGCCCCGGCACTGAGACATGAAGCCTACTCTCGTCACCGGCGCTTCCGGCTTCGTTGGCTGGCATGTAGCGCGAACTCTCCTCGAACGCGGTCATCACGTCCGGGCTCTCGTTCGCACCGGCAGTCAGGTTCCCGAACTCCCCGTAGAATTGGTCACCGGCGACCTGCGCGACCCCGAATCCCTGACCCGCGCCGCCGCTGGCTGTGGTCTGGTTTTCCATGTCGCGGCCGATTACCGGCTCTGGTCGAAGCACTCGGCCGAGATGTTCCAGTCCAATGTGGATGGCGTGCGCAACGTGCTGACCGCCGCCGAAACTGCGGGCGTGGATCGCGTGGTCTACACGAGCACCGTGGGTTGCATCGGAATGCCGCAAAGTCGGCTGGGCGACGAGAACGAACCCTGCACCCTCGCGGACATGACCGGAGCCTATAAACGCTCCAAGTTCCTCGGCGAGCAAGTCGCGCTCGAATTCGCGCGCAAAGGTTTCCCTGTCGTCATCGTCAATCCCACGGCCCCTATGGGCGATCACGATTTCAAACCAACCCCCACCGGCCAAATCGTTTCGGACTTCCTGCGAGGCGCTACACCTGCCTTCATCGATACCGGCCTGAATATCGTCAACGTGCGCGACGTGGCCCTCGGCCATATCCTCGCCTGCGAACGCGGCAAGCCCGGCGAGCGCTACATCCTCGGCTCGGAGAATCTGACCCTGCGCCAGATCCTTCAGCAACTGGCCGAAATCGCCGGACGCAAAGCCCCCACCATCGAACTGCCCTACTTCGTAGCGTGGCTGGCAGGCGCGGTTGGCACGGCGATCGCCGGCATCACCGGAAATCCGCCGCGCGCCTCGCTTGAGGCCGTTCGCATGGCGAAGAAAAAAATGTGGGTATCGCACGCCAAGGCCACCCGCGACCTGGGCTACCTGCCGGGCCCCGCCCGCACCGCGCTTGCCGATGCCGTGGCATGGTTTGAGAGGGCGAAGTGAGTGCTCCCCTGCTCTTCATCGCCTCCGACCGCCGCGAAGCCGAACCCTTCACCTCAACATGGACCAGCAGCGATCCACTCCGAATCCCAGTCCATTGGGCACGCACCGGAATCTGGCACGGCCGCGATGTGATCGCGGTCGCCAACGGCGTTGGCGCAACCCACGCCCGCTCAGGCATCACAGCCGCCCTTGCCGCAACGCAAGGCCTCTCGGGAATCAGCAGCATCGGCACCGGCGGTGCCTTAGACCCCTCGCTCGCCATCGCCGAAATCGTGGTCGCCACCTCCGTCAATAACTCCCCCGCGCTCGACCCCCACGGCCCCCCCGCCCGCGCCGGACTCGTCCACTCCAGCCCACACATCGCCCGCACCCGCGAAGAAAAACAGAATCTTTCCGCCACAGGTGCAATCTTAGTAGAGATGGAAGCTGCCGGTGTCGCTCAATTCGCACAGGAATTGGCCGTGCCATTCTATTGCATCCGTGCAGTCAGCGACCTCGCCAACGAATCCTTCTTCACCGATTTCGAAGCATTCCTCACGCCCGAAGGCCGCTTCAGCACCCCTCGCCTCGCCCTGCATGCTCTCGCCCACCCGGTGAAGGGTCTTGGCGAATTGCTCCGCCTCCAGCGCCGTTCCGCCGCTGCCGCGCGAAACCTCGCGAATTACCTCGACAACTGCAAATTCTGATATGACTACTTCTGCCAACATGCGCGCCGCCGTCTACCAAGGGTCCAGCAAAGTCACCGTGGACGATGTCCTGACGCCGGAAATAGGCCCCGGTGAAATTCTCATCCGCGTGGAAGCATGCGGCGTTTGCCACACCGATCTCAAGAAGATCGAATACAACCTCCTCGCGCCGCCCCGCATTTTCGGTCACGAAACCGCGGGCATCGTAGCCGCCGTCGGCTCCGCCGTCACGAAGTACCAGCCAGGCGACCGCGTCATCGTCTTCCACCACATTCCCTGCGGAACTTGTTTTTACTGCGACCGGAAACTTTATGCCCAGTGCCCCGTATATAAGAGGGTGGGGGTAACGGCTGGCTTTGAACCCGCGGGCGGAGGTTTCGCCCAGTACGTCCGCGTCATGGACTGGATCGTCGAGCGCGGCGTCGAAAAGATTCCCGAAGGCGTACCCTTCGAGGTCGCCGCTTTCGTGGAACCCGTCAACACCTGCGTCAAAGCCGTCACCCAGTGCGACCCCCAACCAGACGATGTCGTCCTCGTCCAGGGTCAGGGCCCCATCGGCCTGATCTTCACCATGCTGCTCAAACTGCGCGGCTGCACCATCGTAACTACCGACACCATCCCCACCCGCCTTGCCCTCTCGCGCGAGTGCGGAGCGCACTTCGCGCTCGACCCCCGTACCGACGACGTGGCCGCGAAGCTCCGCGATTTGACCGACGGGCGCGGCGCCGACATGGTGTTTGTCGCCACAGCCGTCAAAGGACTCGTCGAAGAGGCAGTCCGGTCCACTCGCCCCGGCGCGAAGATCATGCTGTTCGCTCAAACCTCGGACAAAGAACGTATCGAACTCTCCGGCGCCAGTATCTGTGTGGGCGAAAGATCACTATTAGGCTCGTACAGCGCCTCCGTCGATCTGCAGGGTGAATCGGCTCGTCTGGTCTTCTCGGGAGATCTGCCCGTTCACCTCCTGATCTCCCATCGCGTACCGCTTGATAAGATTGAATTTGCCTTTCGGTTGGCCACACACCCGGGTGATTTTCCAGGGGAGAACCCGTTGAAAATAATAGTGAAACCACAGGAGCTTGCAGCTTGCGCGCAATAAACGACACGATGCTTGCCGCTGTTCTCTACGGCAAGGAACATGTTCAGATGGAACGCGTACCCGTGCCCGAGATCGGGCCTGGGGATTTGCTGGTCCGCGTCCGAACAGCCTTGACTTGCGGCACGGATGTTAAGGTCTATCGGCGCGGCTATCACGCCCGAATGATCGTACCGCCCGCCCTGTTCGGCCACGAACTCGCGGGCGACGTAATCGCAGTGGGCGAACGGGTAAAGGGCTTTGAAATCGGCCAGCGCGTAGTGGCGGCGAATTCCGCTCCCTGCCATCGCTGCTTCTTCTGCAGCCGCGGCCGCGTCAACCTCTGCGAAGACCTCCTGTTTAACAACGGCGCCTACGCCGAATACATCCGCATCCCCGCGCGCATTGTCCGCGTGAACACCTACGTCATCCCGTCGCATCTCGACTACCGCGACGCCGCGCTCGCCGAACCTCTGGCCTGCGTCGTCAAAGGCGTGGAAGACGTCGAAATGAAGGCCGGCGATACGGTTGCGGTAATTGGCGCAGGTCCCATCGGCTGCATGTTTGTGCGCCTCGCAAAGCTGCGCGGCGCGCGCGTGATCGCTATCGGCCGTCGCCGGGAACGCCTCGAAAGAGTTGCGCGTCTCGGCGCCGATCGCATCGTGGCTTCCGAAGACGGTGGCAATCCCATCACCAGAGTCCGTGAACTGACCGGTGGTCGTGGCGCCGATATCGTCATCGAAGCGGTCGGCAAGCCCGAAACCTGGAACATGTCGGTCGAAATGCTCCGCCGGGGTGGCACCGTGAATTTCTTCGGCGGCCCTCCGTCCGGCACCCGCGTCGATCTCGACACCAACCTCCTCCACTACTCCGAGATCACCTGCAAGGCGAGTTTCCATCACACACCCACCTCCATGCAGGAAGCGCTCGACATCATTTCGAGCGGCGGCGTTCGCGCCCATGATTTCGTCGAAGCCGAAGAATCGCTGGAAAATCTCTCCCGCGTGATGTTCCGTCTCGCCGAGGGCGGCACGGCATTTAAGACCGCGATTATTCCATGATTGCGTCCGCTCTGCTGCCGCGCGATTTCGTCGGCAGCCCGGAAGCGCTCTCGCGCACATGGCCTCTCTCTGAAGCCGAACAGTACACTCGCTGGCTGGCCACCCACCACTACGAGAATTTCCATGTAGTCAGTTTCCTGCTGCCCAAAGAACTGCATCAGGATTTCTACAACGTTTACGCCTACTGTCGCTGGGCCGATGACCTTGCGGATGAAATCGGCGATCCCGCCGAAAGCCTCCGCTTGCTCGGCTGGTGGTCGCAGGAACTCGACCGTATGTATTCCGGCGGAGCCCAACACCCGGTCTTCGTCGCCCTGCGCGGCACGGTAAAGAAATACGGGATCCCGCGCAAGCCCTTTGCCGATCTGATTGGCGCATTCATCCACGATCAGAAGGTAACCCGCTACCAAAACTGGCAGGAAGTCTTCGCCTATTGCGAAGGTTCGGCAAATCCGGTCGGGCGTCTCGTCCTCTACCTCTGCGGCTACTCGGATCCTGAGCGCCAGGCGTTGTCCGACGCAACCTGCACCGCGCTTCAACTGGCCAACTTCTGGCAAGACGTAACGGTCGACCAGGATAAGGACCGCGTCTATCTTCCGCTCGATCTCCTCGCCCGCCATAATTACACCGTCGAAGAGCTCTTCGCCCATAAATACGACGAGCGCTTCCGGGCGCTTATGAGCGAGGCCGTCGCCGAAGCCCGCGCCCTGTTCCTCAAGGGCCTGCCGCTCATCGGCATGGTGAATCGGCGTCTCTCCGTCGATCTCGATCTGTTCAGCCGCGGCGGCCTCTGCATCCTCGATAAGATCGCCGCGCAAAACTACGACGTGCTTTCGCGGCGTCCGTCTGTCTCCAAAGTGGAGCGCGTTCGCCTGCTCGCGGGTACTCTGGTGCGGGCTGTCTTCCACCCGGCGGGGAGCAGCCGGGCTGCATGATTTCGCTCGAAGCGTCGCAGGCACACTGCCGGGGTGTGGCGAAGCGGCGCGCCAGGAACTTCTACTATTCCTTCGTCCTGCTTTCCCCCGAACGCAAAAACGCCATGTGCGCCGTCTACGCCTTCATGCGCTACTGCGACGACCTCAGCGACGAACCCGGCGCCACCAGGACCGCTATGGATCGCTGGCGTGAAGCTCTGACCGAAGCCTTCGCCGGACGCCCCGATTCGAGCCCCGTCTGGCCGGCCTTCATCGATGCCGTCTCGCGCTACAAGATCCCGCACGAATACTTCTACGACATGATCGAAGGCGTCGCTTCCGATCTCACCCCCCGAACTTTCCACAAATTCGACGAGCTTTACCAATACTGCTATCGGGTCGCCTCGGTCGTAGGTCTCACCACGATTCACATCTTCGGCTTCGATTCGCCCGAAGCGCTTCCGCTCGCCGAAAAATGCGGCATCGCCTTCCAACTCACCAACATCCTCCGCGACATCCGCGAAGATGCCGGTCTCGGCCGCGTTTATCTCCCTTCGGAGGATTTGGAGCGTTTCCGCGTCTCCCGGGATGACCTTCAGTCCTCACGCCGCACCGAAAACTTCGGCAACCTGATGGATTTCGAAATCGCCCGCGCCCGGGACTTCTATCGCGAGTCCGCGCCTCTGATCGATCTGATCCACGAGGAGTCGCGCGGCTCGTTGCGCGCCCTGATTGCGATTTACTCGGGACTTCTCGACCGCATCGCCGAGACCCCTTCCGACGTTCTCGCCAGGCGGATTTCTTTGCCCGCAACGGAAAAAGTCTGGATCGTATTGCGCAGCGCCGCGGGCTTCTGATCGACGCATTTGAGACGACTTCCGCGTTTCCGAGGACGACTGGACCCGCGGCGATAAGCCGCGGTCTGCCGCTTCCACATCCGCCACCTGAGGGCCACCAGGTAGCACAGGCTTCAGCCTGTGGGGTCGAGCGCACCTCGACGTTACAGTCTTCCACCCGAACTCACTTCAATTCCGCCATCATTTTCATCATCCGCGCCACCCCAATCCCTTCCAGCCCCTCATCCATCGGATAGCGATCGTCGCCGGCGGTTACCAGAAACCTCCGCTTCGGCTTCAAGTCCGCGCAAGCAATATGGAAACCCTTCGTAGGCGTTCCCGCGAGACTCCGCTTAATCTCGATCGCCCACATCCCATGGCCCGGCATCTCGAGGAGAAGGTCGATCTCGGCGCCCGCGGCCGTGCGATAAAAGCTCGCCAGCGTCAGTTCCGGAGCCACCGCCATGAGATTGTCGATGACAAAACCTTCCCAACTCAAACCCGCCACCGGGTGCCCCAGCAGCGCGTTGTAGTCGCCAATCCCCAGCAGGGCATGCACGATGCCGCTGTCGCGTACATACACTTTGGGCGACTTCACCAGCCGCTTGCCGTTATTGGCATGAAACGGCTGCAGGCGGCGCACCAGCAGTAAATTGACCAGCAGATCGATGTGCCTTGTCGCGGTGGGCGCGCTGACCATCAGCGCCGAGGCGAGGTTTGAGGCATTCAGCATGCCGCCCTGGCTGTGCGCGAGCATCGTCCACACGCGCTCGATTGCCTCCGGCGGCACGCGGGCGCCCAGCAGTTGCACGTCTCGCTCCAGATAGGTGCGTATGAAGTCTTTGCGCCATACAAGGCTGTCGTGGTCGCTTGCGGCCAGGTAGCTTTCCGGGAAGCCGCCCCGCACCCACAACCGGTTAACATCGTCGCGGGTGATACCGGTCTCCAAAATATCGAACGGTCCCATCTCCACGTACGCGATCCGGCCCGCCAGCGACTCGCCCGATTGCCGCAACAGATCCATCGACGCCGAACCGAGTATCAGAAACCGCCCCGTCCTGCGCCCCCGCCGCCGTCCCCTGTCGATCACCCCTCGCAATGTGGCAAACAGCTCCGGAACTCGGTGGATTTCGTCGAGAATCACCAGGCGGTCCTCGTTGTAATCGAGAAAGAGCGTCGGATTGGACGCGATCCGTGCGCGGTCCTCGGTCGACTCAAGATCGAGATAGACGGAAGGCCTTCCCTCCGCCACCATGTGGGCGAGGGTTGTTTTTCCGACCTGGCGCGGGCCAATCAGGGCCACCGCCGGCTGCCGGGCCAGCGCCGCCCGAACTGCCTGGACGGCTCGCCTGGTGATGTCCATACATTGTATTTTAAACCCTCAGAATTCAAAATACAAGCCAAACACGTCAACAACCATGCAATTCCAATATTACATATTAAATCTGCATGGTTCCAGCTTTTCAGGCAGGCTCCTGCTGTGTCATGCAATGCAGCGTTCCCAGCCCCCAAACCAGTTCCACGCAGCTAATCCCAACCACCCGCCGCCCCGGAAAACACTCCGCCAGCGTATTCAGCGCGGCGCGGTCCGCCGGATCGTTAAACGTCGGAACCAGCACGATCTCATTCGCAATATAAAAATTGGCGTAACTGGCCGGCAGCCGCACGCCATCGAACCACAACGGCTTCGGCATCGGCAGCTTCCGCGCCCGCACCGGCATCGATTTCAGGCGTTCCCAATTCTCGCGCAAAGGCTCATAGTTCGGATCCGACGGATCTTCCTCGGCAACGATCACGACCTCATCCCGCGCCGTAAACCGCGCCAAATCATCGATATGCCCATGTGTGTCGTCACCCGCAATGCCATTGTTGAGCCACAGGACTTGATCGATCCCGAGATACTCCCCGAGCCGCGCCTCCAGTTGCTCGCGCGTCAGCAAAGGATTCCGCGCCTGGATCGGACTCAATAGGCACTCCTCGGTCGTCAGCAGCAACCCCGCGCCGTTGACGTCGACGCTCCCGCCTTCCAGTACCAGTTCCGGCTGCCAACGGACTCCCGGGATCGCCCGGCCCGCCGCATCGTCCAGCAGATGGTTCTCGTATTTCGCCCAGCCGTTGAAGCGGAATTTGGCGCCGGCCACTTCCCCGGCTGCGTTCTTCAGAAATAGCGGCGCAAAGTCGCGCGCCCATACCCGATCGGTCGGCTGCACCCGAAACTCCACGGCAGCCAGGTTCGCGCCCGCCATTTCCAGCACCTGCCGGGCGCTCTCGCGTAACTCCTCATCGCGCACCAGAATCCGCACTCGCTCCACCTCGGCGAGTTTGCGAACAATCTCCCCGTAAACCCACGGAATCGGCGCAAAACGGCCCGGCCAGTCCTCTTCGTTATGCGGCCAGGCGATCCAGGTTGCTTCGTGCTGTTCCCATTCGGCGGGCATACGGAAGCCGAGGGAGCGTGGTGTGGGCTGATCCATAATCGGTTTGCCGATACTCACGAAAGAAACCGGTTCACAATCGGCCCATAGGCATCGATGCGTCGATCCCGCAGAAAGGGCCAGTTGCGCCGGACTTCTTCCATCACGACGGGATCGCATTCCACCACAAGAATCTCTTCCCGATCGTGCGACGCCTCGGCCACCACCCGGCCGAAAGGATCGCTCACGAACGACGCGCCCCAGAACTCCAGTCCGCGCTCCGCCGGGCCCTCGAAGCCGACCCGATTGACCGCAGCCACATAAATCCCATTCGCTATCGCATGTGAGCGTTGCATTGTTTTCCATGCGTCGTGCTGCGCCGCACCCCACTGCGCCTTCTCCGCCGGGTGCCACCCGATGGCAGTCGGATAGAAAATCACATTCGCCCCGGACATCGCCGCCAGACGCGCCGCTTCCGGATACCACTGATCCCAGCAAATCAGCGTGGCGATGCGTCCGAACTTCGTGTCGAACGCGCGGAAACCAAGATCGCCCGGCGTGAAGTAAAACTTCTCGAAGAACAGCGGATCGTCCGGAATGTGCATCTTGCGATAGAGTCCGAGCAGCGTGCCATCGGCGTCGATAACCACCGCGGTGTTGTGATAAAGCCCGGTCGCGCGCTTCTCGAACAACGAGGCCACAATGACGACGCCCAACTCCTTCGCCAGCGGCTGAAGCCGTTCCGTAGAAGGGCCGGGAATCGTCTCCGCAAGGTCGAACAGCCTTGCATCCTCTTCACGGCAGAAGTACTGCGAGCGAAACAGCTCTTCCGTGCAGATGATCTGCGCGCCCTTCGCCGCGGCTTCGCGGATCTTTTGGCATGCGTAATCGAGGTTTGCGGCGGTGTCTTCCGAACACGCGGTCTGCACTAATCCGATTTTGAAATTCGCGGGGGTCACTCAGACTATTTTAGTGGGTAGGGTCTGGAGGCCGCCGGTCGAGATCTGGCGCAGCGTGGCGCAGACACTCGTGTCTGCCGCGCCGAGACTCATCTCGGCGCTTTTCCTGACGTGCAAGCAGGAATCCCTGATTCCACCAGAGTTGCCCCATCCCGCACCCGAGGGCCGCCAGGTAGCACCGTCTTCAGCTTGTGAGTCGAGCGCAGCTCGACGCTGGAGTTTCTATATATTCAGGCCACTCGAACTGCGCTGTGGTGGCGGGTTGGTAAACCGGTTGGTAAACCCGCGGCCGATTGACACCCGAAGGTACAGGTTCCGCTGCAGGTGGGGGCTTCGTCACTGCCAAGGGAGACTGGACACGCGGCGACAGCCGCGTTCTGCCGTCTCGACCCACAACTCCGAAGGCTGTCCACCACAGCCCGCACCATGCCAGGTAGCACACGCTTCAGCTTGTGGGTCGAGCGACGCTCGACGACTACCCACCGCGACGCCCACAGCTCCAAACCCCAGCCAGCCCTACGGAACCAAACCGCCGTTTATTCTGGGAAATGGCACCCTCACTTGTTCTTTTCGATATCGATGGCACGCTCACCCGCGGCGCGGGCCCGCAACACCTCATAGCCCTCGAAAACTCCGTTCTCGAAGTCACCGGCCGCCACTGTCCCATCCACAACATCCCGGTTCACGGCATGCTGGACAACGTCATCCTCAGTCTGATGATGCGCGCCGCCGGACTTGCCGAAGCCGAAGCGCAGTTTGCCCTTCCCGCCGTCATGGAATCGGCTCAGCGGCTCTACCTCGAAACGGACGTGCCCGATCTGCGCGACAAACGTTGCCCCGGCGTTCCGTACATTCTCGACACCCTGACCGCACGCGGAACTCACCTCGCCCTGGTCACAGGCAATCTCACACGCATCGCCTGGCATAAGCTCTCGCGCGCCGGCATCCACCACTACTTCCGCTATGGCGCTTTTGGCGAAATGGCCCCTACCCGTGGCGAACTTGCAAAAATGGCCGTCGCCCGGGCCCGCAGCGAAGGACTCATCGATTCCCACTCGCGGATTTCGCTGATCGGCGATGCCGCCTCCGACATTCAGGCCGCACACGATGCAGGCATTCAATCCATCTCCGTCCGCACCGGCATCACGCCCCTCGAAGACCTGATCGCCGCCCGTCCCCACGTACTGATCGACGACCTCACCCATCTCGATCTGGCCATCGTCTAAACTGGAAGCTTGCCCCAAAGCCCTGCCTCCCGCCCCGCCAGTTGGCCACTGCTCTATCTGGCCGTGGCCCTGACCACTTCCGGCACCCTGCTGCTGGAACTCGCACTCACGCGCATTTTTTCCGTGGTGTTTTACTACCACTTCGCGTTTCTCGCCATCTCGATCGCGCTGTTCGGACTGGGCGTCGGCGGCGTCTTGTCCTACGTGGTCGCGCCCGGCGGGCAGATCTACAAGAAGCTCGGCGTCATCAGCCTGATCAACGCCGCGCTGGCGCTGGGCGCGGTGATGTTCGTGCTCACGCGCGGCGCGGATATCGGCACATTCGAACTGGCCATCATCTACTTCACCATCGCCTTGCCCTTCATCGGCTCCGGCATCATTGTGTCGCTTGCGATTTCCGAAACCATCGAACGAATCGACAAGGTCTACTTCTTCGATCTCATGGGCGCCGCGGCCGGCTGCATCGCCCTGGTGGCCCTGCTGAATGCCGTAGGCGGACCCAACACGATCATCTCCGTCTCCATTCTCTTCGCTGCGGCCGGCGCTCTCTGGTTCAGCCTGGCGGGCTGCCGGATGGGCCGCATCGCCGGAGTGGGGGTCGGTCTGGCCTTCACCATGCTCCTCATCGCGAACTTCGGGCATCCGTTCATCGAAGTGCACTACGCCAAAGGGCTGAAACTCCGCGACGAGCAGTACACCAAGTGGAACAGCATCTCCCGCATCGGCCTCGCCCCGGATAAAGACGCCGGCGAAATGATCTTCATCGATGCCGACGCTTCCACCGCCATCGCCAATTTCGATTTCAACCACCTCACCGCCAGCCAATTGCAGGACCTGGAACATCAGGGCCCGGGGATTCCTTATAACCTCCGTCCCGGTGCCAAGACCCTGATCATCGGACCGGGCGGCGGCTGGGATGTTTCCCGTTCGCTCGCTTCAGGCAGCCACGACGTCACCGCGGTGGAGATCAATCCGATCATCGCCACGAAGATCATGCGCGAGAAGTTCCCGCAACTCAGCCGGAATCTTTACCTTCGTCCCGACGTCCACATCAACATCGAGGATGGCCGCAGCTTCGTGCGGCGCAGCCCCGACAAATTCCAGGTCATCCAGGCCACGCTTGTGGACACTTGGGCTTCCACTGCGGCCGGCGCCTTCGCGCTTTCCGAAAACAACCTCTACACCACGGATGCCTTCCGGGACTACCTGACGCACCTCACTCCGGATGGCCTGCTCACCTTCACACGCTGGGGCTTCGATCCGCCGCGCGAGTCTCTGCGCCTCGTATCCCTCGCGATGTCAGCCCTGGCCGATCTCGGCGAGCATGAGCCTTGGCGTCACGTACTGGTAGGGCGTTCGGGCGGCAAGTCCGAACTTCATGGCTGGGGCGCCCTGGACACCGTAATCTTCTCGCGCACTCCGCTGAGCGATGCGGACGTGGCCCGTGCCCGCCAGGCCTTTGCCGACGCTCACATGGAAGCGATCTACCTGCCCGGCGACCCGCCGAACAATGAGTTCGGCAAGCTTCTGCTCGCCAAAGATCCTCTCGCCTGGGAGCGCAACTACCGTTTCGACATTACCCCGGTCAGCGACAACCGGCCTTTCTTCTTCTACACCGTCCAGCCGCGCGACGTGGCTGACTTCATTCTGCAGACGAATTCCAAATCGGCGGATCTCAAAGTCAATGTCGCGGTCCCCAAGCTGTTCGACGCCATGTTCGTCAGCATCGTCGCGGTAGGCATCATCCTCGTGCTGCCTCCTCTGGTGCTCGGCACGAAATTACCGCACGATAGTTCCGTGCGCGGCTTTCTGCTGTACTTTCTCGCCATAGGCATGGGCTACATTCTGATCGAGGTCGCGATGATCCAGAAGTTCGTCCTGTTTCTGGGCCACCCGACTTACGCCCTTACGGTCGTGATTTTCTCGATGCTGGTGTCGAGCGGACTCGGAAGTTACACAAGCCGTAGACTCATCGGCGATAACCCTGCCCACTTGCAAAAGGCGCTGGCCGCGGTGGCCATCCTCGTCGCGATCCTGGCCCTGATCGTTCAGCCCGTGCTGAGCGCGGGCGTTGGACTTCCGTTCTTTATTAAGGTCGCCGCAACCGTTCTCATGCTGGCGCCCGCTGGCTTCGCGATGGGGCTGCCTTTCCCGACAGGCCTTCGGATGCTGGAACGAACCCACGCGCCGGCGGTACGCTGGGCGTGGTCCCTCAACGCCGCCGCCAGCGTGCTCGGCTCGGTGGGAGCGCTCGTCCTGGCGCTATACCTCGGCATTGTGGAAACCCTGCTTATAGGCGGTGCCCTTTATCTCTTCGCGGCGGTGGTTGCCACACTGAGTCCGGTACCGCGCAACGCACGCGCGGCATAACACAAACGACCACACTGAGCCCGGTTCCGCGCAACACACCCACGGCCCGACAAAATCAACCACGCGCTAACCAAGCGTGCTCGGATCGGTGGGCGCGCTCGTACCCGCTCTCTATCTCGGCATCGCGAACCCCTTTTCATTGGCCGAGCTACTAGCCGCACCGAGTCCGCACGCGCGGCAATGACAAAGTCGACGACGCGCCAGGCGTGCCCGGAGACCCGGTTCGGTGGCCGAGGTAGCCGCACCGAGGACTGCTCCGCGCAACCAACGCGGAAGGACAAATCAACCACGAGCCAGGCGTATCGGGAACAGCGGGCGCACTCGCCATCGAGCTCGGCTTCGGCATCGCAGAGACCCCGTTCGTTGGCCGCGCTGGCTGCAGTGAGTTCGCACCGCCCAGCGCGCGCGGCATGGCAGAGTCAACCACGCGCTAAGCTGGACTCGATGAGCCACAGACCCCGGCCCGGCTCCAAAGACTGGACCGTCCAGTTCACCCTGCAGACCGCGGCGCTGATCGCGATTGTCGGCGCCCTTACCTTTGTCATGACCAGGATCCTGCCGGTCAATGCAACTACGGCGGGCTTCGCATATCTGGTGGCAATTCTATTTGGCGCCACCAGGTGGGGTCTTGCGGAAGCCACGATTAGTTCCGTGGTCGCCGTTCTCTGCTTCAATTATTTCTTTCTCCCGCCGGTCGGAACATTCACCATTGAGGACCCGCAGAACTGGGTCGCTTTGTTCGCCCTGTTGGTTACGTCAATCACCGCCAGCCGTCTCTCTACCCGCGTTCGCACTCAGGCTCTTGAAGCCAAAGAACGCCAACAGGAACTGGAACAACTCTACGCCCTGAGCCGCGCGATTCTGCTGATCGATTCCGCCCAATCCGTTCCCCGGCAGGTGGTAAATCAGGTCGCCCAGACATTCGAGGCCGCCAGCGTGCTCCTCTATGACCATTCCACGGGAGAGATCGTTCGCGCCGGCCGGGAGGACTTTTCTGCCACCGACGAACAGCTTCGGATCACCGCGTCCCAGGGTACTCAGATCCACGAACCGGGGGAACGCCGTTGGATTACCGCAGTCCGCCTCGGGACTCAGCCAGTGGGTGCGCTCGGCATCGGCGGCGTCGATCTTTCGGATTCCGCCGTCCAGAGCCTGACCAACCTTGTCGCCATCGGCCTCGAACGCGCCCGCGCGCAAGAGGCGGCCAGTCGCGCCGAGGCCGCGCGCCAGAGCGACGAACTGAAGTCTACGCTTCTCGATGCCGTGGCCCACGAATTCAAGACCCCGCTCACAACTATCAAAGCGTCGACTACGGCACTTCTTTCGAGCAAGCCGCCCAGACCCGAGCAACAGCGCGAGTACATCGTCCTCGTCGACGAAGAGGCTGATCGGCTCAGCGGACTGGTCTCCGAGGCGATTCAAATGGCGCGCATCGAGGCGGGCCAGGTTCGCCTGCAGCTGGAGGAGACGACGATCCCCGACTTACTGGAGAGCGTGCTTGCGAAAATGAAATCTACGGTAGACGACCGGCCCATAGAGATCCGCACGCCGCCTGAACTCCCGCCGGTGTCCGTGGACAGGGAGTTAATGGAAATGACGTTCCGACAGCTCATAGACAACGCAGTCAAGTACTCCCCGGCGGGGTCGCCGATCGCGATATCGGCCGATGAGGTGGATGGTCAAGTGGTCACGCGCGTGAAGGATAAGGGTAAGGGAATCGCTGCCGCCGCCATGCCAAGGATCTTCGACAAGTTCTTTCGAGCTAAGGACACGCGCAACCAGGTGCCGGGCGCCGGACTGGGGCTCGCCATCGCACGAGCCGTCGTAACCGCTCATGGAGGCACCATCTGGGCCGAGAGCAAGCCGGGCGAGGGCGCCACATTCTGCGTTTCGCTGGCTCAGGCGCGGCCTTCCGCGCCGGAGTCCGCATGAGCCTCGGCCGAATCCTCGTGGTCGACGACGACCCCCAAATCCGCCGCGTCATGAAGATGACCCTGACGGGAGAAGGTTACGAAGTGGGCGAAGCGCGAACCGGCGAAGAGGCTCAGGAGGAGCTGCGCAGAAACCAATACGATCTGATGCTGCTGGATCTGAACATGCCCGGCGAAGGCGGTTTTGAAACCTGCAAATCGGTTCGCGCCTTCTCCGAGATCTCGATCATCGTGCTTACCGTAAGAAACGGCGAAAGCGATAAAGTAGCCATTCTCGACGCCGGCGCGGACGACTTCATCACGAAACCGTTCAGTTCACCGGAACTCCTCGCGCGTATCCGTGCCGTGCTGAGAAGGGCGCCCGCCCCGCCGGAAGGCGGACCGCGGCAGCTTCATCTCGATGGCGTCGAAATCGATTTTCAGGGGCGCAAAGTGGTAGTTCGGGGCGAACAACTCCACCTCACTCCGAAAGAGTTCGACCTGCTGCGTTATCTCGTCATGAATCCCAATCGCGCGATTCCTCATCGCGAACTGCTCCAGGCCGTCTGGGGACCCGACTATGGCGATCAGGTCGAATACCTTCGGGTCTTCATCAAACAACTCCGGCGCAAGATCGAGGCCCGGCCCGAAAAACCCGTCTACCTGCTCACGGAGCCCTGGATCGGCTATCGGTTTGCGCTGCCGGAAATCCACGCTGCGCCATAGTCCAGGCGCGGGCTTTAACGCAGTTCGGGTGTTTCAACCCAGGTTCGCTCATTTTCCCGGCGGAGCCGTCTTTATGGAATTTTCACGGCTTCACTACGACTTCCTCTCGCGTCTTTCTCTATAGTCGTTATTGAAAGGCGGGCTGAAAGATGCAAGCCACCACGAAAGAACAGGCCATCCGCATGACACGCGGGCGGGCGACAAACCTGACCCCAACCACCCAATTTCCGGAGCGGCAGGTTGTCCGGGATGAAGAGTCCAGGCTGAATATATCGGTAATTTTCACATCGGTCGATGGCACGAAAGCCGCTCTGCGGGCGGCGGGCACGCTGGCAAATCGTCTCGGTGCCCGGATCACAATCGTCGTACCGGAAGTAGTCCCGTATCACCTGCCCCTGAATAAGCCAGCCGTCCCCCAGGACTGGAACGAGAGGCGGTTCCGGGTAATGGCAGCGGAAAGCCCGGTCGACACTACGGTCCGGTTTTATCTGTGCCGCGACCGCGAGGAGACTCTGGCCAGCAACCTGAAGCCCCATTCTCTGGTCGTCATAGGCGGGAAAGACCGCTGGTGGCCGACCTCCGAAAGCCGGTTGGCAGGACGCTTGCGACGACTGGGCCATGAAGTGATCATGGCGGAAACGGAGTAAAAGACATGCTGGACTTACTTTACGTAGTGATCGGTTGTGCTGTTTTGTTGCTTTTCTGGGCCTTCACCAAGGCCTGCGACAAGCTTTAACAAGTTGTGCGCCTCAGTGCGCATCGGGAGAATCGCGATGGATTACATCATTGCCGGCATTGCATCGCTCGGGTTGTTTATCTACCTGGTTTACGCACTGCTGAGGCCGGAGAAATTCTAAGCCGCAAGGCGCCGTCCGGAGAAATATCATGACCAATACGGGAATACTGCAAATTCTGTTGTTCTTCGCCCTGATTCTGGCTTGCACCAAGCCTCTCGGGGCCTTTATGACTCGCATTTTCGATGGCGAGCGGACGTTCCTGCACCCCGTGCTGAGATGGCTGGAAGTACTCACCTATCGAATCATCGGCGTACAGGAACAGGTTGAGCAGCGCTGGACACAATACACGGCCGCGCTGATCAGCTTCAGCATCTTCGGGTTCCTGCTGGTGTATTTCATCCAGCGCGGCCAGGCCTTCCTGCCGTTCAATCCGCAGGGCTTTAATGCCGGCAATGTCACGCCGGACCTTGCGTTCAATACTTCGACCAGCTTCATCACCAACACAAACTGGCAGTCGTACAGCGGTGAATCCACGCTCAGCTACTTCGTCCAGATGGCGGCGCTGACGGTGCAGAATTTCGCTTCGGCGGCAGCCGGTATCGCGGTCGCGATCGCGCTGGTGCGAGGGTTTGTGCGCCAGGAGAAGAAGACAATCGGCAACTTCTGGGTCGACGTAACCCGCGCCACGGTTTACATCCTGCTCCCGATGTCGATCGTCGCCGCGCTGTTGTTCTGCTCGATGGGCGTCATCCAGAAC
>Ga0302319_10010428_pt1 | contig 17706 bp, 13 predicted proteins | sample Bog_T0_2_FD_203319 | JGI IMG/M metagenome (GOLD analysis project Ga0302319, IMG submission 203319) | Peat permafrost microbial communities from Stordalen Mire near Abisko, Sweden - Bog_T0_2 | ecosystem: Environmental > Terrestrial > Soil > Wetlands > Peat | place: Sweden: Abisko, Stordalen Mire...
ACGTGGCGTTGCGCTTGCGCGCGCGGCTCCGCGAGGCCGGCTTCCGCACGGTGATGACGCGCGACGGAGATTACTTCGTGGGGCTCCGCGAACGCTGCCAGATTGCCAACAGCCAGGGCGACGCGGTTTTTGTCAGCGTCCACTTCAATTCCGCGCCGCGCGAAGGGGCCAGCGGGATCGAAACCTACTACTACTCGGGCCGGAGCGCGTCGCTCGCGGCAGCGCTCCATTCCGCGGTGGTGCGGAACCTGGGCGCCGAAGACCGCCGCGTGCGGGTGCGCGGATATTATGTGCTTCGGCACACGGAGATCCCGGCGGTGCTCGTGGAAGGCGGCTTTCTGACCAACTATGCCGAGGGCGGGCGCATCTCCGGCTCCACGGCTTATCGCCAGAGGCTCGCGGATACGATCGCCGCCGTGCTGATTCGCCGTTACCGATGACGCCGGGACGCAACGCGCGCTGATTCGCTCCACTCCTTCGATGCCATGATCCTGACCTGCGCCCAAATGAAAGCGCAGGAGGAGCGCGCATTTCAGGATGGATGCACCCCGGAAGGGCTGATGGAGGAGGCCGGATTGCGAATCGCGCTGGCCGTGCGCCAGTTCGTGCCCGAGGCCGGGCGTTGCGCCGTGTTTTTCGGCAAGGGCCACAATGGCGGGGATGCCCTGGTGGCAGCCCGCCATCTGGCGGAGGCGGGGTGGAAGATCGATCTCCAGCCCGCTTTCCCGCGCTCGTCGTGGGCGGAGCTGACGGCCAGGAAATATGACCAGCTTCAGTCCTGGGGAATTACCCTGAGCGCCGAGGAAACCGATTTTCGGAGACTGGCCGGCTGGCGTCCGACCGCGGTGCTCGACGGGCTGCTTGGGATCGGGGCCACGGGCGGTCTGCGCGCGCCGATTGCGGAGGCGGCGCTGGCGATCAACCGGATCCGGGCATTCACCAATGCGCGCGTTTTTGCCATCGATTTGCCGACCGGCCTGGACGCGGACACGGGCGCCGCGGACCCGAATACGGTGACGGCGGATTTCACGGTGACGATTGGCTTTGCCAAGGCGGGGCTGCTCGCGGATTCGGCGACGGCGTTCGTGGGGCGCCTTGCGGTTTTGCCGCTGCCCGGCCTGCGCTTCCGGGGCGATCCCGAAGCGCCCGCCGCCGAAGTGGCCGATCCGCAAACGCTGGGCCCGCTGCTGCCGCGGCGGCCGTTCACCATGCACAAGGGGCAATGCGGCCGGATCGGAATCATCGCGGGCTCCGCGGGATTTCTCGGCGCGGCCATCCTGTCGGCGGAGGCGTGCGTCCACGCCGGCGCCGGATTGGTGACCCTCTACGTCTCGCCCGATATTTATCCGCTCGTCGCTTCGCGGATTGCGACCGAGGTCATGGTGCATTCGACTGCCTCCTACGAAGACATCCTCGGATTCCGCCACGATGTCCTTGCGATCGGCCCCGGCCTCGGGCGGAGCCGCGGCTCCAAGGTGCTCGCGCTCATCGAAAAGGCGCCGCAGCCGATGGTGGTGGACGCGGACGCCCTGAACCTGCTGGCGCCGCACATCGAGCTGCTGGGCAAATGCGCTGGCCCACGGCTGCTCACTCCGCATCCCGGCGAAATGGCGCGCCTGCTCAGCAAGGGCGACCCGGCGGAAGGCGCCGACGAGACTCCCCGGCGCGAGATCGTCGAGAAGTTCATCGCCCAATGGCCCGTGACCCTGCTCCTCAAGGGCTCGCGCACCCTTATCGGCGAACGAGGGCGCCCGCTGAGTTACAACACCACGGGAAGTCCCGGCATGGCCACCGGCGGAATGGGCGACGTCCTCACCGGCGTGTGCGCCGCCCTCGCCGGCCAGGGGCTGGCGCTTTATGACGCCGCGCGCCTCGGCGCCTGGCTTTGCGGACGGGCCGCGGAGATCGCCATCGAATCCGGCCGGGAATCCGAGGAATCCCTTTCCGCGGGGCGCCTGTCCGCGCGTTTTGGCCGGGCATTCAAGGAACTGCGCGAGGGATGCTGGTAGCGCGCATGCGATTCGAACCCGCGCGATTTTTCCGTGGCCATCGACCGGGTGGCCTTGGCATTATCCCTGTTCCAACCGACTCGCCGCTTGTCTAGATTCCCCCAAACCCCAACCTTCGCTTTCGTATGATACAGAAAAACACCGGCTGCCTTTGGATGCTTGCGGGTATGCTGGCGGGCGTCGTCATTAGTATTGGCCTCATCTTTCTATTCGTGGTCTCTGTTGTCGGCAGCGCCAGCGTGCGCGCCGTGAATCCGAAGGAAAGCGCGCCGAAATTCGAGGAAGGCATCCTCGTGGAGGCCAAACCGGCCAAGGACGCCAAACCTTCCGACGCCAGGATCGCGGTGATCTATTTGCGAGGCGTGATCAGCTCTTCCGAACCCGGCAGCGTGGGTGAGACCATGGTGGACGACCTGAAGATCCAGCTTCGGCAGGCCGCGCTGGACGAACGGGTGAAAGCGGTGGTGCTTTATGTGGACTCGCCCGGAGGCGAGGTCACCGCCTCCGATACGATCTACGAGACCGTGCGCAAAGTGCGCGACGGCAAATTTGGCCCTTCAACCCAGAAGCCAGTGGTGGTCTACATGGGCTCGATGGCGGCTTCCGGCGGCTACTATGTGTCCTGCGGCGGCTCTTTCCTGATGGCAAACGAGACCACGCTCACCGGCTCCATCGGGGTGATCATGGAGACGCTCAATTACCAGCAACTCTTTGGGAAGGTCGGGCTCGAGACGATCACTTTCAAGAGCGGGAAGTTCAAGGACATGCTCAGCGGTTCGCGCGAAATGACGCAGGAGGAGAAGGATTACGTGCAGAAGATGGTCATGGACACCTACGGGAAATTCGTCGGCATCGTCGCCCGCGAGCGCAAGCTGAACGAAGACACCCTGCGCAATGGCCTCGCTGACGGGCGGGTCATCTCCGGCAAGGAAGCGCGCGACGCGAAACTCATCGACGGGCTCGGCGAAGTGGAAGACGCCTATGCGAAGGCGATGGCGCTCGGAAAGGCGCCCGGCGCCACGGTCATTCGCTACGAATCGCCCTTCAAGTTTGGCCGGATCTTCAAGCTGCTGGGGCAGGAGCAGAAATCCCAGGTCGAAGTGAATCTCGTCAAATCGCTCACGCCAAAATTGGAGGCCGGCCGGCTCTATTTTCTTCCGAGCTTTTACGCTCCGTAGCCTTGCCGATTTTGCTTCCTCTCCTCGCTCTCCTCGCGGCCGGCAGCGCCGCCGTCTTCTTCCGGGTGATCCTGCGGCTTCGGCGGGAGGGTGGGAATGTGCGGAGCAGCGGATTTGAGATGCCGGAGGCGCTCGTCGCGTTCGTTCTCGCCAGTTTTTTCATCTGGCTGATCGTCTCGTCCTTCTCCCGGGGCGCGGCATCCGATGCCGCGTTGACCGTCGAGCAGGTGCTTCCGGGCACGATCCTTTCCATCATCATCGCCGGGGGCATTGCCCTCTTCCTGGGCGCCTCCCGGGGGATGAACCTCCGTGAGACGTTCGGCGTCACGCGGCTTTCCCCGGCGAAAACCCTGGGCTGGTCCGTTGGGCTGCTGATCTGCGCTTTTCCTCTCGTTGGCCTGGCCGCCATTCTATCCCAGGCGGCGCTTCCGAAGGAGGATGTCGTGCCGCAGCCGCTCGTCGAGTTGTTCCGCGATATCGCGCACCACGGCAACTATCAGGCGGTGGCAGTCATTCTTTTCGATGCCGTGGTTGTCGCGCCGGTGTGCGAGGAGTTTCTGTTTCGCGGATTCTTTTACGGTGTGGGCAAACGATTTCTGGGGCCCGTGCCCGCCGGTTTCCTTTCCGCCATGCTCTTCGCGGCTTCTCATTCGAATCTCGGCAGCCTGGCCAGCCTCTTCGTTCTCGCAGTCTGCTTTCTCCTCGCGTATGAGCGCACGGGTTCGCTCCTCGTGCCGGTGGGCATGCATGCGTTATTCAATTCCTTGAATCTGCTCGCCATCTTTGGCCAGGCGCGGGGATGGTTCCCGATGGAGTGAGAACCGCGCGCCGCCACCTCCCGAAGCCCGGACCCGAGCCCACCCTGGCGGACCTCGGAGAGAACCGCATCGTGGCCGCGCTCACCCGCCGCCTGGCGCTCGGCGAGGATGTCCGCGCCGGAGCGGGCGATGATTGCGCGGTGATCGGGCGGCCCCGGGACGCGCGGTGGCAGTTGCTCAAGACGGATGTGGTCATCGAAGGCGTGCATTTTTTCTCGGAGGAAGATCCCGCGCGTGTCGGCTGGAAAGCGCTGGCCCGCGCGCTCAGCGATATCGCCGCGATGGGTGGAACCCCTGCCCATGCGCTCATCACGCTCGCGGCCCGGCCGGAGACGCCGGCGTCCCGGATCGAAACGCTCTATGCCGGCCTGCGCAAGGCCGCCCGGAAATTTGGCGTCAGCATCGTCGGTGGCGAGACCTCGCGCTCGCCGGGTCCGCTGTTTCTCAATGTGGCCCTCACGGGATGGGTCGAGCGCGCGCGGTGCGTTTTCCGCTCCGGGGGGAAGCCGGGCGACGCGCTTTACGTTACGGGCCGGCTCGGCGGCTCGATCCGGGGCCGGCACCTGGATTTCACGCCCCGGCTGGCCGAAGCGCGCTGGCTCACGGCAAATTTTAAGATTCGTGCGATGATGGATCTCAGCGACGGGGTCGGCGCGGATCTGCCGCGTCTCGCCGCCGCCAGCCACTGCGAATTTGAACTCTTCCACGAACGCCTCCCCTGCTCTCCTGGCTGCTCCGCCGCCCAGGCCTTTTCCGATGGCGAAGATTACGAACTGCTCTTCGCCATCGCTCCGCGCGATGCCGCGGCGCTGGAGGCTGCGTGGCGCAAGCGGTTCTCCCGGCTCCCGCTGACGCGCATAGGATCTCTTCTAAAACCGCAAACCACATCTCCTGGTTCGCACACCCCGAGTGGATACGATCATTTCTCACAGCGTTGAAGAGACCGCGGCTTTCGGGCGTTCCATCGCCTCCACGCTCCGGCGGGGGGACGTGCTCGCGCTTTGCGGAGAGCTCGGGGCGGGCAAGACGCATTTCGTCAAGGGAATCGCCGCGGGCCTGGACGGCTCCGACGTCGTGACGAGCCCCACGTTCACCCTCATCCACGAATATACCGGAGGGCGGCTTCCGCTGTTTCATTTCGACTTCTATCGCCTCGAAGATGAATCCGAAGCGATCAAGATCGGGCTCGAGGAATACCTGGATGGCGAGGGCGTGTGCGCCATCGAATGGGCCGAGAAGTTTTCCGCATTGCTTCCCGGTGGAACGCGCTGGTTTCGCTTTACGCACGCGGATGGCGATGCGCGGAAGATCGAGGAAATACCGGGGCCGGCGGCATGATCACTCTCGCCATGGATACGTCCACTACGCGTGGCGGAGTCGCGCTTCTCTCCGGCGGGGTTTTGCTCTTGGAGGAGAATTTCGTGGCGGATCGCAGCCACAGCGCTTCGCTCTTCTCCGTCCTGGAACGGGCGCGCGCGCTCATTCCCGGCAGCCATCTCGATCAGGTCGCGATCGGCCTCGGCCCGGGCTCGTACTCGGGCGTGCGCATCGCCATCGCCGCGGCGATCGGCCTCGAATTTGGTCTGGGGGCGCAGCTCGTGGGCATTCCCTCCGCCGCGGCGCTGGAAACGGAGGAACCGCATTTCCTGGCCATCGGCGATGCCCGCCGCGAAACGTTCTATTTCACGCGCGTCGAAAATGGCGTCTGCCTCGAAGGCCCGCTGCTGGCCACGGAGTCGGACTTGCGCGCCCGCCTGGCCGCGCATTCCGCGCTCCCGGTCTTCACGAGCGTACCGCTTCCTGAATTCCCGGACGCGCGCATCGCGCTCCCTTCCGCGGCGCGCATCGCCCGGATCGCCGCCGAAGGCATTGGCGAGCTGATGACCGGAGATCTCGAGCCCATCTACCTCCGCGAACCGCACATCACGCAGCCGAAAATCAGATAGCGGCGAAAGAATCCGAAACGACCTCCGATTGTGATCGGCTTCTCAAGGATAGGCGCCAGACTTGACCGCGTCCTTCCAGTGACGACCGCCATGAAGATTCTTGCATCCCTGATTCTGGCCATCCTACCAATCATGCCCATGGCTGCCGCCGATACTGACGCCGCAACCTCAGCCATCAACCGGCTTGGCCTTGAGATCTTCGCCCACTCGAAGACAGATCAGAATGCTCTTCTTTCCCCGTATTCCATCCAGTGCGCGCTGGCCATGGCGTCCGCCGGGGCTGATGGAAAAACCCGCGAGGAAATGTCCCGGGTGCTGCACTTCCCCGGGGATGATGCAGCCTTGCAACTGTCATTCTCCGCGCTCGCCAAAGCGCTCGCCACCGCCGCGGCTCAATCCGCCGAGGCCGCCCGCGCCGCCCGTCAATACGACTCAAAAAGAGATCCGCTCCAATTGCGCATCGCCAACCGTCTCTTCGGGCAGAAGGGATATCATTTCCGCCCACCCTTCCTGACCGCGCTCGCGACCGGCTATGGCGCGCCCTTTGAAGAAGTGGATTTCGCCGCGTCGCCCGAAAAGGCGCGAACGCACATCAACGGCTGGGTCGAAGGGCAGACGCAGGAGAAGATCAAGGATCTCATCCCGCCGAACGGCCTCGACGCGACAACGCGCCTCGTGCTCACGAACGCGCTTTATTTCAAGGCGGCGTGGGTGGAGAAGTTCGAGCCTCGTGCAACAGAACCTCGTCCGTTCAAGTTCGCGGACGGCAGGGCCGGGAATACGCCGACGATGGTGAACCAGATGGAATTCGCCTATGCGGCGCACCCGGGATTTGTCGCAGTGGGCTTGCCCTTCGATTTGGGCGAGCTGCAATTTCTCATCCTTCTGCCCGATGCGCCCGACGGCCTCGCGAACCTGAAACGGAAACTCACGCCGGAGCTCCTGGCGGAGTGCGCGAAGATGAAGTCCAGCGATCTCATTCTTTATCTCCCAAAGTTCAAGCTTCGGCCGCCCACGATCCCGCTGGCGGAGACGCTCAAAGCACTCGGGTTGAAAACCGCCTTCGACGATCCAAAAGGCAGCGCGAATTTCGACCGCATGGCGCCGCGAAAACCAAGCGACTACCTCTACATCGGCGAGGTCTTTCACAAGACCTTCCTCGCGCTCGATGAGGAGGGCGTCGAGGCCGCGGCGGCCACCGCCGGGGCGATCGCCGCGGGGGCAAGTCCAATTCAGAAGAAGCCGATCGAGATCAAGGTGGATCGCCCCTTCCTGTTTGCGATTCAGCATCGCCCAAGCGGAGCATGCCTCTTTCTGGGGCAGATCGTGGATCCGCGTTAGCCCAAACTGCGAGCATGAAGCCGGCGGCGGTGTTTTCAGCCCGCCAGCGCGCGGCTGCTTGACGGCTACCTGGTCGTGCAAAACCGGCATCACCCAGCCGAAGACGATTTTCTGAACACTTTGCTGTGTCCATGCGTCCAAAGTGACAGCTTTATGACGCATTTCGATACACGGCTGGCAGTTGTGATGCGGGCGCCTTCGGTAAAGTTGTCTCGCGGCATCCGGAATGCTATAACTAAGTATTATGTTTGGCTGGCTTAACATTAGAAAATCTAAGCCGACAAGCACGGGGGTATCGGAAAGGAACGGCAATGGGCTCCCGCCGAAATCGCCCGGCGCGAGTTGCGCGAACGGTTCGAATGGATCGAGCCTGGGAACCGATACCCTCAAGCCGCATCCCCTGCTTTCCGTGCTCCCTGAAGGCACCCTCGAACGCCTCCTGACGGACCCGGGTGTCACGGAATATCCCAAGGGGACGGTGATTTTCCGTGAAGACGGACCTTGCGACGCCCTTTTCCTGATCATTAGCGGACGCTGCGAAGCGCGCCGAAAAGGAACGAATGGCAGCTATCGCGTGGAGGAAGTCCTTGGCCCCGGAGACACCCTGGGCGAGCGGGCGCTGCTCAATCGGGAGCCGCACCGGCACACCGCCGTGGTGGCGACCCACGCGGTTCTGCTGCGCATCCCAAGCGAAGAGTTGCAGGGGCTTTTTGCCAAGGACCCCTGCCTGGCGGGACGCTTTTCGCAGGCGGTGGTGGAACGGCCGGCGGCCGCGGGCCGGCGGCGCAGCGGACGCAATGCGCCCGCGCGGAGAGTGGTCTCCATCCTGCCGCTGTCCCTGCGAGTGGACGCCGACGCCGTCGTCCGGCAGCTCGCATCCTCGCTCTTCAAGTTGACCGGCCAGCGGGTGCTGACCGTGCGGCTCGGGCCGGTGCGCGAAGGGCTGGCGGTGACCGATTGGCGCGTGAAGCAAGCCACGCTGGGCGCGGAGTTCCGGCTGGGAAGCGACCTGCATTCCCATGAGGAAGGCTGCGACGAATTGCGCATGACCGCGGAGTCCAAACCCGGCGAGGGCGCGGCGATGGCTTCATTGATCAGCCATTGCGCCCAGCACTACGACTTTGTGCTGCTCCAGATTCATCCCGAGACGCCGGTGCCTTCGACCGTCGAATCCGTCGTCGAATCCGATCTCGCCTACATTCTCCTCCAGCCGTGCGCGCAGAACCTCTACGATTTCAAACTGTTTCTCCACGAGCTGAACAGCCGTTCGAGCGGCGCCGGCAGCTCCGTCAAGCCGATCATCTGCGCCGAGGAAACGATCGCCGCGCCCGACTTTCATGCCGCCCTGAAGGAACTCGGCATTCCAGCGCATTCCATCGTTCGGGGCTTTCCGGTGCGCGTGGAGCCCTCGTGGCCGGATCATCGCTTTTCCCTGCACGTCAATCGCCTCGCCCGCGAAATCGCGCGCTGCCGGATCGGCCTGGCGCTTTCTTCGGGCGGCGCGAAAGGCCTGGCGCACATCGGGGTCATCCAGGTGCTCGAAGAAAATGGGATCGAAGTCGATTGCATCGCGGGTGCGAGCATGGGCGCTTATGTCGGCAGCATCTGGGCGTATGGACTCGATGGAACGATGCTCGAAAAGACGGCGCGGGAATTGGAAGGCCGCTGGGGGCTGCTGCGCCTGATCGATCCGGTGGTTCCACCGCGGCGCGGGTTCGTCAGCACGCGGCGCACCGCGGCGCGGCTGCGCAAGTCCATCGGAGACGTCCATTTTTCGGAACTCATCCGTCCGCTCCGCGTCATCGCCACCCACCTGGACACCCTGGAGCGCGTCGTTTTTTCCAGTGGCGAAGTGGCGGGAGCAGTCGAGGCCAGCATCGCCATTCCGGGCGTCTGCGTCCCGGTGACGATGGATGGCGAGACCTACATCGATGGCGGCATCGCCGATCCGCTGCCCGTGGATGTGCTGGCCGAAATGGGCATCGAACGGATCATCGCGGTCAATGTCATCCCGCCGCCGGAGCGCATCCGCTTCTGGCTGGACGCGGAGCGCGAGACGAATGGAAGAGAAACGCGGCACACCGGGTTCGGGCGATTCTTTAGCAACCATTTCAACTACCTGGCCCACGGAAATATTCTCGATACGATGATGCAAGCGATCAATGGCGCCCAAACCCGCGTGGCGGAAAGCTCGGCGCGCGAAGCCGATATCGTCCTGCGCCCGCTGGCCGGCGATGCCGTGTGGCATGATTTTACCAATCCGCAGAAATATATCGCCCTCGGACGAAGCGTCGCCGAGGCGCAGCTCGCGGAGCTGAAGGCCCTCGCTCACGGAACCCCTTATGAACCAGAAAAACCGCTGGCCCTCCGAAGCACGCTCGCTGCGTGAGTGGCAACTCGCGCGTCTCCGCGCCTACCTCGGCGAGACCGTTCTGCCATTTTCGGCCCACTATGGCCGGCTCTTCGCGAAAGAGGGATTGAACGCCGGCATGCTCCGGACGCCCGATGATTTGCGCCGCATTCCGTTCACCTCGAAAAGCGATTTCTTCACGAATGGAGAAGCGCCCGACCCGGTGCGCGATTTCGTCCTGATCCCCGACAAGGCCGTGCTCTCGCGCCGGCTCTCCACGATTGCCCGCGCGCTGGTGCGCGGCCGGGCCGCGGTGGAAAAGGGATTCGAGGCCGAATTCCGGCCGGTGCTTTTGACCAGCACCACGGGGCGCAGCGCGGAGCCCGTTCCCTTCCTCTACACGGCCCGGGACATCGAGAATCTTCGAATCGGCGGCGCCCGGGTGATGCGGGTCGCGGGCGCCAATCGCGAGATGAAGATGATGAACATGTTCCCCTTCGCGCCGCATCTCGCGTTCTGGATCACGCATTACGCGGGCAAGGAATTCGGCGTCTTCGTCCTCGATACGGGCGGCGGAAAATCCATGGGAACCGATGGCAATCTGCGCCTCATTCGCAAGATCAAGCCGGACGTGCTCATCGGGATGCCGACGTTTCTCTATCACGTCCTGACGGAAGCCGCGCAATCGGGCCTTTCCCTGCCGAATCTCAAGAAGATCGTGCTCGGCGGAGAGAAGGCGCCCGCCGGCATGCGGCGCAAACTCCGCGCGCTCGCTCGGGAGCTCGGCGCGGAACGCGTGGACGTGCTGCGCACCTACGGTTTCACGGAGGCCAAGCTGGCCTGGGCCGAGTGCCCATTCCATGAAGACGCCGGGTCCGCCGGCTATCATATCCATCCCGATCTCTCCTTCATCGAGATCGTCGATCCCAAAACCGGCGAACCGCGGGGCGAAGGCGAGCCCGGCGAGATCGTCTTTACGCCGCTGGCGGCGCGCGGCAGCGTCGTGCTGCGCTACCGGACCGGGGATTGCGTGGATGGCGGCCTGTTTCACGAGCCCTGCCCGTACTGCGGCAGAACCGTTCCGCGGCTCGTCGGCGAAATCTCGCGCAATTCCGACGTGCGCGAGATGAACCTCGGAAAACTGAAAGGCACGCTCATTGATTTCAACCATCTCGAGCACATCCTGGATAACGCGGAGCATGTGGGCACGTGGCAACTGGAGCTGCGCAAGTTCCACGATGACCCGCTGGAAGTGGACGAACTCATCCTGCACGTCGCCAAGTCGGATGACTGCGATGACGCGCGCCTCCGCGCGATGCTGGACGAGCGCTTCGTCAGCGAGACGGAAATCCACCCGAATCGCATCGAGTTTCATAGCGAGGAGGAGATCCGCCGGCTGCAGGGAGTCGGCACGCAACTCAAGGAACAGCGCGTGGTCGATCACCGGCCGGCGGCAACCGGCGCTTCGGCGCCGAAAAGCGGAACCGCGGAAGCCGCCGGAAAGGTGGCCTCATGAGCGAACGGCTCGTCATCGTGGACGGTGTGCGCACGCCTTTCTGCAAGGCGGGCTCCGATCTGTCGTCGCTCGGCGCGGATGAACTCGGGCGCGTCGCCGTGAATGCCCTGCTGACCCGCACGGGACTGGATCCCCAGCTTGTGGATGAAGTGATTTTTGGATGTGTGGGCCAGCCCGCGGAGGCGGCCAACATCGCGCGCGTCATTGCGCTGCGGGCGGGCGTCCCGGAATCCGTGCCCGCGATGACGGTGCATCGCAATTGCGCCTCGGGCTTCGAAGCCTTTACGACCGCGTACGAGCGCATGGCGGCGGGCCGGGGCTCCATCTACATCGTGGGCGGGGCCGAAAGCATGTCGCGCGTGCCCATGCTTTTTCGCGACACCGCGGCGAAGAAATTTGCCTCGCTGTCCCGCGCGAAATCGGCCACGCGGAAATTCGCCGCGCTGACCTCGTTCCGCCTGGCGGACTTCGAGCCGCGGCCGGGACTGAAGCTTGGCCTCACGGATCCGGTCTGCGGCTTGAACATGGGCGAAACCGCCGAGGTTCTGGCCCGGGAAAACGGCATCACCCGGGAAGCGCAGGACGCCTTTGCCATCGAATCCCACCGCAAGGCAATCGAGGCGGAGGCGCGCCTCGCCGAGGAAATCACACCCGTGTATCTCGCCGGAAAACCGATCGCGAAAGACAATGGCCCGCGCACCGACCAGACCATGGCGGTGCTCGGAGGGTTGCGTCCGATTTTTGATAAATACGGCGGTGTCACCGCGGGCAATTCCTCGCAAATCACGGATGGCGCCGTGGCCCTGCTGGTGATGACGGAAAAGCGCGCCGCGGAGCTCGGTTTTCAGCCGCTCGGCGCCCTCATGGGCTACGCTTACGCCGGCTGCGATCCCGCGCGCATGGGACTGGGCCCGGTGTTTGCCATCGCGCAGGCGGAGAAACGCTACGGATTGAAATGCGCGGACGCGGACATCATCGAAGTCAACGAGGCCTTCGCCGCGCAGGTTCTTGCCGTGCTGCAAAAAATGGGAGGCCAGATTCCCGCCGAGAAGCTGAACGTCAACGGAGGCGCCATCGCGCTCGGACATCCGGTTGGCGCGACGGGCGCGCGTCTCGTCCTGACGAGCCTCAAGGAACTGGCCCGGCGCAACGCCCGGCGCGCGCTCGTCTCCCTCTGCGTGGGCGGCGGCCAGGGCGGCTCAATCTGGCTGGAAAGGATCTGACCCATGCAAAGCATTCAAAAAAAGATAACGAAGGATGGAGTCTGCGTGCTGACTTTCGATCGGACGGATTCGGCGGCGAATATCTTCGACCTGGCGACGCTGAAGGCGCTCAACTCCTCGCTCGACGCCATTGCCGGGGAAAGGACGCAGCCCAAAGGGCTGATCATTACGAGCGCCAAGGACACGATCTTCGTGGCCGGCGCGGATCTTCACGCGGTCCAGAAAATGAACGCGGATGAAATGAAAACCTTCATCGCGCTCGGCCAGACGGTCTTTAGCAGGATCGCGAGCCTGCCGTACCCGACAGTCGCCGCGGTCCATGGCGCCGCCGTCGGGGGCGGTTACGAGATCTGCCTGGCGTGCGATTGGCGGGTGGCGTCGCCGGCCTCCTGCACGAAACTGGGCCTGCCCGAGACCAAGCTGGGCATCCTGCCCGCGTGGGGCGGATGCACCCGCCTGCCGCGCCTGATCGGCGTGCCGCGCGCGCTGGACATCATCCTCGGAGGGAAAACCCCCGGGGCGAAGCACGCGCTCAAGCTGGGCATGGTGGACGAAGTCGTGCAGCGGGAGAATTTGATCGCCGCCGCCAAAGCGTGGCTCAAAAAAGGAAAGCATCCGCACCGCTTTTCCTACTCGGCGCCGGTGAATGCGATCCTCGATACCGTGATCGCGCCGCAGGCCCGCCACGCGATGATGCTGAAGACGCGCGGCCATTACCCGGCTCCCCAAAAAGCGCTGGACGTGGTGATCAAGGGCGCGACCGACTGGAATGAAAACGAATCGCTCACGCGTGAGCGGGAGGCGGTGGCGGAATTGATCACGCTCGATTCGACGAGGAATCTGCTCCGCGTGTTCTTTCTCCAGGAGCGCGCGCGGAAGCTTTCCGCGCCGGGCATTCCACCTGGCGCGCCCTCCGCGCCGCCGATCCGCAACGTCGCTGTCATCGGCGCGGGGATCATGGGCGCGGGAATCGCCCAATGGTTGAGTTCGCGCGGATTGAGCGTGATCCTGCGCGATGTGGACGCCGCCCGTGTGGCGGCGGGCATGGCGAGCATCGATGCCCTCTACGCGGCCAGCGTGAAGAAACGCGTCTGCACCGAGCACGAAGCCCGCACGGGACGCGACCTCATTACGCCGGCCCCGGCGGAAATCCGGTTGCCGCGCACGGACCTCGTCATCGAAGCCGCCGTGGAGACGATGGAAATCAAGAAATCCATCTTCCGCAAGCTCGATGAACTCGTGCGCGAGGACGCCGTGCTGGCGACGAACACGTCCGCCCTTTCCATCAACGAACTGGCCGCCGCGACCAAACATCCGCAGCGCGTCGTGGGCTTCCATTTCTTCAATCCCGTCCACCAGATGCAGCTCGTGGAGGTGGTGGTGGGCCGCGAGACCACGCCCGAAGTGGCGCAGCGCGCGGTGCGTTTCGCGCAGAGTATCGGCAAGCTGCCGGTGCTGGTGAAAGACAGCCCGGGGTTTCTCGTCAATCGCATCCTGCTGCCCTACATGATCGAGGCGGGCGATCTGTTCTGGAGCGGCGAATCGGTCCAGGACATCGACGAAGCGATGCTCAATTTTGGCATGCCGATGGGGCCGTTGCGCCTGATCGACGAGGTGGGCGCGGATGTGGCGCTCCATGTGGCCACGACGCTGGCCCACGCATTTCCCGAGCGCCTCCATGTGCCGGAGATTCTTCCCGCTATGATCAAAGCGGGCCTGCTCGGGCGCAAAGTGGGCAAGGGCTTTTACCTGCATCCGAAAGGGCGGGACGCCGCGCCGAACCCGGCCGCGCTCGCGCTCCGCCCGCAGTTGATCCCGAGCGCGCTGACCCAGAAGGACTTGGCGCGCCGCATGTCCCTGCTCATGGTGAACGAAGCCGCGCGCTGCGTGGAGGAAGGGCTCGTGGAGAAACCGGGCGACGTGGATTTCGCGATGGTCATGGGCACGGGATTCGCCCCATTCCGCGGGGGACCGCTGCGCGTCGCGGACCGCGCCGGCGCGGTGAAGATCACCGAAGAACTGACGCGGCTGGAAGCCAGTGGCCGGCCGCAATACGCCCCCAGCGCGCTGCTCCAGAAACTCGCGCACACCGGAAAACGATTTTATGAAGACTGAAGCCGCACCTCAGGACGAAGAGAAATCTGTCATCGATACGTCGAAGATGTCGCGCGAACAGCGCGAAGCGCTCGAACTCACCGAAGCCGCCCGCGAGGCGGCATCCGAAACCGCGGGATTTGCCAGCGGACTATTCATGGGGCGCTTTCCTTTTGGCGCGCTGCACCCGTATCCGCTCCAGAAAACGGAGGATCGCGACCAGGGCGACGCCTTCCTCCTGAGGCTGGACGCGTTTCTGAAAGAGCATGTCGATCCCGATGAGATCGATCGCACGGGCGAGATCCCGCAGGAGGTTTTCGATGGCCTGGCAAAGCTCGGCGCCTTCGGCATCAAAGTGCCGGTCGAGTATGAAGGCCTCGGTCTTTCGCAGACCAATTATTGCCGGGCCGCGATGATGCTGGGCAGCTACTGCGGGAATCTCACCGCGCTGCTTTCCGCGCATCAATCCATCGGCGTGCCGCAACCGCTGATCCTCTTCGGGACCGAAGAACAGAAGCGCCGCTTTCTGCCGCGCGTCGCGAAGGGCGAGGTCTCCGCGTTCGCGCTGACCGAGCCAAACGTCGGCAGCGATCCCGCGAAAATGGAAACGCACGCGGAGCCGACGCCCGATGGGCAGAGCTTCGTCATCAATGGCGAGAAGCTCTGGTGCACCAATGGCGTCAAGGCGGGTGTGATCGTGGTCATGGCCAAGACGCCTCCGAAAAATGGGCGCAACCAAATCACCGCCTTCATCGTGAACATGGACACGCCCGGCGTGGAAGTGGTGCGGCGCTGCCATTTCATGGGGTTGCGCGCGCTTTACAACGGCGTGATCCGTTTTACCGATGTCAAAGTGCCGCGCGAAAACATCCTCGCAGCGGAAGGCAAAGGATTGCGCGTCGCGCTCACGACCTTGAACACCGGGCGGCTCACGCTGCCGGCGGCTTGCGTTGGGCTCTCCAAGCGCTGCCTGGAAATCGTGCGCAAATGGTCCGCGGAACGCGTGCAATGGGGCGCGGCCATCGGAAAGCACGCGGCCATCGCGGAGAAGATCTCGCGCATCGCTTCGGAGACATTCGCCATGGAGGCGATGACGCTTTATGCCGCCAGCATCGTGGACCGCGACAAGCATGCGGATGTGCGGCTCGAAGCCGCCATGTGCAAACTCTGGGGCACCGAACGCTCGTGGGAGCATATCGACGCCGCGATGCAGATCCGCGGCGGGCGCGGATATGAAACCGCGGCCTCGCTCGCGGCGCGCGGCGAAGAACCGGTGCCCGTGGAGCGGCTCTTCCGCGATTCGCGGATCAACGCGATCTTCGAAGGCTCCAGCGAAATCATGCGGCTCTTCATCGCCCGCGAAGCGCTCGATCCGCACCTGAAAATCGGCGCGCCAATGCTCAACAGCCGCCTGCCCATGAAAGAACGCGCCCAAGCCGCCGCCAAAGCCGGGCTCTTCTATGCCGGCTGGTATCCGAAGCAATGGTTCGCTCCCATTTCCAATCTCGGCCTCCCGATTTCGGATATGGACAGCCGCCTCGGCAGCCACGTCCGCTGGGCGGCCACCGCGGCGCACAAACTCGGACGCGCCTTGTTTCATGCCATGGCGCTTTACGGCCCCAAGCTGGAGCGTGAGCAGGTGCTGCTCGGGCGCTTCGTGGATATTTCCACCGAGCTCTTTGCCATCGCCGCGGCCTGCGGCCGCGCCCAGGCGTTGCGCGATCCCTCCGCGATCGACATCGCCGATGTCTTTGGACGCAACGCGCGGCTGCGAATCGAGAAGCTCTTCCACGGCATCCACCACAACGCCGATCGCGCCGACTACAAACTCGCCCAGCGGGTGCTTTCCGGAGATTACGCGTGGCTGGAAGCCGGAATGCTGCGGAAAGAATAGGCGCCGCGGCAGCGAGGAGTCGGACCGGTCGGACGGGTCGGACCTGTCCGACGCGTCCGACCCCGACAGCCCCGACAGGAAACCGCCGCCTACAGCAGCGCGCTGTCGTCCCGCTTTTCCAGGCGCATGACCTGCTTTTTGACGACCTCCACGGCCTTCGTCAGCTCGAAGAGCGCCTTGATGATTTCAGCCTTGGTCGGTTCATCGGCCAGGGCTGGAAGAAGCGGGTGAATGCTCGTGACCCCTCCCGCAATGATATTGCAGGAGGCGCGAATCTCGGAAATGGCTGCGGCTCGGTCCATGGCGGCATCATCCGTCGGCCAGCCTTGTGACGCAAGCCGGCGGCGTGTCAGATTGAAGCCGTGAAAGTCATTGTCACCTGCGGACCCAGCTACGAACCGATCGATGAAGTCCGCCGCATCACGAATTTTTCGACCGGCGAACTCGGCATCCTGCTCTCCAACGCGCTCGCCCAAGCCGGCCACGAAGTGCTGTGTTTCAAGGGCATCGGAGCCATCTGCCCGATCCCACTGAATGGCCCCCGTCTGATATCGTTCACGACGAATGAAGACCTGCGCGCAAAGCTGACCGCCGAATCCACCCAATACGAAACCGGCGATACCCCCGCGGTCTTCCACGCCGCGGCGCTCTGCGACTACAAAGTGCAGCGGGCGACCGGCGCCGACGGAAACCCCCTCACCTCCGCAAAAATCTCCAGCCGGCAGGGCCTTCTCACGCTGACCCTCGAACCGCTCCCCAAACTCATCACCGAACTTCGCGCGCTCTTTCCCCGCGGCAGAATCGTCGGATGGAAATACGAATTGGAAGGCAGCCGCGAAGACGTCCTCGCCGCCGGCCGCCGCCAAATGCAAGAAGCCGCTAGCGATGCCTGCGTCGTCAACGGCGCCGCCGTCGGTCCGGGTTTTGGCTTCTGCCTGCCAGGCGCGGCGCCAATCCACTGCGCCGACAAAGAGCACCTCTGCCAAACGTTGGTCCAATGGCTGGAATTTCAAAACCACGGAATCAAGCGCACAACTGCCTCCTCATGACCGACGAAGCGCCGAGATCGGAAATCATCCTCTACAACACCGAGGACGGAAAAACGCGGCTGCAGGTCCGGTTGGAGAAGGAAACGGTTTGGCTCACTCAGGCGCAGATGGCGGACCTCTTCCAAACGACCAAACAGAACGTCAGCCTGCATATTCAGAACTGTTTCGCAGAGGGAGAGTTGCAACGCGCGGCAACCGTCAAGGAATCCTTGACGGTTCAACAGGAGGGCGCGCGGTCAGTGCAGCGGCGCATCGGATTCAACAATCTCGTCAAACGGCGCCGCCTTC
>Ga0302319_10010430_pt1 | contig 17700 bp, 10 predicted proteins | sample Bog_T0_2_FD_203319 | JGI IMG/M metagenome (GOLD analysis project Ga0302319, IMG submission 203319) | Peat permafrost microbial communities from Stordalen Mire near Abisko, Sweden - Bog_T0_2 | ecosystem: Environmental > Terrestrial > Soil > Wetlands > Peat | place: Sweden: Abisko, Stordalen Mire...
TCTCTGCTCAAGACGTGGCTCATGACCACAGAGGCTAAATACCCCCGCGGCAGCTCTGCCTTAAGCCTTCTCTCTATGGCCGCTTTTCACTTGATCATCTATGGCCGCTTTTGCGTGATCACCGAGGTTATGGTCCGCCGCTTCTCTATTTGCGAAGAGTGAGGCGCGCAGGTTGATCCGCACAAGTTGCTTTTGGCGCTTGGCCGGGAATCAGCGAGGCCTCTCATGCATGCTCGCACGACCACGTTCATCACTGATCTATGGCTAGCAGCGGATGACGTTGGTTGCTTCGATTCCTTTGGTGGCATTCCGGGTGTCGATGACAAGCTGCGACTGCTGGACGATCTCTTTGTAGTTATAGCTGGAGTGGTCGGTGACGATGAGGACGGCGTCGAACTGGCCAAGGTTGTCGAGCGAGGTGCTGGTCATGTTGAGGTCGTAGTGGCGGCCGTGGCCGACGGAGGGGAAGAAGGGGTCGTTGTAGGAGACGATGGCTCCTTTTGCGCGCAGCAGCTCGATGATGGTGAGCGAGGGTGACTCGCGCAGGTCGTCAATGTCGCGCTTGTAGGCCAGGCCGAGCACCAGCACTTTGGATCCCTTGAGGGACTTGGAGCGGTCGTTCAGCGCAGCGGTCGTTTGTTCCAAAACGAAATATGGCATGGCGGTGTTGATTTCGCCGGCCAGCTCGATGAAGCGGGTACGGAAGTCGAATTCCTTGGCCTTCCAGGAAAGATAGAAGGGGTCGATAGGGATGCAGTGGCCGCCGAGGCCGGGGCCAGGATAAAAGGCCTGGAAGCCGAAGGGTTTTGTCTTGGCCGCGTCAATCACTTCGTGAATGTCGATGCCCATCCTCATGCACAATTGTTTAAGCTCGTTCACCAGTGCGATATTGACGCAGCGGTAGATGTTTTCAAGCAGTTTGGTCATTTCGGCGACCGAGGGTCCGCTCACCTTAATGACACGGCGGAAGATAGAGCCGTAGAGCGCAGAGGCCAGCTCGGAGGCAGCCTGTCCACATCCGCCCACAACCTTGGGAATGTCGTGGCGGGCGACAGTGTCATTGCCCGGATCTTCTCGTTCCGGTGAGAATGCGACGTGAATGCCCTCCTGATCGAGAGTACGGGCCACTTTCAGGCCGTGCGGGTTGCCGGCTTCGAGCATTGGGGCCACGATTTGGTCGGTGGTGCCGGGATACGTGGTGCTTTCGAGAATGATCAGCTGGCCTTCATGAATATGGGGGGCGATGGAGGCGACGGTGCCGGTCACATAGCTCAGATCGGGCTCGTGGTGTTCATCCAGCGGCGTTGGCACGCAGATGATGATGGCATCCATGCCGGCGATCTCGGAGTAGTCGGCGGTGGCGCTGAAGCCCGTTTTTTGCGCCGCCAGAATTTCTGCGGGGAGAATGCGCACGATATACGATCCGCCACCGTTGAGCGTGGCGACCTTACGCGCGTCGATATCGAAGCCTTTTACCTTGAAGCGTTCGCCGCTGAACAGCAGTGCCAGCGGTAATCCCACGTAACCCATGCCTACGATTCCGATGCGGGCTTCGCGCGATTCGATCTTTCGCCTGATGTTGGCCAGAAGCGTTGTAGAAGTTGCTGTTGTCATAAAAGTAGTAAGACTCTTCATTCAGCGTTGAATCGCTTGAATTCTATCTCGTTGCCTGCAAACCGCCAAGCTGCATCTGTGCCTGGAAGTGGAGTGGGTGCCTCTCTTGACACAGTGCGGAGCGGTTCACTGGAATTGGCTTCGCTCCGCCTGCTGTTCGAGAAATCCACCGGCCCCGCCTGGCCGTCCATGAATCGATCGAACCAGATTTTGAGAATTGACATGCAAGCATCAAATCTTCACTTCGTATCGGCAAAATCCTGGAGCTTATCATCAACGAAGGCTGGTGCGGCCGGTAAGCTTGGCGCGCTGGGGTCCGAAAGATGTTTTTCGTCGCCTTCAAAGTTTGATGTTTGAGTGACGAACATGTTCCGCCATCGTTCGGAGTACATGGTTGAGCATACTAGCTCTACGTTCCTATACGGAGAGTCAATCGTCAATACAACGAATTGGTAAGTCAGCGATTCGACAGCTGTTGCCGGTACACCCTCTTCTCCATCAGATTTCGCAAACTCCAAGCGCTGTTCGATACCAGAGTCGCGATCCGTGCCCGCACCGGAAGCGGTTCAAACACCCACTCTGCACCGACCTCCACAACATTTGCACTAAAGTACATCTTGAACCTCGATATTCCCTCTAGTTCCTGGTCATCCCCCTCCGACAGGGTCACACCCCCCATATCGAACCATTCCGCCCCGGTGGCTTTGGCCCATCGGATCATGTCCCATACCAGCAGATAGCTGAACGGCATCCGGACTTCACCCCTTCTCTGCGAACCTGCTGCGCGATATTCAACGCGGTCTCCGTGGTTGCATGCCCAGGCAAACGCTGCCATGTTCTCAGGCGACCTATCTTCACTTAGAAACAGCCCGGCCACTCTGGATAGATTGGGATTATCATGAGACATCCTCAAAATGGCTTGCCAATCAAGCGAGGTGCTGTGCCCACCGGATCGCTGCAAGGCCACATGCTGCAATTCGTCCAGCCGTTCCGCATACATTAGATCGCTGATGACGATGGACTGCAGTGCCATTTTAGTAGTCTCTCGGATTCGTTTTCGGGCAGATTTACCAAGAGATGCAAAGATCTCGTCCTCACTCGGCTTCAGATCGATGGCCAGCGTATGTTGATAAGAACTCGGTGGCCGAACCTCGCGAAATCCCAGTTCTTGCATCGTCTCTGCAATCGCCTCTCGCCGATCTCGTGAAAATACATTTACCTGTAACCGCAGCACACGTGGCTGTTTTCTTGCAAACTCGGCGATAGCCTGCAGAAGTATCCTGGAAACCTGATTGGGCAGGCTCCCACCAAACTTTCCCACACGAAGAATCAGGTGGCCGGGTAAGGCGCGTGTTCTTACCTGTTCGATCGCGACCCCGGCACACGCTCGCCCATTCTGGTCACGCACCAACAAGAAACAGGGGTCCCAAGGATGGAGATATGCTGCCCATACCGCTCGTTGTGGTAACTCCAGCGGTACACCTGCGTCCAGCACTTCCCGTTCAGCGCAATCACGCTCGGGGCCTAACCCTCGGATTAACATCACCCTCAGGCCGCTATTAAGGCAATCAAATAAAGGTTCCAAGCAGTCACACTTCCGACGCGGATTTGGGAATCCGATACCTAGTGGAGGATCATTTCAATTGTTCTTCGCGCGGGCCAGATGCAGACCCTCGCGAAAAGCAGCCACCGCGAATAATACTCGCAAATGATGAAACTGCAGTGAGCAGCGAAATCACTTATCGGTCCCTTGATTCCATCTCCAGAAATCGCCTGACAGCATCCCTTGATTCGTTGAGGATCGTCCTCTATGGTGGCACCTCAAATCCCAAAGTGTTCTATGGGCCATGAGGTTACTGTCAGTACGATCTATCCGGGACTTTTGGGTACGAAAGTGATCCCCGCGGCGACTCTTTGCGCGACTCATTTGCAGCAATTCAGACCGGCACGTCTCGTTCGGGGTCTTTTCCGCCCCTCACTACTCGCAGTAGTGTTGAACAGAATACTCCCTTCGAGGCGAGTCCGAATGGTCTCTTTTATACTAGTGAAGCAATTCCGGGGGTCCCATTGAGGGAAGCGCCGCATGGATGATGAGCTTGTCAGTGTCGTTCTGCCCACTTACAATCGCGCCTACTGCATCTGCCGGGCCATCGACAGTGTCCGGGAGCAGACCTACAGGAACTGGGAAGTGGTGCTCGTCGATGATGGTTCGACGGACGATACCGCAGCGCTGATTGCGTCAACATACGGTGAAGATTCCCGTATTCGATATGTTTACCAGAGCAACGCCGGGGTTACGGTGGCGCGCAATACAGGAATCCGGGAGACCAAGGGAGACTATGTCGCGTTTCTTGACTCCGACGATATCTGGAAGCCATGGAAGTTGGAGGCCCAGCTGGCGTGTTTCCGGTTTTTCCCGCAAACAGGCATGGTGTGGACCAATTTTGCGGCAGTCGATGTCGATTGCAAAGTTGTAAATCCACGCTATTTGACCACTATGTACAGCGCCTATCGATTTTTCCCGTCGTTCGAGCATTTGTTCCGGGACTCTCGCGCCCTGTCTGATGTAGTGAAGTCCGGAAGCGGCATCGAGGCCGATGCTCGCGTTTACATTGGAAATGTCTATGCTTCCATGCTGCGCGGTAATCTGGCTCATACCTCAACCGTGATGCTTTCGCGAGAGCGGATCGCAAAGGTAACGCAGTTTGATGAAACACTCACTTTGTCAGGCGAGGACTACGACTTTCACTTCCGTACCTGCAAGTGGGGTGACGTCTGCTTCATTGATGCGCCGTCCACGCTGTATCAGTTGGGTTTCGACGATCGACTGACCAAACACTCAAAGCAGATTGCACAGAATTTCTTGAAGACGGTAGAAAAAGCGGTCGCGCTTGAAAAGGGAACTGAGACATTTCCCCCGGCCATGATCGATGAGGTTCTCGCCGAAGCTCATGCTTGGATTGCAAGCGAACTATTCAAGATCGAGGATGATCCGGGCGTTCGACAACATGCTCTCGATTCCCTTCGACACAAGCCATGGCAACCTAGGTTGATTGTCCTTTTCGCCGTCGCTCTGGTTCCCCGTGTGATTTCGAATCCTCTCCTGCGGAGTTATCGAAACTCGAAATCTATGATTCTTGGCCACACGAGAGGTTGAGATCGAAAGCCCTGGAAAGGGAGCACGATTCTGGCTGAGGAATGAGGCCCCGGTAGGCCGAATGGACTGCCTGCTCTTTCTTTGCGGCCCATGAAAGCTCTTCTCAGCGTTTTGCCGCGCGGCGAGCTCTCACTGTATTCCGATAAAGATTCATGTAGGCCTCGGCCATCGTTTCCAGGGAAAAGAGCGAGTGGAACGCGGTTTCCGCGTTCTTTGAGAACTGTTCCCGCTCTGCGTGGTTGCCGGCCAGCCGCAGAATTGCCGAGGCCATCTCAGCAGGATCTGTCGGAGACACGGTAAAGCCCGCGTTCGCGAGCTGAACAACTTCCGCCATTCCGCCCACATCGGTCACAATGACCGGCAATCCGACGGAGAAGGCTTGCAGAAGCGAGATCGGCAACCCCTCCGACTTCGACGACATGATGAAAGCATCGGCCCCGCAGAAGTACGGCGCTACATCGAGTTGCTGCCCCCAGAAAGTCACCGCCGTGGAAATGCCCAATTCTCTGGCTAAGCTCTCGAGCGCTTTGCGTTCAGCGCCATCGCCCACGATCCAAAGCTGCAAACCGGGCATGGACGAAAGCGCCTCACGGAATGCAGTGAGCAGGAGTGGATGATTCTTCACGGCCGCAAGCCGGCCAACAAAAACGAGGGTGAATACGCCATCGAACGGCCGCTGTCTCTTCTCCACCCGGGTCACCGGGACCGCCCCGTTGTAAACGCGTGTGATCTTTCGCGCTGGAGCGGTGCGCATCTTTCGCAGATTCTCTGTCGTCGCGTCGCAGATGCCGACGATCCAGTCGCAAAAGAGCGCCGCAAAGGCATACTTCAACTCTGCGATCGCGTTGTGCGGCGGAGCAGCGAGGCTATGGCGCGTGGAGACGATGCTCGGGACACCCGCCATTCTCGCGGCCGTGGACGCATAGATCGTCGGCGTTGGATTATGAAGATGCACAACGTCCGGCTTCAACTCTTTGAAGATGCGGAAGAAATTGCGAGCAGAGTCTGACAAATGCCTGCCGATATCAGGTTGAACAGTGAAGCCTTCATCTCGCAGCTTTTCGCCGAGAGGACCAAGATTCGCAACCGCCAGGATCGAAGGGTTGTGACCCTGATCCCGCTGTAGACGGCACATCTGCGATACCAGCGTCTCGGCGCCTCCGACATCCATGCTGTCCACAACGTGCACTATCTTCATACAGCTTTCCCGAACCTCCTGCGCTGTGGTAGATGGCTCTTCTGTTTTGCTGGGTCCTGCCGCGTAGGGTATTCGAGCGCATTATTCAGTGCATCAGCTTCAGCACTCTGACGATGATGTACATCATGAGCAGCAACGAGATCATCAAACAGCCGGAGTACCACAGCACACGCGGCAGCTTTGGACGGGGAGCAACCATACCCCTCTCCAGGGCCATTTCGAAAATTACTTCGGCCATGCCGCCTAATAGGAACAGTGTTATTGTAAATGCCCGAGACAAGAACATCCCCGCTACAAGAAAACCTGTGATCGATAGAAAGACAAGACGCCCCCAACGGATAATTTCTGTATTGTCGAGCGGTCCAGATTTCATGAGAGCCCGCGGAAACGGTGGCTCATCGATTGGAACTGGCACTTCTTCACTCACTTTCATGGGTGCGCTAATCGCCAGAGCGTCTCTCGCGGTGGTGAACAGGAACATGCTCCAGAAGTACATGCCAAACAGTCCAAGCTCCGCCGCGCAGACGATGATCGTGTTGTGCGCGGTTAGTTGTTCGTCAGAGTAATCGCTGAAACTGCCGTAGCCGACTCCAAATGCGGGGTGTGCCTTCAACATGGTCAAGCCCTCACCCCAGAGAGCTGTGCGATCTTCGCCTGCAGTTGCAGAGATATCTCGTCCGGCGGTAAATTGCAGGGCCATTGCCCCGGAGAATAACGCCACCCCCAGCAGAACCGCAGGCACGGTCCCAATACGGCGTCGCCCCGCCACGATCGCTATCGCAGCCAAAGCTACAAGGGCGCCGCGGGAGTGGGTCAGAAATACTCCAACAAGCAATATGCAAATCGGCAGAATGACAAACAATGTGTTCTGAAAGGCCTTTTTGGGCCGCCAGAAGATGAACATGAGGGGGACGAGGCAGACAGTCAGCTGGGCAAAGTCATTTGGGTCGTTGATCACCCCCAGCCCTCTGATCCGATAGAACCTCTCTCCCGAGTCTAACTCCATTTCAAGGAGATAGGGGTGCTCCACGTTCCACTGCTCGATGGCCGCCTGCGCCTCGAGATAGGTTTGATCGGGTGACGTCGGAGTGAACGCCGGTCCGGCATGCAAAATATCGAACGAAGCGTGCGCAATTACGAACAGGCAGACAAATAAAAGGGTCAGGACGACAACCTGCAACTTCACCTTTGAGTTGCAGTGGAGGCAGACAAGGAAGTAGCCGAAGGCGAGGGGAATGAACGCCAGGAAAGCCACTAAACTTCCACCGGCCCATCTCCTCCCTATCAGCACTGACAGAAACACCGCCACTGCCAACCCAATCAAAGCCAGAGACTGCGGCGTCTTGAGGATAAAAGAATTGATCGCCAAGTGCAGTGAGGCCAGGACAATTAGTCCAGCGAGGATCAGCTCAACGCGGTAGGGCGCAAGCGGCCCGAATATGGTATCCGACGTGAGGTATGTCGTGACGAAATAGAGGATGCTTAGAACAAAACCCAATGTGAACGACCTTGACCGGGAAACCGCTATCACCAGCATAATCCAAGCGGCCGAGGCAAGTGTATCAAAACATGCATGATTTCTCTGCTGCCGCCGCTCTTTTCGCCAGAAAAAAGTGGCGCCGGACCCGACCCTGCCCCTGCGGGTGGCTGCCAACACTTCCCGTTCCCTGAGAACTCGAAAAGGGCGCTCCCACAAGCAAGTTTTGGATTCGGTTCCTCCGCGCGGGCCGTCAAGGATCAGCCCAGATTGTCGGGTTATCCGAGGGGCGGGCTTCTAGGTAGTGCCCTAATTTGGTTTTTGCTTTTAGCTTTCGTGCTAATTCATCCAATTGCCGCGCGGGCAGAGGACGAAGTTCGTGCCCGCATTTCTCTCAAAGCAGAATTCCGTGACGTGCTTCTTGCCACTAAAAATATCGGTGTAAGTGATTTTTCCGAGAATGTACGGAATATTGAACCGTCTCTTAGAATCAATCACGGAATCGTAAGCAATTGTCCAATGGTTACCTTGGGAAGCCCCTATAGGCAGAGACGCTCCGGGAGCCAGAACTTGTTGGCTAGGGAAGAGGTCACCAACGAAACCTTTTCTGAGACCCTTCGGGATCTGCCTGAAAATCTCGGTATCGTAACCTTCGATTCTCTTCCTGGAATCCTCGGAAAATTCAAGATTGACGACACTCAAATTGAGGGCGGGAGTCTTTCCACTATTTCGGAGCATAATATTCAGACCGCTAAAGGAAAATATGTTTCCATCTGGACTGAGCGATCCCCCTATGGTGGCAAATTCTGGGACGCCAACCCAAGCTCTTTGATCCAACTCCATGGCTTTCTCTTGCTGCGTCAGTTGTCCCTGCAAGATTTTGAGCTGCTGAGCAGTGGAGACAGCGGAAGTGGCGGACTCAGTTCTTGCTTGTTTGGCGGCTCTGTTCATGTATCCAGTCTGAGCATTCATCTCCCGCCACTGGTGGTAGACAAAATACCCAGCGACACAAGCCGCAAGAAGGGAGAAGACCGCTATTCCAATACCAACATATCCGAGGAACACCGTTCTTTTTTCAAAAGTGCTAAGTTCTTTATCCCCTTGCACATAAACATAAAATGGATTCTTGCTATTGCCTCCATGGCAATATCCGTGTTTTTGTTTAAGGTTGGAGCCGATCTCGCCCTCCTTGCAGGCTGGAATGGGATGATCGACAGTTGGCACTTCAGGAGTTTTAGGCGCAGGCTGAGTGATAGGGAGCGCATCCTTATCTCCCTGCTTTGCATCTTTCTGTGTGTTGCCGCCTGCCTCTATACTCTCCATGCGCTGATAATTGTACCCCACAATTCCATTGACATCCAATGATTATTGGGGTACAGTAATCGCAGTGAGGGGTTGGTTATGGCAAACGTCCTTAATACCGACAAGCAAATCGCAATAATTGCCGCTCTTTCAGAGTGTTCCAGCATCCGCTCCATCGAGCGCATTACCGGAGTTCACCGCGATACGATCATGCGTCTTGGCGTGTGGGAAGGGGTTGTCGACGTTTTTGAGTTGCACGGGTACCCAAAAGCAAATGCAGCCTATGCCTGGAAGCACGCGACGGACGACCCGAAGGCACCAAGGAGAAGCGTGACTGTTCTCCATATCCCCCAGCAGTTTCACCAATAACCGCAATCAGACTCGCAATCTCACAGGAGCTAAGAGCCAATGGAGACGTCGAAGCCGAAGCCTAGGAAAGCGGGACGCCCCCCACTTCCCAAAGGAAACGCCAAGGCGGGATTCCTGCGCGTTCGCATGACCTCTGATGAATTGCGGGCTATTGAGTCTGCAGCAAAGATGGCTGGACAATCTATGTCAGAGTTTGTTCGCGGCAAGCTGATTGCCACACAAGGAGCCTAAGCTAGTGGATTTCAAATTAGGACACTACCGGCTTCTACCGCCTGTTTCAGGATTGGTGAGAAAGCGTTAAACTAATACTCTCTCGGCACAAAATACAGGGCACGCCAAATGCGGTGAATGCGTTCCGATGATCGATCCCGATGGGTGAGATATAAGAGAGGCCATTTTGATTTTCCTTCAATTCCAACCTGGAAGTTATCTGCAAGGGGGTTGCGAGCCACGATTGGGCGAGTTCGCCGGAGGTTGCAAAGTTGGATGAGCGGCGCTGCCGGGGAAGCAGTACCATGTCCGTCGCAGCGCGAATGCTGGTTGTGCACACGGGTTACCTCTGATTACCAAAGAATCATGTCTCTCAAACGGAAGGGCTATTCTCTCTAAGTTCCTCAATGCTCTAATCTTACGTATGATTATTGAGAATGCTGGAGAAGACCGCGTAATTTGCGTTGCTCAAATTGTTGGGGCTCGATTCATGTAACCATAATGTCAAGGTTCGTTCACTTCGCGTCCCCCGGGAAATTTCAACGATTCGACCACCAAATCGAGCAAGGGTCACGCAGTTGCGGCGTGGGATTTTCAGGGGTCGAAATCGACGAGCAAGGTTAACGATCAGGCGGGTGAGTTCAAGACGGAACTGAACAACACAGGTTTTCGGACGAAGATTCCTTCGTTGGTGTAATGGTTCTCATCGAGAGCGGCTGGTTTTTCAGCGTCGAGGCAAGAAACAGTGCTTCCGATTAGGAACTTTGTGGGAGAAGGATGAAGGCTTCATTATTCTTGCCGGAGCACCGTAACGCAATTCTTGAGATTTGGAAGGAGACGCTTGACATCTCCGACATTGATCTCGATCGCGGTTTTGCGGATCTTGGCGGCACCTCGCTTGCGGCAAACCGATTTGTAGGCAGGCTTTCCCGACAGCTCGGTGTCGAGGTGCCTGTAGTACGTGTGTTTGAGTATCCAACCCTGCGGCTTCTTTTGCGTTACCTTACCGAAGGGCCCGCCACTCCTCCAGTACCGGTTGCAACTGCCGATAATTTGCAGGCTTCATCGCCCCTGGAGTCCGCGGATGAACTGCGGGCCGGCCATGACATCGCGATCATCGGCATGGCGTGCCGCTTTCCGGGTGGGAAGAACCTTGATGAATTCTGGGCGAACCTGCTCGATGGCCGCGACACAATTACCATTCTGAAAAATGAAGAATTAAATCCGAACGTGTCCGCGGAACTGCGCAACGATCCACGCTATGTGCGCGCGGCCGGGCTTATCGACCAGCCGTATGCAATGGACGCGGCGTTCTTCGATATCAACCCAATGGAAGCCAAGCTGAATGATCCACAGCAGAGAGTTCTGCTTGAGACGGCGTGGCAAGCCCTTGAGCATGCCGGGGAGGGTGTTGGTCAAATTCCAGAGCGCACCGCGGTATACGCCGGCACTGAGGACAACACCTATTACAAGGCGGAGATCGCGCCTTTCCCCGAGGCGGAGAAGCGGGCTGGCCGCTTTGCGATCATGACGGGGAACGAGAAGGACTATGTCGCGATGCATATCGCGCACAAGCTCAATCTGAAGGGACCTGCAGTCAGCGTCCACACGGCATGCTCTACGTCGCTTGTTGCTGTCATCATGGCCTGCAAGAGCCTCCGATATGGGGAGTGCGATCTCGCACTCGCAGGTGGTGCGTCGGTGCACTTTCCAACTCCGGAAGGGTACTACTACCAGGAGGGTGGCGTATTCAGTTCGGACGGCCATTGCCGGCCCTTCGACAAGGAAGCGCAGGGAACAAACTTTACCGACGGAGCAGGTGTTGTCGTACTCAAACGGGTTGAAGACGCAATTCGAGACAAGAACACAATCTTCGCGGTGATCAAAGGCGGGGCCATCAACAGCGATGGAGCTGAGAGAGTTTCATTCTCGGCGCCCAGTGTGAGAGGACAGGCAAACTGCATACGCGAGGCGATCGCCGACGCTGGAGTCGATGCCGGCACGATTCAGTATGTTGAGGCGCATGGTACGGCGACCCCGGTCGGGGACCCGATCGAAGTCGAGGGCCTGAAACAGGCATTCTCTTCGCGCAAGGATGGCGCCCGCTTCCAGTATTGCGGCCTCGGCTCAGTGAAGAGCAACATCGGCCACACGACCGCCGCCGCGGGGGTAGCAAGCCTGATCAAGACCGCTCTTGCACTCAAGAACGGAGTGATTCCGGCGACCGCGCATTTCCTTAGCCCAAACTCAGCCCTCGATCTTGAAAACTCGCCATTCTACATTGTCGGCAGCAAGCTGGACTGGCCACGCGGTGAACCGCGGAGGCGGGCAGGCGTCAGTTCCTTTGGCATTGGCGGCACCAACTCGCATGTCGTGCTTGAAGAAGCGCCGCCGACTCTTGAAACGGCAACGTTTTCCGAACGGCCATTCGAGATCTGGCCTGTTTCCGCCAAGTCGGCGCCACAGCGCGACAGGTTGGTCGCCGATCTTACCAAAGAGCGCTATTGGCCGCGGGATATCGCCTATACGCTGCAGCACGGACGTGCCCGCTTCAAGCATCGGGGCGCGCGCGTGCGTCTTACCGAGCTTCAGATTGACGATCTGCTTGTGCAACCGCCTCAGCAGGCCTTTGAAGAGCCAAGTGTTGCGTTCATGTTCCCCGGCCAAGGCTCCCAGTACATTGAGATGGGCAAGAGCCTCTATGAGCAAGTGGCGGAGTTCCGTGGCACCTTCACGCGCTGCTGTGAAGTCCTCAGCGCAGAAATGGGTCTCGACTTCAAGCAGTTCATTTTCGACGCGGCCAATCATGAGACGCTCGAGAATACACGCTATACACAACCCGCGCTTTTCGCTATTGAAGTTTCCCTCGGACGCATGCTGATCGATTGGGGGATTGAACCCGCAATCATGCTTGGTCACAGCATCGGCGAGTTCGTCGCCGCGCACCTGGCGGGTGTGTTCTCACTTGAAGATGCGCTTCGCCTGATAGCCGCGCGAGGCCGGCTGATGGCAGAATTGCCGGGCGGCAGGATGCTGTCAGTGCGGGGAGCGCTCGAAACCGTAGTGGCCGCAGCGGGCGAACCGGTCGACATTGCATCGTTGAACGGCCCGGTCCACTGTGTGCTTTCCGGAAACATCGAGCAGATTGAACGCATCCGGGCACGCCTCGAGGCGGCCGGCATCCCCTGCCGCCCACTCCACACTTCTCATGCATTTCACTCGGCCATGATGACGCCTGTTGTCGAGCCATTCCTCCATGTCGTTCGAAGCGTCAAACTGCACGCTCCTGACCGGTCGATTGTCTCCACGGTGACGGGTGAACGAATGACTGAAGTAGAGGCGACCGACCCGCTGTACTGGGCCAATCACCTTCGTGCAACTGTAAAGTTCAGCCCGGCGCTTTTCCGGAGCATCGAACTGGGAGCAAACGTTTTTCTCGAAGTTGGTCCGCGCACGACTCTGACGAGCCTTGCCGTCCAGCATTTCGTCAAAGCGCCGAGTGGCGCTGTCAAGTGCCTTTCGATTCCAATGCTGGGAGACAAGCCCGATGCACAGGCTGAGGTTGGCGGCGTCGGTACTGCTCTCGCAAAACTCTGGTGCGCAGGTGTGGAACTGCCGTGGCAGAAAATTTGGACGACCGGGCGCAAGGTGCCGCTGGTCTCGACGTACCCATTCGAACGCAAGGATTTTCGATTCTCAGAGGGCCGCCTGCCCGAGCGCCGTGCGATGGCCAATGTTTCAGTTGTTACGACACCGCTTGAGACCCTTAATGAGGCCGCGAGTCCAGTCCCAGTGGCGGCAACGGTCGAAGAGCGAATGGCCTCGGAACTAGGCTCGCTCCTCAGTGAATACTCCGGCCTTGTGGTTGACGGGGTCGATTCCACCTTTGTCGAGTGGGGATTTGATTCACTCCTGTTGATGCAGATTGGCGTGGAACTCGGCAAGAAGTATGGTGTTGCCGTTTCTCTGCGCGACCTGATGGAGAACCAAAACACGCTCGCGCGGCTTGCCGCCCATGTTGTCGAAACAGCTACACCCGAAAGCATCCGTCACCTGACGACCGCACCTGCCCCTGCCCCGACGACGCCCAAGGGCAACGTGAGCGACGGTCGTCCAGCACCTGCCGCTCCGGTGAACATCCCTGGTTCCCAGCAGAATCACGAGGGCGGGCTCTCCATCGATGCAGCCTTCGCGCTCAGGCAACAGTTGCTTGTGATTCGCGAGTTCATTGACCAGCAATTGGGACAGATTGATCTTCCCGCCCCAACTTCGCCGGAAGTTCCTGCGGAAGCACTGCCTGGCCCGGTGCTCATGGCATCACGAATCGTGGGCGTCGCAGGCGGCAAGACGGAAGTGCCCAGCCGCAAGCCTCTCATCCGAGCCAAACATGCAGAACCTCCCGAACCAGGAGCCTTCCGAGCTTTTCCGGCAAAGAGCGACGATGTATGGTACATCCTGGACACCAACAAGCGGCGCTATCGCTTGGCAACGCATTAAGGAAGATTGATGGCCCGCATCAAGAACAAAGCACGGCGCGACCCCGCATTGGCGCTCAAAGCGGCAGAGGCCGTCGATCTCGGCCAACTCTTCGGTGAAGAGATTGCTGTGCCCACGACTGCTGCGCAGCGCGAGATATTCAGTGCCGCGCTCAGCGACTCAGTTGCCTCGCGCGGTTACAACCATTCAATCTCGATTTTCCTGGAGGGCCAGCTTGATCGAGATGCGCTCTACTCAGCGCTCCTCAATCTGCTTGAACGTCACGAAGCTCTTCGGGGCCGGTTCTCCGCAGATGGAACCAGCTTTATTGTCCGTGAGCGGATTGCCTTTGAACTACCTGTCACTGACCTCAGGCAGCTCAATGATGGGGAAAGACTCCGGGCATACGAACGCTTGATTCGAGACGAACTCGATCATGTCTTCGATCTTGTCGAGGGACCGCTGTTTCGGGCCTTGCTGGTTGAGCGCGGTGAGCGCGACCACGTGCTCGTCTTCAACTGCCACCATGCGGTTGTCGACGGCTGGTCTCTGAAGATCATTCTTGCGGAATTACCTCAGCTTTATTCAGACCTGGTCCGGGGACGCGAAGCCGCGACTTTGTCCGATCCGGCGTCGTATGTGGAGTACCTGCAGCTGGCTGCGATGCGCGAGCATGAACATGCCGGTCAGGTGCGCGCTTACTGGCGCAACGTATTTGCCGGCGGCGCTCCGGCACTTGATTTGCCTCTCGACAACAAGCGCCCTCTCTTGAGGACCTACGAGTCGCTTCGAGAAGACTATGCCGTAGATAAACAGATCTACGAGCGGCTCAAGGCTGCGGGGGCCAAGCTCGGCGTCAGCCAATTTGTGACGCTGCTGTCAGCATTCGCCCTGTTCATCGGGCGCATCTCCGGTCAACGCGATTTCGTGATTGGTGTTCCTGCGGCCGGCCAAATTGCCAGCGGCAAGAGCGCGCTCCTCGGCCACGATGCGCGGCTCATGCCGATCCGTTTTCTCGTCGAGGAAGACGACACGTTTGCAACCTTCGTAAAGCGCGTGAGGGAGCGCTTTCTTGGCGCCTACGAGCATCAATGGATTGCAATTCCCGACCTTCTTCAGGCCATAGACTTCGAGATTGATAAAACCAGGGCCCCGCTGGTTCAGGTCATGTTCAACTTCGATCCCGGTATGGAAGATGGCGCTCTGCATTTCGACGGACTTGAAGCGAGGCATTTCTTCAACCGCAGGAACGCAGAGACATTCGAGATGTCGGTCAATTTTGTCGTTGAGCGGGGCGACCTTGTTCTCGAGTGGGCTTACAACCGAACGCTTTTCGATCCGGTTGAGACCCACCTGCGCATGCAGCAGTTCGAGACGCTGATGGCATCCATTGTCGCGCAGCCGGATAGTCAAGTCGACCTGTTGCCGCTTGTGCCGGCCGAGCAAATTGAAGCCATTGATGAAGCGCTCAACTCGACAGAGATGGAATTCGAGCGTGGCCTGTGCGCTGATCAACTGATCGAGCGGACCATGCTGAGAACACCCGATAAAGTCGCAGTTGAGTGGGGATCGGAGCGGCTCACCTATCAGCAACTCTGGAGGCGTTCAGGCGAAGTGATGGCCGCCCTGCTTCGCCAGGACCTGGGGCCGCTGCCATTGGTGGGCGTAATGGTGGAGCGCTCTGCCGACATGGTGGCCGTACTGCTGGGAGTCTGGCGGGCTGGCGCGGCGTTTGTGCCGCTCGACCCGGCTTACCCCGAAGACAGGCTCGAATATATGATCGAGCACTCTGGCATGCGAGTCCTTCTGACGCAGAAACAGATTGGCTGGCGAGTCAAGGGCACGGTCGTTAGCCTGGACATCGATGAAATCTCGACCGGCGAGCGGGAGAAAGACGTTGCTCCGCCAAGGCGCACACCCAGTGACCTTGCCTACGTCATCTACACTTCGGGCTCGACCGGCAAGCCCAAGGGTGTCCAGGTTCCCCACTCGGCCCTGGTGAACTTCCTAACGACAATGCGTACCCGCGAGCCCGGCATCTCGGCAGATGACCGCCTGCTCGCGGTGACAACATTGTCCTTCGACATTGCAGAACTCGAGCTATGGCTACCGCTTGTCGCCGGCGCAACAACCGTAATCGCAGATCAATCCGTCGTAATCGACGGACTGGCGCTTTCGCGCATGTTGCGGGACGCTAAAATTTCGTTTCTTCAGGCAACGCCGTCGACTTGGAGGGTCTTGCTGGCCGCGGGTTGGGAAGGCGCTTCCAGCCTCACCGCGATTTGCGGCGGTGAAGCGCTGCCTCCTGACCTCGCTGCTCAACTCTTCCCCCGCGTCGGAGTTCTTTGGAATGCCTATGGGCCGACCGAGACGACCGTATGGTCGACGATTGACCGCGTCGGGACAGGCGCGCTGACCATCGGCAAGCCAATCGGAAACACCCAGGCCTACATCCTCGATGCCCACCGCAACTGGGTGCCACGAGGTTCGACCGGTGAACTCTGGCTGGGTGGAGACGGCGTGACGCGTGGGTATCTGGGACGCGACGACCTGACGCGAGAGCGCTTTGTGCCGAACCCATTTATGGGACGCGGTCAGATGTATCGCACCGGAGACGTGGTTCGGCTGCGTCGCGACGGGCGCATCGAATACATCGGACGAAATGATTTTCAGGTCAAGGTTCGAGGGTTCCGCATCGAACTTGGAGAGGTTCAACTGGCATTGTCACGACTGGCAAAGATTCGCCAGTGCGTCGTTGTGGTGCGCGACAGAGAGCCGGGCGATTCCCATCTTGTGGCGTTCTACATTGCCAACGAAGGCAGCAAACCGACCGCGCAGGAACTGCGGGCGGGTCTCCGCGAGTCGCTTCCCGAATACATGATCCCAGGGTGGTTCACTGAACTTGAGCGAATGCCCCTGACAGACAACGGAAAAATCGATACAAAAGCGCTTCCCGATCCGTTCACTGCGCCGAGGGGCGTCGGCTCCGGGATCAGTGCAGACCTAATGCATATTGAAGCGCTGCTTGGGAACCACCCTCTGGTGGCTGCGGCTGCGTTAGTAGAACCGCGGGACCCGGGCCCCGATTTGCGGCCAGTGGCATTCGTGGTTCCGCGCGGGGACGAGGAGTTGAACGCCGTTGTGCTGCGCAAGCACCTGCGCGGGCATTGCGCTGAAAGGCAGATCCCCGAGAAGATCGTCTTGTTGGAGTCGCTGCCGCTGACCCGCCAAAAGGCTATCGACCGTGCCCGTCTCGTCGAAATGTTGCCCGACGCCGGCCGCCTGGCAGCCAGTGCGTCGAGCGCACCGCGTACTGAAACCGAGATGGTGCTCGCCGAGGTATGGCGCGACGTCCTAAAAATCCCGTACGTCGGGATCAACGACAATTTCTTCGATCTGGGCGGTCATTCGCTGCTCGCCATTCAGATGATTGAGCAGGTCGCGCGGGCGACCGGCTACCGCATCATCCCGCGAAAAGTCCTGCTTGATACGCTCGGTCAGCTTGCCGGCCGCATGGCGGAAGAACTCGTAAAAGAGGCCGTTGTATGACGCCTTTCCATTTCGGACCGGCGCAGGCGCAGCTCTTCGGCGTATACACGCCCCCGCGGGCCTCGGTTGCTCGCGAAGAGGGGATATTGCTCTGTGCGCCGATAGGCCTTGAGTACATGCGGACACACTATGCGGTCAAGCTGCTTGCCATGCAGCTTGCAGCCTCGGGATTCCATGTACTCCGGTTTGACTACCATGGAACAGGGGACTCGTTCGGCGAGGTGGGCGCCGGCCAGTTTGGTATCTGGGCAGACGATGTAGTGCTTGCCATGCGGGAACTGGTCGCCCTGTCCGGAGCCCGGTCGCTCACCATCGTTGGGTTGCGGATGGGAGCAGTGCTTGCGATCG
>Ga0302319_10010431_pt1 | contig 17700 bp, 13 predicted proteins | sample Bog_T0_2_FD_203319 | JGI IMG/M metagenome (GOLD analysis project Ga0302319, IMG submission 203319) | Peat permafrost microbial communities from Stordalen Mire near Abisko, Sweden - Bog_T0_2 | ecosystem: Environmental > Terrestrial > Soil > Wetlands > Peat | place: Sweden: Abisko, Stordalen Mire...
TGAGCGCGCCTTTCATGGTTTCGAGGAATGCCTTCTCGCCCACCTCCCAGCGCATCATGTGGAAGATCATGGCGCCTTTCTCGAGCGTCATGGACTGGAACTCGGGAGAGAAGGGATTGAGCCGGCTGACGCTGGACAGGGGAATGGTGTCATAGGCCAGGGCTCCGGCGGCTACGTCCTGCAACGCGGCGCGCATGGCGCCCTTGCCGGTTTCCTGCTCGATATACATCAGTTCGCCGTAGCGGGCCATGCCGTTGGTGATCCAGGCGTCGTTGAGGGTGCGCGGGCTTACCTGGGAACCCCACCACTGGTGGGCCATGGTGTTGGCGAGCAGGCGGATGCCGCTCTTGTCGCCTACGCGCGAGCCAAGGATGGCCGCCAACTCGGGCGCCCAGGCGGCAGGGAGCGTGTCGTCGGGCAACTCGACAACGTTGACATGGCTGGTTTCAAGGCCGCCAAAACTGTCGGTGAAAAAGTCGAATTCCTTGGCGGCGGTCTGGGCCAGTTCGTTGGCGGCCGACTGGTGGGCCACGGTGAGGTAGACCTTGACGTTGCCGGGGCCGGCGGTTGCCGGTTCAACGTAGCGGCCGGCGATGACGGTTCCCGGGAATCCGGGCTTGGTCCAGTTGAAGTCGAACTGGTCACCGGGCTTGCCGTTGGCGAGGGTGACGGACTTGGAGGCGCCGGTGCTGCCACTGGAAAAGACGCGCATTCCCTGGGGCACGCGGATGTGCATCTCCGCGGTGAAGCGGTCAATCATGTAGCCCGTGGAGGGAAACCAGCGCGCGGGATAGAGCAGGTAGGTGATGGGCTCCTGTATGGCCGCGAGCTTGAGGCCTTCGACGGGGCCGTCTTCTTCGCCGGTGATGGTGCCGTCGTATTCGAAGGTCCAACGATTGGCCTGGCCGCGCACAAACGGGGCGGACGGGGTGACGCGAATGGTGCCGTCGGCGGTGCGCTCGCCGGTGAGCACTTTGCCGGTTGCGTCGGAGATTTTATTCACCTTGAGGGCGGGATGAAAACCGAAGCTGACCATCTGGAGAGTTTCCGGCGCGGTAAAGCTGACGACGACTTTGGCAGCGATGTGGTGCGTCGGAGGGTCGAGCTCGGCGTCGATGACGTAGCCGGTAATGTCGAGCGCGGGGCGTTCTGTGCGCTGCGCGAAGACGGGGGCAGCCATCAACAGGCCAACGGCCAGAAGGGCCTTCAGGGGAAGGCGTGGTTGAAACCAACGCCGCAAGTTCCGCTCTTGAGTACGCATAGCAGTCATCATCGCATCGTAGCCGTTCTTGTGGAAGTTGCTGTGCCCGGCCCCGCTCAGGACGGACTCAGGATTGCACGATTTGCTCGAGCGCGGCTTGTTTGAACTGCGCCGGGGAAGAAATGCCGAGTTGCTCCAGGGTAATTGCCGCCACCCGTTCAATGGCGCCGCCGCGTTCCGTGTCTTGCCCAGCCGGCCGGGTATTGAGCAGGACGCGAATCCGCTTGAGCTCCTCCATCATGGACTCGCGAGGAGGGCCGTCGGGTAGCAGCGGTTCGATCTGTTGGACGATATTTGCGGCAGTGAAGTCATTCTGAATCAGCTCCGGGACCACGCGTATGCCGGCGATGAGGTTGACCATGGCCACGTGGGGCACGGTGACCACGCGTTTGGCGATGGCGTAGGTGAGGGGCGAAACCCGGTAGACGACGACAAAGGGATTGCCGATCAGAGCAGCCTCCACGGTGGCTGTGCCGCTGGCTACGATGGAGGCCCGGGCGTGGAAGAGGGCGGCGGCTGCACCACCTGCGGTGTCGCCAACGTCATTGACCAGATGGATGGTGAGGTTCTGGCGGAGTTGATTCACCATTTCCGTGACTGCGTGGCGCTGGCCGGCGTTGAGCGTGGAGGCGAGGGGGATGAGGAACTCGAAGTCGCCACTGAGCTGGCCGGCGGCCTTCAGCATTTCAGGCAGGTTGGCACGGATCTCCCTGGGACGGCTGCCGGGCAGGAGGCCGATCCAGGTTTTTTCGGTATCGAGGTTGTTTTCGCGGGCGAACTGCTCGCGGGAGATGGAGGGCAGCGGCAACTCGGCCAGGGGATGGCCGACGAACTCGGCCTGCACGCCGCGCTCGCGATAAAAAGGCTCCTCGAAGGGGAAGATGACGAGCATCCTGCTGACGTATTTGCGGACGAGCTTGATGCGGCGCTTCTTCCAGGCCCACAACTGGGGGCTGACGAAGAAGATGACGGGGACGCCGAGGCGGTGGAGCTCCTGGGCCAACTGGAAGTGGATATCAGGGAAGTCAATGAGGACGGCGACGTCGGGCTTGCGGGCGCGAATGGACTGGCGGAGCTTAGCGAACTCGGCGTAGATGCGGGGCAGGTGGCGGATGACCTCGGTGATGCCCATGACGGCCATGTCTTCAGAGCGGACGACGCGGTCGAGTCCGGCTTCGACCATGCGCTCGCCGCCCATGCCGTAGAACTGTGCTGTGCGGCCGGAGGCGGCCAGCTGTTTTTTGAGGGTGTCGATGAGGAGGGCCCCGTAGTGCTCGCCGCTGGCCTCGCCTGCCGAGATGAAGATGGTGGGGAACATGGATTTGAGCGCGCGGATTTTGTTGCGCGCTGATCCCATCATAGCGGCTTCGCCGGTCGGGAAGCGCCTTTGGGCCTTAAACGCTCAGGGCTGCCCTGCCCCATGCCTGTGGCTAGGCGGCTGGGAATCGGGCCTGCCTGGCCAGCACGTTGGCGAGGCCTGGGAGCATGGTGTTTGGCTCATTCGCGAGCATCGCGTCCGCAAAGGATTCGCAATCACTGGGCGAAGTGCCAATGCAGACCACGGGCGTGCGTGAGCCGGATCTCCGAATCAAGAAGACGAGCCGTTCCTTGTCTTCGATGGACATCGAATGGCCCAGGAGGACGATGTCAAAATCGCCCGACTTGAAGTGATTGACGGCCTCGGGTATGGAGCCCGCTGGAATGAAGAAGAATCCTGCGGACTTCAAGTGAGAGGTTTGCGCAGCCAGTTGCCATGGATCCAATCCAACGGCGAGGACGACGGTAATGGGCATATGAGGCCTCCAGTTCCGGCACTTGTTGAGGTTGTAGCGTCAAGCGGTCAAGGGCACCAAAGCCCTCTGCGCAAGAGCCGATGGGTCAGCAAAAGACGGGACCTTGATGGACGAGGGTTGTTTGGCAGCCGATGGCCTTGGAATCGAGCAACCCTCCCGGCCGGCCAGCTCTTCGATCCGCCGAGTTGAAAAGAGCCAGTTCGACGGCAACCTTTCCATAGTGGTGGACAGTTCGCCGGGGGAAGCCCATTCTTCGCGGAGGGTTGACTCGCCGCGGCCGCAAGCTGCGTCACGCAATCGAACGGCGATCTCCGCCGGAGATGCGAGGTAAATGCGTGGCAACTGGTCAATGGCAACGCCCTGAAATTGAACCAGGCAGCACACCGCTCTTGAGCCATGGCGATTCATCCACATGTCGATGGCCCGCAGGTAGTTTGCGTTGCCGCACGAGGAGTCTGTTCCCGGCTTCAAGTAGGACTGGGTGAGGGGCCACGCGCCATCCTGACTGCCCTTGACGGAAACCTTCAGGAGCGTATCCACTCGCGCGACGACCAGGTCATAGACAGGCCAGTCCGCGGCATGTTGCACGGAGACGTCAAAGCCGCACCGGGCAAATTGCGCGGCGGCAAGCCTGGTGGCTGCGTGGGCGAGTTGCCATGAAGTTGGACTTCCCAGTGCAGGGTTCGGAACCATGATTTGCTTCTCCAGAAGAGAAATGGCCGTTTTGACGAATGGCGTCAGATGGGTGTTCGCGAGTTGCCAAAGGAGTGGGAAGACGATGCCGCCGGTCGCCGGAAGTGTGGAGGCGCCGAACTGGACTCCCGCACCGTTTTCCCTGATGTTTCTTGTGATTTCCCGTCTGGACGCGCGGGCGTTGTTTGACTGATTGGATAGAGATATAGGAGAAGGCGGATTGAATGTATGTGATTTTAATCACACTTTATCGGGAAATAGTTTTTCTCAAGTCCCGCAACTCACTAGATGCGAATGAAGATTTTCTTGCGGTACATCCAGAAGAGCATGAGCCAGTAGACGGCGAGTGTGAGAGCGCCGAGCAGCGTGGGCTCCAGGGCAGGGCCCAGGATGTTCAAGGCGGATGAGCCCAGGTTGATGCGGAAGCTGCTCTCGACGAAGTCCTCGCATAGATGAGCGATGAGGTAGGCCGCGATGGAGTTGACGCCGACGACGACCAGCGGAAAGGCGAGGCGGCGATGCCGGCGGATATCGACAACCCAGGAGAAAGCGGCGAGATAGAGAAAACAGACGCCTCCGCTGAAGAGCGTCCAGGAGGGTGTCCAGATCCTCTTGACGATGGGACAGATGCCGGTGAAGTGAAGCAGGAGACCGGCGGCAATCAACGCGACCGCGGCCAGCAGAAATCGGCGCACGGGAATTGAGGGCGCGGGGGTGAGGAACCAGCGTCCCGCGATGATTCCGAGCAGCATGGTGCCCAGCGTGGGAATGAAACTGAGAGTGAGGTATCCGCCGGCGTTGAACAGGAAGGGGCTGGGCCGGGGAAGAATGTTCAGGAACCAGACGTCGAAGGCCTGGCCAAGATTGCTGTTCTTGTTCCAGTGCGCAGCGAAGCCGGTGAAGAAATGCTGGCGCCAGTCGGCTGGCACGCCCACAGCGGCCCAGTTGAAGTTGGGGCCCGGTGCGGGATAGAGCGCCCAGGCCAGCCAGTAAGCGAAGAGGATCGCGCCCAGCGCGGTCCATTGCCAGCGCGGGCGGACGAAGGTGAGTAGAAACGCAAACGTGTAGCCGAGTCCGATCTGGGTGAGCGTGTCTTCGAAAGTGTAGTTGGTCATGGGACTGTACATGGACCGGAGGAATATGCCGAGGGCGACGAGGATGAAGCTGCGCCAGATGGTGTGAGCGAGCATGCGCGGAAAGCTTTCGCCCTTCTGCCGGCGGCTCTTCAGGGAGTAGGGGAGCGCCACGCCGACGAGGAATGTGAAGGACGGCTGGATGGTGTCGTGGAGGCTCATGCCGGCCCACTCGACATGGGTCTGGTTGTAACCGAGGATCTGCCACATGAGACTGCCCGGGAAAGAACGAGCTGTATCCGCAAAGCGAAGGACTTCTCCCATCATCAGCAGCATGACCAGGCCGCGGTAGGCATCCACCGCAACATTGCGTTGCTGCGGCTGCTCGGCGTCCGCGACTGCTTTTGCCATCGGGAATCCTCCGCGGCGATTGTACTGGTTGTTCACGGAGCCGCGCAGGCGCATTTTTGCCGGCTACTTACTCGGAAACTTGCCTGGCGGGTGGCCGGGCAGTGAGGACGCACGATGACGGTTACGGCTTGTGGGCTTGCTGCTTCTCCGACTCGGCGACCAGCTTTTGGAACTGCTCGACGGCGGGGACGGTTGGAGGTTGGAGTGCATCGATGGCGCTGTAACGCCAAACGGGCGGGGCCTTGAGCGGATTGAGGTCGCTGTCGTTGTCGCCGTTACCGCGATACAGGACAAACGTGTCCTGGGACGATCCGAGTTCGACTTCCGGATGGGGAGTTGAAGGCTCGGAGTCGGTGGGATCGCCGAGCGGGGAGGGATTGCCGGCGTTGGAGGGATTTCCCATCTGGCCGCCCGGCCGGGTACCTGGGCTGTTGGGCGGCAATCCGATGGGACGGTTGTTCATGGGGACGCCGCCGATGCCTGGTTGTGCGATTTTGCCGTTGCCCTTGCGAACGGTGATGATGAGATCGGCGTGCATGGTGTCTGGCGTGATCGAGAAGCGACCCCAGTTGACAAGAGCTTTTTCCACGTTGTCCCTGGCGACCTGGCTGGCGGTGGGATCCTGGATATCCACGGCTGCGACGGGATCGATGAGGACGACTACGGTGCGCGCCTGAAGGACGTCGGCGGGCAGCACGAATTTCTTTTTGTCCTTGGCATGAGCCGCCAGGCAGGACAAGAGCAAGAGGGAAACGGCAAGACATTTAGGGAGATGCATTTCGGTCCTCATTTCGACCCTCCAGGATGGGGAGAAGTCTAATCTGGCAGATTCCTCCAGTCAAAAGCCGGAGCGGGAAGTGGGAAAAATTCAAATTGAATCGAGGGAAATCGGGCTTACATTTATAGCGAGAGGTTTTGCGATGCGATCCTTCCCTGACTTACTCCGCTATTGCAAGCTTTTTTCCGTGCTGATTTTTGCAGTGCTGCTTACGAGTGGCATGCATGCGACCAGCGCCCGCGCGCAGGATACGAGCGGCGCGCCGTCACCCGCGCCGGATGCAACCCCGCCTCCGCCCCCGGCCGTCTTTCACAATCCGATTCCGATCGATCAGCTTGCGTTCCTGAACGACTACGCGGGCAAGACGGCGAAAGAGGCGATGAAGGACAAGCGGTTCCGCAAGCTGATGAAGCTGACGACTCCCAGCACCGAGTATCACTACGGGCACGATATGCCGTTGTCAGAAACGAGCGAATCGCTGCTGGAGGGCGCGCCGATGCCGATTGATATACGCGAGGGGCGCTACGTGATGGTGTCGAGCCACAGCGGGCCGTACTTGGCCGGGAAGGGATTTCTGTGGTTCGACATGAAGGAGGGGATCGCACTGGGCGGCGTGTATTTCCATCCCACGAACGGCGAGCCTACGCCGACGCTGGCTATTTTTTCGCGCCAGTTGCAGGAGACTTCGCTGAGCATGAGCCAGCTTCCGCCGGCGTTTGCGGAGGACCTGGCGCAGTGGGTGCTGGTGGCCGGCGTGAAGATGATTTCGCCGCGGTATTTCATTCCGGAGAACGGGAAGAAGTATGTTCTGCTGCACGACGAGGACTATTGCGCGGCGCCGGAGAATGCGCCTGCGCCCGATCCTGACCGGTGCGAGGCGCAGAATGCCGACGCGGCCGATGCGGACCTGAACGCCGCCGACTTTATGGCGCAAACCGGGAATGCGGCGAACGCGACGGCGTGGATGCTGAGTCCGGAGCAGGTGTCATGGATTGGGATTCGCAACCAGACTTGTGGCGGCGGGCTGCCGTGCCGCATCCGGCTCACGCGGCAGAGGACGCGGGTGGTGCTGCGGATGCGGCAGTAAGTCAAGCTTTGCTTCAGGGGGTGTAACGCTTTTCGCCCGCCTCAAGCGCCACGGGCAGGCGGTTCTGTTCCGGCGGCAGGGGACATGTGGCGTAAGGCGTGTAAGCGCAGGGCGGGTTCTCAAGGCGGTTGAAGTCGAGGATCAGGAAGCCTGGCTGATCGACACCGTGGTCGGGCAAGCCGGTATGCAGAAAGCGCGCGGCTTCATACGTGGTGGTTTTGCTGGTTTCGTCTTTGAGGATGAAGAAGAGAATGCCCTCTTCGCCCGTTTCAATCACCGGCTCAAGGCGCAGCGTTTTGCCGTCGATGGTGAACTCGGCGACACCCGGCGAAGGCATATCGAGCGTGGTGCCGATGACGGTGGGAATCTTTTCGATGTGCGGCGGAGTGAAGGGAATCCATTTGGCCACAACCATGAAGTGCGGGTCGGGTGGATACCAGTTGAGGCCGTGGAAGCCGGTGCGGGTGGGCGAGTCAGCGTCTTTGATGCGCAGGGCGTAGCGGTTGCCGCGGTGCAGGACGGCGAGGGTGAGGCCGTGCCAGGCAATGGTGGAGGGTTTGCTGTCGTCCGCGGCAAGCGGGCCTTCGCGGGCCGGTTTGCCGTCGATGGTGAGGTCGGGCGGAAAGCCGCCGCCGGGCGCGAGCAACTGAAGCAGGGCTGGGGCAGGAGGCTTGCCGCTGACCGTGAACAGGCCGATGTGATCGGGCGCCTTCGCATGTATGCGGACCTGGTTGTCCGGGGCGGCCCCTACGGAGTTGACGCCGGGCTTGAGCCACTCCAGGCCCACGAGAGTGAGCCAACTGGCGGGTCCGGCAAGGTCGTGTTCACGCTGAGCGCGCCAGGTTGCCAGGTCCTGGGGCCATCGAGCTACAACATCCGGTGCGATTTGCGGCGCAGCCTGCGCGCGGCCGGGGATGGCGGGGACCATTGCAAGAGTCAGGGCAAACAGAATTGCCGATCGCCGAATCATGGATGACTGCTCCTCATACCGCCCCCGCGGAGTTTGCCGGGCCGCAGGCAGCAGGGCTCGCTGCCGGATGGGACGGCTGCAAATTTATGTTCGGCACAGCATAACCGCAATGGCATCTTCGCTGTCGAAAGTCCGTCATTAACCTTATTATGCCCCTGCGAGCGCGAGGGTTAGACTTTCTGCGAGGGGAATCTCAAAAGAAGATACGGAGATGTGATTGCCATGAGCAGGTTGCCTGGTGTCGTGATCACGTTGGTACTTTGGTTGCCGGCTTTTGCGTGGGCGCAAGCAAGTCCTGCCGTCGCAGCGCCCACGGCGCAGACACCCGCTCAGGAACCTGGGCTTGCGCAACGACCAGCGTCGCCGCCTTCGGCAGTTCCCGGAGTAGCGGAGGGACGCATTCACCTGGATGTGGTGGTGACGGACAAGGCGGGCAAGATTGTGCCAGGCCTGGAACTGAAGGACTTTACGCTGCTGGACAACAATCAGCCAAGCAACATTCTGTCGTTTCACGCGGTGGACGGAACGCTGACCAAGGCGGACCCGTCGGTTGAGGTAATTCTGCTGGTGGATACGGTGAACGTGGGGTTTCAGGCGGTCGCCCAGGTGCGCCAGGAACTGGACAAGTTTCTGCGCGAGAACGGCGGGCAACTTGCAGAGCCGGTATCGCTTTTCTGGTTCACCGGCGATGGCGTGCAAGCGCGGCAGGTACCGAGCACGGATGGGAACGGGCTGGCCACGCAAGTGGATCAGATGGATAGCCGGCTTCGCACGATCACCCGGTCGGAGGGCGCGTACGGTGCAATTGAGCGGTTGCAACTGTCGATTCAGTGGTTCACAACGATTGCGCAGAGCGAAGCGAAGAGACCCGGCAGGAAGTTGCTGATCTGGATGGGTGGTGGATGGCCGACGCTCGACAATCCGCGGTTCGATATTTCCGCCAAGGGTCAGCAGCAATACTTCGACAAGATTGTTCAGCTTTCGACCGTGCTGCGCGAGGCACGGATCTCGGTCTACAGCGTGTCATTGGGAATGCCTGGAGTGGGCACGTACCTCTATCAGGATTTTCTGAAAGGCGTGAAGACGGCTGACAAGGCGAATGCCCCGAACCTGGGATTGAAGGTGCTTGCGATTCAAAGCGGCGGACGCGTGCTGGGACCGGACAACGGCCTGGCCGCGCAGCTGGACAAGTGTGTGGAGGATGCGGGGGCGCACTATACGCTGTCGTTCGATCCTCCGCGCGCAGATCGGGCGAATGAGTATCACGACCTGAAGGTGAAGGTGGGCCAGCCGGGATTGACCGCGCGCACCGACACGGGTTATTACAACCAGCCGTAGCGCGGTAGACTCTGAGCGAAGCATTCGGCGGAGGATTCCGCGAGGCGAAACTCATGAACAAGGCGCTGCTTGGGTGCTTTTGCTTGGTTCTGACCTTGCAGGTTCCCGCGTGGCCGCGGCAGAGCAGCAGTGCGGCGGCCGGCTCGGCGCAGGGCGGGGCAGTGGCTGCGGCTCAGGCGCCGGCGGCTGCGGCTGGTTCAGCGCACGCGGCAAGTTCCGTGCCCGCTTTGAAGGCTGTGCAGGGCCTGATGAAGCTGGATGTGGTGGTGACGGACGCGGCGGGCAAGCCGGTGACGGGTCTCGAAGCCAAGGACTTTACATTGCTGGACAACGGCGAGCCGGGGAAGATTGTTTCCTTTCAGGCCTTCGACGGGGCGCAGGCGAAACCGGACCCGCCGGTGGAGTTGATTCTCATTCTCGACGCAATCAATCTGACATCGGAGCATAAAGCGTTTGCGGAACAGGAAGTGAAGAGGTTCCTGCTGCGGAACGGCGGGCACCTGGTTCAGCCGGTTTCGATCTACCTGCTTTCAAATTTCAGCCCATTGCTTGAGGCGCCGGCTTCGAGCGACGGCAATGCGCTGGCTGCGGAGATGACTCAGAAAAAGGGACTGCGCTCAATTGGGCAGAGCAAGACGCCCACGGATTTCGGGTACTTTGGGGCAACGCCGATTATGTCCGCGCAAAACTGGAAATCGGTGACCGCGCTGGGCACGATTGTTATGGGAGAGAGACGGAAGCCGGGCAACAAGCTGCTGGTGTGGGTGGGCGATGGCTGGCCTGCGGTGGCAAGCGGTGGAGCGTTCGAATGGATCACTGAGCTTTCAACCCGGCTGCGCGAGGCGCGTGTGCATCTTTCGAGCGTGACAGCGTGGCCGGACAATCGCGATTTCGATTATCGGAGTTATGTGCGGGGGATGGGCTCGGCAAAGCAAGTGAAGACCGAAACAGTGGCGCGAAGCCTGACTTTGCCGGTTCTGGCAGCACAAAGCGGGGGACGCGTTCTGGGGCCGGACAAGGACCTGGTGAGTCTGATCGACCGTTGCGCGGAAGACGCAAGCGCGTTCTACACAATTTCGTTTGACCCGCCGCGCGCCGAAGAGCCGGATGAGTATCACGCGTTGGAATTGAGGGCGGACAAGCCGGAGTTCGCGGTGCGCACCAACAGCGGGTATTACAACGAACCGATCTATTACGATCAGCCCTTGCCGAAAATCGAGCGCGTGACGGTGAAGCAGCTTGAGCAGGAAGTGGAGACGGGCAAGGGGGTCTCCGATGCAGAGATGGCGCGGCAATTTTACGGCCAGGAGCTTACGGAACGGCTGAGCAGCGCAAGGCTTTTGCAATGGAAGGCGCGTTTACCGGGCGCAAAGTCCTGGGCCGCGCTGGTGGCTTTGGCCGATGCTTCAGCGTTCCTCGCTCCTCCGGCGGCGGAGATTTCTGCGGCTCCCGCACCGGACGTGGCGGCACAGCGACAGATGTTCTCGTTGGTCATACACTATCTGACCGAGGCCATTCCGAGACTTCCGAACTTCTTTGCGACCCGGACCACGGTTCGCTATGAAGAGCCGCCGGACAAAGACGAGCAGACGTGGAAGATTCCCATCGGCGATTGGCCGCTGCGTATGGATTCCGTTTCGAGCGCAACCGTGCTCTACCGCGACGGTGCCGAACAGGTGGACCCGGCGACGATGAAAGGGAAGAAGCTGAAGGCGGACGAAAGAGGCCTGGAGACCACGGGCGCCTTCGGCACAATTCTCAGCAGGGTGATTGTGGATACGGCCCACGGCCATCTGAAGTGGGGCCGCTGGGAGCAGGGTGCTGGTGGGGCGGAGGCGGTTTTTCGCTATGTGATTCCCAAGGATTCGTCGCAGTTCTATCAAGTAACTCTCTGCTGCCTGACCGATATGGAAGGATCGCGCGTATTTCAAAGCATCACCGGGTATCACGGGGAGATCGCCATCGATCCGGCAACCGGATCCATTCTTCGGCTGACGGTGGAGGCGGACCTGGAGCCGGATCTGCCGCTTAACCGCTCCGACGTGATGGTGGAATATGGCCCCGTCGAAATTGGAGGAAAGACGTATATCTGTCCGCTGCACAGCGTGTCCATTTCGCGAGGGCGAACGCTGAGGAGGCTGCAGGATTGGGGTGAGGCTTTCAGTACCTATGGACCGTTTGAGACGATGCTGAACGATGTTTCCTTCAGCGACTATCACGTGTTTCGATCGGAGTCGCGGATGCTGATCGGGGACAATCCGGCGCCGGAGAAATAGAGCGGAGGATCGAGGTGGCGGGGCCGCTATTGAGAACTGACCCGAAATAGCCACGGGTGTGCTGTTGACAGCAGCAATCACCGCTCCCTACAATTAAATAGGAATACTCCACTCATTTTCTGGTGTAAGTTGCAGATGGACGGGTGGTTAGCTGAGTTTCCGCGGCTTTTGGACGGGGCGCAGGCACGGTCCAGTTGAAGGCGGCACGAGGCGAGACAGAGGCGGAGAAGATGACTGATGCGCGCGTCAGTCCGCGAGAGCGGCTGGTGCTTACGGCCATCATCGAGCTGTACATCGCTACCGGCGAACCGGTTGCGTCGCAGGCGGTTGCGCACTCCTTTGCCGACCGGGAGGGGCTGAGTTCGGCCACCGTGCGCAACGTGATGGCGTCACTGGGCGAGGCGGGACTGCTGGAGCAGCCGCACACCTCGGCGGGCCGGGTTCCTACGGCCTCGGCATTCCGCTATTACGTGGAGCAGATTACGCGGCCGGAGTCGCAAGTGGGACGAATGGCCGGAGGCGCGCAGCCGGCAGCGCCGTCGCCGCAAGGCGGATCGAATATGAATCAGCCTTTGAGCGCGGCGCGGCGCGGACAGATTGAGGATCATTTCACGGGCGTGGCCAGCTCGCATGATTATCTTGAGCGGACATCGCATGTGCTGGCGCTGATATCGAGCGGCCTGGGCGTGGCGCTGGCCAGCTCAACCGCGGGCCAGGTGCTGGAACATATTCACTTTTCGCGTCTTTCGACGGGGCGGGTGCTGGCGGTACTGGTGACCCAGGCCGGCGCGGTGCAGGATCGCGTGCTGGCGCTGGATCGCGAGCTGACGCACCTTGAGTTGGAAACAGCGGCACGCTACCTGAACGAGAACTTTCGCGGCTGGGCCATCGAGCGGATTCGCGTAGAGGTGGCGCGACGGGTTGAATTGGAGCGCGAGGCGTATCGGCAGATGCTGGCCTCGGTGGAGGAGCTTTGCCGCAAAGGGGCGCTGGCCGGCGATGAGGCGGGGCCGGCAATTTTTGTGGACGGAATGGCCAACCTGATTACCGCGGAGCTGGACCGCGAACGGCTGCGGCAACTGCTTTTGGCCCTGGAAGCCAAGCAGCGGCTGGTAGAACTGCTGACCGCGTACGTGGACGGCCGGCAGCAGGAAGTGCGCGTGGTGGTGGGCCTGGACGATGCTTCGCCGGCCATGCAGGACCTGGTGCTGATCGGCGCTCCGGCGCGGTTGGGTGGGGCGAACCTGGGCACGGTCGCCGTTATTGCTCCCACGCGCATCCAATATCAGGAGATGATCCAGGCGGTGCGCTATATTGCGAGGCTTTCTGAGCGGATTCTGGAAGTGCCGGTGGATTAGGACCAGACCCCCTGCGCCGGCAATCGTGAAGAAAGCAGCCGTAACTGCGGGGAGGGTGGGGCCCGCGCAAATTATCATGGAATCAGGAACAGTTGATATTTCGGAGAACTCATAAAGTCATGCCAGATCAGGAAACAGAGTTGAAAGAGCTGGATTCGCGAGATGCCGCGGCCAGCGCGACGGACGAGACGCTTCAAGAACAGCCAGAGGCGCTGGCGAGTGTGGAAGCCGCGCCGAGCCGCGCGGAGTTCGACCAGCTGAAGGCCGAGCGCGATCAGCTGGTTGACCGGTTGGCGCGGATGCAGGCCGAGTTTGAGAACGCCCGCAAACGCGCGGAGCGGGAGCGGGTGGAGTTTCGCGAATACGCCACCGGCAACGTGGTGGAGCAGTTTCTGCCCGTGCTGGATAACTTCAGCCTGGCGCTGAAGTCGACCGGCTCGGCGGAGCAATTGCGTTCCGGCGTGGAGCTGATCGTGAAACAGATGGAAGAGATTCTGCGCCAGCTGCAGGTGAACCCGGTTTCGACAGTCGGCGAGGCTTTCGATCCGCGGCTGCACGAGGCGCTTGGTTCAGTGGAGCGGGACGATCTGCCGGACCAGCATGTGGCCGAGGAGATTCGCCGCGGCTACAAGCTGCGCGAGCGGCTGCTGCGTCCGGCGCTGGTGCGCGTGGTATCGAACCCAAAACAAAAGAGCGAATGAGTCTAAACACAAGCCGATGAGTTCTAATACAAGAGTGTCCAAAGCAGATTATTACGAAGTGCTCGGTGTCTCGCGAGATGCCAGCGACGCGGAGTTGAAGAGCGCCTATCGAAAGCAGGCGCTCAAATACCATCCTGACCGCAACCCCGGCGACCAGGTGGCGGAAGAAAAGTTCAAGCTGGCCAGCGAGGCCTACCAGGTGCTGTGCGACGCGGACAAGCGCGCCGCCTACGACCGCTACGGTCACGCTGGCCTGAATGGGCAGAGCGGATTCAGCGGCGGCCCGTTTGCGGGCGGAGTGGACATTGGGGACATCTTCGGCGATCTGTTCGGAGAGATGTTCAACGTGGGCGGCAGCAGCGGCCAGCAGCGCGGATCACGGCAGCAGCGCGGGGACGACCTGCGTTTCGACCTTGCCATCGACTTTGAGGATGCGGTGTTTGGCACAGAGACAGAAGTGAGGGTCCGCCGCCTTGAGGTGTGCGTTACCTGCAGCGGGCGCGGCAGCGCATCGGGGCGTGGTCCCACCGTGTGCTCGCAATGCCAGGGGCGCGGACAGCTCCGCTACCAGCAAGGGTTCTTCAGTGTGGCTCGCACCTGCAGCGCCTGCGGCGGCGCCGGCTCGGTGATTGGCGACCCGTGCCCAGGCTGCCGAGGTGGAACGCGCGTGAACGGCGAACTGAAGCTCAAGGTCAAGGTGCCCGCCGGCGTGGAAGATGGAACGCGCATCCGCTACAGCGGCGAAGGCGATGCGGGGCGATCGGGCGGTCCGAAGGGCGACCTGTATATTGTGCTTGCGGTTAGGCCGCACGACCATTTTGAGCGCAGAGGCAACGACCTGCATTGCGTGATTCCGGTCAGCTTTCCGCAGGCGGCGCTGGGCGCGGAGTTCGAGATTTCCGGCATCGACGGGCCGGTGACGCTGAGGGTTCCCGAGGGCACGCAGAATGGGCGCGAGTTGCATGTGCGTGGGCGCGGTGTTCCTTATCTGAACGAAAAGGGTCAGGGCGACCTGATTGTGAAGGTGCTGGTGCAGATTCCGAAGAAGCTTTCGCGGGCGCAGAGGGAACTGGTGGCCAAGCTGGGCGAATCGCTCACGGTAGACAACAAGCCTGCGTCGCCGGGTCTGCTGGAGAAGATGAAGGATTTGTTCAGCTAGGACAGGGGACAGGGGACAGTGAACAGTGGACAGTGAACAGTGAACAGCGAAAAAGCTGATTCTGTTTGACAAATGGAAGGCGATTTTCGCTTCGGCTTTCAATAAAAATAGAAAAAGAGAGACTTGCCCGCGTTCAGTTTTGCCAGGGGGCCGCGATACTTCGCCCATTGGGCGCAGCGCGAAACTTGAACGCGCGATGGGTTTCTTCAGGAACATTGCGAATTGTGACGTTTGGCATGAGGGCTCGCTCCCCTGTAGTGCGATATCAATGACAGAACATTGCAAGAGGCTTCCCTCAGGGGTTAAAACCCACACCGATTCTGCGACGCTTGCGGCGCGACTGAACAGCTTGGTGAAAAAGGCCAGATTTGTGACCGATTCTGCTGAAACCATCCCTCAGTGCCCAAAGGCCGTGCTGATTCTGTTTTGAGGCACGAGTAAACTCGTGCCCTTTCAAGGATCCGAGTTTTTCACCAAGCTGTGAATTCGTACCCTTTCAAAGCGAGATATGGTGTCGCGGTGGGAGTCGTACCCTTTCAAAGCGAGATATGGTGTCGCGGTGGGAGTCGTGCCCTTTCAAAACGAGATACGGAGTCGGGGTTGGAGTCATGCCCTTTTAAAACGCCGACCTCTTCAGAAGTTTCTTAGAGCGCGAGCCATGCGATAACCAGTACGGCGACGCCGATCATCTGGCTCATGCGGTCAGTCAGGGCGAAGGCGACTGGGTCTTCATCGAGGTCGCCGCGCGAGGCGAGCAGCCAGACACGGCAAAGCCACAGAATCATGAGCGGCATGATAAGCCACAGCCGGCCCGGCTCGCGATAAAGCTTGGTTACGTCGCGCCCGCTGATGTAGTTGGCGAAGACGACTACAGCGGCGAAGGCGCTGGCGGTGCCAAAGCTGCGCATCTGCGGCAAATCCGCTAACAGGTAGCCGCGGCCGTTTTTCGGCGTTCCGTTGGTGGCGCGGAGATTCTCAAGCTCCGCAAAGCGCTTGACGATGGCGAGCGAGAGAAACAGGAACATGGAGAAGCCGGCCAGCCAGTGCGAGATGGGCGTCTGCGTTGCCGCGCTGCCCGCGAGCAAACGCAGAATATACAAGCCGGAGAGGACGATGACATCGACCAGCGCAACACGCTTGAGATAGCCCGAGTACGCGAGCGCCGTGACCAGGTAGAGAAGCAGCCAGCCGGAAAAGGCTGCGGGCAGGAACCGCTCGCCGACAACTGCAATGAGAATAAAGATGGCCGCGACTGCGATGCCACTGAAAGCTGAGAGATCGCCCGAGGCAAACGGGCGCAGGCGCTTGCGCGGGTGACGGCGATCCGCCTCGATGTCAAGCAGGTCGTTCACGATGTAGGCGGAGGAAGCGGTGAGCGAGAAGCAGCAAAAGGCGGCGAACGCCGTGAGCAGTTTGCCGGCGCTCAGTGCGTGGGAGCAGAGGAGCGGAACGAAGATGAGCAGATTTTTCGCCCACTGGTGGGGGCGCACGGCCTTCACGAGCGAGTGAACAATGTGGCGGCGCTCTTCAAAGGCGCGCGCCGGGCGGATGCCGTGAGCACGGAGGCCGATGCGCAACCCCAGGCTTGGATTGGCGACCATGGCCTGGTTGGCGCTGGCCAGCAGGGGAAGATCGGGTGTGTCGTTGCCGATGTAGTCGAATGCGACGGCGCCGAGGGAACTGCGCAGGCTGTCGAGTTTTCTGGAGCCCGTCATGTTGGTTGTGCCGTCGGAACCTAACACTCCGCTGAAGAAACCAAGATGAACGGCAACGCGGCGAGCCAGTCGCTCGTCCGCGCCGGTGGCGAGATAGATGTCGCGGCCGCGCGCGCGTTCCTGCTGAAGATAGCGGACCACCTCGCGGTTGTAAGGCAGGTGCGCAACATCGAGGGAGATGGATTGTGTGACCGTTGCCTTGAAGGCCGCCTTGCCGCGCAGAAGACTGGCGGGCAGTTTAAGGAGCAGCGTCGGCCGCGAGCGCATGAGGACCAGCAGCGAGTCGACGAGCGTGTCGGACTTGACCAGCGTGCCGTCGAGATCGACGCAGAGGGGCCGGAGCGTTGCGGCAGGGGCTTCGGGCTGGGAGATGACTTGGGACAACCGCTCACCTCGGCAATCGATTGGCGCCCGGGGTTCGCCGGCGAATGGAATTTGAGCCGGGCAGGCCGGCTCTTGCCGGTCAATGGTATGGAGGCATGGGAATGAAGGCTGAAGTCGCGTGCCAACCATTCGTCCGGAACACCTTCAAGTATACAGATGGGCCAGAGTCGACGAGGGTTGGATGGGCAGCGGGCCTTTGAGGCTAACAGTAGAAGTTGTTTGACGAATCAAACCAATTGCTTCATTCTACCGCGTATGTTGGAAACCAATGTTGGGCGATTGATGGCGGCTTATCCGGCGATTTACCTGGCTTGTCATCGCGATCACACGCGCGCGGACGAGGCGGGCAATCCGATTACCGAGAACCAGGCAAGCGTGCTGGATCATCTGGACGCGACGCGGCCCATTACGCTGTCAAGGCTGGCTGAACACATGGGGGTGGGGCGTTCTGCGATGAGCACGGCGGTGGCTCGGCTGGTGAATTGCGGCTACATTGCGCGCAGGGTGGACAAGCGGGACCGGCGCTCCGTGGGGCTGACGCTGACCGCGGCTGGCAAACGGATCAAGGAACAGAATACGGTTCTGAATCCGCAACTGGTGCGGCAGATGTTCAGGACGATGGAGCCTGAGCAACTGGAGCATGCGCTGGCTGGAATGGAACGTATGGCGCAGGCTGCTGCGATTTTGTTGAAACGAAGAAAGC